>Ga0209558_1000103_pt1 | contig 81589 bp, 77 predicted proteins | sample SaaInlV_150m_DNA_3_FD_184674 | JGI IMG/M metagenome (GOLD analysis project Ga0209558, IMG submission 184674) | Marine microbial communities from expanding oxygen minimum zones in the Saanich Inlet - Saanich Inlet SI074_LV_120m_DNA (SPAdes) (version 2) | ecosystem: Environmental > Aquatic >...
TTTGCCGCCTTTCGTGAGGAAATCTTGCGCCAGGGTGCAGACGCAGTGCCCTACTTGGTCGGGGCCACCGGCCCGGGTGGCATCGACGACATTATTCGCCAGCCCACTGACCGCACAATTGGCGCAGGTGACCTGTTGATTTTCGATACCGGGTCCACCCACGACGGTTACTTCAGCGACTTTGACCGTAACTTTGCTTTTGGCCATGCCGACCAAGGAGCCCAAGATGCTTACCAAGCGGTGTGGGAAGCTACCGAAGCCGGTTTCGCTGCCATTGCTCCCGGAGCCACCACCACCGAAGTTTTCCAAGCTATGAACAAAGTACTCCAAGCCCATGGTTCGCTGGGTAACGACGTAGGCCGCTTGGGGCATGGCTTAGGCATGCAGGTCACCGAGTGGCCCTCTCACACTGCCAACGACGACACAGTCATTGAACAAAATATGGTTCTCACTCTTGAGCCCGGCCTCTTGTGGGCGCCCGGCAAGGCCATGGTTCACGAAGAAAATCTGGTGGTAACGGCCCACGGGGCTCAATGGTTGAGCCGCCGAGCCGCCCCAGAATTGCCTATTATCTAACAACAACCGAGAGGACACTCATGGACAACCAGCCTTTGAGCGAAGAACAAATGCAACAGTTTTGGCAAGACGGCTATCTGCTTCTTGAAGATGTCGTCACCGCTAAACAACTCGCTGACCTTCGGGTTGATTTCGAACTATGGCGTCAAGAGAGTCGTCAACATGGCGAGCCCTATGGTGAAACCTTTGATCATCGTCCCCGCTTCGACCTTGAACCAGGGCACTGCGCTGAATCTCCCGCTTTGCGGCGGGTGGCATCGCCCGTTGAGATTTCTGATGCCTACCTTGACGTCATGCGCACCAATCGAGCGGTAGACGCAGTAACCCAATTAATAGGGCCCAATCTGGTTTTCAATAATGCAAAAATTAATTCAAAACAGCCACAATCTGCCACCAAAGTGCAGTTTCACCAAGACTTTTTATTTCAACCCCACACCAACGACGACCTCATTGCCGTGCTCTTGTGTCTGGACGACATGACCTTAGAAAATGGGCCTTTAGAGGTAGCGCCCGGCAGCCACCGGGGCCCGCTCTACGACCACTGGCACCACGGAGTGTTCACCGGGGCGGTGAGCGCCGACGTGGTGGACGCACATAAACCACAAATGGTCACCCTCGAAGTACCTGCCGGGTCAGCTTGTTTGCTGCATAACCGCACACTGCATGGGTCGGGGCCCAACACCTCCGCCGAGGCCCGGACCCTTTTTATTTGCGAGTACCGGTCAGGAGACGCCCAGCCTCTGCAAGTTAGCCACCTCCCCAGCCTTATAGAAGGCGAGATTCTGCGGGGTGAGGCCAGCATCCGGGTGCGTTGCACCAGTTACGAAATGCTTTACCCAGAGGTTCCCAGCGGCGCCTCTTTTTTTGACCAGCAAGCAAACGACCCCGCTCCCGCGCTGTGACACAACGAGAACTGCTTCCCCTTGATTTTTCCACTGATGCCGGTTTTGGTGCCCGTGCGTTATTAGGCCTCATTGTTTTAGAAAGTGATCGCACCATCGAAGCAGAGATGCGTAAAATTCAAATAGCCGGCGTGGACTGGCTGCATGCTCGTATTCACAACGATGATGACGTAACCCCAGAAACCCTTACTGCCATGAAAAGCCGGCTCCCCGAAGTCGCGGCACTCCTCCCGCCGGGTTTTGATTTTAGCGCTCTGGGCTATGGCTGCACCTCGGCTTCCACGCTTATTGGTGAAACAGCAGTCACCGAGGCTTTGCAAAGTGTTCACCCGGGGGTTCCTTGCACCAACCCAGTAACGGCGGCTGTGGCGGCTTTTCGCTCGTTAAAGGCGCAACGCATTGCCATCGTTACCCCGTACACCGCCGAAGTAACCGCACCGATTGTCGATCTTTTTGAGAGCCAAGGCTTCGAAGTTTCCGCGGTTGGTTCTTTCTTAGAACCACTCGATTCTGTGGTGTGTCGAATCACCGAGGCCTCGGTCGCCGACGCTGTAAAACACGTAGCCTCAGAGTCCCCCTGCGATGCCGTGTTTGTATCTTGCACCAGCCTGCGCCTTTTTGGGGTAGTAAACCAGTTAGAGGAGTCTCTCAACAAGCCGGTGGTGTCCAGCAATCTGGCTTTGACCTGGCATCTCTTACGTCTGGCCGGAATTAACGACCCTTTAGCTACCCACGGAGTTTTGGGGCACCAAAGGCTGCTCTAGTCAGCGGTTACTTGATGGACTAAACCGGTGGTTACCTCGTAGACATAGCCGCTGATTTGGTCTTTGTGCACCAAAAATGGAGTATGCAACAAGCGCTGAATGGATTGGCGAACATCCACGTAGGGGTCGGTAAAGGATTCCAAAGCCCACAAAGGCTTCACCCCCAGTTCGGCTTCTAACTCCGCTTTAAACTGGTCTTCGCTGACTTGCTGCATGCCGCAGTCGGTGTGGTGAAGCACGATAATTTCTTGGGTCTTTAACAAGCGTTGCGACAAGCACAGCGACCGGATGACGTCGTCGGTAACCACTCCCCCGGCGTTACGAATAATATGCGCTTCCCCGTTTTCAAGCCCCAAGATCTTAAAAATATCCATACGCGAATCCATACAGGTCACCACCGCTGCATGTTTATGCGGGGTGACAGATAGCCCACCGTCGGTAAAATCTTCCGCAAAATGAGCGTTGTTCTGAGCGAGGTCGCGAGCAATGAGTTCCGGCACAAGAGTAAGCCTACGGCACCAGCAGTCCAGCATGGGTCTCTTTCCTTTCACATTGCCAAAGCAATAAAACTCTTTGCCGATGTCTTACTCGTCCGCGGCCAATGAACTACTCTCCGTCCCATGACCAGCGAAAAGGATGGCCCTTTGCATCAACAGCGCAGCGAGACACGGCAAAGCGCCGCCCAACGCACCACCGTTTACCCAGCTCGTTCAATAATCACCATGGACGAATCCTTGCCGCGGGCCAAAGCAGTAGCGGTCTCTGATGGCCGCATCGTGGCCGTGGGCCCCCTGGATGACGTAATTGAACAAGCCGGCACCGATTACCAGATTGATGAAAAGTTCGCCGATCGAGTGGTTTTGCCCGGCCTCATCGACCAACACCTGCACCCCATTCTTGCTGCAGCCACCTTAACTACCAAGGTCATTGCCCCCGAGCGTTGGGTGATGCCTCGCCTCACCTTTGACGCCGCCGATAGCCCTCAGGATTACCGGCGACTTCTTGGCCAGGCCCACCAAGACTTAGAACCCGGAGCATGGCTTTTTTCTTGGGGATACCACAAAATGTGGCACGGTGACCTCCACCGTTCGGAACTTGATGAAATCTGTGGTGACCGTCCAGTAGCTATCTGGCAGCGCACCTGCCACGAATGGCACCTCAACACGGCGGCCTTGCAGGCCATCGGTGCCACTCCGGAAACCTTCCAAGGGCGAGGTTTCATGAGCGACCAAGTTGACTACGAGAAAGGGCATTTCTGGGAAAACGGGGCCTTTATTCTGCTTCACCCGTTGCTCATGCCGCATTTTCTGACCGCCGACCGTTACCGCCAAGGGTTGGCTCAAATGATCGAATACCTCCACATGAATGGGGTCACCGGCATCAATGAACCAGGGATCGCTTGGGCTTTTGAGCCTTGGGACATGTATCAAGAAATCCTTGGCCACCATGATGTGCCTTTCATGAGTACCTTTTTGATTGACGGACGCACCCAGTCGGTGCGCAACATCGAAAACGGGCGGGTGTTGGCCGACGCTCAGAAGCAACTAAAACGTGGCCTCGGTACCGACAAAGTGCATGTGGTGGACCGGCAAGTAAAACTTTTCTGCGACGGGGCGGGCATCTCTCAACTTATGCAAATGATTGATGGCTATCTTGATGCAGAGGGAAACCCAGACCCCCATCATCACGGTGAGTGGCTCATGCAACCCGACGAACTGCGACGCATATTTGATGTGTACTGGGATGCCGGTTGGCAAATACATATTCACGTCACCGGCGATTTAGGGGTGGAGGTGATCTTGGGCGTGCTTGCTGACGCCCAAGCACGCAAACCCCGTACCGACCACCGCATGGTTTTTGTTCATTTTATGAACTCCACCGAGCAACAGGTTGAACGCATCGCTGAGTTAGGCGGCATTGTGTCTATTAACCCGTTTTATTTGGTGGGTTTTGCCGACAAGTTTTCTGAAATTGGTTTGGGCCCCGAACGAGCCGACGCTATGGGACGCTCGGCCTCGGTAGTCAATGCCGGCATTCCTCTCTCCTACCACTCTGACCTGCCAATGTGCCCCTCAGACCCTATGGCTATGGCCGGATGGGGCGCTGGGAGGATGACCATGAGCGGTCGGGTTGCGGGCCCCGAACAGTGCATTTCCATCCATGAGGCTCTTAAAGCGGTAACCATAGGGGCTGCTTTTTCTTGGCAACGCGAACACGATCTGGGCAGCATCGCTGTGGGGAAGATTGCCAATTTGACCGTCCTTGACGAAGACCCCTACGACTACCACCCCACAAAGTTGGGTTCCATTCGGATACGTGGGTCAGTGTTTAACGGACGGTGGTTCCCTGTCTCAGATGAACTCGTGGAACGGCGAGTAGAAAACGCCCCCTTGGCCGCGGCCGCAACCACCCACAGCGCTCTCCACGATGCCGGCCACACTTGTGGGTGCGAGGTAGCTCAAATCATTGCCAAACAGATGGGGCCCGATGGCTGTTCAATAACCTAGGGGCGTTGGGTCAGCCATTTTGTGTTCCTTGTTTGCAAACTAAGCGGTGTTCAGGTACAGCTTGATAGATTCGGATTCATAACCACGAATAAAAAGAGGAGATTCATGTCAACCACCGAAACCTCAGCAGCCGAAGCCCCTAACACCTTACAGGACGATTACAAGAGTCCTGAGCAGGAGATGGCCGAGAAGGGCGCCGATGTTCCCGCTGCTGCGGAACTCACCCTCGATGAGATCAACCCTCTGAATGCCCACCTCTTCTTGGAGCACCGTTGGCAAGGCCACTTCGCCCGACTACGGGCCGAAGACCCGGTACACCTCAATGAACTCGAAACCGCAGGCCGCTACTGGTCGATCACCAAGTACGACGACGTCAAGGCTGTCGATGGTGACTGGGAGACCTACTCCTCCGATGCCGGCATCACGTTGGGCGCCAAGCTCGGGAGTGAATTGCCAGGGGGCATCTACCGATCCAAGCCATTCATTGCAATGGACCCACCCACCCAAACTGCGCAGCGCAAGACGGTGCGCGGCATCTCTGCGCCAAGCAGTCTCAGGAACCTCGAAGCCGACATCCGCGAGCGCACCGTCGGGGTCCTCGAGTCGCTGCCCGAGGGCGAAGCGTTCGATTGGGTCGACACCGTGTCCATCGAACTCACCACCCTTCTACTGGCAACGCTCTTTGACTTTCCCCTGAAGGATCGCCGTAAGCTGACGCGCTGGTCCGACATTGTATTCGCAATCCCCGAGCCGGGCGGCGTCATCGAGTCCCATGCCCAGCGCCAACAGGAGTTAATGGAGTGCATCGCTTACTTTGAGGGCCTTTGGGAAGAACGCCGCGAGACCCCAGGCCATGACCTCGTCTCGATGCTCGCCCACGGCGAGTCGACTAAGGACATGGCCACCGCCGAACACCTCGGCAACCTGTTGCTGCTCATCGTCGGCGGCAACGACACCACCCGCAACACGATGACCGGCAGCGTGTATGGACTCAACAAGTTCCCCGACCAATACGACAAACTGATTGCCAACCCCAGTCTTGTGCCGCAGGCTGTGCCCGAGATCATCCGCTGGCAGACCCCACTGTCGTACATGCGCCGCACCGCAACGTGCGATACCGAGCTGGGTGGCAAGCAGATTCTGAAAGACGATCAGCTCCTCATGTGGTACATCTCAGCCAACCGCGACGAAGACATGTTCGGCGACGATGCCGACCGCATCGACATAACCCGACCAAATGCCGATCGCCATCTCTCGTTCGGCTACGGTGTGCACTTCTGCATGGGAAGCCGACTCGCCGAGCTCCAACTCCGCATTCTCTGGGAAGAGATCCTCACCCGCTTCAAACGAGTAGAGGTTCAAGGCGAACCCGAACGCACCTTCTCCTCCTTCGTCAACGGATACCAAACACTGCCGGTCAAGGTCACCCGCCGCTAACACCGTGTCGGAGGGGGGATTTAACCCAATACGCTCGCTCCATGCAGCACAGGTAGCTGTCTGCATTCGCCTAACGGCCTACATGACACCAAGCTCCGCTTATGGTGTAGTCCAAGCGCTTTCATAGTGAGCAACCGGACTCATCGGAGGTGGCGGGCATTGTTGAGTCCTCTAGGTCGATGGCTTCGTCCTTCGTTGGCTTCGCTCGACGTCGATTGAAATTCATTCGTGTGTGCTCTCCTCGACTGATTCGATGATCGGTTCGACATCGGTGTCGGCGGCGGAGATGAAACCGCTTCTGTTCGGTTCGTTTAGTCGTGCTTCGGCTCGGGCTCGGGCCCTGTCGAGGTCGGCCCCTGCCCGAATGAGGGTTCCTCGCAGGCTGCACTCGGCGATCTCGATCGGGGGAGCGACGTCGGTGACGATGACCTCGGCCAGATCTCGGTACGCCATGCTGGCTGTCGAATCGGGGTGCTCTATCGCTACCGGGGTGCCGGCGTCGCCGGCCGCAGCCACAGCCGTGTCGAGCGGGATCGATGCGATAAGCGGCACGCCGATGCTCTCTGCGAGCCGCTGCCCGCCCCCCGAGCCGAACACTGCAGTGATCGTGCCATCGGGGTTCGTCGATGGGCCCATGTTCTCGATGACGCCCGCCACGCGGAGATAACCCTTGCGGGCCATGTCGGCAGCTCGGGCGGCTACTTGTTGGGCTGCTTTGGCGGGGGTGGTCACGATAAGCACGTCGGTCCTGGGGAGCATTCGGGCGAGGCCCATTTGGATGTCGGACGTGCCCGGTGGCATGTCGATGAGCAGGTAGTCGAGTTCGCCCCACTGCACATCTTCGAGAAAATGCTGCACGGCGCGGTTGAGCATCAATCCGCGCCACATGATTGCTTCGGTCTCATTGGTACCGGCGATCGACCCCATCGAGACAATCCGGAGCGCTCCGTCGCCGATTTGTCTGGTGACAGGTTTCATGACCGCTTTACCTGCGCCGGCGCGTTGGCCTTCGATGTCGCTGTCGATGCCGAGTAGTTGGGGCATCGAGAATCCGCCGACGTCGGCATCAAGCACACCGACGGTGTAGCCGCGGCCGGCGAGCAGAACGGCGAGGTTGGCTGTGACCGTGGACTTGCCGACGCCGCCTTTGCCCGAGGAGATGGCGAGGATGCGACAGGTCGGCGGGATGTCGGTTTCGAGGGCGTTGTCGCGTGCCTTCCAACGGGCCCGGGCCATGACGTTGCTTCGTTCGTCGGCGGTCATCTCGCCGAAGTGGATCTTGACGACATCGATATCGGGGAGCGAAGCGACTCGGGCTTTGGCGTCGCGCATCAGCTGGGCACGTAGCGGGCAGCCTGCGGTCGTCAAGGCGATCGTGATGTGTATGGCGCGGTCGGCGCTCCGTTCGAGCCGTTTGACCATGCCGAGATCGACGACGTTGTCGCCTAGCTCGGGATCGATGACCCCGCGCAACGCATTCATGATCGCCGTTGTATCGACGTCGTCGCCATCGACGTTGGGAGCCGTCACGTTCGGGGTCGGCTTGCTGTCACCGGTGCCTTCAAGGCCGGATCGGTCCGACCCGTCGGCTATGTCGGTCTTGGCATCGCTCGATACCTCGGTCACATCATGCCCAGTTCGAGTCGAGCGACATCGGACATGCGTGACGCGTCCCAGGGCGGGTCGAAGACGAGGACGACATCGACTTCTTCAACGTCGGGCAGCGCAGTTACGGCGTCGTGGAGGTCTTGGCGCATGATGTCGCCCATGCCGCAGAAGGGAGCGGTGACCGACATGTCGATGTCGATTCGTTTGTTGCCGCTCGGTAAGTCGGATGGTTCGATGCGGTAGACGAGGCCGAGTTGGACGATGTCGACGGGGATCTCCGGGTCATACACAGTGGCCGCTGCTGCCCAGACCGCCTCGATGCTGAATCCGCCGGTAGCCGAATCGCCGACCTTGTCGCTTTGCTGCGGCGGGCGCACGAACCCGAACTCGATCGAGTCTTCGGGCGACAAACGGACCATCTCGCCATCGCTGGTGGTGACCGTCGCTGATCCCCCGAGCGCCTGCAGAACCGTGACGCCATCACCCTCAGAGAGCACGACAGGGTGGCCGGCCGGGATGATCGTGGCTTTCACGTCGCGCGGCAGTGTGAACGGCTTCGTTCCGCCGACCCTGACCCTTGACTCACGCATCGTCGTGCCGGAGTCGCTCAGTGATCCAGCTTCGAATAGCGGTGCTCTCGAGGTCGTCCATCATTTGGTCGGCGAAACCGTTGATCAACAGACGGCTGGCTTCCTCTTTGGGAATGCCGCGAGATCGCAAGTAGTACAGGGCTGCGTCGTCGAGTTGGCCGACGGTGGTGCCGTGCTGGCACGACACTTCATCAGCCAAGATCTCGAGCCTTGGCATCGTGTTTACTGATGCCTTGCGCGAGAGCAACAGGTTGTCGTTGGACTGTTCGGAGTCGGTGCCGTCAGCGCCGGGGCGGACATCGACACCGCCGTTCCATATGCCGGTGCTCGAGTCGTCAAGTACACCTCGATATGACTGGCGACTCGTGCAGTTCTTCGCACTGTGGACCACCGTGATCTGCTGGTCGAGGGTCTGCGTGCCGAAACCGAAGTAGAGCCCAGACAAGTCGGCGTCAGCGCCCTCGCCGTCGAGGAGTACATAGTAGGCAACCCGCCCGTAGTCGGATCCTAGGTTGAAGAGTCGGGAGCGAAGCGTGCTCCCGGCTTCCTGGATGACATCGACCCGTCCGACGTGGATCTGCGTGGTAGGCAGATCTTGGAGAATGATGTGTTCGAGGCTGGCATCGGCCGCAAGTGAGATCTCGGTGCAGACGTTGGAAGCGCCGAATGCGTCGCCGTGACCAATGCGGGTCTCGACGACGGTGGCCGAACTCCCGGTTGCCATTTCGATGACCACGCGGCTGGCCGAGGCATTCTGCGACACATCGGGAACAGCGATATCGACGATGTGGATCGTCTCAGCCGGCTGGCCGTCGACCATCAGCAGCGCTCCACCGTCGCCGTAGGCCCGGTTGATGATCGAAAACGCGTCGTCGATCGTGTCGTGTCGGCGGTCGAGCGCTCTTGCGACAAGATCGGCGGGAGCGTCGGCAAGACTGACCAGATGCACTCCCGCAGGCAACGTGTCGAGCTGCGATTGCGCGCTATCGACGACGCCGTTGACGATGACGATCCGAGGGCCGTCGATGTGGGGGATCTGACTGTCGATGTCGGGGGGCACAGCGTTTGTGGCGGTAGCCGGTCCAAACGTGAGTTGGCCCAATGCCTTGTGTGGTGCGTATCGCCACGCTTCATCTCGTTTGGTCGGCAAGCTCAGCGATGCCATCTGTTCGAGCGCCACGGAGCGGGACGCGAGGGCGGCCTGGTTCACGCAGTTGCTCCCGTCAGAGGAGCAGCGTCAAGGTCGTGATTGACGAAATCGGCGTAGCCGTGGTCTTCGAGGTGAAGGGCGAGCGTATGGTCGCCCGATTTGACGATCTTGCCGTCGACCAGCACGTGCACAAAGTCTGGCTTGATGTAGTCGAGTAGCCGTTGGTAGTGGGTGATCACGATCATCGATCGGTCGGGTCCACGCAGCGAGTTCACGCCCGCTGCGACCACCCGCAATGCATCGATGTCGAGACCGGAATCGGTCTCGTCGAGCACCGCCAGCTTTGGCTGCATCACAGCCATCTGCAGGATCTCGTTGCGCTTCTTCTCGCCGCCGCTGAATCCTGCGTTGACCGATCGATACAAGAAGTCATGCTTCATCTCGACTAGGTCCATGGCCTCTTGGGCGTCCTTTAGAAAGTCGCTCGCCCCGATCTGCTCCTCGCCTCGGGCACGGCGAACCGAATTTAATGCGGTGCGCAGGAAGTACATGTTGTTCACGCCGGGGATCTCGACCGGGTATTGAAACCCCATGAAGACGCCGGCAGCAGCACGATCCTCTGGGACCATTTCGAGCAGATCGGCTCCATCGAGGGTGACCGTGCCACCAATCTCGTAGCCGTCGCGACCCGCGATCGCATGTGCGAGTGTGCTCTTTCCAGACCCGTTCGGGCCCATGATGGCGTGTACCTCTCCGGCGCCGACATCAAGGTTGAGCCCCTTGAGTATCGGGGTGTCCCCAATTGAGGCGGTCAGGTTCTTTATGTGCAGCATCAGCCGACACTTCCTTCCAAACTCACGCTCAGCAGGCGCTGAGCTTCGACAGCGAACTCCATCGGGAGTTCGTCAAAAACTTCACGACAGAAACCGTTGACGATCATCGCCATGGCGTCTTCTTCGTTCATGCCGCGCTGACGGCAGTAATACAGTTGGTCCTCGCCCACCGTCGAGGTCGACGCCTCATGCTCGACTTGGGCGGTCGGGTTCTTCACCTCGATGTACGGAACCGTGTGCGCTCCGCACTTCTTACCGATGAGCAGGGAATCACATTGCGTGTAGTTGCGGGCGTTCTCCGCCGAGCGCAGCATCTTCACCAATCCTCGGTAGGTGTTCTGCCCCTTGGCGGCCGAGATGCCCTTGGAGATGATGCTGCTGGTGGTGTCGGCTCCGATGTGGATCATCTTGGTGCCGGTGTCGGCCTGCTGATGTTTCGACGTCAGCGCCACGGAGTAAAATTCGCCGACAGAACGATCGCCCTGCAGGATCACGCTCGGGTACTTCCAGGTGATGGCGGACCCTGTCTCGACCTGGGTCCAGGAGATCTTGGCGTCGGTGTGGGCCCGGCCTCGTTTGGTCACGAAGTTGTAGATGCCTCCGACGCCGTTCTCGTCTCCGGGGTACCAGTTCTGGACGGTCGAGTACTTGATCTCGGATCGGTCTTTCGCCACGAGTTCAACGACTGCCGCGTGGAGTTGGTTCTCGTCGCGCTGTGGGGCAGTGCACCCTTCGAGGTAGGAGACATGGGAGTCGTCTTCGGCCACGATGAGCGTGCGTTCGAACTGACCGGTGTTCATTGAATTGATCCGGAAATAGGTGGATAACTCCATGGGGCAGCGAACACCCTTGGGGATATAGCAGAACGACCCGTCGGAGAACACCGCCGAGTTGAGGGCAGCAAAAAAGTTGTCTCGAACGGGCACGACCGACCCCAGATGCTCTTTGATGAGTTCTGGATAATCCCGCACCGCTTCAGAGAAAGAACAGAAGATGACACCGGCCTCAAGAAGTGTTGCCTTGAAGGTCGTGGTGACCGAGACCGAGTCGACGATGGCATCGACGGCGACATTGCTGAGCATCTTCTGCTCGTGCAGTGGAATGCCGAGCTTGTCGAACATGTCGCGGATGTCGGGATCGACATCGTCCATGCTGTCGAGGACCGGCTTCTGCGTCGGGGCTGCCCAGTAGCTGATTGACTGGTAGTCAATCGGGGCGATCTGGAGCTTGGCCCAGTCGGGCTCTTCCATCTCCTGCCACGCCGAGAACGCCTTCAGTCGCCACGCGAGGAGCCATTCGGGCTCGTCTTTCTTGGCCGAGATCAGACGCACGGTGTCCTCGGTCAGCCCTGGAGGAGCGATGTCGGTGTCGAGGTCGGTGCTGAAGCCGAATTCGTATTCTGCTTCAGTCAGTTTTTCAATGCCTCGCATGGTTTCGCTCATTCACGTTTCCCTTCGTGGACTGGCGGCGACCTTGGACAGGTGCCGATGTCAATTTCGTCCTTGATACAGCAAGGTTATCAGAGTTTCATTAGTTTTAAGTTGCGAAACTCCAAAAAGGCAGTGACAACTGCTACAATCAAGAAATGGCCACCCCAGGCGTCGCTCTTTCGTCAACTCAACGCCGAGTTCTCGTCGCGTTGAAAAGACTTGGTGAAGCGACCACCGAAGAACTCGCCACTGTACTCGACATCTCCTCAAGCGCCGTTCGACAACACCTCAGCGCACTCCGGTCTGCCGGCTTCATCACGGCCCATCAAGAATGCGGTCACGTAGGACGGCCCGCAGATCGATACCACGCAACCGATCTGGCCGAACCGCTCTTCGTCACCACCACCGACGGCAGCCTCTCGTTGCAGCTCCTCGAACACATAGAAGAGGAAGACCCCGAACTCGTGAGTCGAGTTTTCGAACGACGCCGCCGCCGCTTGGTCGAAGAAACGAAAGACAAACTCGAGGGCAAACCAATCGACGAGCGAGTCGCTGTCCTGACCGAACTACTCGACGATCAGGGATACCTCGCTGACTCCGACACACTCGACGACACGCACTACCGAATCAACCTGCACAGCTGCGCCCTCTGGGCTGTCGCCAACCGCTACCAACAAGCCTGTACCACCGAGCTCGACTTCATCCGCGACCTCATGCCTGATGCAACAGTCGAACGGGTCACCCACAAAACAGAAGGCGCCCACACCTGCGCCTACGAAATCACCGTTTAAAGTTGTTCGGCGCAAGAGCGGCTAATTTTCACGACAATCGACGGCATTGACGATACGGCCCACGAACCCTCGGCGCGTGGCTGGTATCCGGTCCGATTTACTCGTGGTACTCGGTCTTCGCATCGCAAAACCGTGACGCTTCTCGCCAGCTCAACCACCCGTTCGTCACTCACCTCAAGGGCATCGTCGCCATCCTGGCCAATGCCGAACCCGAGGGCCGCAAGGCCGTCTACAGCGAACTGAACCTCGCCATCGTCTACCACGACGACGGACGCATGCAGGTCTCAGCAGGACCTGACGCGTGTACTAACAAGTGTGTCGGAGGGGGGACTTGAACAAACCTCCCCCAACGCGCATCAGCGTCGTCCTGCGGTACCCAGCGCCCCTGAGCGGCATCTGGCGGCCGACGAATCCGCTGCCTACCGCTCGTTACCGCTCCAGGGTGCTGGATGCAATTAGCAAACCATTAGCAACGCGACACCCCGAGGCCGAATCAGGGACCTGACCCTGCTGACAAGACCCGTCTGCTTTACCTTGACCAGCATGTGGTCATTTCAAGGCATGGCGAGTAATCGCTGCGCAAAGCTCCGCGATGGCGACGTGCGTTTCCGGTGGCATGCCGTCAACGTGGTCGTCGATGATGCCGTGGGTGGAGTTGATCAGTCCTTCGGCGGTCATCACATCGAGTAATCGACGCTCGGCAACCGGGGTGTGGAGAAGACGCTGATCGCCGGTTCGTACAGCCATCGAAGCGGCGATCGCTGTGCATCCCCAATTCGAGACGGCCGCAGTCAGCAGCACATCGGCGGTCGACACGGCACCGATACCGCCGCCGCACGGACAACTACCGTCTCCGCCGAAGGGGATGTGGTCTTTGACCAGCTCGGAGACGTTACCCATTCCGATCTCGTTGCCGCCATCGCCAATTGCCACGACCGGGATTCCTCGTTCGCGGCCAAGGTCGAAGAGGTCATCGATTCGGGCTCGGCCCATGCCGTAGTCGCGGCCACGCATGTTGTAGTACACGCCGTGCTGGTTCCGTCCGACTCGCTCGGTCGAGATCAGCAAATCTGGTTGCAACTCGTCGAGCATCGCGACTGCGGCGGCCGGCCCTTCTTCGTCGGTCAACGGGAATGAGCGGGTGACGAGCACCGCAAGGCTTCCTTCGGCGTTGGCCAGTCGAGCCTGGTCGAGATTGACGAGCGAAAGACCGCCGGCCTGACACACCCGACTGATCGGGCCAAGGAGGGCTTCCTCCGCGACGAGCACCACGGTCGCTCTGCGCGCTAGGACGATCGCGCGGGCCAGAGCGGCAGCGCCCGACGGCCCGTCGTTCTCACCAATCGCCGCCGAGATCCACGCTCGCGACACGGAGCCGGTTGTGAGGATGACCGTGCCGCCCTCGGGTACGGCGAGGAGCGCCTCAGCGGCTGCACCGACGAGGGCCTGTCCCTGCTGCGTGCGTGCCGCGTTATAGAGCGGTTCGATCCCTCGATTGCCGATGTCGATATTTACGAGACGATCGAGTCGGTCATCGATGGCGGCGAGCGCTTGAAGATCCATGGTCATGATCCTCCGTCGCCGAATAGCAGCGACGCAACCCAATCGAGATCGGCTCCACCTGTGGCCACGGCGCTGATCGCATCATCGAGTGCTGCCGCTAACGCATCGGCGCCGCCGACCGTGCCGACCGCCCCGGCTGTGGGTTTCAGCCGGATCGACACCCGGCCGCCGGGCTGACCGTGGGTGTTGACCGTGAGAACCCCGTGTTCGCCCAAGAGCAACATGCCCACGGCGGCGGTCACTTCACATGGCACAAGCGACAAGACATCATCACCCGCTCGAGCTTGTGCTAGTTGCATCACCGTGTCTTCGCTCAGGCTGGGCCCTAGCTCTGTGCGCGCCACGGGAACATCGGGACCGAGCTGACGCTCAAGAGAATCTGCGACAGCGCTGCCATCTTTGACCTCCTGCAACAGGACCTCAGAGTCGAACGATTCGAGTGACCGCAACGCGCCCATCGCGATCGGCGCCCGCGCCTCGATCCCAAGCTCGGAGGCCTGGGCAAGGATGGCGACAACGGCGTCCTCACGTCCAGCAAGCACTCCCCCGCGTGGTCCGCTGAGCCCCGCCTTGTCGGTATTGGTAATCGCCACGTCAGCCCCGAGAGCGAGACTCTTCGCCCCGTTGTGCAGCACGGGACGGATTCGAGCACCGTATGCCTCGTCCATGAACACTACGGCGCCGGCTTGTTTGGCCTTCGCAATGGCGGCCCTGCTGATGGAATCGTCCAGCCGAGCCAATGTGCTGGTTACGGTCGTGACGACGACGAGGGCAGGTACTGCAGAGGCCAACGCTTGCTGGAGCGCATTGACTTCGTCGACTTCGACGAGCTCCACACCAGCAAGTCGACATCCACGGATCACCGATGCGTGGCTACGGTCCCCAGCGGGGACGACCGACACCACCGGCATGCCTACGGAGAGGGCCAACATCGCAGCGACGATCCCTCCCGACGTGCGGTTCACAACGGCTACGGCATCGCTTGGCTGACCCCCGAGGTGCTCGACAGCAACCTCTTGAAGCCGGTCGGCAAACAACCCTGGGCCAACCCACTCTTCGCAACGGGCAAGGTCCTCAGGGCTCAGCGGAAAATCACGCGAGTTCCCGGTGAAGATGCCTATCGATTGTGGCCCATGCTGATCGACGAACGTTGCCGCGACACGTTGGGCGTTGCGCAAACGACGCACCTCTGCCGCGCTCGACGACAACAACGTCCCGCGTGCATAACCAACGGTTGGGTCAATCTGGTTGCCAAAGGTGTCGAGGTTGCTCACGTTCCGAGCCGCATCGTCACCGACTTGCGTGTGGTGTACGCCTCGAGTGCTCCTTCGATGGAGTATTCACGGCCCATGCCGCTCTGCTTGATGCCGCCGTAGGACATTCCCGGAATCTGTCCCCCGCCCTCGTTTATCCATATCCAACCGGCTTCTAGCGCACGACTTATCCGCATCACCGTGTCTACGTCGTGACTAAAGATGTAGGCGGCCAACCCGTAGTGGGTGTCGTTCGCCATTGCGATGACCTCGGCTTCGTTCGTCCACGGAATGGCCACCATGACCGGGCCGAACACTTCTTCACGATTAATACGCCAATCGTTATCGACACCGGCGAGGATGGTCGGCACTGGCTGGAACGAGGGTGCGTCGCCGACTGGCAGCGGTGTTGCCCCCGTCAAGAACTCTGCCCCGGCCTCTTCGGCTTGGCCAATGTACGTCCGGACCGCGTCGTAGCGTTTGGCGTTGATGATCGCTCCCATGTCGGTTCGCTCATCGAGCGCGTCGCCAACAACCATGACCTCTGCGATCTCCACGACCTTCGCCATTACCGGTTCCCACACGTCCTCGTGGACAAACAGCCGGGAGCCGGCAGTGCACGATTGCCCTTGGCGAGCAAAACGCATGGCGTTGATAATGCGCTGTGCGGTGGTGTCCAATCGACCTTCAGTGGCGGCGTCAGGGAAGACGATGCACGGGCTCTTTCCGCCGAGCTCGAGCGTGGCGTGGGCCATGCGCTCAGCAGCATTGCGGGCAATACCAAAGCCGACTTCCGACGACCCGGTGAACGACAGCTTGTCGACGTTTGGATGGGCGGCAAGGGCAGCACCGGCGCCGGCGCCGACGCCGGTGACGACGTTGAAGACGCCGGGCGGGAAAAGGTCTGCTGCGAGCTCGGTGAGACGCAATATGGCGAGCGGCGCATCTTCGGCAGGCTTCAAGACGAGCGTGTTGCCAGTGGATAGGGCCATTGCGATCTTTCCGCACCCGAGTTGCAGCGGCGAGTTCCACGGGATGATCGAACCTACGACACCAATTGGTTCGCGAGTTGAGTAGGAGAAGAGGTCTGAGCCGAACGGTAGAACCTCACCCTTTTGTTCGACAGCGACGCCGCCGAAATAGGACAGCACGCTCGCAGCCCCTGATGTCTCTCCACGAGATTGGGTTCGGATCGTGTTGCCGGTCTCGGCCGCGAGCAGGCGGGCGACCTCCTCGTGGTGTTCGGTCAGTCGGCGCCCAAGTTCACTCAGCAGCGCACCGCGTTGACTTGCCGGCAGCGAACGCCAGGCTGGAAGAGCCCGGCGTGCGGCGGCAACAGCAAGGTCGATCTCGACCGCACCTCCGCGCCCGACCTCGGCGATGACTTCTCGGCGGCACGGGTTCTCTACCTCAAGCGTGGAGCCGGGCGTGTGCCATGCCCCGTCGATGAAGCAACCGGCCAAGCCAAGGGTTGGCAGCGAGATGGGCAAGAGGTCGGTCATGACGAAGCTCCATGATCTTTCGTGTGCATGTGAAGGGTGCGGTAGATGGCGGAGTAATCGAGGTCGCCGTTTCCAGCGTCGACAAAGGCGGTGAAGCGCTCTGCAGCTTGGCGGCCGAAGACCGTTTCGAGATCGGCGGCATCGGCCGCTTCTTGTGCCAGGCGCAGGTCCTTGGCCATCAAACGAGCAGCGAATCCGGGACGATAGTCGTTGCTTGATGGCGCGTTTTCGACGACGCCAGGCGCGGGACAGCGGTTGTCGAGTGTCCAGCACGCGGCCGCAGCGGTCGAACAAAGCGCATGGAAGTCGTCGACGTCCAGACCAAGGGCCTCGGCGAGTGCGAAACCCTCAAACACGGCGAGTCCGGTTATGCCGACGATCATGTTATGGCACGCCTTTGCCGCTTGCCCCATGCTGGCGTCGCCAAAGACGGTGATGCGCTGACCCATGATGCCGAGGAGTGGCCGAACCTGTTCGACAGCGGCTGGGGCACCTCCCACCATGAAGCTGAGCGAGCCGGACCCAGCACCCTCGGGCCCGCCAGATACGGGGGCATCAACGAATTCCGCTCCGCGTCCACGTACGCGGCTGGCGAGTTCTTGAGTCGTCGCTACATCGATTGTCGAGCAGTCGAGCAGAACAGCGTCCGGCCGGACCGACGACAAGATCGTGTCGTAGACGGAACGTACGTGAGACCCTTCGGGCAACATCGTGAAGATCACCGCTGCCCTGCTGACGTCGATTGCGTCGGGAGGCTCGACACGGCCACCAGCAGCGGCGAACGCGTCGCGAGCACCAGCCATGGCATCGGTTGCCACGAGCTCGACGCCCTCGGCCAACAGCGTTGTCGCCATTGGCAAACCCATCGTGCCAAGTCCGAACTGGATCACCTGCATTCGTTCTCCTTAACTTCGGGGCCGTTCGTGGTCGGGGTCGAAAATGCCGTGCTCGTGGCGCTGGGCCGGACAATTCGTGCCGTACGCATCGATCGTGAATCCGTCCATGCGGTCGGCAAAGCGTCCCTCGACATACCCCAGGCACACCCGTTGGCCGGTGCGGAAGCCCGTGCTTGGCGACGTCACGAAGCCAACAGCTTCGCCATCGATTCGGATCGGGGCCGACGGTGGCGGGTCACCGGCGCCGCCTTCGATGCCGGAGATGTCCACCGTCCACACGCCGTAGCTCCATCCAGCCGCTTGTGACGATGATGCGATCGCAGCGTCACGTCCGATGAAGTCCCCCTTGTCGAGCGCGAGGAAGCGTTCGAACCCGGCGTCGAATGGTGTGTATTCGGTGCCGAACTCGCTCCCCCATCCGTGATATCCCTTCTCCACGCGCATCGAGTTGAGTGCATAAGAACCAAAGTCTCGGAGCCCGAGATCGCCGCCTGCCTCTTGCAGTGCGTTGTAGAGCTGAACGAGATTGGCGTCGTCAACGTGGAGCTCCCAGCCAAGCTCACCAACAAAGCTGACCCGCATTGCTGTGGCCATGACACCGGCGATCTCGATCTCGCCCAACGACATCCAGGGCGCCGATTCCTTCGACACGTCGGCATCGGTGATTCGACTCAGCAACTCTCTCGATTTGGGGCCCATGACCATGAGTGTCGAGGTGTGCTTCGTGCCATAGCTCAGCCGAACCGACCCATTGGTTGGCAGGTGCTGCTGAAGCCAGTCGAAGTCGCGTTCACGTGCTGCGGTCGGGCCGAGAAGAAGGAACCGGTCGTCGGCGATTCGCCCGATGGTTGCTTCGCTCCACACGGTTCCGTTTGGGCGGAGCATGTACGACAAACGGACCCGGCCAACGCTGGGCAGCTTGCTGCAGAACATGCGATCGAGGAATGCTGCTGCACCAGGCCCCGAGACATCGAAGCGTGTGAAGCCGCCATGGTCCATCACCCCGACGTGGTCTCGTACGGCGAGACATTCCCCGGCAACAGCGTCGTGCCAGTGCTCGTCGCGGTAGCTCAGTATGTCGTGGGAGTACTCGTCAGTACCGAACCAAAATGCGCGCTCCCAGCCGGCGACCTGCCCGAAGCGTGCACCTTTGGCGGCAAGTGTGTCGTACAGCGGCGTTTGTTGAGTGGGACGGGCCGATGTCCACATGCGGTGCGGAAACGGAGCGCCGTACTGATGCTCGTACATCTCGCGTACGCGGGTGTTGGCGTACGAGTCTCGACCCGATCCGGCCATGGCCCATTTGCCAAAGCGACGTGGATCCCACGGCCACACATCCCATTCGGTATCCCCGCCGGTAATCATCTCGGTCAGGACCTTGCCGGCCGCTGCTGCGTGGGTGATTCCGATCTGCACACCGATGGCTTGGTAGAAGCCGTCGACGCCTGGTGCCGGTCCGATTAACGGGTTCATGTCGGGGGTGTAGGTGATTGGGCCGTTCACGAAGTCTGCGATCCCGACCTCTCCGAGAATCGGCACGTGTGCCATTGCGAGCTCGGCAACCTCGACAATCCCCTCGTCGTCGGCGGCGAAGAGAGAGGAGTCAAACACGTCGGGTTTGCCGTCTTCCCAAACCGTTCGTCCAGCGTGCCCATAGTTCCCGAACAGGAATCGATCGTTTTCTTGGCGAAGGTAGAACTCGATCTCTGGGTCCCGAACCAGCGGAAACGTATCGGTGAGCGCGTCGAGCTCGGGGACCGGGCCGGTGAGCAAGTACTGATGTTCGAGCACAGCAAGAGGAGCATCAACGCCCAGCATCGCGCTGACCTCGGCTCCATAGAAGCCGGCAGCGTTGATCACGATGTCGCAATCGATTGTCGATCGATCACCCTTTGACTCGACGCTCACCCGGAAGCGTGCATCGTCGGATGGGCCGAGGCGATCTATATCCACAACACGGGAGTGACGGCGGACGTCGGCGCCCATGGCGCGGGAGCGACGAGCCAGCGATTGAGTCAGACCGCTCGGGTCGATATCACCTTCGTAGGGGTCGAGTAGTCCGGCAATGACGGAGCCGTCGTCGACCCAGAACGGGTGCATGGCTTCCATTTCGGCGGGCGACACCATCTGCAGGTCGAACCCAAGCCCGGTGGCGATTCCGACGAGTTGGTGAAAGTGGTCGATCCGGCTCGCGGTATGCCCAGGCCAGAACGCCTTGGTGTGTCGATACGTGATTGGGTCGGCGGAGTCGGCTGCGAGTTCGGAATAGATCTGCCAGGCATAGTTGCCTGCACGCTGACCTAGCCAGCTATTGGAGAACGTCGGTACGTTTCCCGCCGCATGCCAGGTCGAGCCAGCGGTCAGTTCATGCTTCTCGATCAAGACAGAATTCGTACGACCAGCGGACGCAAGATGCCACTGGATCGACGCACCAACGGCGCCGCCCCCAATGACGACGATCTCGAACCGGTCGCTCATGTCTTCTGCTCCAGGTGGATAGGGAACCGCTCCCTGATGGTGGCTTCGTTCTCGTTGCTGAGGTGATCCGGACGACCGGCCGAAAGAATCTCGGCAACCCGTTCTTGAGCTCGATCCCACAGACTCGGCTGCCCAGCAGCCACCCACTCATCCACTGTCCGTCGATCACCAAGGGCGGGATAGACGTATTCAGATCGCATGAGTTCGAGCGTTTGTGGCTCGCCGAGGTAGTGGCCATCGCCGCTGACAACATCTTCGATGATGTCGAGATCGAGGTAGGCGGACTGCACTTCTACACCGCGAACTGAACGCAGGATCGCTCCGCACATATCGCTGTCGATCACCAAGATTTCGGGGCTGGCAACCATGATCGAACCGAGCATGCCGACCGAGAGCTGCACCATGTCGGCGCCTGCGTGAGCAGAGAGTGTGACCGTGTAGCTCTTCTCGTATCCGGCCTGTATATCGGCGGATTTTGCTTCGGTGATGCCAGCGGAAACGGCGTGTGGAATGTCGAGGTACCCGAGTAATTGACTTGCCGCAGCGCTGATGACGGCAGCCTCACCGCTCCCGCCGGTCATTGCCCCCGTACGCAAATCAGATACGAACGGCATGAACGCGTGAATAGATGGGTGTCCGGGTTTGATCGCGTCGGCCATGACAACCGCCGCCAGTATTTCCGCCAAACCTTGGGCGAGGCTTCCGGCGAGCGACGGTGGCGACGTAGCTCCAGCCTGACCAGCTGAGCAACTCTGGACGATCATGCCGCGCTCGATGGCACGCTCCATGATCTCGTATCCATCGGGCGAAAATCTGAGCGGCGGGACGGCGTGCACAATGACGGCCATCGAGAACGGCTGCTTTGCGAATCGTCCCTCGCCACCCAGTGAGGCGTCGAACAAGTCGATCACCGGGTCGACGGTCGACGCCGATGTGAAGCTCAAGCCGGTTGGTTTCGATGTGGCTGCGGTAATGGCGAAGGCCGTGTTGAGGTCGAGTTCGAGATGGTCGGCGACGTCCCTGGCCATCAACGGCCGGAGCCCGTAATGGATGTTGGGCATCTCATCGAGCACTCGCATCATCGACCACAGGTCGCGGAGTTTGGAATCTCGGTAGGTTCCGGTGGCAGCATCCAATACCTGCACTGCGGCACCGCCGGTACCGATGTGCACCCCCGTGCCGCCGATGGAGACGCCCTTGTCTTCGACGAAGCCAGGAAGCGAAACAGTTGAGGGTGCCCGATTCAGTGCACCTTCCACCATCGATCGGGAGAGCAATATCCTCCCGTCATCGCGTTGGCGAGCTCCGCCATCTATCAACCGTTGCGCGAGTCCTTCGGGAGCGTCGGCCATGCCCACGTGCTCGAGCATGTCGAAGGCATGGTCGATGATTGCGTCTCGGTCGGCATCAGACAACGGCCGGTAGGCGCCACCTGCCGGTGGCGTAGTGATCGCCGGGCGTTCAGGTTCTGCTGGCTGACGGCTTCGTGATCCACGGCGCATTATGAACCCGCGAGTCGATTCACGGTGGCGAGCATCTGCTCGACTTCGGCACGGGTGTTGTAGTGGCTTGCCGAAGCGCGAATGCAGTTCTCGAGACCGAGCGGCTTGAGGACGCCGGCTGAGTAGTAATCCTGCTTGCGAGCGTGGGTGCGCACGCCATCGGTGTTGAGTGCATCGACGACGTCGAGGCTGTCGTGCCCCTCGATGGTGAACGACACCATGCCCGACCGGTGCTCGCTGGTCTCGGGGCCTACGACCGAAACGTTGTCGAGTTCGCCGAGGCCGGGAAGGCCACCGGTACCCCACATCATGGCGTTGACGAGGTCTTGCTCCTGGTCGCGAATGGCTACCGCTGCGGCCTCGATCAACTCCCTCGGCGACATCGGGTCCGAATCGTCAGCAACCTGTGTGCCCAACCATTCGAGATACCGGGCCACTTCGGAAAAGGCCGCGTAGGCAGAGGTGTCTCGTGTGCCGAGTTCCCAAACGTGTGCGGGTGCGCCATCGAGTTGCTCATGGGGCGCACTTGCGAGGCGATCCGACACCCAGGCGACGCCAAAGTTGTGTCGGGAGAACAGCTTGTAGCCAGAGACGACGTAGCCGTCGATGCCATAGTCGTCGATAGCGACTCTGCCGTGGGCGGCGTGCTGAATACCATCGACGATGATGAAACAGTCCGGGGCGACGGTGCGAATTTCCGCAGCGATTGCGGCGACGTCGACGTGCATGCCAGTGACGGGACTTGCATGGATGATCGTGGCGACGGCGAGGTCGGGGGTGATCGCCGGCCGGTACTGGTCGATGCCCACCACGGTCGTTTCGGTATCGAAGCCGACTTGTTCATATGTCATGCCAGCAACGGGCGCCCACCGTCGACACGCGCTGTAGGTCGCAGGGTGTTCGAGATGGCTGCCAATCACGAGCGACCCAGACCCGGCGAAGATTGCGTTGCGGACCAGGCGACCGAGCAACTCGGTGCCGCTCTCTCCAATGAACACTCCTCCCGACGACGCGCCGAGAAGCAGCTTCATGTCCGCACGGCCTTGCTCGATGACCTCGACCAAATACTTCGACGCCACATTGCTGCGGCCTTGGTTGTCGGGGAATGCCATGAGCTCGGCGGTGCGTTCAACCGCTGCCTTCAAGGTCAGCGATCCGCCAGCGTTCTCGAAGAAGGCTCTCGGACCTTGGATTGGGCACACGTCGGCGTGGTGAAAGCGGTCTCGGATTGCGGTGAGTAGTTCAGGATGGAACGTCATCTACCCAACTCGGCCCAAGTGTCGTCCAACGCGCCAGCGAGACGGCGGGTTGCTTCTTCGATCTCGTCTGGCGCAATGATGAGCGGCGGCATGAAGCTGATGCGATCGGGTGCGATTGCTCGCAGGTAGAGGCCACGAGCATGAGCGTGGTCCTGGACTCGCTGCCCAATCTTGAGTGCGGGGTCGAAGAGTTCTCGGGTGGCCTTGTTGGCGACCAGTTGAATTCCGCAGAAGAGGCCGACTCCGGCTACGTGTCCGACGAGTGGATGTTCTTCTAGCGCCTCACAACCTGCGAGGAAATCAGGAGACACGCTTCGTACATGTCCAATCAGGTCGATGTCGTCGTAGATGTCGAGGGCTTCCATTGCAATGGCGGCACCGACTGGGTGACCCGAGTAGGTGTAGCCGTGCCCGAGCACGCCAATGTCGTCGGCGTTCGTTTGGAGGTCTTGGTAGAGATCCTCTTTGAACAGGAGGGCCGACATTGGAAAGAAACCTGCGGTGAGAGCTTTTGCGCACGACACGGTGTCGGGTTCGAGCCCCCAGGTCTCGCTGCCCCACCGATTGCCCGTTCGACCGAAGCCGCACACGACCTCATCCACATGGAAATGAATTCCGTGCTCGCGCATCACTCCCTGCATTCGCGGCCAGTACCCCTCCGGCGGCTTGATCGCTCCTCCGCCGGACTGCATTGGTTCGGCCGCAAATGCTGCGACCCGGTCGGGACCGACGTCGAGGATGACCCGTTCGAGGTCGTCGGCCATGCGCTCTGAGAACTCTTCCTCGGTCTCGCCGTCGATGTGGTTGAGGTAATAGTTGGGCGTTTCGGTCTTCACGAAGCCGTCGAGCGGTAACCCAAATTTCTCGTGCATGTGGGGCTGGCCTGACATGCTCACGGACGCAATCGTGTTGCCGTAATACCCGCGCCACCGAGAGATGAAGGTTCGGCGATCCAGCTCGCCACGGGCGATGTTGCGCGCCCAGAGAAATTTGATGAGGGTGTCGGTGGCCTCTGATCCGCTGCACTGGAAGATCACGCGGGACATATCGCCAGGTGCGAGGCCGACCAAACGTTCAGCGAGTGCGGCGACCTTGGGATGCGTGCGGCCGTAGAAGGTCGGAGCGTACGGCAGGGTCGTCAGCTGATCGTGCGCGGCGCCAGCAATGCGGGCGTTGTCGTACCCGAGAGAGGTGCAGCCAAGTCCAGAGAAACCGTCGATAAGACGCTGTCCATCGTCTGTGGTGATCCACACTCCTTCGCCCTCGACGACCATCGCTGACGGCCCGTTCTCGTCATGGCTACGAAGGGCGGTCTGCCCGTGGACGTGATAGCGAGCGTCGGCGGCGCGCAAGTCTTGCTCAGGTGTCATGTCACATCTTAGATCGGCTTCAACTGAACCGCAATCGCGCAGTATGGTGGTTTCGATGAATTCTGTTCATCTATCCAACCGGCCGCTATTGGACATCTCACACCTTGAAGCACTCTGTGCAATCGACCATTACGGCCGTCTTGCCGACGCCGCTGCATCGTTGCACATCACACCGTCAGCGCTATCGCATCGGATTGGTGAGGCGGAGCGACGTCTCGGCCTGCCGCTGTACGTGCGAGCCCACCGTCGTCTCGAACCGACTGCTGCCGCGGCGTACCTCGTGACCACGGCAAGAACCTCCCTTGTTCGCGATGACGACTGGCACCGTGACCACTGCGTCGAACGCCGGGATCTTCCCCGAGGACCCGAATCGATGCGGCACGACGGTCGTGATCGCAGGAGTTGATGGAGCCACCTACACCTATTGCCACCTCTCTCGCCTCGCCATCGTTCCGGGCCAAGTCGTTGCGGCCGGAAGTCCGGTCGGACTGTCGGGCGGTCAGCCGGGCTCTCCGGGCGCAGGTAACACGACCGGCCCACACCTTCATTTCGGCATACGCTTTGCCGGCGTCACCATCTGTCCTCAGCCGCTGCTCCTGGCCATTTATCGCTCCCGCCCAATCAACCCGGCCATCGCACCCTCTCTTGGCTGTGTGCAGGGACGCACGGCCACCAACTGGGGCCAGTGGCTCGACCAGATCACGCCCGATGAGCTACCCGCACTCGAATGATGTTGTAGCAACCAGCGCCACCGAAGGTCCCTAGTTGGGCATGGCACCCAGGTCAGGTATCACAGAGCACAGGAAGCTTCGGCTCGTCCCCGAACCCCAACCAGCCGTTGCGGTTGTCCCCTCTTCGGCCCCGATCCTCACGCCCGGACTGGCCCGGGCTCTCGCCAAGATGATCAATCGGGCTGCCACCACGAGCGCCGACCAGGACAACTGTCTGAGCAGTGATCTATCGTCCAAGGCATCGTGAATCGCTTTGCTTTCTATGGACGGGTCAGTACTGAAGACCAACAAGATCCCACCTCATCGCGCAACTGGCAGCTCGCACGATCCAGGCAGCTGATCGAAGCCTCCGAAGGCGAGATCGTCGAGGAGTTCTTCGACATTGGCCAATCGCGCTCGCTTCCCTGGAAGCGGCGACCTGAGGCATCACGGCTGCTCGAGTCGCTGGCCGACCCGTCGCGCGGCTTCGACGGCGTTGTCATCGGCGAGCCTCAGCGGGCGTTCTACGGCAACCAGTTCGGACTCACCTTCCCAGTCTTCGTCCACTACGGCGTAACCCTCTGGGTACCCGAAGTCGGCGGTGCCATCGATCCCGGCAGTGACGCCCACGATCTCGTGATGTCGCTCTACGGAGGCATGAGCAAAGGTGAACGGAACCGAATCAAGACCAGAGTCCGAGCAGCGATGGCTTCACAAGCAGCCATCGAAGGACGATTCCTAGGAGGTCGACCACCGTACGGTTACCGCCTCGGCGATGCAGGTCAACACCCGAATCCAAGCAAAGCAGCGATCGGGCAACGACTCCACACCCTCGAACCCGACCCAGAGACCGCCCCGAACGTCGTGCGAATCTTCGACGAATTCATCTCCGGCGCCGGGCTGTACTCGATCGCCGAAGGACTCACCCGAGACTCGATTCTCTCGCCATCCGGCCACGACGCGGCCCGCAACCGCCATCGGGCGAGCAGCAAGGGAGTCTGGAGCAAGATCGCCGTTCGGGCAATTCTCCAAAACCCTCGATACACCGGCTTCCAAGTCTGGAATCGGCAACAACGCCACGAAGAACTTCTCGACGTGGCAGACGTATCACTCGGCCATCAATCGAAGATGCGATGGAACGACCGCAGTGACTGGATCTGGTCCGAAGAGCCAACTCACGATGCGCTGGTCAGCCTCGACACCTTCACCTCGGCCGAGGCGGTCTTCACCGGAGCGCAGCGCGCAAAGGTCCGTCGAGAACGAACGAAGCACACCTACTTGCTCAGCGGCCACGTCTACTGCGCCGAGTGTGGCCGTCGAATGCAGGGTTCTTGGAATCACAAGCGTGCCTACTACCGATGCAAGTTTCCGGCCGAGTACGCCGTCGCCAAGGACAAGCACCCAAAGACCATCTACGTCCGAGAGGACTCGCTCACGCCAGCGATTGACCAATGGCTCGCGCAGCTCTTCGACGATGAGAACATCCACGAGACCTGCGCTGCTCTTGAGACCGCCACGGGTCCGGACGTTGCGGAACAGAACCGCCAGACTGCTGCGCGCAAGAAGCTCAAAGAGTGCGACGACAAGCTCGCGAAGTATCGCTTGGCCCTCGAAGCCGGAACCGATCCATCGATCGTCGGTGAATGGATCGAGGAGGTGAAGCTAGCCCGGAAGGCCGCTGAGATCGCCGTGCGCCCAAGAGGCTCAGATGGCCGCATGACATCTGCCGAAATCAAGCACCTCGTCACGCAGCTCAAAGGCATCGTCGCCATCCTGGCCAACGCCGACCCCGAGGATCGCAAAGCCGTCTACAGCGAGCTGAACCTCGCAGTCGTTTATCACGACGATGGGCGCATGCAGGTCTCCGCCGGACCTGACGCGTGTACTAACGAGTGTGTCGGAGGGGGGACTTGAACCCCCACGCCCTTAACGGGCACAAGGTCCTTAACCTTGCGCGTCTGCCAATTCCGCCACTCCGACGTGACCTCAGTTCTTGCGAACCGGCGTCAGGTTACCAGCGACAAACGGCCCCAACACCAGCGCAACTAAGAAGCCGCACCGAGAGAACGGTGAAAGGTAAGCATGTCTTCGGTAAAAAGTTCGACCAAAGCCGGAGATCCATCAATATGGGCGCCTCGGCGACCAAAACCTTCAGCATTGGCGGCACGAAAGGCCACCAGGTCAGTCATTTCCCGATTCGTCAGACCGGTCATCGGGTCGATCATGGCCCCTTCTTCATCGAGGAAAACCGTCGGCGCAGCGGGGGCCACCGCCGCAACTACCATGCTCTCTAAAGGAACGGGCGGTCAACGTCTGGTGTAAACGCTCATCACAACAGACGCTGCACCAAAACCTTGGCCGAAACCCCGGCGACAAGAGCGGCAGTGACGGAGACCCATTGGCTTTCTAACAGTAGATCGAACCCAGCACCGGCGAACACCGCAGCAAAGAACGGAACCCAGCGGGTGAGCGTCCCATGAGACTCTTTCATGCTTGGCCACTTCAGCGAAACCCCATCAATAGGCCATATTCGCACGACCATGTACCCGGGAACCACCGCTCCGAGAACCACCACAGCCAAGAAAGTAATTCCCTCAAATTTAAACTGCCCCGCCGCCACCAAGGCAAGGGCCCAGAACGGCAAGAAGGCAATTGATCGTTTCATCTGTGGGGTTGGTTTCTGTGCCATCGTGGCCTCCGTTTCAGTTGCAGTGGGTCCCGGCGTAAATAAATACGCTGCCATACGACTTCACCTTTATACACCGATCGGTTATCCCAGCGATACAGGAATAGATAGTGAGGTACCACCCGAGTGCAACAAGAATCGGATACCAGAATCCGGTAATACCGAGCCAGGCCAGAGACTGCGCCGTGTTGGTGCAGATCATCCGGGTCTCCAACTTGTTGAAGTACACCGTTCCGGTAACCCACCCCCACGTAAATACAGGGTCAGCGATGATCGGATAGACGGCACTACTACCAGGGTGGATGTTGAGGGTGAGCGTGGTGCCTTCAAGTGAGTAATCGCTGGCCACAACCGAACCGCTCGCGTCATAGGCCCAAGGAGGCGGAATCGTCATATCAACTTCACCCATTGAATCGGTAATGCTAACTCCACCACCCTCGGAGAGGTTAATTTCCTGTTTGGCGGCCAAGGTGACTACGAAATCGTAGTTTGTTCGCTCATGGATGGATCCCAAGATGGTGATCATTCGTGCCCCGCCGCCGATTTGGGGTTGCACAATGACTGACGTGTCACGATACGCATTTCCGTAGGTCACGGTGCCGTTGGAGGAAACCGCCGCGTCGTCGGGGTTGCCCGGCACACCAATGTTGATTGATGCCCCATCGGCCCGGTGAGTGTCACCCCAATTGTTGGATCATCTGGGATTTCCACTCCTCCATTGTCTGAAACGTACACCACCGCATTGCTCCCCGGGGCGTGGATGTCGACGCCATCGGCGATTGTCGCCTCGGTGGCATCTAGCAAGATGCCCAGTCCGGGGACGCTGGCTACTGCCGTGTCGATATCAAGGCTTCCGGGAGGTAACTCTTCGGCCAATGCTGATGTTGCAGCCATTGCAGAAAACAACGCAATCACTACCGCAACCGCAATTGTTTTTCCATAACTCAAACTCGACTCACCAAACTTCAACATAGGCTTCCATCTCTCTTTAGCAGATTAGAGATCCATCTCGTCCCACTGAATCATACTTGTTCTTAGATCTCAAGATTTGAGAAGCATTTTCACACTGCCAACCAGCGCAACTAAGAAGCCCCATCAAGCGATTGATGAAAGCGCAGCATGTCTTCAACAAAAAGTTCGGCAAAAGCCGGCGAACCACCAATACGGGCGCCTCGGCGTCCAAAACCCTCAGCATTGGCGGCACGAAAGGCCACCAGGTCAGTCATTTCCCGGTTAGTCAGACCGGTCATCGGGTCGATCATGGCCCCTCTTTCATCAAGGAAAACCGTCGGCGCTGAGGGGGCCACCGCCGCATCGGCCAGATTCTCTAAAGCGGTGCTGCGGTCAAAACTATGATGAGCGCCCGCCACCAGGCGCATACTGGCTGATCCACCGGCTGCCGCTATGGCCTGCATCTGTCCCTGAGCCTGCTGGGGAGAACACCACTCATCCAAACTCCCCATAATGACCCGCACCTTGGTTCGCCCCACTTTGGGATTCGAAAACTGATGCCCACACCACGGGTAGACGGCGTACACCCCAGCGGGCGATACCTCGGGCCCGGCCACTTGGTCAATAAAACACCGGGTAGCCGCCGTGAGCACTGCCGAACCTCCCCGGCTGTGACCCTGCCAAGAAATCTTGCCCGGGTTAACTTCTGGGTGCTGGGCTAAAACCTGGTGGGCAGCAAGCACATCGAAAGCACTGGCCGCAAATGAGTAGGCCGTTTGATTGGCCACCGTAGAAGTCACCGATCGGGGCCCGAAAGGATCAAGCACAAAAACAGCAAATCCCGCTCCCAGTAGTGTCTCGGCATGCATTAAATGGTTCTCGCCCACGCCGAGACTCCCGGGAACCAGGATGACTAGAGGTTGATTACTCTTTCCTGGCTGAAGAAACAACAACCCTTCTACGGTCTGCGCTGGGCAGGCCTCTGTTTCAGTTATCGCTTGAAAATAGTTACCTGGATTAGCGCTAGGCACCGCTATACGGTGACCCACTATTCCATGGAAAACTAGTGTTTGTTCAGCAAAACGTCGCCAAGAATCCATCGGCAGAGTTTACAGACAACCAACGCCCCACCGAACCATGGCAAGAGCAGCAAAGACTAAAACTGCAACGAAAGCCCCACCGTAGTGAAGGCAAAAACCAGTGCCGTCACGATGGTTATGCGATCCAAGTTTTGTTCGACCACCGTCGAACCAGCTGTTTGGGCTCCTACGCCGCCGCCGAACATGTCGGACAAACCGCCGCCTTTACCGCTATGCAACAAGACGAGGAAGATTAAGCCCAAGCCAGAAGAGACCTGAAGGAAAATGGTGAGATAAAGCATCATGGGGTACAGGCTATCGGGGTCAGCGCCTTAGCCGACTAAGCGATAGTTGATGATACGAGAAAATTCGTCAGGGTCCAGCGCTGCTCCACCCACCAAAGCGCCATCAATATCTGGCTGACGCATCAAATCGGGTGCCGTAGCAGGCTTTACCGAACCCCCGTACTGAATGCGCACCGAATCTGCCGCATCTTTCCAACCGTCGGCCACTACCTGGCGGATCGCTGCACATACCGCTTGGGCATCTTCTGGCGTTGCCGTACGGCCCGTACCAATAGCCCAAATGGGTTCATAAGCAATAACCAAGCCCGCAACCTGCTCAGCTTTGAGGCCCGCCAAACCTGCTTTGATTTGCCCGGACACTTTGTCGGCCGTGCCCCCCGCTTCGCGTTCTTCGAGGGTTTCACCGCAACACAAAATAGGGGTCATCTCTGCTTTGAGGACCGCTTTTACTTTTTTGTTGACCTGCTGGTCGGTTTCGCCGAATAGTTCACGACGTTCCGAATGGCCCACAATCACCAGAGAAACGTTCATTTTGGCCAACATGGTGGGTGCCACCTCGCCGGTGAAGGCGCCCTTTTCTTCCCAGTGGCAGTTCTGGGCCCCCAAAGCAACAGGAATACGATCTGATTCCAAAACCGTCTGCACCGAACGCAAGTCAGTAAACGGTGGGTGGATAGAAACATCAACCGCTTCATAGTCGCCGGGATTTATTAAGTAAGAAAGTTTCTGCACCATCTGAATCGCTTCAAAATGGTTGTGATGCATTTTCCAGTTACCGCTTATTAACGGTTTACGCTTCGACACTTCTGGCCTCCTGGCCTCTAGTTCTTGATTCTCAGATTTAAGAGTTTTGGGCATTCCGCAGGGCCACCAAGCCCGGCAAATCGCCGCTTTCGATTAATTCTAAGGCCGCTCCGCCGCCAGTAGAGACATGGCTCATTTGGTCGGCCACCCCAAACTGGCGGGCCGCCGCCGCGCTGTCGCCGCCCCCCACCACGGTAAAGCCTCGACACTCAGCAACTGCTTCGGCCACCGTTTGGGTGCCGGCAGCAAAACGAGGGTCTTCAAAAACCCCCATGGGGCCATTCCATAAAACTGTTCGAGCGTTGGTGATGACGTCGCAGAAATCAACCGCCGTACCGGGGCCGATGTCTAACCCCATCCAGCCGTCGGGCAAGGACTTGCCCATTTGGCGTACCTCTCCCCCGGCTTCTGGATCGCCAATTTTGCCACCCGGGCCCAAAGCGGTGATGTCCATCGGTAAGCGAATGTTGGCTCCGGAGTCCAACAAACGGCGACAAGTATCGATCATGTCTTCTTCAAGCAGCGAGGCCCCCACCGAGGCCCCCTGAGCGGCCAAGAAGGTAAAGCACATGCCGCCGCCAATAATTAACTCGTCGACCACCCCGAGCAAGGCCTCGATGACCCCAAGTTTGTCGCTCACCTTGGCGCCGCCCATAATGCCCACAAAGGGCCGTCGAGGCGAATTGCGTAACCCACCAAGAACCTCTACCTCGCGTTGCAACAGACGGCCAGCAGCCGAAGGAAGGTGCAACGGTGGGCCCACTATTGAGGCATGCTCACGATGAGAGGCCCCAAAAGCATCGTTAACGTAAAGGTCTTGACCGGCCACCAACTCAGCCACAAATACCGGGTCGTTGTTGGTTTCGCCGGGGCTAAAGCGCAGGTTCTCCAACAAGGCAACTCCGGGCACCAACTGCGCCAAACGTTGCCTCACCGGATCCATCGAATAGGCCGGGTCTGGTTGGCCTTTGGGGCGCCCCAGATGCGAACAAGCCGTTACCGACGCCCCAGCATCCACGAGGTACTTCAACGTGGGTAAGGCCGCTTTTATACGGAGATCATCGGTGATCTGCCCGCCACGAATGGGCACGTTGAAATCACAACGCACCAACACCCGGCGGCCCGACAGATCACCCAGATCTTCTAAAGACGGAACATCCATGAGGACTACTTGCCGCGCTTGGCGCCCTTCTTGGCTGGAGCTTTTTTCGCTGCAGGCTTCTTCGCCGCCGCCTTCTTAACTGCAGGCGTCTTGGCTGCCGCTTTTTTGCCGGCCTTGGTTTTCTTGGTACGACGAGTGCCCACGATTTTGGTCAAATCCACCATGCGGGTGGAGTAGCCCATCTCGTTGTCATACCAACCCAGAACCTTCACCATGTTGCCGGTGGCCATGGTCATGTCACCGTCGATGGTGCACGACGCTGGCCGGCCCACGATGTCCGAAGAAACCAATGGGTCTTCGCTGTAATCCAATACCTTGGCTAAAGGCCCTTTTCGTGCGGCTTCCGCGAAAGCGGCATTGATTTGTTCTGCGGTGGCTGCCTTTTTCAGCGTGCCCACAAAGTCGGTAACCGAACCGTCAGGGATAGGGACCCGTAAAGAGATGCCGTCAAGTTTGCCCTTCATCTTGGGCATGACCAAAGCGGTGGCCCGCGCTGCCCCCGTAGAGGTCGGCACAATGTTGACCGCCGCTGCTCGTGCCCGACGCAAGTCGCTGTGCGGGCCATCCACAAGGCTTTGATCGCCGGTGTAGGCATGGGTAGTGGTCATGAAGCCTTGCACCACGCCGAACTTGTCGTCAAGTACTTTGATCATGGGGACAAAACAGTTGGTGGTACACGAAGCATTGGAGATCACATGATGCTTTGCTGGGTTGTAGTCATCGTCGTTGACGCCCACCACGAAGGTGGCGTCACAGTCGCCGGAAGGTGCCGAAATAATAACTTTTTTGGCACCGCCTTTGAGGTGCAAAGCGGCTTGCTTGCGAGCGGTAAAAAAGCCCGTGGACTCGATCACTACGTCAACGTTTAACTCGCCCCACGGAATGTCCCCAGGGTTGCGCTCAGAGAAGACACGAATCTTGTGGCCGTCGACCACGATGGAATCTTTGGTGGTGCGAATCTTGGCATCCAGCGTGCCATGTACCGAATCATTGCCCAGCAAAAAGGCCAGCGTCTTTACCGAGCCCAAGTCGTTGACGGCCACGAACTCGAAGTCCGCCCCGCTGGCTCGAGCAGCCCGGAAGAAGTTACGGCCGATGCGGCCGAAGCCGTTGATGCCTACACGAATGGTCATAATATTTTTGCCTCCTGTGGCCTGGTGGCCACCAGCGTTGGTTGGTTCATTGCTACTCGCTTCTTGGGGTGCTCGCACCCCAAAACTCTGAGAGATTGGTCACACTAAAATTCTGCTCGTCCCTTGTTATCACCGGTTGATGTCGCGATGGGTGACCAACGGGTCAAAGCCTTGATCTCGTAGGTGGCCAACCACTGTCTCGGTGATGGCTACTGACCGGTGGTGACCGCCGGTGCAGCCAAAAGCTAAGGAAAGAAACGAGCGGCCTTCGGCAATGTAGGCCGGCAACAACACCCCCAACATTCCGTAAAGGTGGTTCAAGAAAGGTTCAGTAAGTTCTTGACTCACCACAAAGTTTTGCACTGGCGCATCTAACCCACTGAGGTTGCGAAGATCTTCTTCCCAATGCGGGTTGGGTAAAAAACGGCAATCCAACACCATGTCGGCGTCCCGGGGGGCGCCATGTTTAAAGCCAAAAGAGGTCACGGCGATACGCATCGGTCGGTCATGGGCTTGCCCATAAAGGCCATCTACTTTTTCTCGCAACTGGTGAACATTGAGTTCAGAGGTGTCGATAACTAAATCTGAGATAGAGCGCACGGGTTCTAAGCTGTTGCGCTCGGCGTCGATAGCCCCTTCTAGCCCTGAATCAATGCCAAAAGGATGTGGGCGGCGAGTGTTTTCGTAGCGGTTTACCAACACTTCGGTTGAGCAGTCCAGAAACACGACCTGCAAGCCATTAACGGTGTGCCGGAGTTCTTCAATGGCCTGCAACGTCTCGCCTTGCTGCCCATCGGGACGCAGGGTAAAAGCCACCCTTTCCCAAGGGGTGCCCGGGGCACCGGCCAAGTCGGCCATCTTTACCAACAAATCGGCTGGCACACGATCCATGACATACCATCCGAGATCGTCGAGGTCTTTAGCAAACTCTGAACGGCCTCCCCCCGATAACCCCGTAACTACCAGAACGTTGCTCATGGTTTGATGCTAGACGCTGTCGGTTCGTTCGGTGACCAACACCAATAAACGAGGGATAGCCGCCGCCGATCCGTACTGGCCGACCCGGCGCAAAAAGCCTTCCGGTGGGGCCGGTTCGTGCATGCGTTGCAGCATCAACCCGGCTTCGGCCAAGGCGTTGACGTAGCGACTTAAGGGCCGATGCACATAAGGCAAAAACACGTCTTTGTCTACTTCTTCCATCTCGATTGACTCCCCCAGGTAGGCGCCGATACGCCAATACTGCTCGGGAGGTTCCATAATTTGGTCGTCCACCCAACCGCTGTCCGGGGTCTGGATAAGCGGATGATTGAGGAAAAATAAGAACCGGCCTCCGGGGCGCAGCACCCGGGCCACCTCAGCTATGGCTTCATCTACCGACAAAATGTGTTCAAAAACTAGGCAGGCCACCACGGCATCAAAGCTTTGATCAGCAAAAGGCAACCCGTCGGCCAAGGACCGCAAATACGCCGGGCTCCCACCCCGGCGTTGCGCCTCAGTTACTTGGGCGTTGCTGGGGTCGGCACCGACCACCTGCGAGCCCTGTGCGGCCAGCAAACGGCTAATTTGCCCCTCGCCGGCCCCTAAATCTAAGACCTCGTTATAGCCCTCCAGTAAGGCGCTGGCTAAAGGCAAGATTTGTTCTGTGTATTCTTCGTCGGCTCCCTCGGTGAAACCCTCTTGCCACCATTGGGCGTGTTTTTCCCAGGGGTCCAAACTATTTACCTCGTTCATGACCACAGGTTGCCATGTTGTGCGAACAATTCCTTAGGATGGCTCGCCATGGCTGCTTTTCTTGCGTTAATTAGTGCGGGCCTTTTTGGAGCCGGCGACTTCATGGGCGGAGCAGCCGCACGAAAAACCGGGGTTTTCAGCGTTATCGCTACCTCTCACCTAGTGGGCTTCGTTTTGGTTTTGGGTTTGGTGCCTTTTATGGCGGACCAGTTTCTCTGGACAGATTTAGGACTGGGGGCAGTAAGCGGCCTCTTTGGTTTGGCCGGAATATTTTTGATCTACCACAGTTTGAGCAGAGGCCCCATGACCGTGGTGGCACCTATTACTTCCGTAGCTGCGGCCATCATTCCGGTTTTTTGGGGATTGGGCTTTGGCGAACACCTTTCGCCGCTTCACTTGCTGGGTATCTGCCTCGGGCTGGTGAGCATTCTTTTGATCTCTCGCCATACGCCAGAAAAGCAAAACTTGGCCCCCTTGCCCCCGTGGCTTATTACCGAATCGCTGCTGGCTGGCGTAAGCTTCGCCGGGTTCTTCATCGTTATTGACAACACTTCCGCCGCCACCGAGCCCTGGCCGTTGGTGGGCGCCCGTTTAGTTACCGTGACTTTTTTGGTGGTGGCGGCCTTCGGGCCTAAACGTTCGTTTTGGCCAGAGCGAGAAGTCACCGGCTTAGTGGTCGGCGCCGGGGTGGCCGATGTGGTGGCCAACGTGGCTTTTTTGATGGCCACCAACCGTGGGCTTTTGAGCCTGGTAGCGGTGTTGAGTTCGCTTTACCCCGCAGCCACCGTGTTGCTGGCTCGCTGGATACTTAAAGAAACTCTTCAACGGATACAAGTCCTAGGGTTGTTCGGAGCGGTGGCCGCCAGCACGCTCATCGCTTTGGGCTAGCGGTTCAACCCTCAGCGTGCATTTTGGCGTAAACCGCTTGCCCCACGGCATCGGGTAGCCAGGGCAAGGCCAGCAAATCCTCCAAAGAAGTATTTTGGATTGACCGCACCCCGCCCAGTTCTTTAACCAGTTTTTTACGACGCCCGGGGCCTAAGCCCGCGATGTCGTCGAGTACCGAACCGGTCATGCGTTTGGCGCGTAGTTGCCGGTGGTAGGTGACCGCAAAACGATGCGATTCGTCGCGTATGCGCTGCAGCAAAAAAAGCGCCTCGGAGGTTCTTGATAACAAAATTGGCGACTTGCTTCCGGGGCGGTATACCTCTTCGAACTGTTTGGCCAGCGAAGCCACCGGTATTCGGTCGGCCAAACCAAGGTTTCCAACTACCCGTTGGGCTACCGACAACTGGCCTTTGCCGCCATCTACTAACAACAGTTGCGGCGGGTACGAGAAGCGTCCGGAGCGTTCAGCGACCGGAAGTTTTTCTTCTTCTAGGAATGCCGTCAAACGGCGGGTTAATACTTCTTCCATAGCGGCGTAGTCATCGTTGCCTTCCACGTGCTGGATTTTAAAGCGGCGATACTCGTTTTTGTTAGGCAGGCCATCTTCCATGACCACCATAGACCCCACGTAGTCGGTACCTTGCAGATGACTCATGTCGTAGCACTCGATACGCAACGGGGCAGCGGGCAAATTGAGGGCTACTTGGAGTTCGTTTAAGGCTCGGGCCCGGCTGTTGTGGTCAGCGGCCCGTTTCATGCGGTGCCGGATGAACTCTTCTTCGGCATTGATGGTCACGGTTTTGAGGAGGTCTCGCTTGCCACCGCGCTGCGGTACCCGAAAGCCCACTGGTCCTTGGCGCTCGTTGCTGAGCCACTTTTCTAAAAGCTTTTGATCGGCGGGCATTTCGGCGACGTAAACCCAGCGGGGTACCCCTTGGGGCGGCTCATTTCGATAATGGCCGGCCACGATCTGTGCCAAAAGTTCTGGCTCTTTGAGGTCGGATACTCGGTCCACGATGGAACCTTTGCGCCCTACCACCCGACCGTGACGAACGGTAAATACCTGCACCGCTACTTCGAGTTGGTCGCCCGCTACCGAAATCAGATCAAACGACTCGTTACCGGTGCCCACCATTTGTTGTTTTTCCGAGGCTCGCCGCACGCTGATCAAATGATCGCGGTGCCGGGCCGCTGCTTCATATTCCTGACTTTGGGAAGCCGCATCCATCTGCCCCTGTAGGCGCACTTCGACTTCTTTGGTGTCGCCGCCGATAACTCGCATCAAGTCGCTAACCATGCCTTGGTATTCTTCGCTACTGACCTCCCCCACGCATGGTCCAGAACATTTTTCAATATGAAATAACAAACACGGCCGCCCGGCTCGTTGATGCTCACGCAGTTTGGTGTCTGGGCAGGTACGCACCGGAAAAGTTTTTAACAAAAGGTCCAAGGTGTCTCGGATAGCCGCCGCTTGGCCGTAGGGGCCAAAATATCGGGACCCTTTACGGCGGCGCTCCCGCACCACCAAAGCTCGTGGCCACTCTTGGTCCACGGTGATAGCCAGATACGGGTAGCTCTTGTCGTCTTTGAGATCAATGTTGAAACGCGGGTCGTGGGTTTTGATCAGGCTGAACTCCAACATGAGCGCTTCGAGTTCATTAGCTACTTGAATCCACTCCACGGTGGCCGCTTCATCCAGCATTTGGGCGGTACGGGCCGCCAGGCGATCCCGCCGCCCGAAATAACTATTTAAGCGGCTACGCAAACTCTTGGCTTTGCCGACGTAAAGAACCCGCCCATAAGGGTCCAAGAATTGGTACGAGCCCGGCGCATCGGGGATAGTGCCAGTGGGGGGACGCTCAACCATGTCTGCAGCGTAGATGCCGAAACGGCTTCTTGTCTCTCTTTGCTGCCCCATCATTGCTACCGAGGCGTATACTTCTGGGTGTCGGCTTGGTTTCCGGCAACATATCTGTTCCCAGGGCCGCCATACCCGTGGCGAGGCGTCCAAGCTGCCCCCACCGGCCATCAATTGGGAACTCCTACAAATGAGGTATCCATGCTTCAACTACAGCCTCCGCTTCCCGAGCGGTTCATTACTGACACCCCACTCAATGCGGCCCGCATCCAAGCAGCTAAAGAAACCTTGGGCGACCGGGTATTTATTTTGGGTCACCATTATCAACGAGACGAGGTCATGTGTTGGGCCGATGCTTCGGGTGATTCTTTTCGCCTTTCGCAACTTGCTCAGGAACACTCGGAGGCCGACTACATTGTTTTTTGTGGTGTGCATTTTATGGCCGAATCTGCCGATATTTTGACCAAAGATCATCAACAGGTGGTTTTGCCCGACCTGCGGGCCGGTTGCACCATGGCCGACATGGCCGACATCGACGAGGTGGAAGAAGCTTGGGAGGCCATTGCTCAGGTGACCGACATTGACCGGGTAGTGCCCATTACCTATATGAACTCCACGGCCGCCATCAAGGCCTTTGTGGGCCAAAAAGGTGGAGCGGTCTGCACATCAAGCAATGCCCGAGCGGTGCTGGAGTGGGCTTTTCAACGAGGCGACCAGGTGCTGTTTTTTCCTGACCAACATTTGGGCCGCAATACCGGGGTAGCCATGGGTTACTCCGTGGACGACATGGCGTTATGGGACCCCCGCCAAGAGTGTGGTGGGCTTTCGGAAGCAGCGGTTAAGGACAGCACTTTTCTTTTGTGGAAAGGGTTCTGCTCAGTACACCTACGTTTTACTCCCCAAAACCTTTTGAATTTTCGGGCGGAACACCCCAATGCCACCATCATCGTGCACCCCGAATGCGAACACGAAACCGTCCTTTTGGCCGATGCCGTGGGCTCTACCGATGCCATCATTCGCTACGTGGAGGCCCAGCCGACCGGTGCGATCATTGGTATCGGCACCGAGGTGCATTTGGTGAGCCGCTTGGCCAGCCAACACCCCGATAAAACCATTGTCTGCCTTGACCCAGACCTTTGCCCGTGCGCCACCATGAACCGTATCGACGCCAGCCACCTGGCCTGGGTTCTGGAAGGCCTCGTAGAGGGCCGGGTAGAAAACCAAATCTCCGTGGATGCCGAAACTCAAGGGTGGGCCAAAGTAGCCCTCAACCGCATGCTGGAAATCACCTAGCGCCCGTCATGCACCTCTGAGACCATATGACGGGGGCTAAAACAGTTCTTTAAGAAAGCGGCCGGTGTAGCTCTTTTTTACTTGGGCGACATCTTCGGGTGTGCCGGTGGCTACCACGGTTCCTCCGCCCACACCGCCTTTCGGGCCCAAATCAATGACCCAGTCGGCTGTTTTTACTACGTCCAGATTGTGTTCAATAACAATCACCGTGTTGCCTTGCTCTACGAGGCGATTTAAAACCCCCAGCAACTTGCGCACGTCCTCAAAATGCAGCCCGGTGGTGGGTTCATCCAAGATGTACATCGTGTGACCGGTAGAACGTTTCGCTAACTCGCTGGCCAACTTAACGCGCTGCGCTTCGCCACCCGACAAGGTCGGGGCAGGCTGCCCAAGACGTATATACCCCAGGCCCACATCGACCAAGGTTTGCATGTGGCGCACGATGGGTGGTTGGCGGTCAAAAAACTCTAAGGCTTCTTCGCAAGACATGGCCAAAATGTCGGCCACGGTACGACCCTTGAACTCGATGTCTAAGGTGTCACGGTTATAACGCTTGCCCTTGCACACTTCACAGGGCACATAGACGTCGGGCAAAAAGTGCATTTCAATTTTGAGCGTGCCGTCGCCCGAACAGGCCTCGCAGCGGCCGCCCTTTACGTTGAAGCTAAAGCGCCCCGGTTGGTAGCCCCGCACCCGCGACTCTTCGGTTTTGGCAAACAACTTCCGTACGTGGTCGAACACCCCGGTATAGGTGGCCGCATTAGAGCGCGGCGTACGCCCAATAGGTGCCTGATCAATGTTGATGACCTTGTCCACGGCCTCAGCGCCCAGTAGCCCTTTGTGTAAGCCCGGCGGCACTTTTGATTTATAGACCGACTGCATCAATGACTTATGCAAAATCTCGTTAACCAGGGTGGACTTGCCCGACCCGGAAACGCCGGTTACCGCCACCAACACCCCCAACGGAAAAGCCACATCAAGGTTTTGTAAATTGTTTTCTCGTGCCCCCTGCACGGTCAAGAATTCTCCGTTACCAGGGCGACGCTGTTCTGGAATAGCAATTGATTTACGCCCCGACAAGTACTGGCCGGTGACCGAGTTTTTGGAGCGCAGCAGGCCCTTGACCGTGCCTTCAAAAACCACTGCCCCGCCGTGCTCACCGGCACCCGGGCCAATATCGACCACATGGTCGGCTTGCAAAATGGTTTCTTCATCGTGTTCCACCACGATCACCGTGTTGCCCAGATTCCGTAGACGCACCAAGGTTTCAATCAGTCGCTGGTTATCTCGTTGATGCAAACCGATGGAGGGTTCGTCGAGCACATACAGCACACCCACCAACCCGGAACCAATTTGTGAAGCCAAACGAATGCGTTGTGCCTCTCCCCCGGCCAAGGTGGCCGCCGAGCGAGAAAGCGACAGGTAGTCCAAGCCCACGTCGAGCAAGAAACCCAAACGAGCATTTACCTCTTTTAAAACCGGTTCGGCCACGATGAGGTCTCGGTCGCTTAACTCCAGGCTTTCTAACGCTTGGGTAGCTTCCCCAATGGGCAGGGCACAAATGTCATGTAAGTTTTTGCCCCCGATGGTCACGGCCAGCGACAAGGGGTTCAACCGTGCTCCCTGACACTTTGGGCACGGAACCTGTCGCATGTACCCTTCGATCTGATCCCGTTGGGCGTCACTTTCCGACTCTCGATGGCGGCGTCGTAGTTGAGGCATTACCCCTTCGAAGTGGGCGGAATACACCCGAGTGCGACCAAAACGGTTTTTGTAACGCACCTGAATACGTTCTTTTAGCCCACCATCCAACAACATTTTCTGCGTTTTAGCCGGCAGCTTTTGCCAAGGAGTGGCCATGTCGATCCCTTGGTCTTCCGCCACCGATTCAATCAATCGAGAGAAATAACGGTTGCGGCCACCCGACCACGGGGCAATAGCACCCTCGCCCAAACTCAACTCAGGGTTGGGCACCACCAACTGCGAGTCAACTTCAAAAACCGACCCCAAACCATCACAATGCGAACAAGCCCCGTACGGGCTATTGAACGAGAAGTTTCTGGGTGCCAACTCTTCGAAAGATTTTCCGTCGCTGGGCCGCGAAAGGTGCTGACTGAAAATGATGCGAGTCGGCTCTTCGTCGTCGCTCCGGGGCACGATCTGAATTTCTGCTACCCCCTCGGCCAAAGCCAAAGCGGTCTCCATTGATTCAGTCAACCTTTGACCGATGCCCTCGCGCAGAACCAGACGGTCCACCACCACCTCAATGGTGTGCATCTCGTAGCGTGCGAGATCAACCTCGTCGCCCAGGTCATGGTCTTGGCCGTCCACAATGGCTCGGCTGAAACCTTGGCTGGCCAAATCTTCTAACAAAGTGTCGTAGGTGCCTTTACGCCCCCGTACCACGGGCGCCAACACCTGAAAGCGGGTGCCTTCTTCCATTTCCAGTACTCGGTCCACAATTTGTTGCGGGGTTTGGCGCACCAAACGTTCCCCGGTTTCTGGGTCGTGGGGCACGCCGATACGAGCAAACAACAAGCGGAGATAGTCGTAGACCTCGGTGATGGTTCCTACCGTGGAACGTGGGTTACGTGACGCACTTTTCTGGTCTATGGAAATAGCGGGAGAAAGGCCTTCGATAAAGTCCACATCTGGTTTATCCATTTGCCCCAAAAACTGGCGAGCATAAGCCGACAAAGACTCCACATAACGGCGCTGCCCCTCAGCATAAATGGTGTCAAAGGCCAACGAAGATTTACCCGAACCCGAAATGCCGGTAAAAACGATCAGCTGATCCCGCGGCAAATCAATATCAACATTGCGTAAGTTATGTTCACGAGCCCCGCGGACTACCAAGCGTTCTGACATTGCCGGGAGTCTAACGATGCTCGCTCAGGTCACGCAGTTCGCGTTGCATCTCGCGTATTTCGTCTCGCAACCGGGCCGCGTATTCAAAGCGAAGATCCCCGGCCGCTTCGTTCATTTCTTCTTCCAGAGTGTGCACCAAACGAGATAAATCTTCGTGGGGCATTTCGCTGAGCCCCTCCACCAGTTTTTTGGTGCGGCGCTTGCGCCCTTCCGGCATGGGGGCCTCTTTAGAGGGGCGCAGCATCTCTAAAATATCGGTCACCGCTTTACGAATGGTCTGCGGGTTAATTCCGTGTTCTTTGTTGTACTCCTGCTGAAGTTTTCGACGGCGCATGGTTTCCGAAATGGCTTTCTGCATGGAAGCAGTGACCTTGTCGGCGTACATCACCACCTGGCCGTCCACGTTGCGGGCCGCCCGGCCGATGGTCTGCACCAGCGAGGTTTCGCTGCGCAAAAATCCTTCTTTGTCAGCATCCAAAATAGCGACCAGTGAAACCTCCGGCAGGTCTAGCCCTTCCCGGAGCAAGTTGATGCCCACCAGCACATCGAACTCCCCCAAACGCAGGTCGCGAAGAATCTCGATACGTTCCAAAGTGTCAACGTCGCTATGTAGGTAACGCACCCGCGCCCCGTTTTCTAGCAAGTAGTCGGTGAGGTCTTCCGCCATTTTTTTCGTCAAGGTGGTAACCAACACCCGTTGGTCTTTAACTACCCGGTCGGCGATTAAGGCCTGCAGATCATCTATCTGCCCGGACGTGGGTTTGACGATCACCTCGGGGTCTACCAAGCCCGTGGGGCGCACAATTTGTTCAACAACGTTGCTGCTATTTTCTAACTCCCAGGGGCCGGGAGTGGCGGAAAGGAACACCACTTGGCCTACCCGTTCCATGAACTCTTCAAAGCGCAAAGGACGGTTGTCGGCCGCCGACGGCAAGCGAAAACCGTGTTCGATCAGGGTTGCTTTGCGGCTGCGGTCGCCGTGATATTGGCCATTGAGTTGCGGCACCGCCACGTGCGATTCGTCGAGGACTACTAAAAAATCATCGGGGAAATAATCCAACAACGTGTAGGGCCGCTCCCCGGCGCGGCGTCCATCTATGGGGGCGCTGTAGTTTTCTACTCCGCTGCAGAATCCCACTTCGCCCAACATTTCAAGGTCGTGTTCGGTACGCATACGCAGACGCTGGGCTTCTAACAGCTTGCCTTCTTTTTCAAAAAAGGCCAAACGTTCTTGCAACTCGACTTCGATGGATGCCATTGCCCGAGCCAAGACCACCGAATCAGCGGCGTAATGCGTGGCCGGGAACACCACCAGATCGGTGAGTTCCTGCAAATGTTCGCCGGTCAACGGGTCAACTTCAGTAATGCTTTCAATTTCGTCACCGAAAAGCGAAATACGAAACGCAGACTGTTCGTACGAGGGGTGGATTTCCATGGTGTCGCCTTTGACCCGAAACTTGCCTCGGCCCAACACCATGTCGTTGCGTTCATACTGCATCTCAATAAGCCGCCGCAGTGCCGACCGTTGATTGATTTCTTCACCAACCGCTAAGACCAAAAGGTTGTCACGATAGAACTCGGGGTTCCCCAACCCATAGATGCACGACACCGAGGCCACCACGATGGTGTCTCGCCGGGTCAGCAAGGACGCTGTAGTGGCGTGGCGGAGGCGTTCAATCTCATCGTTTACCGACGAGTCCTTTTCGATAAAAGTGTCCGAGGTAGGCATGTAAGCCTCGGGTTGGTAGTAGTCGTAGTAGGAGACGAAATACTCCACCCGGTTGTCGGGAAAGAACGAGCGCAATTCGTTTGCCAACTGGGCAGCCAACGCTTTGTTGGGGGCAATCACCAAAGTAGGCCGCTGAACTTTTTCAATGGCCCAAGCAATGGTGGCGCTTTTACCGCTCCCGGTGATGCCTAACAAGGTTTGAAAACGTTCGCCGCCTTCGATGCCTTCAGCCAAAGCAGAAATGGCCGCTGGTTGATCCCCGGCGGGTGAGAACGGGGCCTCTACGCGAAATGGTGTGCTCATGAATCGAGGCTCTGGATCCACTCCCAAGCAGCATCTACTTGCTGCGCCAAAAAAACTTGATCGCCGCTGTTGTCAATGACGAACCCTGCTTTTTCTTTGCGCTGTTCGCGTGAGGCTTGGTTGGCCACTCGGTTGCGAGCATCCTCTTCGCTAAAGCCCCGGTATTTCATCAAGCGCTCAACAGCGATCTCTGGGTCGACGTCTACCACCAACACATGGGTCAGGTCGTCGTGGCCGGATTCCACCAGAAGAGGGATGTCCAAAATGATGGGGGCATTACCCGACGCATGTTCGGCTCGCTGGGTAGCCATTTCTTGGCGCACCGCAGGGTGCACCAAGTCGTTAAGCGCCGCTAATTCTTCTTGGTCGTTGAAGACAATGTCGGCCAAAGCCGGGCGATTTATAGCCCCGTGTTTGTCCAAGATTTTTGTGCCCCAACGGTCCACCATGGACTGGTAAACCGCTTGGCCTGGTTCTTGCAGTTTGCGAACGATGGCGTCGGCATCTACCAAAACCGCTCCGCGCTCTATGAGCAAGAGGGCTACCGTAGATTTTCCCGAACCTATGCCACCGGTCAGTCCGATCTCAAGCACGGCCTGAGGTTGGACTGGGGCAGTCATGCGTAGCTCAGGCTTGAGCTGGATCCTCGTCGGATTCGCCGGTTTCTTCAACCGCAGCTTCCTCAGATGCTTCAACCTCGGCAGGTTCTTCTGCAGGAGCCTCTTCTGTATCTTCTACAGTTTCAGCGGCCTCAGCAGGTTCTTCTGCAGGTGCCTCTTCTACTACTTCTACAGCTTCTACAGCCTCGGCGGGTTCTTCTGCGGGAGATTCTTCTGCAGCTTCAGCGGCCGGAGTTTCCTCGGCATCTTCCGTGGTTTCAGCGTAAAGCTCAGCCCAGGCTTCTTGGCCTTCGGAGGCTTCGCTACCAACGAAGTTTCCTTCATCATCGTAGGCGTGCTCGCCAAAGTGCTCTTGGTATTCGGCAGCTACCGTTCCGCCTTCTGCCGCTTGTTTAATAGACAAGCTGATGCGTCGACGTTGGAGGTCCAAGTCGATGATCTTGACCCAGAGTTCTTCGCCCGGGGTAACTACTTGTTCGGGAAGGTCAACGTGGTGGGCAGACATTTCCGAAATGTGCACCAATCCTTCGATGCCGTCGCCGACCTGAACAAATGACCCGAAGGGCACCAACTTGGTGACCCGGCCATAAACCAACTCACCGGTTTGGTGAGCGGTAGCAAACTCTTGCCATGGGTCAGCCTGCGTGGCTTTCAACGACAAGCTGATGCGCTCACGACTGAGGTCAATGTCCAGTACCTGAACTTCTACTTCGTCGCCCACGGCAACTACTGCACTGGGGTGGTCTACGTGCTTCCAAGAAAGTTCAGACACATGGATCAAACCGTCCATGCCGCCCAAGTCTACGAAGGCACCAAAGTTGACCACGCTGGAGATAACTCCCTTACGGTTTTCCCCAGGACGCAAGTCATGCAGGAACTCTTCGCGTTGTTCTTTGTGGCTCTCTTCAAGCCATCCACGACGAGAAAGCACTACGTTGTTGCGGTTTTTGTCCAACTCGATGATCTTGGCTTCTATGGTTTGGCCAATGTAGGGCTGCAGGTCACGTACTCGACGCAACTCCACCAGCGAGGCGGGTAAGAAGCCTCGCAAGCCGATGTCCACGATGAGGCCACCCTTGACCACTTCGATAACCGAACCAGAAACGGTGCCGTTGGCTTCTTTAACTTCTTCAATTTGGCCCCAAGCACGTTCGTACTGGGCACGTTTCTTAGAGAGAACTAAGCGGCCTTCTTTGTCTTCCAAAGTGACGACAACTGCTTCGATTTTTTCGCCCATGGAAACTATTTCGGACGGGTCAACCCCATTGCGAATGGACAGCTCACGAGGAGGAATAACCCCTTCGGATTTGTAGCCAATGTCCAACAGGACTTCGTCTTTATCGACTCGGACTACGGTGCCCTCAACGAGTTGGCCGGGAACAACGTCCACCATGGTGGCGGAGTAGGCCTCTTCAATGCTCAAGCTGCCTAAGTCGTTGTCAACAATTTGACGGGGGATGTACTCACCGCTCTCATCGAAACTCCCCATGGGTGGGGAAATAAGGGCGGGATCGGTAGGGGTTTGGTCGGACACGTTCTTCTCGTCGGATAGGAAATAGGTGGAAATTGCTTCCGCGCCGGTGGCACGAACCTATTGAGCCTACCGTTTCCCTGCTTTTTCCCTGCTTTTTCTGAACTATTTACCCGCCGGGCGTTGGGCCAGCAACAAGTACTCTGCATGGCCTGTATCAGGCGCTCTCTTACGGTAGTCCCCGGGAGTCACCGACCAAATATCTTCCACCAGCAGCCCGGCCCGATCCGCTAACAAACGCAGTTCGCGTGGGGTGAAACACGTAGTCCACAGGTCGGCCTCTACCTCATCCCCAAACGGGTTACGAATCGTTGTTTTTTCATGATTTACCCCTGACTCAGCATCAAAGGTGTCAGAGTTTTCGAGAAAACGAACCTGAAAATAGGCGGAGAAAGCACTGGCCGCCAGTCGGCCTTCTGGCTTAAGGGCCTGAGCCATGCGCTCCAAAATCACTCCGTCGGGGTCCAGAACCTCTTGGTTGCTGCCCGGCCCTCTGGCCAAGCCGAAGGCGCCTTGACAGAGCGAGATCACCGCATCAAATTCTTGACAAAAAACCATTTCCCGAGCATCTCCACAAACAAACGTTGCTTTAGGGTCTGCTTCCGCCTGAGCGAGTTCAATAAAGGTCGAAGAAATATCCAGACCGGTCACTCGATACCCCCGTCGTGCCAGTTCGTGAGCGTGCCGCCCCGGGCCGCAACCCACATCTAAAACATGGTCACCCGGTTTTAACGCCAAAGCTTTTTCTAAGGCATCTACTTCTTGTTTCGTCCCATAAGTAAACGAATAACGCAAATATGCGGGCCCTAAATGGTCGGCGACTTCTTCAAACCAGTGGCCCGGTTTACCCTTTGGCATCGGCCCAGGTGGCTCCTAATGCCACATCGACCGTCAACTCAACATCGAGATCAAAAGCGTTCCCCATTATTTCGGGTACGAAAGCCAAGGCTGCTTCCTCTTCGTCGGCCGGCACTTCTAAAATCACTTCGTCATGTACTTGCAAAATAAGCCGGCTGGCTAAATTTTCTTGCTCTAAATATTGATCAATGCCGATCAAAGCCACTTTGAAAATGTCGGCCGCTAAACCCTGAATCCCCGAGTTCATGGCCTGGCGCTCCCCTGCTTGGCGCACATTAAATTGCGAAGCCGAAAGTTCTGGAATGCGACGCCGACGGCCAAACAACGTTTCGGTGTAACCCTTTTGGCGGGCCTCATCAATCGTGCGGTCCATATAGTCCTGTACCGCCGGGAAAGCACCAAAAAAGGCTTCTAAGATTTCTGTTGCTTCGCCCACCGGTATGTCTAAGCGTTGAGAGAGCCCGTAAGCCTCCATGCCGTAGGCCAAACCATAAGAAACCATTTTGGCTCGAGACCGGAGTTCGTAAGTCACCTCAGAAGGCTCCAAATGCCAGACTTGGGCCGCTACTGCAGAGTGCACGTCGTTCCCGGCGGTAAAAGCGGCAATCAGTCCGGGGTCTTGGGCCAAGTGGGCAATGCAGCGCAATTCAATCTGGTTGTAGTCGGCCACCAAAAGTTGGCAGCCTGCGGCCGGCACAAAAGCTCGACGAAATGCTCGCCCGGCCTCGGTGCGTACCGGAATGTTATGCAAGTTTGGGGCATCAGAACTTAGCCGCCCGGTGCGAGCCACCGTTTGGTTAAAAGAAGCGCGAATACGGTCCCCGGGGCCTACTTCGGCCAGCAAACCCTCGCCGTAAGTTGAGCGGAGTTTTTCTACTTCCCGGTAGGCCAGCAGATGTTCAACCATGGGGTGCTCGTTGCGTAAACGTTCCAGCGTTGCCGCATTGGTCGAAAAACCGGTTTTGGTTTTCTTTCCGGGCGTTAACCCGAGTTTGTCAAACAAAATCACTTGGAGTTGCTTCGGCGAGTTGACATTGAATTCTTCGCCTGCTGTTTCGTGAATGGTGGCTCGCAGGCGAACACATTCTGCAGTGAGGTGGTCTCGTAAACGGGTAAGTTCGGCAACGTCCACCCCGACGCCAATCTCTTCCATTTTTACCAGGACCCGTACCAGGGGGATCTCTATAGTCTCGTTGAGTTGGCAAAGGTTTTGCGCCACCAAAGCTTCCGCCAGAGGGTCGACCAGTTGCGCAACGGCGGCCGCCCGGTACCCGGCCATTTCGCCGCCATCTGTGGTGTCTCCTCCCAAGTCCAGTTGGCCATCGGGGACCCCCAATTCGGGGATCGTTCCCCCCGTGTAGCGCCCAAAAAGGCTCGGTAAATCTGTTTTGCTATCGGCGGGGTCCAGCAGGTAAGCCGCCAACTCGGTATCTATCTGCAGGCGGAGTGGGTCCACCCCAAAGCGACGCAACAAGGCCACGGTGGCTTTGGCTCGGTGGGTCGCTATTCCTGAACCTTCGGGGCCCAGAATCTTCCCTAAGGCTTCAACTACCGCTGAGTCGTTGAGGGCCGCGGCGCTTATCCACCAGGCTTCTCTTTTTTCGGGAGTTCCCGGCAAAGAAAGAGCGAAACCATCTTCTGGCTGGTCGCTCAGACCCAAACCTAAGATGCATTCGGCGGTAGCGTTTTTTTCAAGAGCGGCCAAGTCTTTCGCTCCGCTTACTTGATGCACGGTCACGGCCAGTTCTCCCCCGCTGGGTCCGGCTTCTTCGTCATCGTCGACCCCGAAGTCGGTACCCAATAACGGCCCCAACCGTTGGCGTGCCGTGCTCAACTCCAGTGCATCGAACAAAGCATTTGCATGGTCCACCTGCACCGGGCCTGGAGCAAGGTCATCCACGGTAAGGCCCAGCGGCACGTCACGTACCAAAACCATCATCTCTTCATTGAGTAAAGCCAGCGACTCATTCTCTTCTAAATTTTGTCGCAACTTTGGTGTTTGCTCTTCGGTGGCCGCAAAAATGCCCGCCAACCCTCCATAGGCGTTAATGAGTTTGGCTGCAGTTTTTTCACCGACTCCCGGGACCCCCGGCAAGTTGTCTGAGGTATCGCCTCGCAAAGCGGCGTAGGCCACATAGTCCCGAGGGTGCACCCCGGTGCGTTCCAAAATACCTGCTTCGTCGTAAAGGGCATAGTCAGAAACCCCCCGCTTGTTGTACAAGACCCTCACCAAAGGGTCCTCTACCAGCTGATAACTGTCACGATCACCGGTCACGATCATCACTTCTTGACCGGCGTCCCGAGCCACGGTGGCCAAGGTGGCCAAAACATCGTCGGCCTCAAAACCCTTTGCATCTACCACCACAAAACCTAAAGCCTCTACTAACTCACGCACCAAGGCCAGTTGTTCATACAAAATATCGGGCTGCTTTTCACGGTTGGCTTTGTAGGAGTCCAGCCGCTGATGGCGAAAGGTAGGGTCAGGAAGATCAAAAGCCACGGCAATGCCGTCCGGCTGGTGATCTCTCAGCAATGCGGTAAGCATGGCGGTAAAGCCGTATACCGCATTGGTCACCTGGCCCGAAGCGGTCGCCATATCGGTCGGCAAGGCAAAGAACGCTCGATAGGTCAACGAGTTTCCATCGATGAGCATGAGGCCAGACACGAGGCGACCTTACCGTTTCTTAGCGGTCACGAAGTAGCAGACAGCGAGGTTTGTGCCAGTATTTCGTTAGCCACCTCCAGCATGGAACGTCGCCCCGACATTGCTTCTTTTTGGATGAAACCAAAAGCCTCAGCTTCGCTTAACCCGTTTTCATCCATTAACCGGCCTTTTGCTCGGTCGAGAACTTTGCGGGCTTCTAAGCGTTCCGCCAAGGTATGCGCTTGGTCGGTCAATGCGCGCATTTCTTGGTGTCGAGCTCGAGCCACCTCAACTGCGGGAATCAAATCGGATCGTTGAAAGGGTTTAACCAGATAAGCCAAAGCGCCGGCCGCTACTGCTCGGTCGATGAGATCTTTTTGGCTAAAAGCCGTCAAGATGACTACTGCGGTGTCGTGAGATGCCGAAATTTGCCGAGCCACCTCAATGCCATCTAGCCCCGGCATCTTGATATCTAAAATCACCACGTCGGGGTTGAATTGGGCCACCAGGTCGAGAGCAACATCGCCTCGGCCGGTATCGCCGACCACCTCGTATCCCTCGTCTTGCAAGGTTTCTTTTAGATCTAAACGGATAATCGCTTCATCTTCGGCCAGAACAACCCGAACCAACTCAGACATCGGACCCCTCGGCCAGCAAGGAAATTTGATCCAACAGTTCGTCTTGCTGCATTTCAAGTTCAGCTATTTCGTTACTCAACAGCGTGTGATGACGGTACATGGCGCGTGCTTGTTGATCCGAACCTCGTCGTTCCCGATCCGCCAGTGCGGTTTCGGACACTAAAGAGCGAACCCGAGCATCGTCAGCTTCGTTTTTTAGATGACGTAGTTGTTCATCGGCAATGGAAAGTTCCATCCGTTGGCGGCGCAGGCGCGCTCCAATACTTTTGAGCCGACGTTCTAACAAGTTGCGATTCATAACCCTCCGGAGAAAATACCAAAGAAGAAGTTTCCTTCTTTTCATGAAACTCGTGGTGCCCGGGGAGGGACTTGAACCCTCACGACCTTGCGGCCAAAGGATTTTGAATCCTTCGCGTCTGCCAATTCCGCCACCCGGGCAGGGAACCGTGGACGGGAGCCTACCGGCATCGGAGGCAGCAACAGACCCCTATTCACCCATTCTCGTTTTGAGCGACTACCGTAGTTGAATCATCGTTTATGAGCCGCTGGCCACCACTGAGGAGACCCCCCGCAGATGATTGTTTTTACCTATTCAGGGCAAGGATCACAAAAGCCCGCTATGGGTCTCCCTTGGGTCGATCACCCCTCTTGGGAATTGGTTGAGGAAGCAGCCAGCATCGCCCAACGAGACGTCGCTCACCTTTTACTCCACGCCTCGGCAGAAGAACTACAAGAAACACATAATGCCCAGTTGGCTACCTACCTCATGTCCATGATCGTCCTCGATGCGGTAGAGCGAGTAGGCGTTGACGCCGCCGGGCACGCCGGCCACAGTCTGGGCGAGTTCAGCGCCCTTACCGCCAGCGGCGCTTTGGACTTCGCCGATGGCGTGCGCTTAGTTGTCGAACGCGGTGAAGCCATGCGACAAGCTATCGAAGACCAAGAAGGCTCTATGGCCGTTGTTCTTGGCCTCAAAGACGCCCCAGTTGAAGAAGCATGCGCTGCAGTCGACGAAGCAGTTTGGGTAGCCAACTACAACGCCCCCGGTCAGGTAGTTATTGCCGGTAGCCCGTCCGGGGTAGCGGCCGCCGGGCAAGAGGCCAAAGATCGTGGAGCCAAGCGAATCACCCCGCTTGCCGTGGCCGGAGCATTCCATACCCCCCTCATGGATGGCGCTCGCCAGCGTCTTTCTGCTGCTATTGACAACACCGAGATTCGCCCACCGGAAGGAACAGTGGTGGCCAATGTGGACGCCACCGCCCATCAAAGCCCCGGAACTTGGCGGGTCTTAATGAACGCTCAACTCTGTAGCCCGGTGCGTTGGCATCAAAGTTTGGCCACCTTAGAGAGCGCCGGGTTCACCACCTTTATCGAACTAGGCCCGGGGACCGTGCTTACCGGCCTAGTAAAACGCACCATCAAAGAAGCCACCCGTCATTCGGTAAACACCCCCGACCATCTCGACTTGCTGCTCGAAACCTTGGCGGGGCCCCAGTCTTCAAGCAGCGAGCAAGAAGGCGAGCATCTCTACGCCACCGAACGATTGGTGGTCAGCCCCGCCGCCGGGGTCTTTACTCCAGTTTCTGGGCGAGAGATTGGATCACCAGTTCAAGCCGGTGACCTTTTGGGACACGTCGGGCAAGAAGAAGTGCGTTCCTCGTTCGCCGGAAAGATACAAGGCTGGTTGGCCGTCGATACCGAACGTGTCTCAGCTAGTCAACCCATCGCTTGGCTCATTGTTGAGCAATGAGCATTACCGAGGAGAACTCCATGAATCAAGACTCAACCCCCGCTGAAGGTTCACGCGTCGTTTTGGTGACCGGCGGTAATCGAGGCATCGGCCTGGCCTGTGCTCAAGCTTTTGCCGCCCAAGGGCACCAGGTGGCCGTGACCTGTCGAGGTGAAGTCCCCCCAGAGGTTACCGACGCCGGTTTGCTGGCCGTACGTTGCGACATCACCGACACCGAACAAATCAACGCCGCTTTTGCTGAAATTGAAGAAAAACTCGGCCCGGTAGAAATTTTGGTGGCCAACGCGGGTATCACCCGAGACGGTCTGGTGTTGCGCATGTCCGACGACGAGTTTTCTTCAGTTATTGACACCAACCTGACCGGCAACTTTAAGGTGGCTCGCCGTGCCGTTAAAGGCATGATGAAAAAACGCTGGGGCCGTATTGTTTTTGTTTCTTCTATCGCCGGCCGCATCGGACAAACGGGGCAAGCCAACTATGCAGCATCAAAAGCAGGGTTAGTGGGTTTAGGGCGTTCTCTGGCCAAAGAGTTTGCGAGCCGCAACATCACCGTCAACGTGGTGGCTCCGGGGCCTATTTTGACCGACATGCTGTCGGCCCTGCCCGAGGAGCAACAAGATGCTTACGCCGAAGCGGTGCCTTTGAAACGCCTCGGCCTACCTCAAGAGGTGGCTGATGTGGTGGCTTTTTTGGCCTCCGATGCTGCCGGCTACGTCACCGGAGCCGTTTTACCCGTTGATGGCGGATTGTTCATGGGTTAGGTCTGTGTCTGGTGACCATTTATTGGAACAAAAAAAGGTTTAAGCACCGAATTGCCCCACTACAGTACTGACCGTTCCCTAACATTATTGAACTGGAGAAACCGGTGAGCGAAGAAAACTTTGAACGATTTACTAAATGTGCCGTGGAAGTCCTTGCCGTGGACGCCGCACAAATCACCAAGGAAGCCAGCTTCGCTGACGACCTCGATGCCGACAGCTTGGACTTAGTCGAGTTGGTTATGGCTTTGGAAGAAGAATTTGACGTAACCGTCGAAGAGGACGAATTAGAAGGCATCGCCACCATTGGCGGCGCCTTCGACCTCATTACCGGCAAACTCTAATGACCCGGAGGCGAGTGGCCGTTACCGGCCTCGGCGTTATCGCCTCTTGTGGTAGCGGCGTTGATGCTTTCTGGGATGGCCTTTGTGGGCCCGCCCCCGAAGGAGAACGCCGTATTAAAGACTTTGACCCGACGCCGTATTTTGCGAATCCAAAAGAAATAAGGCGCAGCGACCGAAGCACCCAATTAGCTCTGGCCACCGCACAAATGGCTTTGGAACAGGCCGGCGATTTAACTGCCGAAGCCGCACGCAAAGGGGTCATCGTAGCCACCGGCATCGGGGGGATCGCCACCCTCGAAGCGCAGATTCAAGTACTGCTAGAAAAAGGCGAACGAAGGGTTTCTCCATTTTTGGTGCCCATGATGATGGCCAATGCTGCCGCCGCCGCGGTTTCTATGCGCCACGGTTTTTGTGGCCCCGCCGAAAACGTATGCACGGCTTGCGCTGCAGGCACTCACGCCATTGCCAACGCTGCACGTTTAATTGCCGGAGGCCGCTGCGACGTGGTTTTGGCCGGTGGAACCGAAGCGGCCTTTACCCCGACCGCCGTTGCCGGATTTACCAACATGACCGCTATTTCGAGTTCCGGCATCTCTCGGCCTTTTGATGCCGAACGAGACGGCTTCATGATGGGTGAAGGTGCCGGCATGCTGGTTCTTGAAGACTGGGAAACCGCTCAAGAACGAGGCGCCACCATTTTGGCCGAAATACTCGGCGGAGCGAGCACTGCCGATGCCCACCACATCACCGCACCTTCTCCCGGCGGGGTCGGAGCCATTAGTTGCATGCAACTCGCCCTAGAAGAAGCAGGCCTTACCGCTGATCAGATCGGCCACGTAAACGCTCACGGCACCTCAACTCCTCTCAACGATATGGCCGAAGCAGCCGCCATGACCCAGGTGTTTGGCGACGGCAACCCGTTGATTACTTCCACCAAAGGCATCACCGGTCATACTTTGGGCGCCGCCGGAGCCATCGAAGCCGTAGCCGTAGTTTTGGCTATGCAAAAAGCATTGATTCCGCCCACTGCGGGCTACGCCACCCCAGACCCAGACATGGCCGCCATAAACTTGGTGACCGGCGCTCCCGTTTCGTGGGAGCCTGCGCCGGCCATGTCTAACTCGTTTGGCTTTGGCGGCCACAACGGGTCACTGGTTATTGGCCCCGCTTAAGCTGAATCTTCGCCCGTTGCTACTGGGGCAAAAACAAACAACAGGTCGCATTGGCAGGCTTTTTCCCCGTTGACGGTTGCTGTGCCACTGCCCCGCCCGGCCCGTGCCGATACTCGATCGAGGTTCACTGCGAGTTCTAAACGATCTCCGGGGAGCACCTGGCGGCGAAAACGAACCTTGTCAATGCCGCCAAAGAGCGCCAACTTTCCTGCGAAATCTGGATTACTCAACAACGCATAGGCCCCGAGTTGAGCAATGGACTCGCACTGTAAGACACCAGGCAAGGTAGGGAGGCCAGGGAAATGCCCGGCAAAGAAATCTTCATGGCCAGTGAGTTGCCAAAACCCGGTAGCAGAAACCCCGGCTTCCAGCGCCGTGACCTCGGTTAAAAACAGGAACGGGTCACGGTGAGGAATAACTTCTTGGGGAAGCGGAAAGGTACTCATTAGCCAACGACCTTAAACAGACGGTTTGCCAGACGACTCATCGGAAAGTAAAAACACTGCGGCGAACGTTGGGGCGACGCTTCCACGTCACCCCAACCCACGCCAGTTCAGTTAACCGAAGTCAACTGCGATTCTGAATTAGGCGCCTTTGCCGGCTGCCTTCAACTTTGAACCAGCTTTTACCTTCACAGCCTTGCTGGCTGGAATGTGCATTGCTGCTCCGGTTGCTGGGTTACGACCTTCACGAGCGGCCCGATCGACCTGCTCGAAAGAAATCCACCCAGGGATGCTTACTTTGCCACCACCGCGTACGGTGCCAGCGATAGCGCCAAACATGGCATCAATGCAGGCACCAGCATCCTTTTGGGACACTCCGGTTTCTGCGGCCATAGCTGAAATTAGCTCACTTTTATTCATTGACCACTCCTTACTGTTAGCGAGAAAGACACTTCCTCCCTCGGGTCAAATGACACGCGACACCTTTTCGAGGCCCATGTCAAGCATTTAAGCCCTTTTTGGGAATATTTTTTTCAAGCGCCACATGGGGAAAACCACCCCCGACGGGCAAAAAGCCTGCCCTTCACGCAAATTACAAAGCCTTATTTAGCGCTCTCATCGTTGATGAGTTGTCGTCCAGTATTGCCGAAGTACGCCATAACTATCTCTTGGGCTTCAGGCTCTAAACCACCGCTTTCAACCGCCGCCGTCATGTGGGTCATCCAAGCCGCACGCTCTCGCTCCCCCACGACAAACCCCGCATGCCGCATACGCAAACGCGGGTGCCCACGTTGTTCGTCGTAAGCGTGCGAGCCTCCCCAATATTGCTGCAAAAACATGGCCAACCATTTTCGCGAGTCGGTGAGGTCCTCGGGGTAAAGCGGTCGCAACACCGGGTCTTGTTCTACCCCGTCGTAAAAGCGATTCACTAAGTCCACGAACCACTGGTCTCCGCCTACTACTTCGTGCAGGCTGCCCGGAGCACTGCCCTCTGGTTGGCTAAGCGCTCTACGCATCGAGAGCCGCCCGGAAGTCCTTAACCAACGCGGCAACGCCCTGAGGGCCTTCAGGAGACAGCATGCGGGCTACCACTGCGGTACCTACCACCACGCCGTCTCCGGCCGCTGCGGCTTCTACCGCTTGTTCTGGAGTGCCGATGCCTACCCCAATGAGTACCGGTAGGTCAGTCAGGTTCTTTAACCGTCGAGCGATCTCAGTAGCGCTAGAAGCCAACTCGCTACGCACCCCAGTTACTCCCAACAAACCCACTCCATAAATGAAGCCCCGTGACCGTTCGCTTACCGCCGTCAAGCGTGCATCGTCGCCGGTGGGGGCAGCCAAAAGAATAGTTTCTACTCCGGCGGCATCGGCGACGGCCGCCCAGTCGGCTGTTTCTTCTAGAGGCATATCGGGGAGGATGCACCCGGCTACGCCCGCCTTGGCCAAACTTTGCGCAAAACGTTCCAAACCCATGTGGGCGGCGATGTTGTAGTAAGTCATTACCACCAACGGCACCTCCACCTCGAGGCGCTGCAAGCGACTCAAAATGTTTGCCGGGGTAGCACCAGCTTTAAGTGCTTTCTCGTTGGCCTCTTGGATGACCGGCCCATCCATTACCGGGTCAGAAAAGGGGATACCGATTTCGATAACGTCGGCACCGGCCGCCGCTACGGCCAGCACGGTGGTTTCAAAATCATCGTCCAAAGCACCAGTCATATAGATAACCAGGGACTTTCCCCCCGCTTCCCGGCGAGCCCGCAGCGCTTCTTCTACTGCTCCGCTCATGCTCGGCCTTCCTTTTCGAGGAGTTCCAATATCTGATCAACATCTTTATCGCCCCGCCCCGACAAGTTGATCAACACGGTTTTTCCGGCCAGCGAGGCCCGCTCACGTGACACCCAAGCCAACGCATGCGCTGGTTCGAGGGCGGGAATGATCCCCTCTAAACGGCTGAGCAACTGAAAGGCCTCTACTACTTCTGTGTCGGTCACTGACTCATAGCGGGCACGACCCGAAGCAGCCAAGAAACTATGTTCGGGTCCTACCCCGGGGTAGTCCAGCCCGGCGCTTATGGATTCTGCTTCCAACACCTGGCCGAACTCGTCTTGCATCAAAAAGGATCGTGAGCCATGAACCACACCAGGCACGCCGCGGCCCACCGCCGCTCCGCCTGCTGGTTCGACGCCCACCAATTCGGCGGGAGAATCAGCAAAACCGGAGAAAATCCCTATGGCGTTTGAACCACCACCGACACAAGCCACCACCACATCGGGTGTGGTGCCGAGTCGTTCCTGGCACTGGATGCGGGCTTCGCTGCCCAGTACCTCGTGAAAGGTTCGCACCATCCACGGGTACGGGTGAGGCCCCATCACTGAACCCAAGCAGTAATGCGACTCTTCAACAGTGGCCACCCAGTCACGCATGGCCTCGTTAATAGCGTCTTTCAGCGTGCGGCTTCCAGACAAGGCGGTACGCACTTCAGCCCCCAGCAAGCGCATACGAAATACATTGAGTTTTTGACGCTCTACATCAACCTCGCCCATGTAGACGCAACATTCCATGCCGAGTAGCGCCGCTGCAGTGGCCGTAGCCACCCCATGTTGACCGGCCCCCGTTTCGGCCACCAACCGGGTTTTGCCCATGCGTTGAGCAAGCAAGGCTTGACCCAAAACATTATTTATTTTATGCGATCCAGTGTGGTTGAGATCTTCTCGTTTTAGCAGCACCCGGCAACCCAGCAACTCCGACAAATTCGGGCAGTCAGTGAGCGGCGAAGGACGTCCGGCGTAGTCGGCCAGCAAATCGTCGAGTTGCTTACGAAAAGACGGGTCGGCCCAGGCTTCGTTGAAGGCTTTTTCTAGCTCTAAGCAAGCGGGCATCAAGGTCTCGGGTACAAAACGTCCGCCAAAATTACCGAAACGACCCGAAGCATCAGGGGGCTTTAGCGCCTCATTTTCGTTTAGTTCCATAATCCCTCTTCCCAATCAAACGGTCGTTTTTCTGTCCCCTGGTATTCTTCGACTTCGGCCGCCTGCGCTGCGGTAATAAAGGCGCGCAACTTGCGGGGGTCTTTACGCCCCGATTCGGCCTCTACCCCACTGGCCACGTCAACTCCCCAAGGGTTCACTTTGGCGATGGCCGTGGCCACATTTTCTGGCGTTAACCCGCCAGCCAATAACAGGCGTTGATTGCTGGGCGCACCTTCGGCCAGCGACCAGTCAAAAACCTCACCCGACCCGGGGGTGGGCGAGTCCAGCAGCAACACGTCGGCTCCGAATTGGTCAAAATTTGTGAGGTCCGGCGAACCGGCGGCCAAAGCACGGATAGTTACCGGCACTCTTTCTGCTATCCAACGGCAAGTTTCTGGGCTTTCATGCCCATGTAGTTGCACAGCTCGCAACCCGACTTGGTTAACGGTTTCTAAAACTTTTTCTTTGGTGGCGTCACGAAATACTCCCACCGTCATGATGTCTGCCGGCAGTTGGCGCACCATGTCTCGAGCAGCTAATGGTGCTACCTGACGCACTGACGGAGCGAAAATAAAGCCCACTGCATCGGCGCCCAGAGCGGTAGCCAGCAAGGCATCTTCCTCTCGGGTGATTCCGCAGATCTTGATGAACATAGCCTGAACCTACTGTGTCTCGGGGCGGCTGTTGGCGTTCGCCGGAGAGCACCGGAGGTCGGCCACGCTCTGGGCAGGGTCTTCTGCGGTGACCAGCCACTCCCCTACTAAAAGCGCATCAAATCCGGCTTGCGCTAAAACTGGGCCATCGGCTGGGCTGGCGATCCCTGACTCCGCTACCCGGAGCACTTCGGTAGGTAATGCTCGAGCCACCCGTAGCGCTCGCTCGGTGTCCACGACAAAAGTGTGCAGGTCACGCTGATTTACTCCAATCAAAGAAGCCCCAACATTGAGGGCCCGCTCTGCTTCAGCTTCATCGTGGATTTCTAACAAAACATCCAAAGTGAGTTCTTGGGCCAATGCGGAAAAATCTTTCAACTGGTAGTCGTCGAGGGCTGCGGCAATGAGCAGTACCGCATCAGCACCCATAAGGCGGGCGTCGCAAATGTTGCGCAAATCGACGGTGAAGTCTTTACGTAAAACGGGCAAAGAACAGGCGCTGCGAGCCTCTTGTAAGTCTTGAGGGGAACCGTCAAAATGGGGCTGGTCGGTAAGCACCGAGAGGCAGGTAGCTCCTCCTAGTTCATATTTTTGAGCTATCTCTGCTGGGGCAAGGTGCATGGCCAAATCGCCTTTAGAGGGAGATCGACGCTTGAACTCGGCAATTACTGCTAACTCTTCTGGGGGGCGACTTTTAATGTGCCCTGCGAACCCTCGAGTAGGGGCCGTTTCTGCCGCATGATCAATCAGTGCGTCCACGCTACGGAGGTCGTTCGCTGCTTGCTCTCGGTGATAATCGAGGATGCCGTCCAAGTAAGTGCCCATGGGATGAGGCTACCCAACGCACCGCCGGGCCCTGCATCATTTTTCTTAGGAGAAGACTCTTAACACGCTCCTCACATGATGATGGCATGATGGTGACCTATGAGCGAGCGTTCAATCATTGTATTAGTAGAAGACGACCCCAACATTGCCGACCTGGTAGATCTCTATTTAACCAACGAGGGACACCGCGTTTATCAGGCCACTGCGGGGGCACGAGCTCTGGAAGTTTGCTCCTTGCGTAAACCTGACTTAGTTATTTTGGATATCGGCCTCGCCGGCGAAATGGACGGCTTTGACGTTTGCCGATCGTTGCGAACAGACTCCAACGTTCCCATCATCATGTTGACTGCCCGAGATGACGAAATTGACCGGGTAGTGGGCTTCGAATTGGGGGCCGACGACTACGTTGTCAAGCCCTTTAGCCCCCGAGAGCTCATGGGGCGGGTGCGTGCTATTTTGCGGCGCAGCGGCACCTCAGTTGCTGACAATACTCAGCTCATGACCATAGGGTCGTTGCAAATTGATGGGCAACGGTGCGAAGCCTTGCTCGATGGACAACCCGTTTCTTTAGCTGCTCAAGAGTGGGCGCTCCTGTGGTTTTTTGCACAAAACCGTGGCTTGGCTCTTACCCGTCGCCAGCTTTTAGACGGTGGGTGGGGCTCCGATTGGGTAGGCGACATCCGTACCGTAGACGTTCATGTGCGCCAACTACGCCGCAAACTCGACGATGCTCTGCCGGTAAAAACGGTACGAGGCATCGGCTACCGGTTCGACTGATGCAACGTCGCTTGGTGGTCACTCTGGTTGGGGTCGTAGTAGTGGGTCTTTTTTTAGCGGGCTTGGGCACGGTATTTCAAGCTCGGCTAGATCGTCAATCCTTTACCCGCGACCAACTCACCGACCGAGCAAAATCTACAACGGCTTTCATTGACGAAACTTTAATGGCGAAAGATCGCTCACCTTTTGGCCGCGAACGCTTGCTGCGCATTACCCACGCTTTAGGAGTCAGCGAGTTTGGCTTACTCATCGTCAACGAAACCTCTTCGGAACCCCTCAATGTCTTAGCGGCTCTCCCCGATGGTCTAGATTTTTCCGCCCTTGACCTGGAAGAACTCTTTGCCAACGGCACCAGCTCTGGCGCTTTAGAGGGCCGCGCTTGGGCCGCTACTCTTTCGAAAACCAGTTTGCCCAACGAGGCCGCCGCGATAGTGGTGGTGGCAGGAGAATACGATGATGCGCTGGGCGATGCGGTGCGTTGGTTTTTGTTTGCGGCCTTCGCAACGATAATTCTGGCCGTTTTTGTTGCCCTCCGCTTGAGCAAGCAAATGGCTCAACCCATTATTGAGGCCACCAAAACTGCGGGTCGCCTCGCTGACGGAGACTTAACCAGTCGGCTTCCCCAACCCGATCCCCAAGAAACCGACGAAGCCGCCGACCTCGCTCGAGCCATCAACGCCATGGCCGCTAACCTTGAGCGGGCTCGCGGTGTAGAACGGCAATTTTTGCTCTCAGTTTCACACGACCTACGCACCCCCATGACCTCCATTCAGGGTTACGCCGAAGCACTTACCGACGGTACGGCTACCGACGCCCAGCGGGCGGGGGCCATCATTTTGTCGGAGTCTCGGCGCCTTGACCGTTTGGTACGTGACTTGCTTGAGTTGGCTCGTCTCGATGCCCGACAGTTCACTATGCATCAACAAAGCATTGACCTTTCCCAGGCGGCACAACGCTCGCTGGAGGGCTTTCGGCCCAGCGCCCAAGCAGCAGACATCGATTTAGTCTTTAGCAGCGCTCCAAGCGCTGCTCACGTCAACGTAGACCCCGACCGGTTAGCTCAGGTCATGGCCAATTTGATAGAAAACGCCCTTCGTTACACCACAAGTCGCATCACCCTTGGGGTTGCTCTTGAGGGCGGTTACGCCACGCTTTCGGTAATCGACAACGGGCCCGGTATCGCCGACGAAGACCTGGCTCATGTCTTTGAACGCCTTTATGTTTCTCGCCATCAGCCCAAAAATACTGAATCTGGATCTGGCCTTGGCCTCGCTATTGTCCGAGAATTGGTAGAAGCCATGGAGGGCACCGTGCAGGTGGCCTCCACCTTAGGTTCGGGCACCACCATGACCGTGTCGTTCCCGCTGCTGCCTTAAGGCGCTTGCTGAGCCTGCTTGCGTTGCTGGGTCATGCGTCGGGCCGCCGGTATGGCCGAAAGTAACGCTCGGGCTTTATTGCCGCATTCCAGGTGTTCGAGTTCGGGCACGCTGTCGGCCACGATACCCGCTCCGGCCTGCACAGAAGCCACCCCGTTTTTTATCAACATGGTGCGAATAGTTATTGCCGTGTCGATGTTTCCCGAAAAATCAAAGTACCCCACTACCCCGGCGTAGGGGCCGCGTTTCACTGGTTCCAAAGTGTCGATGATTTCCATAGCCCGTACCTTGGGAGCGCCCGAAACGGTGCCGGCAGGCAAGGTAGCTCGCAACACATCAATGGGCGTTACCCCGTCAGCGAGGTCACCGGCTACTTGGCTGGTGAGGTGCATGACATGGCTGTAGCGCTCCAAGGTCATCATTTCTTCCATCTCTACGCTGCCGAAGTTGGCTACCCGCCCGACGTCGTTTCGGGCCAGATCCACCAACATGACGTGTTCGGCACGCTCTTTGGGGTCTTCGAGAAGTTCCCCGGCCATGCGGCGGTCGTCAACTTCGGTTTTTCCGCGTCGCCGGGTGCCGGCTATAGGGCGTGAAACCACCCGTCCGTCAAGCAACTTCACCATGGGTTCGGGTGAGGCCCCTACCAAAGTGAGATCGTTGTAACGAAGAAAATACATGTAAGGGCTGGGGTTCAGTTGCCGCAGTACCCGGTAGACGTCAAATGGTTCAGCGTCCAGTTCTACATCGAACCTTTGCGAAAGCACAACTTGAAAAATATCGCCGGCCATGATGTGTTCACGGGCCGCTTCTACCGCTAAACCGTACTGCTCGGCCCCCATAGTAGAGGTGACTTCTGGCGGTTCATCGTCTTCTCGTGGAGGCTCCATGAGTGGTTCATCAAGCGGGCGAGCCCCATCGGAAGCCAATTGGTCAAGACGCTCTTGGGCTTCGTCGTAGGCGGCATTTAAAGCAGCGGTGCCCATTCCGGGAGCCACCACCACATTGGCCATCAGCACTGCTCGCTGACGCCAGTGGTCAATAGCCACTAAGTCTCCGATAACCGACATCACCCCATCGGGGTAACCGCGGTCGTCGAATGGCACGTCGGGGAGATTTTCGACCTCGCGCACCACGTCGTAACCCAAGTACCCCATAAGGCCACCATGCAACGGCGGGAGGCCTTCTATGGTGGGTGAGCGGTAGTGACCCAAAAGCCCTTCCATGGCCACCAGAAGGCCTTGCGAGGTGTCTACGCCTTCGGGGAGGTCACCGTCTACTTCCACCGCTCCGTTTTTAGAGGTAAGGGTCAGCGAAGGGTTGCGGCCAATAAATGACCAACGGCCCCAGGTTTCACCACGGTCCACGCTTTCCAGCAAGAATCCTTCGCCGTCGCCAATACAGCGGGCAAACAACGACACCGGGGTGGTGAGATCGGCTAAAAGTTCGCGCCAAACCGGGACCACAGTGTGGGTGCGGGCTTGTTCGTGAAAAGCTGCCCGGGCAGAGGTACGCATCGGCTACTCGCCGGTGGCACCAAAGGGGCGGAAGAAACAGCTGTACTCGCCAGTGTGGCAAGCCCCTTCGCCTTCTTGTTCAACAATGAGCAACAATGTGTCGCCGTCGCAGTCGTAGGAAGCAGACCGCACGTATTGACGGTCACCGGAGGTTTCCCCTTTACACCAGTATTCTTGACGGCTTCGGCTCCAAAACCAGGTGCGTCCGGTGGCCATGGTTTCTTTTAATGAATCTTCGTTCATCCAAGCCATCATCAGCACCTGTCCGGTACCTTCTTCTTGGACAATAGCCGGCACCAAACCGTCGCTGTTGTAGGTGATGTGACTGAGTTGTTCTTCGGTTACGGCAATGGGTTGAGAAACAAGGGTTTGGGTCATGAAGGTAATCCTAGAGTAGAAGGCGTCGTTTAAGAGAAAGGTTTTAGAGGTACAGCCCGGTGCTGTTTTCTTCTAGCCGTTCGGCGGCCACGGCATGAATATCTCGTTCGCGCAAGATTATGTAATCCGCGCCCCGTACCTCAACTTCGTAGCGGTCTTCGGGGTTGAATAATACTTGATCGCCGATTTCCATAGCCCGCACGTTGGGGCCGGCGGCCACCACGATGGCCCAGGTAAGCCGTTTGCCTAATTGAGCAGTCGCCGGTATCAAAATACCTCCAGAGGAGCGGCGTTCTCCTTCGGCTCCTTCGACGCTGACCAATATCCGATCGTTAAGCATTTTTATGGGCAGTCGCTCGTCGTCGGGGCCGGGTAGGGACGCAGTCTCTTTGGTCATTGGCGAAACGGTAGCGGGCGTTTAAACGATTGGGCGAACAAGCAGACCAGCTTGGGCCATGGCTTGCTTGGCTTCGGCAATAGTGTGTTCGCCAAAATGAAAAATAGAGGCCGCTAACACCGCATCGGCGCCCCCTTGTTTTGCCCCATCTACCAAATGTTCAAGGCTGCCCACTCCCCCGCTGGCAATAAGCGGGACCGGGCAGTTGGCCCCCAGGGTCTGCAACATTTCGAGGTCGAAACCGTCTCGGGTGCCGTCACGATCCATAGAGGTTTGCATGATTTCTCCAGCGCCGCGCTGCACTACTTCTTCTATCCAGGCCACGGCGTCGCGTCCGGTGGCGGTGCGCCCGCCGTGGATAAAGACTTCGAACCCGCTGGGTGTCTCTCTACTTCGCCGAGCATCAACAGAAACCACCACACACTGGCTACCGAACTCTTGGGCCAGTTCTGAAATGAGTGCGGGGCGATCTACGGCTGCCGTGTTGATTGATACTTTGTCGGCTCCGGCTCGCAATATTTGGCGGGCATCTTCTACCGACCGGATGCCGCCCCCCACGGTGAAAGGAATGAACACTTCTTCTGCGGTGCGGCGCACCACCTCGACCATGGTGTTGCGTTCGTCAGAGGAAGCGGTGATATCTAAAAAGATTAATTCATCGGCGCCCTCTTGGTCGTAACGAGCGGCCAGTTCTACCGGGTCGCCGGCGTCACGCAGGTTGACGAAATTAACGCCTTTAACTACCCGGCCTTGGTGCACGTCAAGGCAAGGGATGACTCGAATTGATTTCATCGTTCGGCCAGCATCTGGGCCGCCGACGCCAGGTCGACCGTTCCCTCGTAGAGCGCTTTACCGATGATGATGCCGGCCAAGTGGCGGCCCTGGGCTTGCAAATCGGCCAGTTGTTCAAGGTCTTTCATTTGCCCCACGCCGCCCGACGCCACCACGTCTACGCTGGTTTGAGATAAGGCGTCGGTTAATCCTTCAAGGTCGGGGCCAGCCAAGGTGCCGTCTCGATCTATCTGCGTCACCACGAATGCTTCTGCACCCAGAGCGGCGTAACGCTCAAGAGCCTGGTCGAGTTGCAAACCGCTGCCTTTGGTCCACCCGTGCACCGCTATTTCGGTACCGCGCAGGTCGAGGCCCACGGCCACCGAACCCACGGCAGCTACCTTGGCTACCAGTTGGGGGTTTTCTACGGCGGCCGTCCCCATAACTACCCGGGTCGCTCCGGCCGCAAACAAGGCTTGGGCATCGTCCAGTGAACGCACTCCGCCCCCGGTCTGCACGGGGATTGATAACGCGGCGGTTATGGCTTGCACGGCGGGCCGGTTTACCGGGTCACCGGTTAGCGCCGCATCGAGGTCCACCACATGCAACCAGTCGGCGCCCGCTGCTTCAAAAGCCAAGGCTTGGGCCACCGGGTCATCACCGTAGATGGTTTCTTGGTCGTAGTCGCCTTTGACGAGGCGCACACAATGGCCACCTCGCAGATCAATAGCCGGAAAAAGTTTGGGGCTCATGACGAGCCTGCCGTCTCGTTTAAAAAGTTGTTCAACACAGTTAGACCGGTGGGGCCTGATTTTTCTGGGTGGAATTGGGTGGCCCACAGATTTTTTTGGGCTACCGCGGCACAAACCGGGCCTCCGTAGTCGCAGGTCGCCACGGTGTGTTCAGTAATCGGCCCGACGTAGCCATGTACAAAATAAACCCAAGCATTTTTTGATAGCCCAGCAAACATGGGGTGAGAAGAAAACTCCAGTTGGTTCCATTGCATTTGTGGGTGTTTTACGTCATCGGCCAACGGGCCTATCTGCCCAGGGAATACGCCCAGGCCGCCCTGTCCGGGAGATTCGCTGCTGGTTGAAAAAAGCATCTGCATGCCCACGCAGATTCCTATGAACGGCCGGCCACCTTGGCTGGCTTCAATCGCCGCTTGGTGTGCTACCTCGGCCAGGTCCGCTTCTGCCAAGGCCTCTACACATCGCCCGAAGGCCCCCACACCAGGAAGAACCACCGCATCAGCGGCAGCAATCTGTCGATGGTCGGCGGTTAACTCCGCTTGGGCCCCCAAGTACTCTAAGGCTTTTTGTGCCGAACGAAGGTTACCGATGCCGTAATCCAGCACGGCAATACGAGAACTTGAGGTCACAGAGTGCCTTTGGTGGAGGGAACCTCGTGGCCTTCAACACGCACGGCGTCTCGTAGCGCTCGAGCTACTGCTTTAAAACTCGCTTCCACAATGTGGTGGGTGTTTTTTCCTCGCACCAAAACCAAATGCAAAGTAATCTGCGCCGAGGTACTAAAGGCTCGCCAAAACTCTTCAATGAGTTGTGGGTCGAAGGGCGGGTCGCTAAGGATTTTTTGCCCAGGGAACTCCACGTCGTAGTGCATAAAGGGCCGGCCCGAAAGGTCCAGTGCTACCTCAACGAGTGCTTCATCAAGAGGCACAGCCACCGAAGCAAAGCGCCGCACGCCGGCTTTGTCGCCGAGCGCTTCGGCAAAAGCATCGCCCAGGGTGATGCCCACATCTTCCACCGTGTGGTGGGCATCGATCGCTAAATCTCCGGTGCAAGCCACTTGGAGGCCAAAGCCTCCGTGGCGGCCCAGTTGGTGCAGCATGTGGTCAAAGAACGGAATGCCCGTTGCCACGGTGACCTCACCTCCGTCGAGATCCAGACTTAAGGCAATAGAAGTTTCCGCAGTGATGCGTTCTCTAGTAGCGGTGCGATTGTTGGTCATGACAGTACCTCCTCAAGTGCGGCGAGAAATTGATTGTTTTCTTGACTGGTGCCCATAGTGACCCGTAAGCAACCCGCGAGACCGGGCTCAGCAGAAAAGTCTCGGATCAAAATTGACCGATCCAGAAGTTTTTGCCACACCACACGGCCTTCCTTTTCTTCGGGGCGAAACAAAATAAAGTTTGTGTCCGAGGGCCATACGGTTACCGGCAGTGTTTTTAACACCGAAAAAACCCTTTGCCGCTCTGAGCGTAAAAAATCTACCCGAGCATCCATCTCTTCTTGGTAATCCAAAGCCAGCAGGCCAGCAGTTTGGGTAAGCGCCCCAAGGTGGTAAGGAAGCGAAGCTTTTTCTAACTCCGACACACACCAGGCGGGCCCCAGCAAATAGCCCAAACGCACCCCAGCCAATGCCCATGTTTTGGAAAAAGTTCGACTTACCACCAGTGAACGACTTTCACCGATCAGACTCACTGCGCTTTGGTCAGCGAACTGCCCGTAGGCCTCATCGACCAGCAAAAGCCCGCCGTAGGACTCAACTTGAGCCAGCGTGTCCTCTACCAAACCCGGAGGGTCTTGAGTGCCGGTGGGGTTATTGGGGGAACACAAAAACACCACATCGGGTTGTTCTGCTTCAACCACCTCAGCCACCGTGTGCGGGGCCAGAGAAAAATCATCCTGGCGCGGTCGAGCCAACACCGTGGTGCCGGTGGTGCGGGCAATCTGGGCGTGCATTCCGTAGGTAGGTTCAAAGAGCGCTAAGGAACGCCCCGGCCCGCCGTAGGTCAAAAGCAAGCTTTGTAAAACCTCATTAGAACCATTGGCCACAAAGACTTCGTCCATTTTTCGGCCGTAGCGCTGGGCGAGGGCGTTGCGGAGTTTTTCCGCCGAACGGTCCGGGTAGCGATGCAATGGCAAAGCCGCCACGGCTTCCGCTAAGGCGGTCATAAATTCCACGGGCGGGCCTTGGGGAGCTTCGTTGGTACTGAGCCGCACCTCGACGTCTACCTGCGGCGAGTGGTAGCTCGCCAATAAGGCCAGGTCTTGGCGGGGCTCTGGGCGCTTAGTCATCGTTTTGACCAATCAACAAATCTTGACGTATGCGTAGCGAAGCGGCGTGAGCATCCAAACCCTCGGCTTCCGCCAACACCACCACGGTCGGTCCGAGCTTTTCAATAGCTTCCGGGCTGGCCGTCACGATGTGCATCTCTTTAGTAAAATCGCTAATCGTCAAGGCGCCAGAAAAACGAGCGGTCCCAGCGGTGGGTAAAACATGGCTAGGCCCGGCGACGTAATCGCCCAGCGAAGCCGGCGACCATGGCCCACAAAAGATAGCACCAGCATGACGCACCCGGGCCGCCAAAACATCGGCCTCCGTGGTCATTATTTCTAAGTGTTCGGGGGCTATAGCGTCAGACACCGCTAAGGCTTGAGCGGGGTCATCAACCAAAACGCAGTAACCAGCGTCTTGTAGCGTTGACTCAATTTCGGCCCGGCGCGGGGCGGTGATCAACAATTCTTGCAACGCTTCGTCCACTCGGTCTGCCGTTGCGGAGTCCCAAGTGATAAGCCAAGCCAGCCCTTGTGGTCCGTGTTCGGCCTGCACCATGAGGTCAATAGCTACCAATTCGGGTGGAGCGCTCTCATCGGCTATCACCACCACCTCCGAGGGGCCAGCAAAAGCCGACGGGACCGCCACCAAACCGGCCACCTCTCGCTTAGCTAAAGCCACATACACGTTGCCGGGGCCCACAATGACCTCGACTGGTTTTACCGATTCGGTACCGTAGGCCAACGCCGCAATGGCTTGAGCGCCTCCCACCGGGTGCACTACATCTACCTGCGCTACCGCAGCGGCGGCCAAGGTAGCGTCGGGCACCAAGCCATCGGGGCCCGGCGGCACACACACCACACATTCTTTTACCCCTGCTACTCGGGCAATGATGGCGGTCATCAACACCGTGGATGGGTAAGCGGCGCGGCCCCCCGGTACGTAGCATCCGGCACGCTCCACCGGTTGCGCCCAGGACTCAACGGTCAAGCCTTGACGAGACACCGTGCGCTTTTTTTCTTGCTGGTCTTGATGGTGGAGGCGAATATTCTTGGCCGCGGTTTCTAGCGCCCGGCGAAAATCTTCGGGTACTCGACCTAAGGCTGCTTCCATCTCGGAACGCCCGATGACCAGCGAAGAGGGCCGGCACCCGTCAAAGCGTTCGGTGAGTTCACGCAAAGCATCGTCGCCGTTTGTTTTTACCTGAGCCAAAATATTTTGAACGGCTTCTTTCGGGTTGCCCTCACCCAATCCGGGACGCGGCAAGACTTCATCCAGGGGGGCCGTAGAGCCACGGAGATCTAAGCGAGCAAGCACCTAAACACGCTACCCGGCCACAGCCCAGAGAAAGTCATCATTTTTTTCATCCCATGAAAATTGTTCATTGTCAAAACTTCGGGCAGACTTGACCTATGGCCACGCCTCCTTCTCCCGGTGAACTTTCTTCGTTGGAAACCCAAATAACCGCTTTGGCACTACGCATCAGTGCGCTAATGGAAAACCCCGACGGCGACCGAACCGACGAAAATTCCACGCTCTTAGAGGTAGAACGCCACCTACAAGCTGCCCAACGTGAACTCAGCCGCTTAGGGCGCCAACGCTAACCGCAGCCCCCAATACGAAAACAGGCCGTAAAAAGGCTTGACGCCCCGAAGGGCGTCAAGCGGGCGAGGTGGGTGGCGGGACCCTCCTCGCGGCCGGGTGGCGGGACCCGGCAACATTTAGAGTAATACAAAATACTGCGCAAAGAAAGACGCCGAAGCTATTTTTTTACAACCGGCCTCAAGCGGTTGAATCGGGGCAAAAATCGTTCAACACGCATTCTTCGCATCGCGGCTTGCGACTGGGGCACACTCGCCGTCCGTGTAAAATCAAACGCAAACTAAACGAACCTCGTTCATCAGCCGGCACCATGGGGTTGAGTTCTCTTTCAACTTTCACCGGGTCGGTTTCGGTAGTCAAGCCCAAATGGCGAGCCAAGCGGCCTACATGAGTATCTACCGGCAATCCGGGGAGCCCTAAATCTACGCTCCTTACCACATTGGCTGTTTTGCGCCCGACCCCCGGCAAAGAAACCAAATCCTTCATGTCTCCCGGCACTTCGCTGTCGTACACCTCCACCAAACGTTGAGCCATTCCCAACAGGCTGCGGGCCTTAGCGGCATAAAAACCAGTCGACCGGATGATCTCTTCTAACTCCGCCGGGCGAGCGCCCGCTAAATCTTCTGGCGTGGGGTAACGCTTAAATAATGCCGGGGTCACCATGTTGATTCGCTTATCGGTGCACTGCGCCGACAAAATAGTGGCGGTCAATAATTGGAACGGATTTTCATGGTCGAGTTCACAAAGCGCATCCGGATATTCCTCAGATAAACGCTGGTTGGTGACGCGGGCTCGGCCTTTTGGAGATCGGGGAAGTGCCATATCTTCAACCGTACCCCAGCACTTGCCGCCACAGGCGGTAACCTCGCCGGTCATGGACAATGCTCCCCCAGACGACGCTCAAACCCTCACCGTTTCTGACGGCACCGACTCAGCCACTCTTGAACCAGCCCGCAATGCTTGGCTGGTTCACCTTGTCGTACCCGAAGAAGACAAACCCCGCCAACAACGCATGCTTGAAGCCGCCGGGCAGGCCTTAATGAACTACGGAGGCGGCCGGCTGGAATACTGGATCGAAAACGCCACCTTGCAAAGCGACCAAGTACCTTTGGCCGCCGGGTTCACCCCGGTACGTGATCTGTGGCGCTTAGAACGCCCGCTGCCTGCGCCCCTCAGCACCTTAGAAACTCGCCCCTATACCGACGAAGACCAAGAGGACTTCCTAGACATCAACAACCGAGCCTTTGCTTGGCACCCCGAGCAAAGCGACATGACGGCCCAGCAGTTGGCCGAAAAAATGTCTGAACCTTGGTTCGACCCGGAAGGATTTTTACTTTGGGAACTAGATGGCGAGGTCGCAGGTTTTTGCTGGGTGAAGGTTCACCACGACCTGAAACCGGCACGCGGCGAAATCTACGCCATCGCTATTGACCCCGATCTGCATGGCCAGGGCTACGGGGCCCAATTAACTTTGGCTGGCCTCAACTGGATGACCGAACAAGGGCTCAAACACTCAATGCTTTATGTGGAGTCCGACAACCGGCCCGCCAACCGCATTTACAGCGCCATGGGTTTCAAACGAGAACTCGTTAACCGCTCCTACCAACGGATCGTCCGATGACCGAAAAACCAACCAGCCGTCAACTTCCGGTTACCCGTTACGACCACGGTCGAACCGAGTTGACTGAACTGCTCGGCGACCTCCCCAAATACCGGGTAGAACAAGTTTGGCAAGGCCTCTACAAAGACTTGGTGAACCCCGACGAGATTTCGACTTTGCCAAAAAACTTGCGAGAAGAACTCCGTGCCTCTCTGCCGGCCGCTCTCCGCCAAGATGTCCGCTCGGTAGGCGACCAGGGCGAAACCATTAAATGGTTATGGCGGTTGACCGACGATGCGCTCATTGAAACCGTTCTCATGCATTACCAAAAGCGTTCCACGGTTTGCATAAGTAGCCAAGTGGGCTGCGCCATGGGTTGCGGGTTTTGCGCCACTGGGCAAATGGGGTTCGACCGGCACCTCACCGCCGGAGAAATGGTCGAACAGGTCATACGAGCCCAACAAGAAGCCGGCGACCGTCGGGTCTCTAACGTGGTCTTTATGGGCATGGGTGAGCCTTTGGCTAACTTCGACCGCACCTGGACGGCCGTGGAACGTCTACACGGCGACTTGGGTCTTTCGGCACGCCACATAACCGTTTCCACTGTGGGCATGGTCCCGGGCATTTTACGCATGGCCGAAGAAGCACTCCCCGTCAACTTGGCCGTGTCGCTTCATGCCGCCAACGATGACCTCCGTGACGAATTGGTGCCCATAAACCAACGCTGGCCGCTGGCTGAGTTAGCGGACGCTTGTCGAGTCCATTTTGACCGTACGGGGCGACGCTTGTCTCTAGAGTGGGCGCTTATTGCCGACGTAAACGATCAGCCCGTTGATGCTCAACAATTGGCCAGTTTTGCCCGCTCGCTGGGGGCGCACATTAACTTGATTCCCCTCAACCCAACCCCCGGGTGGCCTTCTCAGGGTTCTTCGCCCGAGCAGGTGCGCAAGTTCGCTGAGCATCTCACCAACTTGGGAGCTAACGCCACCATCCGTCGCACCCGAGGCACCGAGATTGATGCCGCTTGCGGGCAACTTCGCTCCACTCGCTTAGAGCGGCCTCGGGTGGCGGTAGACCTCCCTTCGCGGAGCGATCGTCAAGATTCGCCGCCAGAATAAGACCATGGAACAACGCCGGTGGGTTAACCGCCACCAACCACAGACTCTGGTCACCGCCACCTTGTTGCTTTATATCGAGGGGGTGTTCAACATGGCTCGCGGGGTACAGGCCTTAACCGTGTTGGGGTTGTTGATGATTCCGGCCGCCTACTTCATTGCCCAAGACCGGCGCCTCGGTTGGTATGCCGGGGTGGCCGTCGCCGGTGCTTCGGTCCTGGTGCGGCTAAACATCTATGGTTTTCATTTCAACACTATTTTTTCCGTTATTTTCCCCATCATCCTGGTCGTGCTCTTAACCCACCCCATGAGCCGAGAACACCAACGGGTGTGGTTTAAGTGAGCGGTTCAGAACTCCCACGGGGCGAAGAAAAAGCGGCCGCCGTGCGTTCTATGTTCGACAAAATTGCTCCCCGCTACGACATGGTTAACCGCATCATGACTTTTCGCATGGATGTTGGTTGGCGCAAAAGGACCGTACGAGATTTGCATCTCCCCAAGCACGCCGTAGTTTTAGATTTGGCTTGCGGAACCGGCGACTTATGTCTGGATCTCGAAAAAGCTGAGCTTCGTCCCCTGGGCGTGGACGTCTCGTGGGGCATGTTGGTGGCGGCCCGCACTACCGCACCACTGGTACATGCCGATGCTTTGCGCCTTCCGGTATCGGCACAAAGCGTTGACGGGGTGACTTGTGGGTTTGCTTTGCGCAACTTCACCGCCCTGCCGCCTTTTTTTACCGAACTTGCTCGGGTAATAAAACCCGGAGGCCGCGTTGCGCTTTTAGAAGTAGACCAACCGCAAAACCGTTTTCTGCGTTGGGGCCACGGCCTCTACTTTGGCAAAGTTGTTCCTTTCATCGGCGGGCTTCTTTCGGACCGCAGCGCTTACCAATATCTCCCAAAATCAGTGGCTTACCTTCCGCCGGAAGCGGAACTTTTGGCCCTCATGAAACAAGCCGGCTTTACTCAAGTAACCAAGCGCCGGCTTAACGGAGGCATTGCCCAATTGTTGACTGCTACCCGCAGTTAACGCCTTAGGCAGATAGCGCCAAACCTAAAGTAAGCAAAGCGCCGGCCGCCATCTGGACCTTTCCTGTTAAAGCCAAAACGGGAATAAGCGCACTTCCGGTGGCTCCACCCAAAACTTGACGTATTGCGGGGGCGGCCACCAAACCTGCACCAAGCACTAGCGGTGCCCAGGGGCGAACAAAAACGCCCAGCGAAGCCACCATGAGCGCTCCGTCTATCAGCACAACATAAAGCAAGCGGGTTGGGCGATCCCCCAAGCGCACGGCCAAAGTTATTTTTCCTCCTTGGGCATCGGTTGGGCGATCGCGCAAATTGTTGATCACCAACAACGCACAAGCCAACATGCCCACAGCAACCGCCGAGGAAAAAGACAACCAAGTTACCTGGCGGCCTTGCACATAGGTGCTTCCCATGGTGGCTACTAAACCAAAAAAGACAAAAACAAAAACTTCGCCTAACCCTCGATACCCATAGGGGTTTTTGCCTCCGGTGTAAAACCAGCCCGCCGCCAAGGCAGTCGCCCCTACCAAAAGCAGCCACGGCGCCACTATCAGAGATAACACCGCCCCCACGAGAGCAGCCACCCCAAAGGACAACAAGGCGGCTCGTTTGACCTCTTCGGGGCGTGCCAAGCCGGCCCCCACTAAACGGGCTGGCCCAACGCGATCTGGCCCATCGGTGCCGCGTACTCCGTCGGCGTAATCGTTGGCAAAGTTGGTTCCGGTTTGCAGCGACAGGGCAACCAGCAAAGCAGCGGCTGCTCGCCACCAAATAATTCCGTTGCCAGCAGCGGCGGCGGTACCGACCATTACTGGCACCACGGCTGCAGGCAAGGTGCGCAATCGTGCGCCTAGTATCCATCGTTGCATCATCACAGTCTGCCATCACCCGCACCCGGGATGCTCTCATCTCGGAGGGGTTCTCTCGTGGAGGCACGGAGTGACTAGAGTGCCCTCTGTGAAGCGGCTCGCCAATGAAACCAGCCCTTACTTACGTCAGCACGCAGATAACCCGGTGGACTGGTGGCCGTGGGGCGATGAAGCTTTTGCCGAGGCGCGGAATACTGATCGGCCTATTTTGCTTTCTGTCGGGTATTCGGCTTGCCACTGGTGCCACGTCATGGCCCACGAATCTTTCGAAAACCCAGAGACGGCCGAAATCATGAACGCCGGATTTGTAAACGTAAAGATTGACCGTGAAGAACGACCCGACATTGACAGTATTTACATGGATGCTTTGACTTCCTTAACCGGGCGCGGCGGCTGGCCCATGACCGTTTTTTGTTATCCCGATGGCCGCCCTTTTCATGCCGGCACCTACTGGCCTGACCAGCCCCGAGGAGGAATGCCTTCTTTTTCTCAGGTTTTAAACGAGGTAAGCAAAGCGTGGAACGAACGGCGCTCCGACCTCGAACAGTTGGCCGAAAAGATTTTGCCTCACATGGCAAGAAGTGCTTCAAGCGAGCCCCAAGGGCAGCCCGCTCCTGACGCCATCGAAGAAGCAGTAGAAACCCTGCTCAGCCACCATGACGAGCAATGGGGCGGGTTTGGCGGCGCCCCCAAGTTTCCTCCCGCCATGAGCCTTGATGTGTTGCTGCGCTTGTTGTCTCGCCAGCCCCATCCCGCAGCACAAGAGGCACTAACCACCACCCTAGATGCCATGGCCTCTGGGGGGATTTACGATCACCTTGACGGCGGGTTTTCTCGTTATTCGGTAGATGAACAATGGCTGGTTCCCCACTTTGAAAAAATGCTTTACGACAATGCCTTGCTCGCTCGTACTTATTTGCATGCTTGGCAAGTTGTTGGCCACCAACGTTGGCGGCAGGTGACTGAAGAAACCATCAGTTACGTTCTACGCCGCCTAACCCAACCAGGTGGCGGGTTTGCGTCGGCTGAGGATGCTGATTCCGAAGGAGTAGAGGGTCGATTTTTTGTTTGGTCGACTGCAGAAATCGAAGCCGTTTGTGGGCCCGATGCTCCCGCCGCCTTGGACTGGTACGGGGCAACCGAGACGGGGAACTTCGAGGGCAGCAATATCTTGTTTCGTCCTCAACGGGGCGACCTGATGCGCCCTACCCAAATAGAGAACGCCCGCCGGTCTTTGCTGGCTCAACGAGAAAAACGGGTTCGTCCAGGCCTCGACGACAAAGTTCTTACCGAATGGAACGGCTTGATGCTGGCCACCCTGGCCGAAGCGGCCGCTGCTTTGGACCGCCCCGACTGGTTGCGAGCGGCCCAAGAAAACGCTGACTTTCTTTGTACCCATTTACACCAGGGGCAGGGCCGCTGGTTGCGCTCGTGGCAGGCCGACGGTGGCGCCCGTCAACTCGGCTTTGCCGCCGACCATGCCGCCATGATTGACGCCCTAGTTCGCTTGAGCGAAGCCACCGGTGAAGCCCGTTGGATTGAAGTAGCTACCCAAACTGCTGATGTTTTGTTGGAGTTCTTTAGCGACCCAGAACGAGGAGGATTTTTTTCTACCGGAAGCGATGCTCCGGCGCTGGTGGCTCGCCCCAAAGAAATCATGGACAATGCTTTACCATCGGCCAACAGTTTGGCCGCCGGAGCGCTCTTGCGTTTAGGTGCGCTAACCGGTGAAGACCGCTACCTCGAGGCGGCCGAAGGCACGCTGGCGCTTTTTGGGGCGCCCGCCGCCGCCCATGCCACCGCTTTTGGTCACCTTTTAGGAGCCGTGGACATGCACCTCACCGGGCTTAGCGAGTTGGTCATTCCCGGAACCCGCCCCGACCTGTTGACTGCTGTGCGCTCCACCTGGCGACCTAATTTGGTTCTCTCTTGGGGCGAGCCCCTCCCCGGGCCCCTTTGGGAAGGCCGACAAGAAGGTTTGGCCTATCTGTGTCAAAACTTTTCGTGCCGAGCGCCGGTGAGTACTCCCGAGGACTTACTCGAAGCTCTCGAAAAGCACTAACGGCCCCAGCGGCCGTTATGCAGTACTTCTGCCAGAGGGCGGCGGGGGCGCTTTGTTGACTTGCTGGGGCGATCATCGGCGGCATAGCCGATAGCCAAGGTGCCGACAGCCACGGCCTCTTGGGGCACGCCGAATCGGTCGGCAATATTTTTTTCATGGCTGAATTGCCCGAAGAAGCAGCAGGCCAAACCGGCTTCCACAACCAAAAGTTGTAAGGCCATGGCTGCTGCTGCCCCGTCTACCAGCCAGTAAGGCACTGGCCATTGTTCGATGTTTTCTCCCATTTCGGCCGTTGCTTTGTCGGGTTCGCGGTATCGCTCGAGATAGCGGCTAGGCATCCCATATGGAACAACCAAAGCAGGAGCAAGTAGAAGGCCTGGCCATGGGAAGGCTTTTTTTCTTTCCTCCGACAAGGTGATTTCCCAATAAGCAGCCACTTGGTCAGGCTGGTCAAGGACCAAAAATTCTACCCCTTGACAATTTCCTGCGGTGGGGGCGCGGCGCGCTTGATCAATCAGTCCGTTTAGTAATTCACTGGGCAGTGGGTCGGGCCGGTAATTGCGGCAACTCCGGCGAGCGGCCAAGGCTTGTGCAACCCCCGGTGTCGCACCACCTGCGCTTTGCATACTTCTAGGCGAGTTTTTCGAGGTCCTCAGACATGGCCCAACCCCAAGACACCACCGAGTCGCCCCGCTTTGTTTTCAGTTTCTTAAAAATGGCAGCAATTTCTGGGTCGACACTCTCTGGTTTCAACGAGACATGGTCAAATACGCAGGGGGCCGAGCCGTCACCGGTGGTGACAAAAGCGCGTTCGTCGTAGGAGGCGGAAGGCAAACCAAAACGCTTAACAAAGCGGCGTCCCCAAGCTCGTTCTTCCCCGGTGGCCCGATGATCTGGCCGAGGAATCAAATCGCTTAACGAGCGATAGGCCTCTAGGGCCTCGGGGCTATTGAAACGAGCGCCGAAGACAACATCTTCGTCAGGAAAAGCCATAACGGCCCGGCATTGGAGTTCGTTAATCACGGCCCGCAGCACGGTGTTGCGTCGCGAGGTGGGATGGATTGACGCCATGCCGATGATCACGCTGGGGGTGCCGCCGATGCGTTCTAACGTGCACAGGGCGAAGCCTTTCAGTCGGCCGTTTTCTCGTGCAGTGGTGGCCAGTACCCAGGCTTCGGTTTGCTTTGAGATCAAGCCAATTTCGAAAGCATTCGCTCCCTCAACACACAGGTCAGCCATTTCTTCAATTTCGGCATCACCGAGCATGGAACAGTCTTGGGTCTCTACCTCAATAGCAGCCATTGGTCACAACCTCCACCCGGTTTAGGGTTTATCGTCTTTGGGGAATCTGTCATTCGCTTGATTAAAGGAGCAGTTCATAACGAAATGCTCGCTTAAAGGCCAATTTTGTCTTCTTAAGCCTGCCGTGTTGAGTCCACGTTACCAACCCCCCAAAATTAGCTTGGTTGATTCAGCCGATAACTACTGCTTCGGCACCTAACAAAACTCGTAGTTCTGCTACCAGTCCCCCGGCCGGGTTAACCGCAAAATCAGTTGGTAGGCGCAGCACTTGTCGCTCTCCGAGATGCAAAAAGACTTCCGAGTTTCCGGGGTGGGCTTTAAAAAGATCTTTTAAGTGGTCGATCATTTCTTCGTTAACTTGGGATAAGGGGAGCTTCACCCGCAGCGGCCGTGCTTCGTCTACTTCTGCGGGGGTAAAGATTTCTAAGTCCTGACAGATCATCTTGGGCGTATCTTCACGCACGTCAATGCGGCCTTTTACCAAGACAATCCGGTCATCTTCTAGCTTGTGGCCGTGGGTCTCCATATTGTTGGGGAACACCACCACCTCCACAGCGCCCCCTAAATCTTCTAACTGGAACACCGCCATGAGTTTGCCCGCTCGTGTCCATTTTTTGTCGAGGTTGGTGATAACCCCGCCCACCGTGCGGAACGCTCCCTCTTCTTGTTCAAGCATGTCTGCAACCGAAACATCGGCCCGTCTCCGCAGAGCGCCTTCGATGCCCATCAATGGGTGGTCGGAGACGTAGAGGCCCAGCATTTCTTTTTCGAAAGACAGGCGGACCATTTTTTCAAATTCGAGATCGGTGATGGGTTCTCGCTCATCAAAAGCCGGGCCGTCGTTAGCTTCGCCGAAGAGCGACATTACTCCCATATCGTGCTCCCGGCGCCGGGCCAAGGTGTGGTTCACAATGGATTCGAAGGCCAGCAACAATCCTTGGCGGGCATGCCCCAGGCTGTCGAAAGCTCCGGCTTTGATCAACGATTCGATCGAGCGCTTGTTGAGCACGGTTTGGTTGCAACGCTCCGCAAAGTCGTAGAAATCCACGAAGGGGCCGTTTTCTTCTCGTTCGGCCACCATTAAAGAAACCAAGCCCTCCCCCACGTTTCTTACCGCCGACAAGCCGAAAACGATGCGGTCCTTAGCCTCTGGGTCATCAAGCGCAGGCACGGCGTGAAAGTCGCTATGGGCCAGGTTGATGTCGGGAACCCCTACCTCAATATCTAGGATGCGGCATTCGTTGAGGTAGATCGCCGCTTTATCAAGATTCGATTTCACACTGGTCAGCAAAGCGGCTAAGTACTCCACCGGGTAGTGGGCTTTTAAATAAGCGATCTGGTAAGCAATCAAGCCGTAACCGTAAGAGTGGCTCTTGTTAAAGGCGTAGTCTGCGAACTGTTCGATCACGTCGAAAAGTTCTTCGCCAAGTTCAGCACCGTAACCAGTGGCTTCGCAGCCCTGGACAAAGCCTTGGCGTTCTTCTTGCATCAAAGAGCGAACTTTTTTGCCACAGGCTTTCCGTAGGTTGTCTGCTTGAGCCAAGGAGTGACCGGCGAACTTTTGTGCCACCCGCATCACTGATTCTTGGTAAATCATGAGCCCGTAGGTGTCGCCTAAAATTTCTTCGGCATCTGGGTGAAAATAGGTAACTTTTTGTCGCTTGTTTTTTCGGTCGGCATAGTCGTTGTGCATGTTGGCGGCCATAGGGCCAGGCCGGTACAGGGCCACCAAAGCGGCGACGTCTTCGAAACTGTTGGGGGCCAGCGACCGCATCAAAGCCCGCATTGGGGTGGATTCCAATTGGAACACCCCGATGGAATCGCCGGCGGCCAATAAGGCAAAGGTTTCTTCGTCTTTGAGGTCAACGTTGTCTATGTCGACCGTTTCTCCACGGGTTTTTTTAATCAGCATCAAGGTGTCAGTAATGACGTCAAGGTTGCGGAGGCCCAAAAAGTCCATTTTGAGGAGGCCTAAGTCTTCCACACCGTGCATTTCGTATTGAGTAACTACCGGAGCGAGGTCTGGGTCTTGGCCGGATTCTGGTTTTCGTTGGATGGGCAGATAGTCGGTGAGTGGTTGTTTGGTAATCACCACGGCGGCGGCATGAATACCGTCTTGACGCCGCATCCCTTCGAGGCCTTTGGCGACATCAATGATTTGGCGAACGTTTTCGTCCGTTTCGTACATTTCACGCAATTCGGTAGCCATTTTGTAGCCACCTCGGTGTTCTTCGACTTCTTCTAGGCATGCGGCCAGCGGCGTGTCTCGGCCCATAATCAACGGAGGCATAGCTTTGGCGACTTTGTCTCCCATGCCGTAGGGAAAGTCCAGTACTCGGGCGGCATCTCGCACCGCAGCACGCGCTTTAATTTGAGAAAATGTAACGATTTGGGCTACGTGGTCGCGGCCGTATTTATCGGCGGCGTAGCGAATCAACTCGTCTCGGTAGCGGGAGTCAAAGTCCATGTCAATGTCGGGCATAGAGGCTCGGCCGGGGTTTAAGAAACGCTCAAACAAGAGATCGTAACGAATAGGGTCGAGGTCGGTGATTTGCAGGCAATAGGCCACGGCGCAACCGGCGGCGCTTCCTCGACCCGGACCCACCCGAATGCCGCGATCTCGGGCGTAGCGAATGAGGTCCCAAGTAATTAGGAAATACGAGGAGAACCCCATGTCGCGAATGACCCGTAGTTCGTAGACCAAGCGGTCGGTCACTTTTTCGGGCAGTTGGTCGCCCCAGCGTTTTTTTGCTCCGCTCAGGGTCAGGTGCTCGAGGTAGGCGTCGTCGTCGTCGAACCCTTCGGGGATAGGGAAGTCCGGGAGTTGCGGGTTGCCGAACTCAATTTCAACGTTGGCGCGTTCGGCGATAAGCAGCGTGTTATCACAGGATTCCGGCACTTCGGAAAAAAGGTTGCGCATTTCGTAAGCAGATTTGAGGTAGTGCTGGTCGCCGTGGAATTTGAAACGGTTGGGGTCTTTCATTAACGAACTGGTTTGCACACACAGCAACGCATCATGGTTTTTGGCGTCGTGCTGGTGGGTGTAGTGACTGTCGTTGGTGGCCAGCAAAGGGGCGCCAATTTCTTTGGCCAATTTGATGAGCTGCGGGTTGGTGCGGTGTTGTTCGGGAATGTCGTGGTCTTGGAGCTCCACGAACAGGCTTTCTCGGCCAAAAATGTCTTGCAGCCGGGCAGCTTTTGCTTTTGCGCCTTCATAATCGTCGGCCATTAGGGCCTGTAGTACTTGCCCACCGAGACAACCGGTGGTGGCAATCAGGCCTTCATGGTGGTCGGACAGGACTTCCCAATCCACTCGTGGCTTGTAGTAGTAGCCCTCCATGAAGGCCCGGCTGGCGACCTGAATAAGGTTGCGGTAGCCCGTTTGGTTTTCGGCCAACAAGGTCAGGTGGTAGTAAAGTTTGCGACCTTTGCCGGTGTCGCCGCCTGAGTCGTCCACTCGGCCTCTTCGTGAGGGGCGCTCATGTCGAGAGTCGTAGGCCATGTACGCTTCAGTGCCCAAAATGGGTTTCACCCCTTGTGCGTGGCAGGCCCGGTAGAAGTCCAAAATTCCGTACATGTTGCCGTGGTCGGTGATCCCCAAAGCGCTCTGTCCGTCGGCTACCGCCGCGGTCACCAGGTCATCGATGCGCGCTGCACCGTCCAGCATGGAGTACTCGGTGTGGACGTGGAGGTGGGTAAAAGAGTCAGCCATGGGTGCCTGATGGTTTATCAGATAACGAAACAGTTAACCGGTTCATAGAAAAGAATTATCCGACTTAGAGGTAGCTGCCGTGGGGGCGTTCGGGATTGTGCTCTTCTCCGGTGCCGATTTCACCGACGCGCATGCCGGCCAGTTGTTGTTGCATTTCGAGTTGCTGGGCAAACAAGGTGGCTTGTATGCCCTGCACTAAGCCCTCTAGCCAGCCCACCAGTTGGGCGTGAGCAATCTGCAGTTCGGCGGCGCTGGGTGCTTCGTCGGCAAAGGGCAAGACCAGGCGATCAAGTTCGGCCCGTAGGTCATCGGTAAGGGTTGAGCCGATTTCTTCTACGGCGCTTTCGAATATTTCTTTTAGCCGCCCTCGGCTGGCTTCGTCCAAGGTGGCGGAACGCACCTCTTCGAGGAGTTGGCGCATCATGGTGCCTACCCGCATGACCTTGGCTGGTTGTTCGATCACTTCACCGGGTTGTTGGTCAGCCGTTTTTTCTTCGCTCGACTCGGGTGCCGAAATTATTTCCGGGAGTTCGAGGTTGCTGTTTTTTTCGCCTTGAGATTCCATTGAAACTGACTCTACGCCACTGAACCCGCAGTGCGGGTCAGGTCACCACACTTATTGCCGGTACCAGCATTTCTTCTGCGGTAAGCGAGCCGTGGCGTCCGATTAACTCAATGGGCATGACCTCTGCCGCATCACGAAAGCCCACTGGGTCTCGGGCGACCAACGCAATATCTCCTAATCGAGAGCGCGCCGCGTCGGTCACCTGCGGGCCAAACCAGCCTTGGCGCACCGTTTGCTCAGCAGTAACCACCCATGCCACGTCGGCGAAAGCTTCGGTTGCTGCCGCGTAGAGTTCTTGATTGCTTCCCAAACGGGCATGTAGCCATCGGAAGCGGGCTTCGCCGCTTTGCCCGTCGATGAGTTTGGTAACTTCTGGGGGAA
>Ga0209558_1000115_pt1 | contig 77661 bp, 72 predicted proteins | sample SaaInlV_150m_DNA_3_FD_184674 | JGI IMG/M metagenome (GOLD analysis project Ga0209558, IMG submission 184674) | Marine microbial communities from expanding oxygen minimum zones in the Saanich Inlet - Saanich Inlet SI074_LV_120m_DNA (SPAdes) (version 2) | ecosystem: Environmental > Aquatic >...
TCGAATTTTTAGTCACTTATAGCCTAAATCAATGATCTTCAAAAATAACGAAAACTTAGGTAAAATCTTCTATATTTCTAAAGATACTCATCCGAGCAGGAATCACATGCGAAAAATGCTGACCGTAGCGTTTTACCACAATGCGATTATCGCAAGAAATAAAGATTCCTGAATCTAAACTCGATCGAATGAGTCGTCCAAATCCTTGTCTATAACGAATGACGCTTTCTGGCACCGTATATTCCATAAAAGGATTTCCGCCCAATTCCTTAACCAGCTCACTATATGCTTTCACGATGGGATCGGTGGGCACATCAAATGGTAATTTAGTCAAAACCAATACTTCCAACAATTCGCCCGGGAGATCTATGCCTTCCCAAAAAGCATTCGTTCCAAGCAAAATGCCTGATTCCCCTTGAGACATCCCTTTGATAAGGGCTTGCCGAGATGTGCCTCGTAATTGAGGAAATAAGGGTAAATCTTTTCCTCCAGGCATTTCTTTTAAAATTTTATAAACATCTGTTAACATTTTGCGCGATGTAAACAGTACGAGCATTTTTTTCTGATATTTGTGATACGCATTGTAAACCACTTCTGCCAAAGATTTTGGATCATTTGAAATAGGCTGTTGTCCACCATATTGATGATATTCTACTTGATCTTCATAGAAAAATGGACTCTCAAAGGTGCTATGGCTAACTCGGTCAACATCCAATAATTTCAAGCCGGTGCGATTGAGAAAATAACCGAAAGAATCATCAACTCGCAGGGTTGCGGAGGTCAATAAACAATGCTCAAATCGTTGGAAAAAATCGGAGGATAATGTTTGAGAAACATCCACAGGAGATCCATAAATCGTGATATGAAAAGATTCATTACTTTGCTTATAGTTTTTGATTTTCCCATCTAACCAATATGTCCAATCAGGATTGGGAGAACTGGTCAGAATTTTAACTTGATGTATCAACGTTTTTACTTTTTCATTTCCATTTTCTAAAACTTGATGCAGCAAGGGATAATCTCCTCTACCCGGATCTATTTTCAGCATAAGCTCTTTTGCCATATCAGCCGTTTTAGAAAATTGCGCCAAGCTATCCAAAAGGCTTGATAGTTCTAAATAAATGGGCGCAAACTCTTCAATTAAATTATGTAGTATCACTTTTTCTGGATATATGCGCGTTAAATCAAAATCCTTTCTTCTCTCCTCTGCTAAGCTAGTAAAAAATGATTTTCCTGCATCTAAAGCTTTTTTTGCATTCAACTTTAAACGTTCATGAATCTGTTTCATTTCAAGATTCAAATCACCAATAGCTGTTAATTGTTGATTCCATCGCAGAGATCTGGGTTGAGATGGATCTAAATCCTGAATAACATAATTCATTCCCATTTGGTTTAACTCAAGTGTAAACTGATTGTATGCCACTGGAACTAAATTATGTGCTTCATCCACGATTAAGCGATCAAATGCGGGCAACAAACCCGGTCTTTGTGATTCGGCTAATAGCAATGCATGATTCACAATAATCACATGCGATTTAAAAACAGATCGGCGCACTTTTCCATAATAACAGCCTTGATGATTTCGACATAAATCTGTTGTGCAAAATCCAGGTTCGCTGTTGATTAATCCTGCCAACCACGTATATCTCGCATTCCAGAACCCTTCACACTCACTCAAATCGCCTGTTTTTGTCCAATGCATCCAAAAAAACAGAGGCACGAGCGCTTCTATTTCTTCCGACCTATAAACATGGTCGCCACCAATCAGCCAATTCAAGCGCGTTTTGCAAATGTAATTTCCTCGCCCCTTAAGAACCGTTGCGTGCATGCCGACGTCCATAGCATCAGACAACATGGGTAAATCTTTATAAAACAATTGATCTTGAAGATGTTTTGTATGACAAGATATAATCGTAGGGCCATCCGACTCAACACGCTCAACTCTTTTAATGGTAGGAAATAAATACGCCATGGACTTTCCCAATCCTGTTCCCGCTTCTACCACACCAATCTTCGCTTCACCATTCATGATTTCATCCGAAAATCGCGCATATTTTTCTTGTCCCGAACGATATTCAAACTGAGATAATCTTTTACTCAAGATCCCTTTTTCTCCAAATACATCTTCCGCTGATAAAGAATCTGGATGATTTGTTCCTTCGCATTGAAATATATTTGGGCGCAAATCTCGCTCAAGACTTGAATCAGTTAAACCAGATTTTAAATCTCCCATTTGCGTTAAGGCTGTCCCTAAATCTATATAAAGTGATTTATTAGGTAAATCGGCCTTTTTCACTAATGCAATAACTTTCGCAATTACTTCTAAAGGATATGATGCCAATTCATCTAATAGTTTTAGAAAAAGAATTCCACAATTTTCCGTATCTTTTTCTGCGCGATGTGACCCTTCGGCAGACAAACCGAAATAGCTAGCCAGGGCACCCAAATTAAAAACCGGCTGATCAAACATCACAGCTCGCGCCAAGGGAAGCGAATCATAAAGTTTATTTTCAAATTTAGGTTTATCAAAGCGATCACATAATTGATCTAAAAATGCCTTATCAAATCGAATGTTGTGTGCTACAAGTGGATCATCCCCTAAAAATTTAAAAAATTCATCAATGATGTCTGCCTCTTTCGGCGCATCTTGAACCATTGGATTGGAAATGCCCGTTATTTCTGTGATAAAATGAGGAATAGGTTTGTCAGGCTTAATTAATTTTATAAATTTTTCTTTTGGCTCTCCATCCACAAAACGAATGGCTGCAATTTCAATAAGACGATCTGTTTTGGAACTCAATCCCGTTGTCTCAAAATCAAAGGCTGTAAACTGAGATAAATTTAATTTTTTCAATAATTCAATACGATTCATACCTATCCTTAATAAAATAATAATTTCAAATAAAATAGCGGATTACTTAATTGGTCCTTTGGGATTTCGTTGGCGAGCATCCCGGAAATGATTTCACGAACGCCTTCGTTGTTTGCTGCTCTTCCCATAACAAAGTTAAGTAAGAAACGTGACTTTGCCAGATTCTGCAGTTTAGTGCTTACCCTTAATTCTGAGCCCAATTCGTCCCACAAATTTTGATCATACCTTGATAAAATCTTTGAGGTGAGGTCATTTGCATCACAGGCGACTTTTGCCGTTTCCACCGCAATTTTTCCCGAAACCAGGGCATTACCAATCCCCTCACCTGTAAAAGGATCAACTAAACCAGCAGAATCACCCAAAAGCATAAATCCATTACCATGATTTTCTCTATGGACACTCCCAAGAGGTAGGTTCCATCCCTTTGGTTTTTCTAAAGGTTTTGCGTCAGCAAATCGTTCTGCAAAAGGTGGTTTTGATAAAATTTCTTCCATGACTTTAACGAGATTGATTTTTTTCTTTTTCGCATGATCTTTGGATAAGCCTACACCAATATTTGCCCGAATTCCATCTGAAGGAAAAATCCACAAATATCCCGGATTCAATTCTGGCACATAATGCAATTCAATTTGGTCTGTTAAATCCTTTACACCTTCATAATAACACCGAATACCCACAGAAGTATTTTCCATGTCCATATCATAAAGCTTCATTTTTCTTGCCACTACAGATTTCGCCCCATCTGCGCCTAAAATGATTTTACCATAAAATGATTTTTCTTCAGTGACGCCTTCTAAAGTTCCACTTACACCCACAAGTTGCGACCCTTCTTGGATGAGCGATTTAACGGTAAAACCTTCTAAAGTTTCTACGCCTTTTTCCTGAACCGATCGAAACATCATTTCATCAAATATTTCTCTCCGTATCGAGAAGCCTTCATCATTTCTTCCCTGGGAATCGCCCTTGAGATGCAAATCGAATTGTTGATATTTTGGTCCGCCAAAGGTGATTCTCTTAATATGGGCACCGGGAAGATTTCGTGTTTTCTCTAATAAATTTAATTCACGTAATATACGAACGGATTTCCCCGACAAGGCATCTCCACAAATCTTATCTCTGGGAAATATAGATTTATCAAGTAAGAGTGATTTTAATCCCAATCGATCTGCATAGAGCGCGGCGGACGTTCCAGCAGGTCCCGCTCCAACTATAATTAAATCATATTCAGATTTCTTCGTCATGATCGACACCGAAGGATGGATAAATTATGCCATATCGAAAATAATAAAATGTTCGCAATAGAAAAAATAATACAGCTAATGGGAAAAGTATCCACGGGAGTCGAACAGCAAGAAACATTAAAAAAATAAAGAGAGGGAAAAATCGCAATCGTTGTATATGGCGAATATGTGACGGGAAAACGAGGGCAATCACTGAAAACGGTAAAGCAATCATAGAAACCGTGCTCATGATGGGATCGTCCAAAACAAAAGCGAGTAGGGTGCCTAAGCCGATTAAAATGGATGACGAAATTAAAACTGAAGATTTATTCTCCCAATTTGAAACATCCCACTTGCCTGTTTCTTCGTTTAATTGAATGGGAATGTTAAAAATTAGCGCTCCTCCTAAAATACTAAAAAGGTATGGACTTATCCCCATCAAACTATCCGCTTGAATCATGGCTTTGGACTTCAATGTAAATCCGATTAGAAAGACAATTAAAGTGAATAGAATAAATTTAAATCGATGCAATCTATTTTGGATAGGCAATGATAAATTTATGATTTTTTTCGGACGAAGAACAAGCATATATATCGCCGTTAAAAGGAAAAGCCCTAAACCTTCCAGCAAATATCCAGAGCCGTCCCAATAGGCGTAGCGATCTATATTCCCAGCGCCGAAACTTAATCCTGCAAAAAACAAACTCCATAAGCCAAAAAGTTGTAGAGGCACTTTTGAAGCTATACAGTTATCATATTTTTTAACGAATTCAGCCCCTTTTTTAAAAGATGAACTTTCTGGTGGCATAAGGCGAGCAATAAGCATTATCTATTTTTTCCTCGATTGAATGAACAAATAAAGCAGGCCACAGACTAAAGAAATCATTACCCAGCTGGTTCTGAGTTGGTGCATGGCACTTTCAAGCAATCCAACAGAATGGAGAAAGACAATCATAATCATTACCGGTGACAAGTAACGCAAAAATATACGCCACGCTTGAATAATCATGGGATATTTAGTAAATAAGGATTCTGACCCCTTTTTCAAATCGATGAGCACTTTATCAAAACCCCAAATCCATCCGACAAATATGGAGATAAAGAGTCCACCTCCAGGCAGTAAAATGTTTGAAGCTAAATAGTCCGCATTATCAAACCATGTTTTTCCAAAAAAATGAACATCTTTCATCACGTTAAACGATAATGCACTTGGGATGCCAACTAAAAAGACGACAAAGCCAAAAACCATCACTGCCTTATGTCGCTTCCATTTTCGTTCGTCCACAAAATAGGCAACCACTACTTCTAATAAAGAAATCGCTGAGGTTAACGCAGCAAGCGTCAAGAGCAAAAAGAATAAAACTGCCCAGATTACGCCGCCAGGCATTTTGGCAAACACAACAGGCAAGGTTACAAAAATCAACCCAGGGCCACTGGCAGGATCTTGTCCCATGGCGAAAACAGCCGTGAAAATAGCCACGCCTGCCAAAAGTGCAATAAACGTATCTAAAAATACAATTTGAAGCGATGCGCTGGGGATATTGTCCTTTTCCGAAAGATATGAGCCGTAAGTCATCATCGCCCCCATGCCAAGACTAATGGTAAAAAAAGCATGTCCCAAAGCAATCAGCACCGATTGACCTGAAATCTTTGACCAATCTGGTGACCATAAAAAAGCCAAACCTTTTTCTGCGCCAGGAAGGGTAATGCCACGGATGACTAAAAGAACCAATAGAAAAAAGAGAACGGGCATCATGATTTTACTTCCTTGCTCAATGCCTTTATTAATCCCGGCATAGACCACCCACATGGTTAAAATTGAGAAAAGAGTATGATAACCCACAATCCAATTCACATTACCCGTCAGCTCCTCAAAATAAGACGATGAGATACCAGGGTCAGAAAATTGAGAAAAAGAGCCTTTGAGGGCTTCAACAATGTAACCAATAGACCAACCAGCAATGACTGTATAAAAAGAAAGAATCACAAAGCCAGCGATGACGCCCATGCTCCCAATCATAATCCAGAACGGTTTCCCTGAAAGTTTTTTGAATGCCCCCACAGGATTTCGTTGCGTGCTTCGTCCTAATAAAACCTCTGCAATCAAAACGGGTAAGCCAATCAATGCAATACAAATAAGATAAATAAAGATAAAGGCGGCTCCTCCATTTTCACCTGCGATGTAAGGGAATTTCCATATATTTCCCAAGCCAATCGCAGAGCCAGCTGCCGCTAGAATAAATCCAGCTTTAGATTTCCAATGTTCTCTTTGTTCACTCATGCTTACTTTCTCCTTTGAATCCTTTTAAAATATTCGTTTTTGCTCACAAATAGTTTAGATGATCCTTTACAATCATTCGAATCTTACTATTTGTTTTTCCTGTTATTTGTATCTTATAAATTAAGCTAAAAATTTTAAAGGGGTCATTCTTAATTCTCATTCTCAATCGGTGTTTTCATCACATCTTCAAAGGGATGTAAATGTGCATCCACAACCGCATCAATCATGCTATAAAGCCAAATAAATCCAGTCCACCACACATATTTATTTCGTTTTTTCAAATAGCGAGATTGGGAAAATTCTAATCCAGAATATTCTTCATATTGATTATAATATTTTGCATTTCTTAAATAGGACGTGTAAGCCCAAATCTCTAATCCTACAACAAGGCCCGCTTTAATATATTTGCGATTATAAATCTGTCCACCTCCTGGAATAAGCGCAGAATAGGCCGCCTTTTTTGGGGAAAAGAATCGAGTTGAATCTTGTCCAAAAGCAAGGGTTGTCATTGAAAGCAGGAGAAATAGGATAATGCGAATTTTATTCACCAACAGTGGCAATACACTCAATTTCGACTTTTGCGCCCAAAGGTAAAGCGGAGACTTCGACCGTTGATCTTGCAGGAAAATCAATGTGACCAAAAAAGGTCTCAAATGATTCATTCACATAGGAGAATCCATGTAAATCTGTCAAAAATACGGTCAGCTTGATGATATTCATTTTTGTTAATCCAGCTGCTTTTAAAATCGCTTCAATATTCTGCAAGGCTTTAAAGGTCTCTGCCTTGATTCCCCCTTGAATGATTTGTCCTGTGTGCGGATCGATTCCCAATTGTCCTGATGTAAAAATCATCCCTTTTGCTTGCACGGCTTGATTGTATGTGCCAATGGCTGCCGGTGCGTCTGGTGTATGTATGATTCTTCGACTCATAATGTCCTCCTAGAATTTTTTAGATAAACAAATGCAGGGCAATCCCACATCTTCATTTAATTTGCGTGATGCATCAAATTTAAGCTTTTGCAATTGAAACTCCCCAACTGCAGAAACCGTTGCTTCAAAAAGATGTCCGCCCACCAATTCCATATTATGATTACCTAAGGTAATATGGGCGTGAATAAAAGGTTTTCCATCCTTTAGGGTTATATTTCCATGATAAGAAGTTAATTCCAAAGTATCAGAAAATTCTTTATGAATGTATATTTTTTCCTCCACATCAAAAGCACCGATTTCGATTTTTTTTACTGCTCCAATGCCATAAATGAATCCATTCTCGATTTTTTCTTCTTCACAAAATTGTGTGAGTTTTTCCATGATTTTTTCATTTTTCTCCACATGAATCATATATTGATTCCCATCTTTTTCCCATTGCATTTTACTTAATCTCCTTTAATGTTTGTTCAAATAATGTTTTCGATTTAGTCATAGCTTCCGAAACCAATTTTTTATCTCGTCCACCAGCCGTGGCAAGATGAGGTTTCCCTCCACCTCCGCCACCCATAAATCCGCCAATAGTTTTTCCCATTTGCCCTGCATTCAGTCCTTTTGCCACTAAATCTTGTGAGATAAGAATCACGGCACCCGGCTTTTTTTCTCCCTCAAAAAAGAGAACTGCCATGCCTGATTTTAATTTGGAAGCCAGTGTATCGCCTAAATTTTTAGCTTCATCCATATCCCCTACAGTTGTTTTTGCGATGATCAGATCGTATGTATTTACTTTTTCAGCTTGCGCCAAAAGTTCATCCACTTCTCCTCCACCAGATTCAGATCGATTTTTCAGCTTTTTTTCCAGATTTTTTTTATCGCTAAATAATTTTTCCAATCGTTCGTTGATTTCATCTTCCGCACAATTGAGTTGTCCTTGCACTTGATTCAATTTTTCAGACATATTTTGCACAAAATCAAAAGCGGTTCCGCCTGTGAGAGCGATAATCCGTCGAACACCAGAAGCCAAAGAGGATTCCTCAACAATTTTGAATAATCCGATATCACCCGTGCGCTGAACATGCGTTCCCCCACAGAGTTCTAAAGAAGATTTCCCCATGGAAACAACACGAACTTCATCCCCATATTTCTCACCGAATAAAGCAGTTGCTCCTTCTTTTTTAGCTTCATCGAATGCTTTAAGTATCGTTTCTACTTTATTGTTATTGCGGATTCTATCGTTTACATATTTCTCAATTTCTATTAATTCTTTTTGCTGGATTTTTTCGAAATGAGTTAAATCAAATCGAAGATAATCAGTATGCACCAAAGAACCTGCTTGTTGAACATGCTCTCCCAAAACATGCTTTAAAGCAGAATGTAATAAATGAGTTGCAGAATGGTTTAAACGAACCGATTGGCGGTAAGTGTAATCCACTTTGCAAGAAAGCTCTGATTCCAAAGCAGATTCTGGGATTTTTCCTATACAAAAATGAAAAAATGCGTCGCCCTCTTTTTTTACATCTTCCACTTTTAATTCAAAGCAATCGCCAGAAATAATCCCTTTATCCCCTACTTGCCCCCCAGATTCTGCATAAAAAGGTGTTTGATCTAAAACGAGAATAAGCTTTCCATCTAATTCAGTTTTTTTCCGAATATGGGACTTTCCCTCTAAATGTTCATATCCTATGAAATGGGAATCTTTTCCTTTAGAAATCACTTCCCATTCCAGAAATGCTTTATTGCTTTGGAATTTTCCTGCCGACTTCGCTCTTTCTCTTTGCTGGCTCATGGCTTCATCAAAGCCTTTTGTATCAACGTTTAAATCTAGTTCCCGTGCCATCAATTCGGTTAAATCTAAGGGAAAACCGTAAGTGTCATACAATTTAAAAGCTTCATTGCCCGGGATTTCCTTTGCCGATAATTGTGATACTAGCTTTTCGAAATGTTGGATTCCTCGATCTAAAGTGGCATTAAATGATTTTTCTTCGGCTTGAATCACTTTTTCGATATGGGCCTGTTTTTCCAAAATTTCAGGGAAGACATCTCCCATCACCTTGCCAAGCGTATCCACCAATTGATAGAGAAAGGGTTCATGCTGATCTAAAATACGCCCAAATCGTGCAGCACGACGTAAGATACGACGTAAGACATATCCTCGCCCTTCGTTGGATGGCAAAGCGCCATCAGCAATAGAAAAGCTTAACATGCGGATATGATCCGCAATCACCTGAAATGGAACGAGATTCTCAGAAGCATTAATGCTTGTTATTTTTTCAATCTTTTCTATAATTGGCATAAATAGATCAGTCTCGTAATTACTCCGCTTCCCCTGCATTACAGACACGATTCGCTCCAATCCTGCACCCGTATCTACATGTTTTGAGGGCAAATCTTCTAAGCTGCCATCTTTTTTTCGGTTATATTGAATAAAAACCAGATTCCATAATTCCCAATATTCGTCCGTATTATTCACACCAGATGCATCAATTTTTGACAGATCTTCGCCCATATAATAATGGATTTCTGAGCAAGGACCACAGGGGCCGGTTTCGCCCATTTCCCAAAAATTAGCTTTCTTGCCAAATTTTAAAATACGATCTGGAGAAATATCTGTCACTTTTTGCCATAAATCCATGGCTTCATCATCCTCTTGATAAACAGAAGCGAAAAGACGTTCTTTGTCTAATTTTAAAACTTCAGTAAAAAACTCCCAAGCCCAGCGAATTGCGTCTTCTTTGTAATAATCACCAAAAGACCAATTGCCCAACATCTCGAAAAAAGTATGATGAAACGCATCTACACCCACTTCTTCCAAATCATTATGTTTTCCACTGACACGAATACATTTTTGACTATTCACGGCACGAGATGGATTGGCCTCTTTTTCGCCCAAAAGTATAGGTTTGAATTGATTCATCCCAGCATTGGTAAATAGCAAGCTTGGATCATCAATTGGGACTACAGACGAACTGCGAACAAATTGATGATTTTTATTTTCAAAAAATGTGATGAATGATTGTCTGATTTCGGATGCGTTCATACTCATATTTACCTAAAAGGAAAAACTGGTTTCGATGGATGTGATATTCACTTGTTCGTCGGGGCCGTCCACCTTTCCGTCCCCATCTAAATCACGAAAAGACCGACGGAAATTATACGTCAAGATCATTCCATTTCCCAATTCTAGGCCAAGTCTATACCCTAAAATAGTTGTTTCTGATAAAGCAAAATTGAATGGATTTGGCACATTCCTTTGCTGATAATATCCTTCTGCCATTTTGATTTTGCTAATGGATTTACGTAAGCGAAGAAAAGCGAGAAAGCTTTGGTTTGACTCTTCCTCAAATTGCCGTTTTTCAAAATTCCATTGCTCTCCAAATAAATTTTGATAAGACATTCCCGTTCCTATCATAGAACCCAAATTTAAATCTAATTTAGCATATGGACCTTTTTGTTTGCCGTAATAGCGCAATTTGCTGGATTTAGTCACAATGTTAATGGATGAAACACCTGGCGCTGATTCCACAGAAGAAAAGGTTGCTCTATCAATTTCGTAGGATCTATTCCAATAGCCAAATTCAAATCGTCCTTCCGGCATAATATGATATTCTAAATTAAAAGTTGCTGGACCCATTTTTGCTGAAACGCCCAAAGGAACAATTCCTATTCCTAAATCCACCATTTCGCCTGTCTCTGGTGAGGGTGTTTCTCCAATCATCTTTGCCACTTGTGCATAAATAGAAACAGACAAATGCTTTTCCTTTATCAAAGGATATCCAAAATCTAACGCAATGGCAGAAACAGGTTTTTCCTCATTAAATACATTTAATGGTTCAGGCTTTCTTGAAATCGAATCATCCAACACAAAAGTAGTGTCCAGATTCCATCCAGGAATTTCTGAATTCAAAGTATCCGTAATGCCATCTCCATCAATATCCCATTCCAACGGATCTCGATCCGCCACGCCATCATCATCCGAATCTAACCAATAGATAATATTATCAGGAAAATCATCAACTAAATCGGGGCGACCATCTTGATCTCTATCCTTAAGACCTAAATACTGATTGCGATCAGATATGAAAGAAACCCCAGCCGAAATTCCCATAAATGGTGGCGAAACCACACGAGAACCAGTTACGCCCAAATTTTCCTTGAAATCATTTGTAAAACCATAAAGTGAGAAGCCAGCTCTTTTGATACCTAACTCCATTCCAACTTTTCTTACTTGAGGATATTGCATGGCATTTGAATAGGCATTTGCTAAAATACCATATCCCATACTCACTCGATCCAAAGCGCCTACTTTAATATAAAATGGATCCCATTTTGTGCCGTAGCGAATGTAATATACTTTATCAATGAGTGTGTTTTTTATGGCAGTTCCGTTAGAAAAATCCCATTCGTCCTTGTGAATATTTCCATCCTGATCAATATACAAAACAATATCCAAAGCAATGGCAACTTTCCCCACAGGAATCACCGGACGAAGTGCAATCTGATTCCATATTTTTCCGTCAATCGTGACAGACCCAACAGCACCTTGCACAGATGATTCCTCCTGAGAAATCAGAACCGTGGTTAAAATAATCAAAATAAATAAATGGATGTATCTCATAATTCTCTCAATAATAGCGAGATAAAATTACCCTACTCATTTTCTTCATTCAACTGCAAAAAAGTCTATAAAGTAGAAAGTCTGTAAAGTGGAAAGTGTTTGAGTCCACCACGGCGGATAAATATTCAGGCGTTCAGGGTTGTGAAATTCGTTTTCTTCCGAAAGGCTTAGTAGGACAAGAAATCCTTCTTGTCTTTTGTGGAACGAGAATCCCTTCTCGTTCTTTAGTGCAATCAGGGGTGATTATGCCACAAATCCTCTCTCGTTTATTTTCACGATTAAGGATAATCGTGGCACTGCAGTCAAGGCCGATTAAACTTTTCAAGCCTTTCAAAGATTGATATTAAACCGGCGATAGATATTCGTATGATGATTAAACTTAAATTGAGCGATTCCGTATAACAATTTTCTAAATTGTTCGCCGGATTATTACTTATAATTTTTTCTAAATCTTAATGTCGAATCACGGTGATTTTTCCAAAAGTGCTTTCCCCCGACAAATCATATATGGATAAAAGATAAACGCCCGAACCAAGCCAATTCCCTCCATCATCTTTTCCATCCCATTTGAGCTGATAGCCATCAGCGCCTAGTCCTGAAGAAGGAATTTTTCGTAACACTTTTCCGTTCACTGTCATCACCATCATGGAAGATTCATCTTTCAGCCCATCCACAATTAAAGGTTTATCCGATGGCACATGAAAAGGGCTTGGATAGATTTTCATCTCATTATACGTGGTAAAAGCTTCCTTAAATGGAACCCGTAGAATATTTAATCCATTGGACGTGATGATATACACCAATCCTTTTTGTGCATCGAAATCAACATCCACCACTTCGTCTGAAGTAAGCTGAGAATTATTTTGACGGATGCCATTAATATCAGGCCATGGCGTTGTATTATCTTGTAAAACATGAATACCATCAGAAGGAGAAATTGCCCAGATATTTCCTCTGGGATCTGTTTTAAGTTTTGAACCAGGACCAAAAGAGATATTTGGGAAAAATGCATATAGATTCTCTCTTTCGATTGGAGAAGAGCTATCCCGAATATCATAGTAATTGAGTCCATTAGGCGTCAAATAGAATAGCCGATTTCCTTGTCCCATGGCAATAGACCAAACTGAGCCACCTTCAATTAATGACACCCAATTAAACGAACTGGGGTCTGTTGTTGGACCAAAATAATCTAGCATAAATAGACCGCCATTGGGCGTATGTGCATTCGCTTCACTGGCTTGAATCGCTCCAACCCAAAGTCGGCGCCATTGGTCAAAAACCAAAGTGCCGGGCGTTTGACTCAAATGTCCATTTGCCTCTGTAGATTTATAATGATACCAAGAAGAATCACTGGGAGAGAAGACATGAATCGGCTCTTGTTTATGAACAGCAAACGGATTCGCAATCCAGAGATTTCCATAAATATCAAACTCTAAATCAAAAACGACCTGATAATTGTTCCCGTCTCCTGAAAAATAATCTAAACTTGATGAGTTGATAATTTCAAGCGTCGAAGGATCATCAATATCTAAATGAATAACACCGCCACTATATCGCATGGGCCCTCCCCACCACAACGAATCCCGCGTGCCACGAATTGCGCAGTAAACACGTCCATTTGGACCTTGCTCGATATCAGCAATATATTCACCAAAATCAACCGCCAAAGTATCGCCAATGAATCCAGAATAATCGTATTCACTTTGAATGATTTCCGAATTCGCATCTTTGATTTCAAGAATATTCCGCCATCCATTTTCATCCAAAATTGACAAACCATGTTTTGAGCCACAAACGACTCGTCCATCTTCCAAAACTTTGATTGCGGTAAAATGATTTGTTACGGGTGCATTTGGAATAATAGATGAATATGTTTCCAAAGTTTTATCATAAAAAATAAATCCTGCATCTGTCCCAAGAATGGTCTCTCCCTCATCGTCAAATAACATATTTTGTAAGATCCGATTAAATGATTCTGATACAAAATTAGAGCTTAAATTATATAATTTGCTTTCCGAAATTCCCCACAAACTTTCATCTAAATCATACGCTAAAGAAATAAAATGAATACCCGTTCCACTTTCCAAAATGATTCTATCAGCGGGATTCATCAAAGAAAATTCGTAAAGTGTATTTTCATGGGAAAAACTCATTTTGTCCTCATAAATCGCCATAGCAGAAACAGAAGATATCAAATCATCAAAGATCAAAGTCCAGCTATTTGGATTTTTTAAATTATCTGAAATTTCCCCCATCCAAAGTCCTCGATCTGTCCCTAAATAAATGACATTATTGTATATTTTAACGTCAGATATTTCAAAAAATTGTAAAGGGAAATTTTTATAAATATCGCTATACTGCCATTTATCATTGATCCAAAGCCATTTCATTAATCCTAAGTCTTGTCCATCTGTATATGTGGCAATGACAATGGAATCCGAAACAGCAAAATGGCTGATAGAGGTTAAATCATAATTGAATATCTCAATGGATTGATTCGAAACTGGATTAAATATTTGAATAAATCCATCAGGCGCTCCACCCCCTAACCATAAATAGCCCTTTCCGTCTTTCGTAATAGCATTGAGTATGTTCCCTGCTAATCCATCCATACTGGTTATATGAGAAAATATGCCTGACTCATATTTCAACAATCCACCTTCCGTTGCACTAAAGGTTTTTCCTTCAGAATGGACGCTAGACTTGATGTTAATTGGACTCGTTTCCACACGCCAATCTCCAATCCTTACTTGAGAAAGAAGAAACGGAAATAAAAAGAAAATTGGAATGTATTTTTTCATATCATTCTTATGATGGAAAAGGTGCGGGAATAAAACAAAGAATAAAAATGGCCAAGCTCACAAAACCTATCCGTTTCTCTTCCTTGGTTAATGGCCTGTCAATATCGGCTACAGGTGGGTGTTTTGTGGTTCGCATGAGCACCATGATCAAAATTCCCCATATTAACCAATTGATAGAAATAAAAGCCATAGGAATTAACATCAACCAAACGAACTTGGCAAGCTTATCAAATTTTCGTCCCAAAAGTGCATAAGCAATATGCCCACCGTCTAATTGTCCAATGGGCAATAAATTTAACATGGTTACGAGCAAGCCAATCCATCCAGCAAAAGCCACAGGATGCAAAACAACATCTTGCGATGCTGACAAATTTGGAAATATCAATGCGGTCAATATCTTCATCAAAATAGAATCACCTAATTTCATGCCTAATTGCTCCCCAGAAACCGTAAGCACTTCCGAATGAAGCAAACCCCAAATTAATGCAGGAACCGCAACAAGGAAACCTGCAATCGGTCCTGAAGCGCCTATATCCAATAACGCTTTTCGTTTCTGAATGGGAGATTTAATTTTGATAAAAGCCCCAAAGGTGCCAATAAATGTAGGTGCCGGTATAAAATAAGGTAATGTTGCATCAACACCATGTTTTTGTGCATAGACATAATGTCCCGTTTCATGACAGCCTAAGATTAGCATTAATGTCATGGAAAAAGGCAAACCTCGCCATAATTCAGAGAAAGACGAAAAAGGATCTCCCCCTGCCATTAATGCGCCAGCCAATAATGTGGTTCCGATGGTTGCCAAAAAAAGAAAAATATGTGCTTTAGATATGGCAGGAATGGAAAATAATATAGATTCATTTTTTTCATTCATCAATAAAGTAATATCTCCATTTTGCTCGAAAACTTCAATACTCATATTTTGCACCATCTGCTTTACTTCTTCCAAAGTTGCTGTGCTAGTCAAGGTTCCACGGACAATCCACCCATCTTTTCCTTGACCAATTTGATGAGGAATAAAAAGGTGCGAAATACGCTGGAGTTCTAATTGAAGATTTTTATCTGACATAAACCATTTTTTTCACTTCTGAATCTACCTTATACATTGCCCTTCGACAAAATGTTTCATTTAAGCTTTTCCTTTTTCCTTTGCATAAAAACTAGCAATTTCTAGTATGTTGAAACGAAGCATATTCTATGGTTTTTTACTTTCCATCTGCCTTGGACAAAATTCTCTCCCGTTTGAGATTGATGTTCGCCCTCGTGTTTTGGAAAATGAGAAAGTAATTGTCACGGTTCAAATTACGAGTTTTGTTGATCAAGCTGTGGCATTTCTTGAAGGTTTTTTAGAAGAAAAAACAGGAACTGGACATTTGTTGCAGGAAAAACGCCTAATTCTTATTTATGATTATGAACCATCCTTGTTCCATGGTGCTTCAATTGCGAAATCAGAGATTTTTTCGCTGAATAAGACTCATCCAAATCAATATGAATTTAAGATTAGTAAAGTGCGATTTAGAGGCGATAAACGACTTTTTACGTGGCATCCCAAATCGGGTTTTATCCGGATAGATTAAAAGAATTTAAGTGTTTAAATCTGCCAAAGTCGGAAAAATATTTGAGTATTAAAGGGTTTCGGAGTTTCTCAGATTTAATCTTTATACTTTAAATATTTTTCTTCTAATAATCGGCTGTAATTCAAGGTATCCAAATCTAAATGTAGCTTGTTGATCCAATCGCGTGTAGCAGAAATATAAGGATCTAAAACCTCAGGCGGAACGCGACTTGCAGTCATATTCGCAATCACAATTGCAGATGGAATGGGAATATAAGCATTCATGGGATCTTCATAAAAATAATCTAAGTTTTTGACCAGCTCTCTCATGGTTAAATAATCCGTTTTTTCGGAAAAGATTTTATCCGCTAAGTCAGCATTAACAGCCCAGGTTTTTAAATAACCGTATAATTTTCCATCCAATGCCCCCGTGAGATAAGCACTTTTAATAAAGTAAACGCTCTCTGGCTGATAATTCACTCTTTTTGCAACACGTCCCCAATCTCGCCCATCCCAAAATAAACGATTTTGCTGCCCGCTCAAAATATTCAAGAATAATAAGAGAGACAAAGCTAAAAGGATGATTTTACTTTTTTTCATTTTGATTTAATTATTGAGTGAATTTCCAATATATAGTTCTCGCAATTTAAGCTTATTTTGCGCTAATCCCCGAATCTTAATTTTATGATTGCAGAATTTGCAAAAATTAGTCATCATTGATTTTTATTTTTCTATTCCAAATTGATCCAAAGCAAAAGCATAATAAAAAGCAATATCCTTTAAATAATCAAATCGCCCAGAGGATGAAAAATGCCCTGCCCCCATGTGTGTTTTAAGGATTAGCAGATTTTCATCCGTCTTTTTGTCTCGCAACTTCGCCACCCATTTTGCAGGTTCCCAATATCCGACACGTGGATCATTTAATCCAGCAATCACCAAAATAGATGGATAGTCTTGCTCTACTACATTATCATACGGCGAATAGGCAATCATGTCTTTATATGCGTCTAATTCATTGGGATTCCCCCATTCGTCATATTCAATCACAGTTAGTGGGATTGTTTCATCTAACATGGTGTTCACCACATCTACAAAGGGCACATCTGCTATAGCGCCTTTGAATAAATCTGGCCGCTGATTCAATACCGCCCCAATAAGCAAACCGCCAGCTGACCCACCATAAATAACAATTTTTTCGGCTTTTGTGATTTTTTCTTCAATCAGATATTCGGCAGAAGAAATGAAGTCAGAAAAGGTATTTTGCTTCTGTCCCATTTTTCCATTTTCGTACCATGCTCTTCCCAAAAAGGATGAACCACGAACATGAGCTCTCACATAAATAACATCTCGATCGACTAAACTGATGCGTCTTGAAGAAAAAGCAGGATCATACGTTGCACCATAAGATCCATACCCATCCAAAAACAAAGGATTTCCATTCGTGAGATCTAATCCTTTTTTATAAAACAAAGATAATGGGATTTTTTTGCCATCATGACTCTCAGCAAAAAGGCGTTTCGATTCATACTGACTTGGATCGTATCCTCCCAAAACCGAATCCCGTTTGATGAGCTCTAGTTTTTCACTTTCCATGTGATAATCGTAGTAGGACCATGGAATGGTAAAGGAGGAAAAATAGATTCGTAAAATGTCCGTATCATATTCTAGATTCGTATCGGATCCTGTTTCATAGAGAACATCAGGTAAATTTATGGTATGGAATGATGATAAATCAGGAGGATAAATATTAATATCTACATTTCCATTTTTACGTTCAAATACAACAACATAATCTTGAAAAACTTCCATATCTTCGATTTTTACTTCGGAACGATGCGGTAAAGCATCCACCCAATTTTGCCGTTGAGGTGCACCCACTGGCGCAGAAACCAGTTTGAAGTTAAGGCTCTCATCATTGGTGCGAATCAAGAAACGGTCTCCTTGATGATAGGGTGTGTATTCCACACCGACACGTCTTTTTTGCAGGATTTGAAATTGTCCATTCGGATTATCTCTATCTAAAAACCAATATTCACTGGTGATATTACTTTCCAGTGAAATAAATAGGAATTTTCCACTTTTTGATCGACTTAAGTAAACATGATAAGCATCGGATTTTTCTTCATAAATCATTTTGTCTTCCGCTTGACGGGTCCCCAAAATATGCCGCCATACTTGATAAGGACGACTTGCATCATCCTGCGAAACATAAAAAAGGGTTTTACTATCATTTGCCCATTCGATACTGCCAGATAAATTTGTTAATTCGTCTGAAAATTCACGCCCATTTTCAATGGTTTTAATTTTTAAGACATACTTTTCAGAACCATCATAATCAATCGCATAAGCAAGAAGTTTTTGGTTAGGACTTACCGCATGTGCACCCAAGGACACATAATCGTGCGTATCAGCAAAACTATTCATATCCAGCGTGATTTTTTCCTTCTCATTACCCTCTTTTTTCTTTCGTACGTGAATGGAATATTGCTTATTCTCTTCAGTTCTTGAGTAATAAATATAATCGCCAAATGGAAATGGAGCGGTTGCATCATCTTCCTTTATTCTAGCTCTCATTTCTTGGTATAATACATCTTGTAGGACTTCTGTACTCTCCATTTTGACTTTAGTATATTGGTTTTCTTTTTTCAAATAATTTAAAACTTTTTTGGACGTTTTTTCTCGAAGCCAAACATAATCGTCAGTTCTAGGATCATTGTGGACCGTCACATCCACGGAAATTTTTTGAGCGATGGGAGGCATTGTCATTTTGTTTAACTTTCTTTTCTTTAAGGTAGGCTGGATGAGGTAGGCGCCGACGATTATAATGACGACAAACCATTTGAGATTATTCATTTTTTTGCTTTCGTTTATTCAAAAAATAAAAAGGAGAATAGGCAATGATAAAATGCCCTAATGCGAGAAATTCTGACCACATAATATACCAAGGCCATGGTCCCATATAATCAAGCAGTGATGGAACAGGTGGTTTTCCTCGAATCCAGAAGTAGTTTGAATCTAAAGCAGTGTTCACTAAAAATGCGATAAATAAGACAATATTAATGCCGATCATAGCAATCCAAATTCCTTTGACACGTGGACGAAGTCCATAAACAACAATCGCATACATAATGGCTAAAACCAATCCACTATGTCCAATGAAAAAACGAATAAAATGAAAATGAGGAAATCCTTGTGTAATATCTGGTGTGATAGACGCTTGCAACATGCCTGATAATCCCCAGAAAAATATCAATTCAAACCAAATCTGTTTTTTATAAATCATGACAAAAGGAAGCAATATATTTGTAATCCTGCATAAATGAAACGGTAAATGTAATTTCGCGTCAAAAGTCCCAGCCATTATTTCCAAAATAGGCCAAGCGATATAAGTCCCTGCTACAAAATAGGAGATCCATCGTCCCAATGATTCTTGCGCTGACGAGGATAATTCATTTTTTGCATATCGTGGAAGCCAAATCCAAAGTCCTAAAAATAACAAAAGGGCAAGAATATGTTCCGTTCCAAACAAAATGAAAGGATCTGGATCGTATAAATATTGTTTAAGGTTTTCTCTCATATAAATGTGATGTGAGCCCAAATGAATAAGCGATATTTTACCATAATGTTTTCTATTTAAACAGGAAGATATTTATGCAAAAAAAAAGCCCTTCCGAAACCGAAAGGGCTTTTTCAATCACAATGATTGGAGTTACATCATTCCACCCATTCCACCCATGCCGCCCATACCTGGATCACCCATCGGTGGACCAGCTGGCATTTCTTCAGGAATATCTGTGACGGCTACTTCAGTCGTCAATAATAGACCCGAAATAGAGGCTGCATTTTCAACAGCAACACGCGTGACTTTTGCGGGATCAATAATACCTGCTTCAAACATATTGACGTATTCATCATTTCTTGCATCATAACCAAAGTCTTTCTTACCATCTTTGATTTTTTGCACAATGATTGACGCTTCTAATCCTGCATTTTCTAAAATCTGGCGAACCGGACTTTCAAGCGCTCTACGCATGATATCCACACCCACCTGCTGACTGCCACTTACTTTGATTTTATCCAGAGATGAAATAGATCTCAAAAGAGCTACACCACCACCAGGAACGATACCTTCTTCAACAGCAGCACGAGTCGCATGTAATGCATCCTCAACGCGGGCTTTCTTTTCTTTCATTTCTACTTCAGTCGCAGCGCCAACATTAATCACTGCCACACCGCCAGAAAGTTTAGCCAATCGTTCTTGAAGCTTCTCTTTGTCATAATCTGAAGTGGTTTTTTCAATCTGCACTTTAATTTCATTGATTCGTGCTTTGATGTCATCTTTTGAACCGCCACCGCTAACAATAGTTGTGTTGTCTTTATCACTTGAAACACGTTTTGCTGTTCCAAGATAATCTAAAGTCACATTGTCCAATTTGTAGCCTGCATCTTCAGAGATAACCGTTCCACCCGTAAGCTTAGCGATATCTTCCAACATGGCTTTACGACGATCACCAAACCCAGGTGCTTTAATCGCCAAAACCTTAAATGTACCACGAAGTTTATTCACAACCAATGTTGCGAGTGCTTCGCCATCCACATCTTCAGCGATGATGACAATTTGCTTTCCTGTTTGAACCACTTTTTCAAGAATAGGCAATAAATCTTTCATATTGCTGATTTTCTTATCGTGAATCAAAATGTAAGGATCTTCCATTTCTGCATCCATTGTTTCAGCATTGGTTACAAAATAAGGAGATAAATAACCGCGATCAAATTGCATGCCTTCAACAAACTCAAGGAATGTTTCAGCCGTTTTGCTCTCTTCAACGGTTATAACGCCATCTTTTCCAACTTTTTCCATCGCTTCAGCAATTTTCGAACCAATTTCCGTATCATCGTTAGCGGAGATAGTTGCGACTTGTGCAATTTGCTTTGAGTCTGGAAGATTTTTAGACTGAGCACCAATCGCTGTAACAACCGCATTTTTGGCTGCATCAATACCACGTTTGATTGACATTGGATTTGCACCCGCTGTCACATTCTTTACGCCTTCACGAATTATGGATTGAGCCAAAACCGTTGCAGTCGTTGTTCCATCACCAGCAACATCTGATGTTTTGGAAGCAACTTCACGAACCATTTGTGCGCCCACATTTTCCAATTTGCTTTCTAATTCAATTTCTTTAGCAACCGTTACACCATCTTTGGTGATTGTCGGAGTACCAAATTTCTTTTCAATGACGACATTACGTCCTTTTGGACCTAGGGTCACTTTTACAGCATTCGCAAGTTTATCAACGCCATTTTTGAGTTGTGTTCTTGCGTCAAGACCGTATTCTATTTTTTTAGCCATTATTATTTCCTTTCTTAAATGATAGCCAATATGTCGCTTTCGCGCATAATCATGTATTCATTTCCATCAAAGGTAACTTCTGTACCGGAATATTTTCCATACAAAACTTTATCACCTTTCTTCACTGTCATATCGACACGCGTTCCGCTATCTGCGACTTTTCCAGGTCCCACCGCAACGATTGTTCCTTGCTGTGGTTTTTCCTGTGCTGTGTCTGGTAGAATGATTCCGCCTGTGGATGTTTCTTCTGCAGCAGCAGCTTCTACAACAACGCGATCATCTAATGGTTTTAAACTGAGACTCATCTCTTGTTCTCCTTTTTTTATTTTGAAATTAACGCTCTAACATTTCCACCGAATAAGGTGGCAAGTTTACATTTTTTTTATGTGAGATTCAAACCACACATGTTCAGATTAAAATACAAATATTGTACCAATCTTAAAATTATTCCGATATGAATGATTAAAATATATTAATAGGACACAATGACAGAGTATAAATTAAGTTCCTGTGCTGCCAAATCCACCCATTCCTCGGCTACTATCCGATAATGCATCAACAATGTCAAAATGGATAGGACTGCCGTCCATGGCAACCAATTGAAATAATCTCTGCCCAGGTGTCACAGTAAAGGCTTCATTTTTGATATTGTCAACCGCAGCCATAATTTCACCACGATATCCAGCATCGATCAATCCAATGGAATTACTTAATCGTAAAGGTGTTTTTGCAATGCTTGATCTTGGCATTAATAAATAAGGTTTTCCCTCAGTATTCTCACAAGAAATTTGTAAATGGATTAAGGTGGATTCGCCTCCACCAATGGTTTGTTCAGCGATGACAAATAAATCTAAGCCAGCATCGCCTTCATGGAAATGTCCGTGATTCTCATACATTTTCTTCACCTCTAATGAAAAAGGTCTAAGCTTTAAATTCATGATGGTAATCCTTTATAAAAATTCCATGCTAACCAAAACCATGCCACGAGTAGGGCTGTTCCACCAAATGGTGTTACGGCTCCAAGCCATCGCGTATTTGTAATCACTAAAACATAAAGGGAACCTGAAAAAAAGATAATTCCGAAAATGATTAAATATACTGGGATTTTCATCAAATCGTGGGAAAAGTGGAATCCAATAGAGCCAAGAACCAATAATGCGAGTGCATGCCAAAAATGATAACGAACCGCTTTTTCAAAGGTTAGTAAATCTGATGGTGGCACCATTTCTTTTAATCCGTGAGCGCCAAATGCACCAAAAGCCACAGCCAATGCCATAAATAAGGCACCACTGACTAAAGCAAGTTTCATGATGACTCCTTCTGGATAAGGGTTCGAATAGGGAATGGAATATCAATTCCCTCTTCCTTATATTTTTGATGAACGCGTTTGACAAATTCATGAATAATGGGGTTTTGGTCGCCGTATTTATTGCCACGGAAATACACCATCAAATCAATACTAGAATCACCAAATCCACGAAGTCGAATCGCGGGCTGGTAGCTTTTCTTCGTTTCTTCCATTTCTTTTTGAATAGCATCCGCCACTTCCATCGTTACTCGCATAACGTGGTCTAAATTACTGTCATAGGAAACACCGATTGGTATTTTCACAGAAAAACTAGGATCACCTGCATCATAATTCTTTATAATGGCAGCAGACAGTTTTCCGTTCGGAATGGTATAAACATTATTTGCTCGTTGTAGCATGGTCGTATTTCGCCAAGTGATATTCGTGATGTATCCCATTTGCCCCGAATCCATCTCAATAAAATCGCCAATTTTCACTTTACGACTCAGTAAGATATGTAAACCGGCAAACACATCAGAAAGTGTATCTTTTAATGCGAGCGAAATTGCTAATCCACCCACACCCAAAGCGGTCAACATTGGCGCAATCGAAATATTCAGTGTATCTAAAATAACCAACGCCCCGACAATATAAATCGTAATTCGAGCGATATTTACAAACATACCTGTAGAAGGCAAACCGCCATCTTGTTTTTGTGCCCAATAATCAAAAAGTCCTACCACCATTCTGCTGGCTGAGATCGTTACAGAAAAAATCAAACCAACAATTATGAATCGAGAGATATATTGATTAAGGAATGAACCTAAATTTATATCTTGAATGGCAAAACTTAATGCGCCCAGAAAAAACCAAAAAATGATTTGTGATTCTATAGCATCGATGACAATATCGTCACCACCCCACTTTGTTTTTTCTGCCATTTTACTTAAGCGGGCATGGACTATGCGTTTAAAGAGCCATCCTAGGACGAGTCCAATTATAATGATGCCAATTGGCATCACCCAATTCATAAGTTCTTCAGGTATTTTATTTATCATAGCTTTAAATTTAGTGAATATATGAGACTATTTCAGATAAAGGATTTTTTGAACGTGTGTTTCTTGATTAGCAGCAATTGACACAAAATAAATTCCTGAAGGCAACATTCCACCTTTCGCGTCACGCCCTTGCCAATTCAAGATATGATTTCCCCTTGAATAATTTTCCGTTTTTCGCCACACAGTTTGTCCCAATACATTTTGAATTTCTATCTTTACTGGTGAATTAAAACCCAATGAGAAAGGTATGTTTAAACGCGCATTAAAAGGATTTGGATAAGGCACTTGCAATGAAAATTCACCAGGTACAATTTCTTCTTGGATATTAAGAACTTGGAGAGACTTCAAAATCCAGTTATCCGGATCTAATTCTACATTTATAATCGTTTCATTCTCTGGAATATAATAATCATAATCCATTGAAGAACCTTCATGGTCAATAAAATAATTATAAACAGAATCACTCGTGGTAACCCGAATATCTATGGGCATGTGAAACGTTTGCCACGATTGAGTTTGGTTGATTTGAATCCGAAGCGTATCTATGAAAGAATCATCATAAATTAATTGATATTTGGGATAATATTCACCATAAATCCATTGCTGGAAAAAATCATTTAAATCTAAGCCTGTGTAATCTTCACAAACAGCTTGAAAATCTTCCGTCGTGGCAGACGCATATTTTAAACTATCTGTATTGGCATACGCCTTCAACATATCAAAAAATACATCGGAAGAATCATTCCACGGCATGCTCATTTCAACGACATGGCGTAACATATTAAGCACCCAGCCTGCTTTATTATAACTGAGATTTCCGTTAAATATATTGCTAACACTAGATGCATCTTCCACAAAAACAGTCCCAGCACCATAATAAGCGTGATTTGCCCAATAGGCGTGGTAAGCCTCTGCGCCACCAGTCGCTTCTTCCCATAAAGCTTCACCGTATCTCGCAAATCCTTCATTAAGCCAAATATGATGGAAATCTGCACAGGTAATCATATCTCCCCACCATTGATGCGCCAACTCATGTGCAATGAGCCACTGGCTCCATCCGCCCATGCTCGTTAAGGTTTGATGCTCCATACCCCCTCCCCAGGCAAAATCAGCATGTCCATATTTTTCTTCAAAAAATGGATATAAACCATACTTTTCTTCGAACAATCCAAGCATATCTTTGGTGAGCAAATAATTGGCATGAGATTGATCATATTGATTCGGAAAAACATAATAAGTCAATGGCATGGATTCGCCATTTTCCCGTGTGTAGGTATCCTCCCAATATTGGTAAGGATAAATAGCTAAAGAAACCAAATAAGTTGTAATCGGATAAGATTCATGCCAATGATAGGTTTTTCGATTATTCGCTTCATTCACTTCAGAGATTAATATTCCATTGGATGCGACAATCAAATTATTGGGAACATTGATGTGTAAATCCACAGAATCTGCTTTATCGCTTGGGTCATCCTTGCAAGGCCACCACCCTCGTGCACCATAAGGTTCTGACAAAGTCCAAATCATGTGCTCTCCACTGTGCGTATCAAAAGAAAAAGAACCAAAATCAAAACTTTGAGGATCGCCCTGATAATAAATTGAAACGGTGAATTCTTGTCCAATCAATGGTGGAGACGCACCTTCAAGATGGACAGATAAGAGGTTTGATGCGTAGGTATAATCTGGACTGATATTATTGACAACAACACTATCAATCGTATATCCACTCTTTAAATCAAAATCGATTGTAGCGAGGCCAGAATCGACAACCACTAAATTTGTGGTAACGAACCCTTCGATGGATTCTGTGTTCGGATTAATTTTGAGATGAATATCATAATATCGGATATCTATTCGTTCTTGATTTTCTGTCATAACATTTTCTGATGAAAGCCATCTTGCAGCAGAATTTCGCTTAGAACAAAATTCCATCGATTTATCTATTTGTCCAAAAATCTTTGAACACAATATAAACAGTATAATGAGATTTTTCATGCGGTTGAATCCTTTAATTTTTTATATGACTGAGAGTAATAATTTTTTCGCTAGTCCAATCAAAAAGAAAACGACAATTGGTGAGAAATCCACCCCTCCCATTCCCATGGGTAAAATATCACGAACAGGTCGCAAAAGAGGATCTGTAATTGAATAGAGAATGCGAATGAATTGCCCGTAAGGATCGTGAGGAATCCAAGATAATATGACTCTGATTAAAAGTGCAAATTGGAGGAGATTTAATCCAGTATCAATGATGGTAAATAATAAATAGTTCATATGTAAAGGTTTTCCTTATTGTTAAATGGGTGTAATTGTGAGACAATATTTTATCCATCGGTCATAATTCATTTTCTTTCGGATAAAATAATTGATACTACATTTCGCATTTGCCTCGACTAATTCTGAATCTACGCCACGACGCATTGGGTGTAAAATGACTTTCAATTTATCAAAAGGTTTTTTTGCATATTGGGCCAAGTTTGCCATGGCGGCAATGGTATAATCCATTTGTCCTTCGTAACGACTGCGATTAACCTCTATCTCCAAATGAAAGATTTTTTCTCCATTTTCAGCATAAATACGAATACGTGTAATTTTAGGTGCGTTATGATCTCGCACAAAAACTTTTGGGACCATAGAGGCGATTTGTTGATCCGTGAATTTTACCTTGGCCCCTCCCATCAAGGAAGAAACCCAAAAAAATAAAAACAAGATAATTTGATTCTTCATAGATATGTAATTCTGTTTACCACACTAGAATTTACAAAACCTCATGGAAACTCAAAACCCTCACAACGAGGGTTTTGAGTTTGATTATATTTTAATCAGTAATAGAAATATTAACGGCTTTTTTACCTCTATCACCATCTTCTATTTCGAATTCTACTTTGTCGTCGTCTTGGACATTAATACCATCAGACACACCAGACTCATGGAAGAAATAGTCCACACCATCATCACCACTGATAAATCCATATTTTTTACTTCTGTTGTAAAATTTCACTTTTCCTTTTTGCATTGTATTTATCCTTTTTAGTTAATACAAAATAATATAACGACTGAAATTAATGCTAAAAGTGGAAAAAAGCTAATAGCTACGAATTACAAATTAAACGTGAAGTTTATTTGATTTTCTTGCTAATCATATTGAGTTTAACCAAAATAAATTTGCGGAGGGAGAGGGATTCCCCGCCTGACTGCGTCAGCTGTCGGGCAGGGAACCCATTTCTTGCAATTTCTTACTCAGAAATCGGCGACCCGATGCTGACTTTAGATATTTTTCACGATTCCTCGCATCTATCCTGTCATTACATATCTCTGAGTAAATAATTCTAAATGGCTTATAAGCTTTTGTAGATTTGACTTTCCCTCCATTATGCGCCTTTAATCTAAGAGACGGAGATTCGCTCATTCCCGTATATCTAAACGAATGCTTTTTACTCTGAATAACGTAAACATACCACATGGCGGAGAGAGAGGGATTCGAACCCCCGTTACACGTGAGTGTAAACTGCATTTCGAGTGCAGCGCATTCAACCAGGCTCTGCCATCTCTCCGTTTTATAAATCCAGCGAGGGTTAAACGTAAACTTTATTTTCAACGTTTATTTTTAAACCCCCATCTATCCCCCACATTTGGGGATTTGATTGGGTGAAAATAAAATTTACTTACGACTAACGTCCGCCAGATTAATATATGTCTTTTAATTGAGCTTTCGTTGCAATTGAAAAAATTCTTTTAATATTGAAGCACACCGCTCCTCTTCTACACCACCAATCACAGCTGTTTTCGAATCCAATCGCCCATCACCACACAATTGATATAATGATCCACAACAGCCTTTTTCTTCATCGTAAGCACCAAAAACGAGACGCTTTAATCTGGCATTAATAATGGCACCAGCGCACATCGGACATGGTTCTTTTGACACATATAAAGTGCATTTATCTAAACGCCAATCCTCTAAAGTATTTGCGGCGGAAGTAATTGCAATCATTTCCGCATGAGCCGTTGGGTCGTGAAGTGATTCTCGTTGATTAAAGCCTCTTCCAATGATTCTGTCCTCTAAAACGACAATCGCCCCTACAGGAACTTCCCCTGCTTGAAATGCTTTTTGGGCTAGTTGTAGGGTTTTGTTTATCCAGAAAGAATGGTCTTTTTTCTGAGAAGAAAAAATAGGACGTGGCATGAAACTATTGAATGAGTAATAAATCCTGGAGTGTTTCCAGTTCTTTTACTAGTTCATCTTGTCCTAAAACCGTATTGATATCCGGTGCAAATGTTTTTGTTATTGCTAAGCCAGAATGGATCGTTCTTACTTCCGTAACACAAGAATCAAATTTTGCTAATGAAAAATATGCTGATGCTAAAGATAGCCTCACATCTAAATGATTCATAAGGCTATTGTGTGGAAATATCCAAGGCTCAGAACTAACGGGGTCTTGTGCTGCAAAAAATGATCTTCCATAAACACGCGCCAAGGAATCGTTCCCAATTGCACGATTTGCAAAAGTAAGTCCTGCAAATATATCCAAATTCACGCCAGGCGTTAAAGATTCATCCCAGCTTAAAGTTTTGCCTAATTCAAAATAGGTAATGGCCGAATCAATAAATCCCAACTTTCCAAAAGACCAAGCCAAACCATTGTACGCATCCATATAACTTGAGTCTTTATCAAATCCATCACGAAACCATTGATTGGCTTCAGAGAAGTCATCGGCTTCGTAAAGCGTCCAAGCATAATCCGTTAATTCTTTCTCACTTGGAACAATGGTTTCTCTACAAGAATATGTGATAAGAAGTCCGATCATGAGGCCAAAAGATAGGATGTTTTTGTATCTTTTCATTATTTCATTAAGATCATTTTTTTATTATTAACAATTCCCATTTCCGTGCGCAATTGAACAAAATATATTCCAGTTGGAAGCATTTTTCCAAATTTATCTCTTCCATTCCATTGGACACGAAACTGGCCGATTTGATCATGCTTTTCAACCAATGTTGTCACATGTTGACCCAACAAATTATAAATAGAAATGGAAACATTTTGACGAAGTCCATCCAAAAGTCCTACTTCATAAACAATATTAGTCACAGGATTAAATGGATTGGGGTAATTTTGATGTAAACTCGTTTCTTCTGGAACAATGATGGTTCTAGGTCCTGTTCTAAAATATCCAGTTTTTTCTGTAAAAGTCAAAATCTGCCCATCTTTTGTAATTGTAGGGAGTTCTTCCCAAGTTACGCCATTGAGTCGCTGATAAATGGCTAAATCATCTCGTTGCCCTTGGAATGAGACTTCCACAGGATTTCGAAATTGATACGACTCATCCCCAATCATATAGGAGGCTTTATCTGTAAATTGGTGACTAAATAAAGACGAGTCCACAATGATAAAGTTTTGATTTGATGTCACCGTTCCAGGATCTCCAACAATTCGAAATCGTCCATCATGACTTGCACCATACCATCTTTCACTGGTTTCGGCAAAAGATAGAACGAAGTAATTAGACCAAGATGTATCACCTACCATCGCATCTGCAAATATGTCAAAAGAATAAGAACGGGCAACACTAAAGTCATAATTGCCAATCCAGGTAAAAGCACCGATCGTATCGAGTGGAATGGATTCACTTTGGATATTGAGAGACAAATTTGTGGTTTTTTCTACCGTATCAATAATGACGATTTGTAGATAATTTGAAAATGCATTGTTCTGAATGATAGCCACAGATGGTGAGGGACGAACCACGCGCAAAACATCTAAAGTAAATGTGGCCGTATCGGATATAGCCTCATCTGAAACAATGACTTGAATCACGGTTGAATCCGACCAAAGTGATTGAGGCGTGAATACAACAGAATCTCCTACATTATGAGAGGTGTATGTACTCGGTGTAATCGTCATGAATTCACCATTAGTAAGCGCCGAAATTGTAAACGTCAATGTGGAATCATCAACATCACTGGTAAATGCACCAAAATCAATGGCAATTGAATCATTTTCCCATACAACCGAATCTGCAATTGTAGCGATGACAGGTGGATCATTTTCGGCTAAAACTGTAACAGTAATCGTATCTCTACCTTCGGCACCATCTAAATCTTGCGCAATAATCACGGCGCGATTTTCGCTTCCAAAATAATTGGAATCACTGGTAAAGGTTGCCCATAATTCACTATTAATCGTATCTAAAGAAACAGAAATAAATGGATTTGCCGCTGATAAAACAGATAATCCTGCTCCACCCATATTTGATAAAATGGGCAAATCTGCTCCAAATTTTGGATTGAATCCAAGATACTCACGGGCTAACTTATTTTGCGTATGCCAAGAAGTGCCTGGCCCCACCACAATTTGTCCTAATGGATATTCATCATCCAAAGCATTGGTATCAATAATAACCACTTGCCAAATAACGCCACTTGTATCACTGTTATCCACATCATCCACATAAGACGTTAAATTAATGCGAACTGAATCGCCTGAATCTTCCGTCCAAGAAAGAGCATCGTCTGGTGATAATATATTCACAATTGGCGTATCATTCACAGCTAACACGGTTAAAGGGAATAAAAATGTATCTGCCATAGTATAGGCATCAGTCACAATCACTTGAATTTGATATGAACCAGTGTCATCTTGCGTGGGCTCCCAAGTCATAACACCATTTGCATCAATACTCACAGAATCTGTTTCACTTTCTCCAAGAATACGTGTGGTGCTAATTTTGTAAGTAAATGCATCACCCTGTTGGACCAATAAATCAGGATCCGTAATCGAAAGTGAATCTGTCCAAGCGATATCCTCGGACAAAACGGTGCTATCAACCGTCGTAATAACCGGCGCTGTATTGATGCGTAAAAGTGTATCTGATGCCAATGTATCAGAGATATTCCCTGCTACATCAAAGCTACGAATATGCGATACGTAAGATTCATTATGTTCCAAAAATAAGTCAAAAACCAAAGGCTCTGTTGGGAAGGTTACTGTATCCCAATCGTAAAATGCATTGAGTGAAGCGGTTCCTATTTTTTCAATAGCAATTTCATATCGCTCCAAACCTGAGGCACTGACATCACCTGGGTCAACGAATTCTGTCCATTGCACGGAAAGCGTATCATTAGAAATCAATGTATCAAGGGTGAACACATTTCCCCCACTGATGCTTCCAATAGTGGGTGCACTCGGATCATAAACATATTTTTGCACGCTCGCTGTTCCCGTTGTATCATTCCCGTATCGATCTATAATTACGGCAGAAACTTCTATAGAATCGCCCAAAACCAAAGATGGGAGCGCAGCATCTATTTCTGCCATACTTCGATAAAATGAAATAGCAGATCCAGACTGACTCAAACTATCAGGTGTCCCCACTGAAACAGCACCACCACCCTGGGTAATGATATTCATTTTCACATCAAGTGTTCCACCAAAGTAGAGCGTAGAATCTTGTGCAAACGTTTCAATTGGGACTTGTATTTCTAATGAATCGCTAATGCCATTTAACCATAATTGCACCGGATTTTGCCCATGAACGATCACATCGCCCACCGCAAAGGCAGTTGGATGCTGATTATCTACACGAAATAAATTATTGTCCACATAAGTTCCCACAGCATTTCTGGCTAAATCATTTGCCGTTATTGAAATTTCCAAAGGTCCATTATTATGACTACTATCTTGAATTACGACCTCAAAGACCCAAACTGAATCATTATTTGTAGTTGAGATTGAGTCTATTCCTGTTACAACATTTCCATTTCCATTTCCATAAATTACGCCTAATGTCGGTTTGGGGTCGGTCGTCGCAAGAGGCTCATTCATGCTTACAGTAATATGCACCGTATCTCCTCCTGCACCAAAATTCCCGGCATTTGGATTTGTGATATTTTCGTATGCGATGGTTGCTGTCGCTTCTGTATTATCGACATAAAGTGTGTCTGGCATGGATAAAGAATCATTGGCATTCCCAGCTAAATCTAGCGCAACGATGGAAATGCCCACATTGCCTTGATTGCCTGTTCCAGCAGGAATAATTGCAGGATAATACCACAAAGTAGAGTCAGTATTATTCATGCTTAAATCTGCATCTGTAATATCATCGCCTGTTGCTCCTGCTCCACCATAATCTACAGAAATAGTTGGTGTAGGAATTGGATTCATTCGTTCATTAAACTGCACCCAAACCGTATCCGAAAAACCATCGCTCGCATATAATTCTGTAAAGGATATATCTGCATAAGATGGTGAAATATCATAAGTTACGGATGCAATCGTATCATTTCCTGTATTCCCAGCCGTATCCGCGGATGTGAAGATGATGTCATACTTTGTGCCATCTACTAAATTGGGGACAGAATTCAAGCTTGAAGGATCATGGACTCCCGAGGATAATTCTGTTAAAGATAAATCACTATTTACATTTACGCCAGGGCCTGAAATTCGTTCAAAGGAAATATTTCCTGAAGATATATCCTCTGATAATGTCCAAGCAAAGATATCAATCGCATTAATATATGCACCCGTATCAGGCGAAAATGATGAAAAAGCTGGATCCGTATTATCAACACGCAAAGTATTCAGACCCGTAATATCTTCGGATACAATCGCATTCCCTGCGATGTCCGTAGCCGATAAAGTAAGCTCAATTACACCATCCATATTTTCAGAACCAAGAGCATTCAATGGAATAGAATATGTCCAAATCGAATCTTGCGTTTTTGTTAGTGTTTGTGCAACTAAATCTGTTGCTTCTGCTTCAGGGTAATTCACATCAACCGTAGGCACAGTGCCATTATCCATCACTTCAGAAAAAGTAAAGGTAGCGAGTGTATTCGTATCTTCATATCTCACTAAAGAATCTCCATCAAATGAGATTGCGCATGTGGGAAGACTTAAATCAATTTCTACTGTTAAGTCCGCTGTGCTTTGTCGTGTGTTTCCAGCACTATCTGTAGCAATGGTAAAGAAGTAATAAATCCCAGAAACTAAAGCAGAAGTGGAATCAGTTACCGTTTCTACTGCAGACACCAAGGTTTCTGCTATTAAACTTGTATCATTTGCGCTGGTAATCATATAAAGAGATGCATATTCCCCCTCAGTCAAATTATTCGAAATAATATGAGGTTTATCATCATTTGTAATATTGTCTAAAGAACTTTTTCCCGTGTCCCAAGCTGTTTCTAAATCAGGTACATCTGGCGTAAGTATGGGCTGCTGAGTATCAATCCTCACAGATAATGCTTCACTTACGAGTGAAACGTTTCCTGCTATATCTCTTATCGCATAATATATGAGATAAGGGGTCGTTGCATTCGCTAGAGGTGTAGTCATTATTAAGGTGTCTAAACTACTCTGACTCATTCTTATTCCACTATCAAACTGCCCACCTGCACCTTGTTGTCCATCGTAATACAAAATAATAGAATCAAGCGTTGTGGGGAGACCCGTCAATACGAAAGTAGGTAAAGCAACATTCGTAATGTCGTCTAAAGATGAAATACCTGAATCAGATGCATCTATTAAATCAGGTGCTGATGCTGGTGTGGGTGGCGTTGTGTCAATAACGATACTTAAGGTCGTTGCAGATGCAATCGATAAATTCCCAGCTAAATCTTTAACTTTAATCAAAATTTGATGAGTATTATCACTTAAACTATCTGCAGTTATTGACATAGTTGTCGCTGTGATTTCGATTCCTTTATCCAATACATCATCAACGTAAAGATAAAGGGAATCATCTGCTGAGGCGAGATTTGTGATCGAAAATTCAGGCGTATAATCATTGGTTAAATCATCTGAATTACTATCACCCGAATCAGAGGCGTCCACTAAATCAATACCAACACCAGAAACATCCGGTGCATCTGTATCCACTGTAACCGTAAGAGCGGGAGAAATTGCTGATTCATTTCCTGCCAAATCTTTGGCTGTAACCGTATAATCAGCTGTTACTGCACCATTCACAGTAATCGTTTCAGAAGCTCCTGTTATATCTAATGAATCTTGAACAACAGCATTTGCGAAAATATACAATCGATCTCCATTTGAAAGAGATCCAACAGCAAATTGTAAGCTTGTTTCATTCGTAATGTCGTCCGAATTGTCTGAACCGCTATCCGTTCCCGATGTTAAATTGGGTGCATCCGGTTGGACAGGAGGTCCTGTATCAATCTTCATGGTCAAGCCTGCACTTGATGACGATAGGTTTCCTGCTATATCTAATACTTTATATGTAATGGCTATAATTCCATCTGCCCATGATGAAGAGGCTTGAAGTGTGTCTAAACTGCCTTGGCTCATTCGTAATCCACCATCTAACACACCATCTTTAAATAGAAGAATAGAGTCAAGGGTACTTGGGAGGCCTGCAAAGATAAAATTAGGTTGATCCACATTTGTCACTTCATCTCCTAGAATAAAGCCAGAATCATCCGTATTCATTAGTATAGGCACAGTTGAAATCGTCCAGGGCGTAGTGTCAATGGTTACAGTGAGACTCGTAGATGCACTGGACCAATTCCCTGCCAAATCCTTTGAAACAACTTTAATATTTTTCTCACCATCGGCTAAAGCTGAAGATGTTAAAGATAAAGTAGCTCCTCCCGCCTTATCTCTTGCCGTTGTATCACTATTATTGATGACGAGATAAATAGAGTCGGTTGCCGTTAACCCAGTAATCGAAAATTCAGGTGTGTCATCATTCGTTAAATTATCTGTATCACTATCTCCCGAATCTGATCCAACCACCAGATCTACAGCCACGCCAGACATATCCGTCGCCGTTTGATCAAATGTAACACCATTTGCGTCGCCTACCAATGCAGTTTGAGCTGAAGCGCCAGCATTTCCTGCACTATCTTTATAAGTAATAGAAAAAGAAACATCTCCTTCTGTCTCAGAGGATGTCATATCATAAGTTGCAGACCAATTTTGTCCATCGACACCTGCAATAACTGTTGGGCTTGCCCCTGCAATGCTTACGGGCGTTGGTTCTTGAAGATTGTCATCAGCCACAAAGGTAAGTGTGATTGTATTCCCAACAATGGCCAGAGTATCACTTACATCATTATTTGATGCTAACGCAACGCTCGTAAGCGTTGGTGCTGTTTTATCATAGGTTACATTGTTCCCAGTCGTAATCGATGTAACAGTTGTTCCACTATTTCCTGCTAAATCAGAAAAATCGATACTAATTGCGACCGTCCCCTCCGTATGGGAAGCTAAAGTTTTTGTAGCCGTCCATTGTGTCGCGTCTGCACCCGCTGCAACAGTCACGCCAGTCGTAGCTCCTGCCATTGAAACAGAACCAGCCGTAGAACCAATTTCTTCTGATGCTACCAAAGTTAAAACAACGTCTTCATTCTCTTTGGCATAATGGGCAAAACCCGATGTAGTGGAAGCAATAGAAACGGTGGTTAGGGTTGGGGCAGTCATATCAAAGCTTACACTTGAACCATTTGTGGTACCACTTACATCGGCTCCAACATTATTTGAAAAATCTTCATAACCCGTTATTGAAAATGTAATCGCTGATCCATCGAAGGCATTATCCGAACTGGACATAGTATAAGTTGCTGTAAATTCTGTATCGGAATCGCGAGATACCGCTGCCGCATTACCCGCAATGGTCACACTCGGTTCCTTTCCACTTTTTATTAATTCACTGGCCGTGATTGAAACCGTAATAACATCGCCGACTTTCGCTAAAGACGAATTCGCATTATCTGACACAATAGAAACAATGTCAAGCGTCGGCACATCTTTATCAAAAGAAACACCGCTTCCATCAATGTCATCAATTAAAGCAATTACTTGTGTTCCAGTATTCCCAGCTAAATCAGTAAAATCTACAGTAAATGAAATCGCTGCAGTAGATGCCTCATTACTCGTCATCGTATAAGTAGCCGTCCATTGTGTCGCGTCTGCACCAGCTGTATTCGATGCGGTTTGCCCTGCAATTGTAACTGTCGGCGACTGAATATCTTCCAAAGCAACCAAGGTTAAAGTAACAATATCTCCAACAATCGCAACTGTATCTGCAGAATTAATATGATTCGATGCAATGGAAACCCGTGAAAAAGTAGGTATTACCGCATCCACCACCAAAGCTTTATTGTCGCCCAAAGAATTGGCATCTCCAGGATTCGCTAATGTTAATACAGCATTATTGCCAACTTCATCCTTAATTGTCCCACTATTTAAAGCTAAAGAACTATTATTAACATAATCTAAATCTGCAGATAGATGGTTCGTAGCAACTGTATAGGAAAAAGTGAGAACGTTTGTCCCCGTCCCACTTGAATAATCAACTACCGCATCTGATCCACCTGTTTCTAAAGTCAACTGAGGCGTACCTGTAACGATGACCGTTTCAGAAAAAGTAATATCTATTGCAATAACATCATCTTCAAGGTAGTAACCATTGTTGTCTGCTGAGCTTACGGAGGAAACTGTTGGCGCACTTGTATCTACAACTAAATTGGTATTATTCCCTAATGAATTCGCAGCACCAGGAGAAGCAAGGGTTAGCGTTGCATCATTTAAAGCTCCATCCTTGATTGTTCCTCCGTTTAAGGCCAAAGAACTTGTGGCAACATAATCCAAATCTGTGGCAGTTTCACCTGCACTGATGGTATAGGTGAAAATTAAAGTCGTAGATCCTGACCCACTGGCATAATCTACCACAGCATCTGATCCACCTGTTTCTAAAGTCAACTGAGGCGTTCCAGTGACGTTCACAATCTCTGAAAATTCAATGTTAACAGAAATACCATCACCTTCGTTATATGTTCCATTTGCAGTTGTACTTGTCACATAATCTACTGTTGGAACTGTCGTATCAATAATAAAATTCTTATTATCTCCCAACGAATTTCCAGCGCCTGGCGTAGGCAGTGTTAAGGTAACATCATTTCCGAATGCATCTTGAAGTGTTGCCCCATTGAGAGACAGCGAATTTGCATCCACATAATCTAAGTCGCTCGCAGTTTCACCAGCAGAAACGGTATAATTAAAAATAAGATTGCCTGAACCTGTCCCGGAAGAATAATCTACAACAGCATCTGAGTCACCTGTTTCTAAAGTCAATTGAGGCGTTCCAGAAACCGTTACATTATCATCAAAGGCAATCGTAATTGCAATGATATCACCTTCTTTATAGGAGCCATTTGAAGTACCCGAAGTTACATTACTGATGGTCGGCCGAATACCATCTATAACGAGCGCCTTATTATTGCCCAAAGAATTTCCAGCACCAGGAGAGGCCAAAGTAAGAGTCGCTTGATTCCCAGCTAAATCTTTTATGACTCCTGTCAGAGCAGTCGTGCTAACATAATCAAGATCCCCACTGCTATGGTCTTCTTCAACCGTATAAGTAAATGTTAATTTTTGTGTAATGTCTCCAGTTCCACTCGTATAAGAAACTGCTTTATCACTATCTCCTGTTTCCAAAGTAATTACTGGCGTACCTGTCACATAGACAACTTCATCAAATTCAACTGCAACAGGGATAATATCATCAATTTTTTTATTTCCATTTGTGCTTGCATCTACATCAGAAACAGTGGGTGGTGTCGTATCAATGATAATTGCTTGATTATCACTAATGGAATTAACTTGCCCTGGTGTTGCTAACGTCAAAGTGGCCGTATTTCCCGCCAAATCTGTAATACTTCCCGTCAAAGCATTTGTGGCTTTATAATCAAGGTCACTCGTAGTTTCTCCAGAAGAAACGGTGTAAGTAAAATTAAAGCTATTCGTTGTAGTTCCACTAGTATAATCCACCACGGCATCCGAAACACCTGTTTCCAACGTGATTTGAGGTGTTCCACTTGTCACATAGACAACTTCATCAAATTCAACTGTAATACCAATTGATTCATTTGCCATATAGCTTCCATCAGTTTTGCTACTAGTTACCGATGAAACAGTAGGCTCTGCAGTATCAAGAATAATACTTTTATTTACGCCTAAAGATGTGGGGTTACCTGGTGCTGCTAAAGTTAACACAGCATCATTTCCAGGGACATCTGTAATATTTCCACTCAATGCACTCTGGTTTGTGTAATCCAAATCAGATGCATTATCGCCATCTGCCACTGTATAAGTAAAATTCAAAGTTGTGGATCCCGTACCATTCGAATATGAAGCATTTTGATTGCTACCATCCATATCTAATGCTAAAGTTGGTGTTCCGCTGGTTACGGTTACAATTTGATCAAAAACAACTTGTATCGTTATTGTTTCTCCATCGCTATAAGAACCATCAATCGTAGATGCAGTTACATTACTAATCGTTGGTGCTATGCCATCAACGATAAATGTTTTATTCTCTCCCAAAGAATTTGTTTGCCCAGGAGTCGCAAGCGTAAGGTCAGCATCATTACCTGCAGCATCTTGAATTGAACCTCCATTTGTAGCTAAGGAAGTGGTTCCCACATAATCTAAATCATCGCTCGCATTGCCTGAAGCAACAGTATAGTTGAAAATTAAATCTCCACTTCCTGCATTGGAGCTATAATCGACTAGTTCATCAGAACTACCCGTTTCTAACACAATCTGTGGCGTTCCAGTAACGGTCACAATTTCAGTGAATGAAACTTTAATAGCGAGAACATCACCAATAATTTTTATAGCTGCATCGCTGGTGGCAGAAGTCACCTCTGAAACAGTTGGCGCTGTTACATCATAATAAAAATAATCTGCATCACCTGCACTAGCTGAAATACTTTCATAACCATTGTCATCTGCTTGACATGTGACCTCCGTATTTCCACCAAATGCATCATCTACAATGTAAAATATGATTTTTTGTCCATTCGTCAAGGCAGGAAGTTGAGCATCTGTAATTGAAATATTCATTGACGTATTACTGTGAGTACCCGTTGCTAATTGAGTTTTTGTTCCACTATCGATTTTATATTTTATAACATAAGTTCCTCCATCAGCAAAACTGCTAGTGGAAATACGAAAACCACCTGTCCCTCCGTTGTATGTTTTCGAGTCATAATTATAATAACCAGAGGGCGTTCCTTCTGTACTCACATCATGCTGAGTTCTTATCGTCGCAGTTTGAGCAATTAAAAATTGCGTCAATAAGATTAAAATAAACAGAAATGGAGAACGCTTAATCATATAATGGGATTGAATCGTGAGATGTGTTTAAAGATTAATGCCAAGCAAAATAACACCATCCATCCAAGACCCATGCCCCAACTTGGTATCATTACTCGTTGAAAGATTTAGTGCTTCTGTTGTTCTAAATCCAAAACGAAGGTCCAAAAGTCCAGCGATACTCAAGCCATAAGAGGCTTCCGCCATAAAGCCAAAGGAGCCTCCAATCATTCCGGTTCCAATTTTTACTTTCCCAGGACCGGCAGGGAAAACCAACAAACCTAAGCCGGTTATCCCAGAAGCCAATTGCCCCATATTCGGCGGCTTGGCTCGTTCGAATTTGAAAGTGCCTATTTCTGCTCCAAATCTAAATTTTACCCCCAAGACGCGCATAAGCATGGGAAATTCAAAACTGAGTCTTGCATCTACATTTGAATTATAATCCTGAAGCGTTGTATTGACAAAACGAGGAGACGATACGGCAATATCAAGCGTATACCCTAAACGATCTGCTTCATCTGATAATTCTGTATCCGAGGCTTCATCGTCTTCATACTCGTCATCTTCATACTCATCGTCTTCATACTCATCGTCTTCATATTCTTCGTCTTCATATTCTTCGTCGTCGTATTCTTCATCGTCATACTCGCCATCTTCATATTCTTCATCATCAAGATATTCATCATCATCATAGTCCTCATCATCAAATTCTTCATCGTCGAAAAAGACTTCAACATCATCTTCGGAATCTTGACCATACGTAACGTTAATCGGCATAACAAAAAAGAGTAGGATTAGCATCCAACTTTTAAACAACACGCCAAAAAAGGCACTGTGCAAGTGTCTGTTTTTATTCATTTTGAGCTCCGTCCCCTAGGTGGGGTTTTCTCCAATTCTCATTTTGGACAAAATTATCTTACCTCTTGAGTGAAAACACTCGGACTAATATAGGGCTTCACTGAGGAATTGAGCAATTTTTTTTTAAAGAGAATTAAAGATAAATATAAAGTGCTTTCTCAGAAAATCATATCACTATGAAGCACCATAATTTTGATCCCACTTCTCGAGTTCTGGACCGATCGTTTTATACCATAAAGATGGAATAAGGCAAATCAATAATGTGCTTAAATAACCACTTGGCATTTGAGGCGCATGGACATAGGGATCTAATTTCCAAAATGGGACTTTTGGTTTTTCATGATGAGCGGAATGCCTCGTTAAGGTAAACAAAACAATGCTACTCATTTTTCTATTCGTATTCCAAGAATGTTCAGGTCCGACACTTTGTCCATCATCTCTCATCAAACCATAATGTTCCATATAATTTGCGATTTCAAGAATGAATTTTGCGAAAATTGCTTGTCCAAAAAATAAAATGAAACCCAATAATCCGCCGACTTGATAAAATAATCCCATCCAAACGATTGACATAAAGTATCCACTTATCATTCGATTATGGTACGAAAAAGAACTGTATCCATTTTTTTTAAGACGTTTTAGCTCAAGTTTCCACGCGCTCAAATGACCTAATAAGGTAGATCGTATTGCAAACACATAAACATTCATCCCTCTGGGGGCAGTTGCTGGATCTTTCCTTGTTCCAACAGTAACATGATGACCATAGACATGCTCAATGGCAAAATCTGCATTACAACTAATCGAAAGGAGCCATCTTCCTTCAATCATAGATATTTTATTTTTAATTCTGTGTGTCAATTCATGAGCAACATTGGTTCCATATCCTGCCACAATAAATCCTGTCCCAAGGACTGCACCTAAATAATCAATCCACATATTTTGGTTTCTCGCAGAAAGAAAATCATGGGAGAAAATATGAGATAAACGTTGACCTAGACCCAAAAAATCAAAATACTTATTACCCGATGACCACATTAAACTCATCATTACGATTCCAATTAAAGGCAAAGCTAAATGAAGGGGCACTTCGAGTAACCATGGATAGTTATATTGAGGATTTGATGTATCATCGCCTAGAACCGCATCGCCCACAATGACAATCAAGAATAATAAACTCAAACCCAACCACATCCAATTCCCACCAAGAAATATGCCAACAATCAAAGGAAGCGTTAAAATCGGCATCAGAAAATATTTTAAGTATTTCATATTATTTCTTCCTATTTGTCCTCATTACGTAATGCTAACGTAACAGTGGTTCGAGTTCTTCTTCTTGTCTCTATGTTTTGCACCTTTTCCGGTAATGCCGTCATAATGGAATTTATGGCAATTATTAAAATGTCTAAACCTCTTATGTTGATTTTGGATGAATAGCTATAGTTTTGGAATTGCTTAGAAGTTGCGAGTGATAAGCATTGTTTTATCATTAATCGACCTAAATCATTTCAATTAATTTTTTTATATTTTCAAACGCCTTATGAATATCATAGTCAATATCACTTCGCTTGTAATTAATGATATCATTACAAAATACAGGGCTTTTTATCTTCTTTTCAAGGTTGGTAGGCCTAACAGCACGAAACAAGATACTCCCTCTATCCTGCCAAGTATTACCCGGTTTATGGCCTTATCTTTAAAATATAATGATCTACTCGACATTGGGCATTCTATACGAGACATCGCCGAATACGAAGGTGTGGATAAATCTTACATACTCCGGATTGTAAAAATGGTGTATCTCTCACCTAAAATTCAAGAAAAGATTGCCTTGTATTTATGGACTATATTATCTATTATTGCCTTGTATTTATGGTAATTAAATAAATGAAATCCATTAAAAGATCTATTGAAAATGCCTTATCCTCGTGGAAAACCACCACGAATAGAAAAGTTTTAATGCTTCGGGGTGCAAGGCAAGTTGGCAAAACATTTTCAATTCGAAAATTCGGACAGAAGTTTGATCGTATTCTTGAAGTGAATTTTGACGATAATACAAATATTCATTCTCTGTTTGGTGGAGACATGGATGTTCAAAATATAATTCAAACACTTTCGGTTCAATACAATATCCCCATTATAGAAGGAACAACACTTGTCTTTTTTGATGAAATCCAAGCGTGTCCAAATGCGATCCGCTCTTTACGGTACTTTTATGAAAAAATGCCGGATTTACATGTAGTTGCCGCTGGTTCACTTTTAGAATTCGCTCTGGAAGAAATACCATCTTTTGGCGTCGGAAGAATCCAAACATTGTTTATGTATCCCCTGACTTACCACGAATTTTTATCTGAAATCCATCCGTCGCTACCACCCATTATTGATGCTGCCGATTCAAATAATCCATTAGAAAATAATTTACATCAATTGGCGTGTGACTATTTTAAAACATACCAAATTATTGGAGGAATGCCGGAAGTTGTTTCTGAATACCTTGAAACAGGAAATTATCTAAACTGCACACAATTATTAGATAATTTGGTACAGTCATTCCAAACAGATTTTGCGAAATACAAAAAACGATCACCCCTTGAAGCCTTAAAACTTGTCTTTCAATCCATAGCAAAACAGGCGGGAAATAAATTTATTTATAAACATGTTGCGCCTGAATTAGAGCATAAAACAATCAAATCTGCATTGCAACTTCTTCTTCAAGCGGGATTAATCTATAAAATTCACCACTCTGGTGGTTCTGGGATCCCTTTGGGCAGTCAAATAAACCCCAAAAAGTTCAAAATATTGCCTTTTGATTCGGGTATTTATCAAAGGCTCTTAGGCCTAAATTTGAAAGATTATTTTTTGAAAAATAATTTGGAACTGATAAACAAAGGCAGTCTAGCCGAAGTCACAGCAGGTATTCAGTTAATGCATCACCAATCATCATTGCTACAACCACAATTATACTATTGGCATCGTGAAGCTAAAAGCAGTAACGCTGAAATTGATTATATTATTCAGCAAGATGGAAATATTATCCCAATAGAAGTTAAAGCCGGGACCAAAGGTCAAATGCAAAGTATGTTTCTTTTTCTTAATTCTAAAAATCTTGATAGAGGAATTCGCCTTTCTTTGGAAAATTACAGTCGGAACGATAGGATAGAAAACATTCCCCTTTATGCCATTAAATCTCTCTTGGATTCACATCAATAATTTTCAAAATGTCTAAACATTTTGAATGATAAAGTCCTAATAGCTATAATATCAAATATATCGATTGGTGTTCGAAAATTTGAAGGTATGGATAAATCTTACATACTCCGGATTGTAAAAATAGCATTTCTCTCACCGAAGATTCAAGAGAAGATTCTGCTTCTTCCCCGTTCTAACAAACACAGGTCTTATATATCTGCCAAGGATTTGTTGAAAATGGCGGAGATTGTGGGGTTTGGGGAGCAGGAAGGGGTGTTAGAGAAGATTTGGGTATGAATTATTTGTAGCCGTATTTATGTTCGGATTGGTTTTTTGGAAGGGACAGGAGATTGTGGGGTTTGGAAAGTGACAAGTCTTTATTGCCTATATATTAAATTTATCTCCGACAACTCCTGGCCTACCTGGTGAATCCCTGTTAATATCTTTTCCGTTTGTTTGCTCGATGGTTTTTTATGTCCACGAACATACTGAGATAATAAAGTTGGGTTCATTCCAATTTTCTCTGCAAGATATTTAGCATTCAGTAATTTGTAGTATTTAAAAAACTGCTCAAAATCAATTTCAAATTTTAAATTGTCATGCGATACGCTTTTTTCGTCAAAATATAATTGCACCGACTCGTAAGCATTATCTATGAGTTCAAGAACTGTTTTCCCTGTTGTATAGATTGGATGCTTATCTCCGTAAGCAGAAAATCCAGTATCGGTTTTTTCCACGATGATTTTTATCTTTTCTTTAAGTTTTGTCATTGAATGCCCGCCTGTTTTTTTATTTTCTTCTCTAAACCCTTACCCACTTCTTGACTACCATGATTTGGAAAAATAAGCATACCCTTTATTAAATCATGTTTCATCTTGACGTGTGAGCCTTTTTGAGAAATAGGATACCATCCTGCTTTTTTTATTAACCGGAATAATTCCGAACACTTCATTTGATGTTTATCCCTGTTATTTCCACACAATAAAGTAAATAATAATATACTTTAATGCAACAAATAAAACGAATTTAAGGGTCCTAAATATTTCATAGCCATTTATTTAAGAATTTCGATGGAACACGCGGTTATGGAGCAAGCATTCAAGATTAATTTCCAAGTTGGAAGCCCGAATCGGATTGAATTAGATAAGCCCTCTATCCTGACCAGTATTACCCGGTTTATGGCCTTATCTTTAAAATATAATGAACTGCTTGATGATGGACATTCTATACGAGACATCGCCGAATTTGAAGGTGTGGATGAATCATACATTCTTCGGATTATTAAAATGGTTTATCTCTCACCGAAGATTCAAGAAAAGATTCTGCTTCTTCCCCGTTCTAACAAACACAGGTCTTATATATCTGCCAAGGATTTGTTGAAAATGGCGGAGATTGTGGGGTTTGGGGAGCAGGAAGGGGTGTTTGGTAGGATTTGGGGGTGAGTTATTTGGTGTCTAATTTATGTTTGGATTGAGTTTTTGGAAGGGACAAGTATTTTATAAGGTAGATATCTTAAACCGATTAGTTCGATGTTTAAGACAAGTGGTACGCCCGACAGGAGTCGAACCTGTGGCCTCTGGAACCGGAATCCAACGCTCTATCCAGCTGAGCTACGGGCGCATATTTCTTCATTCAATTCGTGATCGAACGATCCAAGCTGTTTTATATCCCATTTCTTTCAATGTATTTTGAAGATTGTTCGCTTCATTTCTGCTTACACAATTTCCAATACGAACTTTATAAAAAGGAGCATCAAATATTAAATAGACTTCTTCACTAAAATCAACGGTGGATTTACGATAAAAAGCTTGAGCTTCTTCAATGGATTTTGACTCAAACACTTGGATACGAAAACCATCCTTACTTTCTATTGTTTGTGTTTTGTTTGAATCAATAAAACCCCAATATTCTGGGGAAAATATCTGATTAATAACTATCGGCCATTTCATGGCAGGTTCATTTGCCGAGTCTGGATGAAACCAAAATAAAGAATCGGCAGACTGTGCGAATAAACTTCCACATGTGATAATCAAAAAAATAAAGCGTTTTTTCATCTCTATAATTTTCGCAATGTTTCGGCGGGAATCCACCCTTTTTTTCCATCAATTAAAATAATTTCCACCCATTGATTTTCCCAAACCAATATTTCAACTTTTGTTCCCTCGTTGACCCTAAAAAGAATCGCATCATTCTTTTGAAATGGCCCAGAAAAAACACTAACGTGATTATCAATTAAGATCCCTTGGGATTCATTCATTTTTGTCCAATATTGATCGAATGTGATCAGATGTAAAACAAGAGAAAAGAAAATTAAACCGTAAGCAATTTTTTTTATAATATTTAGCCCTAAACCAAAAAGCCGTTTCAAAGCAAAAACAAATACAGATAGGCACAATAATATGCCCGCAATAAATATCATTTCATTTAAAGTGAATGCATATTTTATTGTGCGATAAAAAGATAGAAGAAAACCTGAATCGGGCATATCTATTTTATCAACAATGCGTGCATTGGCTAAATCTAAATTATATCTCCCATCCTCATTCCTTGGCGAAAATTGCAAGGATTTTTCATAAGCCCAAATGGCGTGACCAAATAAATGTTGGCGAAAATATGCATTTCCTAAATTATAATACAATGCTCCACTTTCAAATCCTTGCGCCAAAATGGATTCATATTGATTGGCCGCCACTTGATAGGACTCTGCATTCATTGATTGGTGAGCGGATTGATAAATCGCATCAATAGATTCACCAAAAAGTGCTGAGAAAAAGAATAAAGTCAAAATAAATTTATTCATTTCAATTTACTCTCTAATTGAATAAGCAAGTTCTTTGTATCAAATAAAATCGTGTCCACTAAAGCTTCTCCGCCAGGAGCGAATCGGCCCGAATCACATTGCTGAAGTAAAGTCATTAAGCGTTGTGATAGTTCATTTGGAATCCGCCCCGATAATTCATTTTTGACTAAGGCTGGATCTAAATTTGGCGAGGACAAATCTAATCTTTCAAAGAAATAAACATAAATTGTTTGGCTCGCCAAAGTAAAAGGATCATCCGTTTTTTGTTTTAAGGACTTCTTGGATTTTTTAAGCGCTCCTCGCGATAGACGACCTGTCGCAGTAGATAATCGATAATCCGTTGCTTTATTAATCCAGATAGGCATAAAAGCAAAAAACCCGGCTAATAGGTAAATCCAGATTACGGATCGAGAAATAAAACTTTTTTGTATCGGGGAAAATTCTGTGCTTTCCGTATGAATAAACCGTATATCTTTCCCCAGCAATTCGACTTCACGTTTGGTATATTTACCTGAATTATACTTTTCAATTTCTCCCGGCAATATGGAAATTTCTTGCACCTGAGATTGTGTTTTTTCCCATCTCTGATTTTTTGGATTAAAATACGACATTTTTATACGGGGCAACAAAAGCTTCCCTGCTTGACGGGGAATCAAAATATATTCCCAAGTTGACACGCCTGTTAACTCGTCTCGAAAAGCATCTTTTTTGAAGTTCTCCTTTGGCGGAAATGCTTCTACAGTTTCTGGAAACTGAATCTCAGACAGAGAAAATTGCCCCAAATTTCCCGTGCCTTTTAAACGAACTATAAAAGTGAAACCCTCATTTACTTTGGCTGAATCCGTATCTAATTCCGTCGAAATTTTGAAAGACCCGACTGCACCTGAAAAATCAAATGGTTTTTCTTTGGGATAGGTTTTTACGAAAATTGACTTTTCTGGCGAGCGAATTTGTTTAGTTATAGTTTCAGTGAAGAATGAATTAAAGAATGGGTCAAAGGCGGAATTACGTCCTCTATTCCTCTTCGATTTCTTCTCCATTTGACCTTGTATATGAATCGGCGGAATATTTTGCTTTCCCGTTTTCATTGGAAATAAAGCCACTTTTAATAAATCTGCAACTTGATACGATTTTCCATTCAATCGCACATTTCTAAATTTTAAGGATCGCGGTGTATAAACGACCTCTGACCAAAAGCCAACGAAATCCGGTAAGTTATAAGGAGATGGAGAAAAATTAACATTCCGATATAATTTATAAGTTACCGTGAGCTGTTCTCCCACAAAAATAGATTCTTTATCCAATTCAGCCCGAATAAAAATAGCCGATCCATTTTCCACGTTCCCTTTTCCAACTCTTATTTTTACGGACGTCGTTTGGTAAGTTTTGTCACCTAGCTTTACCCATAGTTTTGGAATGGTCAATGTCCCTGTTTTTTTAGGACTCAATGTCCATGTCAAACTATAGTTACTGCTCATTTTGCCATTGATCCATTGGATATTGGTTTGTTGCCCCGGTCCACTTAATAAATCAAATTGTTTCAATGCGGGCAAAATATCCACTTCCGGCATTTCGCTTGCCCCAACCGCTTCAATTTTATATGTAATGGTTTCGCCCAAAGAAATTTGAGTTGCATCGACGGTTGCATGTAAGGTTTGAGCAAAAATGATCGTGGAGGAGAAATACGAAAATATGAAAAAGTAAAAGGCCAGTCTCCGAAACATTACCAATCCTTTTCCATTTTTTTTGACTTTGCACGAGAAATCTGACGCTTTTGATTGATTTGCTCCTTGTCTTTCAATGCATTCAAAATGGCTTCAGCTTGCACGCGATTATCGCTCTTTTTCTCTTCTTCTTCTTTTTCATCAGCCTGACTCTGCTGATTTTGCTTTTCCTCTTCCTTCGATTCATCATTTTTCTCGGATGATTTCTCTTGCTCATCCTTTTTTTCGTCAGATTCAGAATCTTGGTTTTCTTCATTATTCTGCTGATTCTCTTGATCTTTTTCCTGATCATTCTCTTGTTTGTTTTCTTCTTCTTTTTCCTGTTCCTCGTTATTTTCTTGATCTTTATTTTTATCCTGCTCTTGATCTTGTTTCTGCTGTTCTTGAATCATTTGTTTGGTGATTTCATAATTGTATCTGGCATCTTCATCGTCTGCATTGAGTTCTAATGATTTGCGATAAAAGGCTACCGCTTCTTCGAGCTTTTCTTGCTCGTGCAAAATATTGCCCATATTAAATAAGGCTTTGGATTGAAGTGCTTCATTTTCTGTTTTCAATGTTTGCTCAAAAGATCGAACTGCTTTTTCTAAATCTTTTTGTTGATAGGCACTTGCACCCAAACCAAAATTCGCGGTGTAGTCATCTTCACGTTCCGTTAATATATCTTCGTAAAACTTCTGTGCTTGATCAAATTCTTGTTTTTCGTAATGACTTTGCCCTTTATCTTGCGATAATAATGCTGCCATAAATATGAATATAATCGCAAAACCTTTAATCATCAAGATGCTCCGTTTTTGCCTGTGTTGGCAATATCAAGCCCGCAAAAAAGAAAAGTAACGAAAGAAATGCCGGAATTTGATATCGATCTTCATATTCAGAGAATTCGTGCGTGCTCACCGTTCGTTTTTCCATATGATCAATAGCAAAAGCAATATCTTCTGCCGTATCACTGTTATTGGAAAATCGAAAATATTGCCCTTTCCCCGCATTGGCGATGTCTTTTAAAATTTGTTCATTCAATACAGTGGTGATGAGTTTACCCTTATTATCCCGTTTATATTCTTGTGTTTTTTCCCCAGATAGAGGGATGAGCGAACCAGACAAAGAGCCAACGCCCACCGTATAGATGCCCATGCCTGTATCAGCTGCTTTCCTTGCAATTTCAATGGCTTCTCCTTCATGATCTTCACCATCCGTTACGAGTATTAAAACTTTATATTTTTCACTTTCATCTGTAAATGCGGAAATGCCTGTTTCCAAAGCTGAACTTAGGGATGTCCCTTGTGTCGGAATCATTTGCGTATCGATTTCATTCAAAAAAAGCTGTGCCGCTTCATAGTCCGTTGTCATGGGTAAATACAAATGACTAGATCCAGCAAAAACGATAATGCCAACACGATCACCTTTGAGTCCACGAATTAATCTGGCAATCTCAAATTTTGCTTTGTCAATTCGACTCGGCTTCACATCATTTGCATCCATACTGACGGACGTATCCAATGCAAAAACCAAATCAACCCCTTTCCGTTCTACTGGTTTAATGCGCGTACCAATTTGTGGACCTAATATCGCCAAAGCGAGGGTAAACAATCCAAAGAGGGCTAATCGCCTTTTCCACTGGAGTCTCAATGAATCCAGCCCTACAAATAATTGCCGTTTTACTTTTTCACTCGCTTCATCAAAAAGTGTGGGGGTTCGTTTAGACTTCAAGATGCCTGCAATCCATAATATCACAAGAATCGCGATCAAGCTCGCTGCTATAGGATAACGAAAATCCATTAGGTTTTATTCCTAAATATTGAACGATTCAATACTTGTCCACCGAGCCCTAATAAAAAAGCTGGAAATAAAAACCAAGCATATAAATCTTCATGTCGGGTAAAGGTTTTTACTTCAATTTCTGAACGTTCTAATTGATCAATTTCTTGATAAATCTCTCGGAGAGCATTTGCATATTTCGCTCTAAAATATTTTCCGTTCGTTTTGCTCGCGATTTGACGTAAAGTTTTCTCATCAATTTCGTTTCGGATAAGCCCTCGACCAGGAATGCGCGTCGTTGCTTTATCTGTGCCAATACCAATGGTATAAATCTTAATCCCAAATTCCGAAGCCAAATCAGATGCTGTAATTGGATCTAATTCCCCCGCATTATTGCTCCCATCTGATAATAAAATCATCACTTTACTTTTTGCTTCACTATGACGCAAACGATTGGTTGCATTGGCAATAGCCATTCCGATTGCGGTCCCATCGTAATCTCGTGTCGCCACTTGCACTTCTTGCAATAATCCCTTCAAAACAGACATATCCACGGTCAGTGGACATTGGATGAACGTTTGTCCCGCAAAAACCAAAAGTCCGATGCGATCTCCTTTTCGACCAGAAATAAATTCAGTCGCCGTCTGTTTCGCCACTTCCAATCGATTCGGTTTAAAATCGTCAGCAAGCATGCTGCTGGAAATATCTAATACAAGCACCATATCAATGACTTCCATTTTTGATTCTTCCATATAATCAATCAACTGAGGTCGAGCAATGCCAAGAATAATAAATAATATGACCAATAAATTTAATCCAAGAGTAATTCTGTGCCTATTTTGCCCACGACGTTTAAAAGATTTGACAAAATAAGATGAACTTGAAATTCGGATTGTGCCCTCTTTTCTCCGTCCAATTCGACGATACCAAATCACATAAATAGGAATCAAACTCAATAAGAGTAGATAAATTGGATTTTGAAATTGAATTATCATAGTGAGAATATTAATTTCATTTTATACATTACGATGTAATCTTTTTTGTGTTCCACGTTTCGACAAATAATACAAAAGACCTATATCTAACGTTAACGATGACAAAGGCCTTTTGAAAATGGGTAAAACTGAAATAGACTACTTCTCTGATTTATCCTCATCATTGTCTGCGGATTTCTTTACCGTTTCTTCAATGTCATTAATTTCTTTTTTTGCTCCATCGACGGCTCCTTTAAACTCACTGATTCCTTTGCCTAATCCTTTTGCTAATTCAGGTAAACGCTTGGCGCCAAACAACAATAGGACAATAAGGAGGATGAGGACAATTTCGCCTGTCCCCAAATTAAATACGGCATACAAGACTTCATTTTGATTCGTCATCTTTTACTCCTTTTTCTATCTAAAATATCTCAAAAAATAATAAGCGGTTGCAAACCCAATCATGCTCATAAAATTGATTCGAATCGCAAGTCCGAACTTAAGCGTAATTACTTTTAAATCTAAGATAATGACGCCCAATTCATTTCCTGCCCATCCACCCAAATCAAAGCCAAAATCGGTGAGGAAAAAATCTTTTACAACACCATCGGGTAGAAAATTACCTAATAATTCACCAACAAGTCCTCCGAACGCTGCGCCCAAAAAGAGCCCCACAATAATAAGAGATATGTTCCGCTTATTCATGGTCTAAATTAAGACTGATTTTTGTCTATCTCGAAAGAATTTTCAATTTCTTCTGTCGGATGCCTCTGAACCGCCATCCATCTAAAAATATTCCAAGAAATATAAAACAGAACAAGGGGAAGTAAAACATAACCTTGCCAAATAGCGAGAGATATAATTGTCAAAATAAACGAAATCAATAAAAATGAATTGGTCGCACCTGATTTAAATGAAAATAAGGGAAATTTCGAAAATGGGACAGAACTTACCATTAAAAATCCAAGGATAGCCACAAGCACCAATGCGGTCCTAGGGTCACCATGATCTCCGCTCACTTCTAAATTAAAAAATAAATACGCAAATAAAGTGATGGTGGCAATAGGCGTTGATAATCCGATGGTATAACTTTTTGCAATTTCTGGGTTTTGATCCATGTTGAATTTTGCCAGGCGAATGGTTCCAAACATCAAAGGGAGAAAACTATACATTGCGCCTAAAACAGGAGGTAAACCAGCTACATACAATTGGTAAACCAGCACAGAAGGCACGACGCAAAATGAAACCGTGTCTGCCATAGAATCAAATTCTACCCCAAATTGAGAGGATATCCCTAACATTCGGGCAATTTTCCCATCAAAGACATCAAACAAACCTGCAATCAGAATGAAAATACCTGCTTGAACGACTTCTCCTTCCATGATGAGTCCTATGGAGATGAATCCTAAAAACATATTTAAAACTGTTAAAAAATTCGGTATGAATCGTTTTCTCGCTAATTTACGTTTTTCTTTTTTATCCATTCCATTTGCCTATAATCGTTTTATTTCCTGTCACTTTTTGTCCCATTTTCACTTGAATCTTTACCGTTTCTGGCAAAATAATATCTGTCCGCGAACCAAACATAATAAATCCTAATCTATCGCCTTTGGACATCTTTTTCCCTTCATAGGCATAACAATGAATTCGTCGTGCCACCAATCCCGCAATTTGTTTCAATCCGACTTTTCCTTTTGGAGTTGAAATTTCAATGATTGTTTGTTCATTTTCATCTGAAGCTTTATGATCAAAAGCTGCCAAAAATTTTCCCTTTTTGTATTGCACAGAAGTAAAAGTCCCATCAACAGGCATTCGATTTGTGTGTACATTAAAAACATTCAAAAAGATTGAAATTAACTGGCGCTCTTCACCTGAATTATCTATCACGGATTTTAGGGCAACAATTTTACCGTCAGCAGGAGAAACAATCTCTAAATCTTCAGCGTCAAGTTCTCGAATTGGATCTCTGAAAAAATTGAGCGAAAATAGAAAAAATAATCCAGTCGCCAAACCAAGATAAAAGAAATACGTATTATTCAAACTATAATTCACGCCTAGAAAAAATACAGATAAAAGAAAACTTATGAATAATAGATTCCGACCTTCGGGTGCAATTTTCACTAAATCGCTCCTAACTTAAGTTTAATTGTTTTATACTTTCCCTCTCGATAAATACGAAGTGTAAGCATGTCTCCTGGCCGTAAATCTAGCTCTATAATCACATTTCTAATATCACGTGGTTCATGTACTCTTTCCCGTCCCACTTTTACAATAACATCCCCAGTCCTAAGATTCGCTCTATCTGCTGGACTATTAGGCTCTACCTCCACAATAATTACACCCGCATTTAGATTCAATTCTAAATAACGGGAAATATTTCGTGTCAATGTTTGCACCCGAAGTCCTGTGGTAAAGCTCCGATTAATTCTCCCTTCTCGTTTTAACTCCTCTGCAATATCCATAGCATGATTAATCGGAATGGCAAATCCAATTCCAATGGATCCCTGAAATTGATTTGAGCCTGTAAAAATAAATGTATTAATTCCAATCACTTTTCCATTCGCATTGACCAAAGGACCTCCACTATTTCCTGGATTAATCGCCGCATCCGTTTGTATCATATCCTGAAAAACTTTACCCGATTCTTGACGACCAAAATTCATGTGAGTTGCAGATATAATTCCTGCACTGGCTGTGGGCTGATCACTGATGTCGAAAAGGTTAAATGGATTCCCCAAAGCAATCACCCATTCTCCAATGATAAGGTCTTCCGAATCGCCTAAATCTGCATAGGGGAAATCATGTCCTTCTAATTTCAACAACGCTAAATCTGTAGTTTGATCAAACCCTATAATTTCTGCATCATATTCGTAACCACCAGTGAGTGTTACTGTAATTTCGACTGCATCTTCAATCACATGGTAATTTGTCATCACGTATCCATCTGGACTAATAACCACACCACTTCCAGATGTTTGAGAAGGAATATTCATAGCCGATGGTGGCAAAAAGAATGAATAGAACGGATCTTGGTAATATACTTTTTTGTTTTGAACCACATTGATACTTGCAACCGAACCGCCCACTTTTTTGATGGCTCTCGTGATGGCAGTTTCTCTGCTTTTTGAGACGCCTCCAAACGCACTGGAAGTCAGTACGAAGAGCAAAATAATTTTAAAATATGATTTTTTATGCATAATCAACATGATTCAAAAATAAGCCTTGTGCGGGTGCTTTAAAAATCTGCACATCTTTGCGGGGAGAATCTAACAAATTCTTTATGGTATTAAATGACATTTTCCCATCATTATTTTGCACACTACATCCCACAATATAACGAACCATATGATGCAAAAAACGATTGGCGGAGATATTAAAGATAAGCATGTCGCCCTCTTCTTTCCATAATGCTGAATCAATAATACAATTTGTATGTTCCAATTTTTCATTATATTTACTGAAAGATAGGAAATCATGGACTCCAAGAAATAAGCTTGCCACTTGATTTAATTTGTCAATATTTAGAGGATTTGTCATCCAAACTTGATTGCCATACACTAATTTTTTCTTAGACATACATTGATAACGGTAATGTCTTTTTACAGCAGAATAACGTGCATGAAAATCTTCACCTTCCTGTTGAACTTGCATTACTCGGCAATCTTTGGGTAAATGCCCATTCATCGCATCTAATAGTGTTGTATCATCCAAACGCGTTTCAAGGTCAAAATGAGCTACTTGACCAAAAGCATGGACGCCTGAATCTGTCCGTCCTGCACCATTTACAATAATTCGATCTCCACCAGAAAGTGCCACGAGAGCTTTTTCAAGCACGCCTTGGACCGTTCGAGCTTCTTGCTGTAATTGCCATCCAAAAAAGTGCGTGCCATCATATTGGATAATAATTTTATAACGTGCCATAAAATTGAAAAAGTCCATTGAATAAAATGAGCAAAATAAAAACAATGAAATCTATACTTTTAAGTGGATGAAAAGGATAAACACCTCGTGGAAATTGCTTCCCATATCCTCGCAATTTCATCACGCGTGTCATTTGCTCCGATTGCAAAAGGCTGTTATGTAAGAAATAAGGCAACACACCTGAAAACATCTTTATCTTTTCAAATCGTGTTTGAGGTTCGGAAAACCCCAGGGCTTTTTTCCCACGAAATATTTGATTCCATTCCATTTGAATTCCTGGCGAAAAACGAAAAATCATCTCAATAAAAAGCAAAAGATTCTCACTCCACTTTCCTTTTAATCCCAATTGAAAACGAATGCTTCTCAAGGCTGGAATAAAATAAATCCGATTTTGTGAAATTAAATAAAAAGCCATCATCGATATCATCAACCAAAGTCGAAGCGTTGCCAATCCAAAACTATGTGCTATGTTCCCCCAAGACATTTCTGTGAAAAAAAAAGATACCCCCACAAATGTTAAACCAAGAATTGGTAAATAAATGATAAAAGGCTTCACCGTTTGTCCCCATTTTTTGAGCTGGCTTTTGTGAAGGGTCAGCAAGAAAATAAAAACTGGAACGAAAATCAAAAAATATCTGAATTCTGACAACAATATTGCAAATATCACTCCATGAAAATATAAGACAAATACAGTGACTGGATTCAATTTCACTTAGAAAAGTTCCAATCAATTTGCAGTGCAAAAGAGTTCTGTGAAGGATTTATTTTTGGATGAAACGAAATTGATTCTAATGCTGAAATCCGCTTGAGATAAAGTGCGTCTATTGCTGAAACAATATGATTGATCACAATTCCTCCAATTAAAAAAGAACCACCCAATTTCCATAAATCACTTCGAATCCGAATAGATTCAAACTTGCTTCGATTCGCATCAGAATCCCAATCCCAAGTCCATAATTCTGAATCTTCGTATAAATCATCGTTTTCCCGAAATCGGAGATGTTCTTCGTTATAAGCATCAATGGAAATATAATTACCAATATCAACCCAATAATTATGACTTTTATCGCTGGATTGCGCTCCAGAATGCTCAGATGCAAAGGCCATATATGTTTGTCTTTCTGAGTCAGATTGATGATAGGATGCAACGGCAGAAAAAACCAATGCAATTTCGGTAATGACAAATTTTCGTCCCCGTTCTTTATTGCCAAGCGCATATTCTCCACTTCCTGGCAAAATTAAAGATTTTATCACAGGTGAAATTCTCCGAAAAGACGTCTGCTCTTGTCCGTGCAAAGGAAAGCAAATTCCAAAAAAGAGGTAAAGTGAGATTAGTTTTTCCATGTTCTGATTCCCATAATCATTAATAAGCCTAAACAAAATATTGCAAATACATCGCCGTATCGTGTGTAAAAACTACCGCTGTTTCCATAGGAAACATGAGCCAAAAATACTTTTTGTGTCCCCAAGGAAATTTTTTCTTTAACCTGACCGCTGGCTGAAATCAAACCTGATATTCCTGTATTTGCAGCACGAATAACCGATACCCGATTTTCGATCGCTCGTAAACGAGCTAATTCAAAATGTTGATACGGTCCTGCCGTATTTCCTAAGTAGCCGTCGTTGGCTTCTATACTCAGAAATTCAGCGCCAGATTTTACAAATTTCCGAACCATATTCGGCATACTTGATTCATAACAAATGATATTGGAAAAAAAGGTCGAGTCCAATTGGAAAAGAGTAAAATCACTGCCGTGAGTAAAATTACCTTGACCAAAATTTAATTTCCTTAAGGATGGAAAATACTCAGATATCGGAATATATTCAGCAAAAGGCACCAAATGAATTTTATTGTAAAATGATTGAGCGTTATTTGGCGTAAAATACATGGACGCATTAAAATAGTGTCTTTCCCCATCCACTTTCTTTCTATCTACCGTTCCTGTTAATAAGGGGATTTTAGATTGGTCAACAATAGCTTGGATTCTTTTTCTATGTTGACTGTTCAACCGCAAGTAAACAGGCAAAGCTGCTTCCGGCCATAAAACCAAATCTGGCTGTAAATCGATTGCAACAAGATGAAGAGAATCCATAATTGAAATCGTTTTCCCTTGAGATGCCCGATCCCATTTTTCATTTGGATCAATATTGGGCTGAATCACGGCAACTTTAACTGATTTTGATTCAGCATCAAATTGTCTCATTCTGGCAGATCCGGCTAGGATTAAACTCAGAAAGAAAACTGCCATCGCTAATGATAATTGCTTGACACCTTGTTTTTGCGTAAGAAGTATGTAAAAAATGCCATTGACAGCTGTGAGCCAAAACGTGACCCCATACGACCCGGTGATTTCAATCATTTGAATAAGAGATAAATAATGACTTTGGGTTAGGGCCAAATTCAACCAAGGAAAGCCTAAAGGACCAAAACTCCTTAACCATTCTAAAGAAACAATGAAAAAAGGCAAACTCAAAAGTCCAAGCCCACTTTTATCTCTGTATAAACAAAATAAATATCCAAAGACTCCCCAAAAAAGTGAAAGATAAATGACAGCCGCAATTAAAGATAATAGCACCACGCCAAATGATGCTCCAGAATTATTGCCAATCCAATAAACTGAAACCAAATGAAACGTAAGCGCAAAAAGGAATGCATTTCTGGCTCCATTTTTTGGGGATGAATGGAGAAGCACATGAATCAAAGGCACAAAGCCAAACCAGGCAAAAAACCCTAGCGAGAAAGGATAAGTTGCAATGCCCATAATCAATCCAGATAAAATTGAAAGTCGCCAACTTGGCTGCTGAAAGAATCGATTCATTAGTACGTTTTATCTAAATATTGTTGAAGGAATATGGAGGCCGCAACACGATCTACTTTTCCTTTTTCATGACCCGTTTTTACATTTTGAAGTTGAAGACTTTTTTTGGCTGAAACAGAGGATAATCGTTCATCTTCTAAATGAATGGGCAAGGAAAATTGTTTTAATTTTTCAGCCAAATCTCTTACGTGCTTGGTTTGTTTGGTTTCATTTCCTTTCATTCCAATCGGCAAGCCGAGCACAATGGCCTCTACGTCTTCTTCTACGATTATATTTTTCAATTGAGTGATGAGATCTGACTCGGAACGAATGGTCAGTGTGAGTTTTGGAGAAGCAATCATCTTTAGTGGATCGCTTAACGCAATGCCAACCCGACGATCTCCATAATCAATTCCTAAAATTCTACCCACGTTTATATAGGCTTTTTGAGATGATCTTTGAGGATTTTCCCTGGCTTAAATCGTGTTTTTTTGTGGGCAGGCACGAATAATACTTCGTTCGTTTTTGGATTTCGGGCTTTTGGTTTTGCTTTGGTAGGTTTGACTTCAAGCACACCAAAATTCCTAATTTCAATCCGAGTACTGTGCCTATTTTCCATAAGGTATCCCCGAATTATGTCAAAAAAATCGTCCACAATTGTTTGCGATGTATTCATAGATAATTCATGCCGTAAGGCTAAATCAGCAATAATATGTTTTTTAGTGTATGTTTTCTTTTTCATTCTTATGTTGTCCTTTCTACATAATCAACATGATGGAACGCTGTTAATTTTTTAAATAGGCGATCGAGCTGGCGATTGTTATTAATAGAGATTACAAAATAAGTCTCAGCCATATTATCATATACTTTTGTTTCTACACTTGTAATATTGATATTCATTTTTGAAATAGCTTCAGATAAATCTTTCAATACGCCTTTTTTGTCTTCGCCCACTACTTTTAATCGCACATTAAATAAATCTTTTCGTTTAACATTCCATTCCACAGGAAGAAGTCTGTCCGATTCGTGACTCAATAAGGGCAAGCTTTTACAATCAGATCGATGGACAGTGATGCCTCTCCCTCTCGTAATAAAACCCACCATTTTATCTCCTGGAATTGGATTGCAACATTTTCCAAAATTAACCATTATATCCGAAATCCCATCCAAAACAATCCCTTCCGTTTTAGAACGAGCAAAATTAAGAAATCGATTTGAATCATCTTTTTCTTCGTCACTAATATCTAATTCATCTTGCGGATGTAATTTTTGAAATATTTCCCTAACCGTAATATGGCCGCCACCCAGAGCACTCAATAATTCTTCTGTTGTCTTGAAGCCAAAACTTTCATACGAATCTTTTATTTCATCTTGGTCTTTTAATCTTTTTAATCGACGCAGTGTTTTGACTAATATTTCTTGACCCAGCTTAATACTTTCTTCCATTCTCGTTTTACGAAGATATTTTGAAATGGAATTTCGCGCTTTGCTGGTTACTGCAAATTTTTGCCAACCATAGCTTGGAGTTTGATTCTTACTGGTAATCACCTCAATCACATCACCATTTTTTAATTTTGTATTCAAAGGAGCGACTTGATGATTGATTTTTGCACCTATGCAATGAAAGCCAACTTCCGTATGCACTTCGTAAGCAAAATCCACAGGAGTGGCATTGGACGGCAATTGAACCAAGTCACCTTTTGGCGTGTAAACAAAAATTTCGTTTTTAAATAAATCAATTTTTAATAAATGCATAAACTCGGCGGAATCGGATTTTTCATCTTGTAACATTTCAAGCAACTCTCGTAGCCACTTCACATTAGAGTCTAAATCCTTTGATTTTTTCCCACCTTCCTTGTAAATCCAATGGGCTGCGATTCCAATTTCAGCCGTTTCGTCCATTTCCTTCGTTCTAATTTGGATTTCCACCATCTGACCCGCTGGGTCCATTACCGTCGTATGCAGTGATTGATATCCATTCGATTTTGGTGTAGCAATAAAATCTTTGAATCTGTCGTGTATAGGCGTGTATGCATCATGGAGAATCCCAAGGGAAACGTAGCAAGCTTCCACACTATCAACAATAATTCGAATGGCATAAATATCATAAATTTCTTCAAATAATTTTTCCCGTTTTACCATTTTACCGAAAATAGAAGAATGGGATTTTGCCCGTCCATAAATATTCGAACTTATCTCTCTTGATTGCAATTCATCATTAATGGGTTTAATCATTTGGTGTATAAATTTTTCTCGCTGTTTTTTGGTCGCTTTTAAATTGCTTTCAATCTCCTTAAAAGGGCCAGGGTGCAATGTTTTTAATACTAAATCTTCTAACTGAGATTTAACCTGCGCCATACCTAATCTATGAGCTAAGGGCACAAAAACATCTCGCGTTTCAACTGCAATACGTCTCTGTTTCATTTTAGTCATATGCTGAATTGTTTCCATGTTATGAAGGCGATCAGCAAACTTGATGATAATGACACGCAAATCTTTGGCAACCGATAACAACATTTTCATGAAATTTTCTGCCTGTTTTTCTCTGCGAGATGATAATTCCAATCCACTGATTTTAGTAACGCCGTCAACTAAATCCGCCAAATCATCACCAAATTTAATTTTCAAATCTTCAATACTTACATCTGTATCTTCAACCGTATCATGAAGCAAGCCACCCATGATTGTAGTCAAATCCATTTTCCATCTTGCTAATGTTTCTGCCACGTGAACACAATGAATAAAGTAAGGTTCACCTGATCGCCGTTTTTGCCCCTCGTGACTGATACTAGCAAATTGATATGCTTTCCATAATTCAGCTTTGACTGAATCTGGTGTCATTTCGGGTGGAATCGTTATGCAGTTAAAGAGTTTTATAAATGATTTAGGATACTCACCAAAGAATTGCGGAACTAACTTCGATAAGGGATTTTCCATTAAAATGGCGCATCCATTTTTGATAAATTTTCGAATCGTGCAAATCGATCAATAAAGGTTACATCCACTTGTCCAGTTGGACCGTTTCTTTGTTTCGATACAATCACTTGCGCTTTACCTTCATCCTCTTCATCGCGGGAATAGATCCATGGACGGTACAAAAATAATACAATATCTGCGTCCTGTTCAATCGCACCACTTTCCCGCAAATCTGATAATTGCGGGCGGCGATCAGCACGATTTTCAACCGCACGACTTAACTGGGAAAGAGCAACGACAGGAATATCTAACTCTTTTGCCAATCCCTTTAACGATCTGGAAATGGTGGATATTTCTTGCTGTCTGCTTTCCATTCCTTTTGGTCCAGACATAAGCTGAAGATAGTCAACAACAATCATTTGTATATCATGCTCTGCTTTAAGTCGTCTTGCTTTAGCTCTTAACTCTAAAACAGTTAGCCCTGGCGTATCATCTAGATAAATCGGAGCCTCTGCCAAACTACCAACCGCAACACCTAAGTTCTTCCAGTGTGCTTTTGGCAAGTTTCCAGTTCGGACTAAATGGTTATCTACCTTCGCTTCTGAACATAGCATCCGCATGGCTAATTGATGGTTTGACATCTCAAGGCTGAATAATCCAACACCCATTTTTTTGTCAACAGCCGCATTTCGAATCATGGTTAAAGCTAATGCAGTTTTACCCATTCCAGGTCGTCCCGCCAATATCACCAAATCGCCTTCTTGAAATCCGGATGTCATATCGTCCAAATCTACCAGTCCTGTTGGCACGCCAATGACAGAGCCTTTGTGATGGCTTAACTGATCAATTTTTTCAAATGTATCTTGAAGGATGGGCTCAATATGTTTAAACCCACCTTTCATTTGATTATGAGTGATTTCAAAGATTGAACTTTCGACCGAATCAAGAATGTCTCCTATATCCTGCGAATCATCATACGCTTCTTTTGCGATGCCATGGGAAAGCTGAATTAATCGCCTTAAGAGCGATTTTTCCAAGACTATCTTCGCATATCGTTCCACATGAGCGGCCGTCGGCACGGACTCCACTAATCCTGTAATGTAATATGCGCCACCCACCTGCTCTAATTCTTTTTTCTTTTTTAGTCTATCCATGACAGATACAGTATCTACAGGTTCGCCCACTTCAAACAAATGGACCATTGTAGAAAATATCTTTCCATGAGCATCTTTATAAAATTGATCTGGCGTTAACCATTGGATTGTTTTACTCACTGCTTCTTTTTGAGAAAGCATTGAGCCCAAGACTGCTTGTTCTGCTTCATCTGAATGAGGCTGAACATTTAATATTTTATCGTTTTTTCTAGATACCATAATTTATTTTTTCTCTAAAAATGTATTAATCCATTTAAAATCTTCCCAAGCGGCAGGTTTAAAATTGGAATTCCTCAATAATGCCGCCGGATGATATGTAACGCGAAGCGGGGTTCCTGCATATTCATGGGTAATATTTCTCATATCTTTAAGAGCAGTGTCTAACCCTAATAAAGTTTTTCCAGCTACACGACCTAAAGCCACAATCAGCTTAGGTTGAATCAATTGAATTTGCATGTGTAGATAAGATTCACATTGCTCAACTTCCGATGGAAGTGGATCTCGATTATCAGGGGGACGACATTTCAAGACATTGCAAATGTAAACATCTTTTTCTCGTGAACGATCAATGGCACTAAGCATTTTATCTAACATTTTTCCTGCACGCCCGACAAATGGCTCACCCACTTCATCCTCTTTTGCGCCAGGTGCTTCGCCAATCAATAGTAAATTTGCATTAGGATCGCCCACGCCAAATACAAACTTATCTCGTTTTTTTCCAAGAGCACATTTGAGACAATCTGATATTTGTTCATGAAACGCTAATAACGATTTTGGTCCTGGACTTCCGTCTTCCATTACAATGTTCAATTTCTTTTCTTGCACGTAGCAGGTGTTACCATACAATTCTTTCGTTTGCCTAAAATAACGGTCAGCGCTATGGTAATCTACCATAACAATTATTCAGTGATCGGTTTATTCCAAGTATATTCGCCTGTTAAAAATTGTTTAACAGCTATAGATGTTGGCTTTTCTAATTCCACATAATCTTCAGGAATTGGTTCTTCTTCAACTTCATCAAATACGCCAAATTCTTCATTTTCCGCATCCTTGAGTGTTGCATCCACAACACGCTCATACAAAATACGTTTTGCCTGACTAGACATAGCGGCTACCGCCTCATACATATTTTCTGTTTTATCTTCAATATCCCGAAATGGGATGGTTCTTAGTGCCATAATTGACTCCTTTCTACGGCAAATCTACGAAAGACATGCCTTTGTTTAGTTCGCTCACGACTTCAAGCAATTCTTTAGTCGCTTCTAATACATTTTCATTTATAAGAGTATAATCAAAATTATCTTTATACCCTAATTCTTCTTCAAAACGTTGCAGCCTTTTTTCAATTCTTTCTTCGCTGTCACTTCCTCGCTTTTGAAGGCGATCTCGAAGTGCTTCTATACTGGGAGGTACAATAAAAATAAGAAACACATTGTCGGGAAATAGCGTTTTAAGGTTCATGGATCCCTTCACATCTAATTCCATCAAAAGACTAGACTTATTTTGGAGTGCATCTTCAATCGTTTTTTTCAATGTACCATAGTATTCACCATGCACATCTTCATATTCAATAAAATCTCCAGCTTCTATTTTCGATTCAAATGCTTGATGCGTGATAAAATGATAATCTATACCATCCGTTTCAAATGATCTTGGAAGGCGAGTCGTGCAGGAGACAGACCATTGAATGTCAGGATTATCTTTTTGTAAAGCTCTACAAAGCGTCGTTTTTCCTGAACCTGATGGCGCAGATATACTAATAATATTTTTCATAAAATATTTTGGACTTGTTCCCGAATTTTTTCTAATTCTGCTTTAATATCTACAACAAGTTTCGTCACATTTGGCATGGGACTTTTTGCGCCGATGGTATTCACTTCTCGCCCAATTTCTTGCAGAAGAAAGTTCAAGCGCTTTCCCACGGGATCTTCCAATTCAAAGAATGAGTCCAAATGATCAAAATGGCTTCGACTTCGAACCAATTCTTCCGTCACGTCAGCCTTTTCAACAAAATAAGCAACCTCTTGAATCAATCGATTTTCATCCAATTCAGTGTTAGATAATAAATCTGATATCTTTTCACGAAGCGCTGTCATTTTTTGGTTTTGATATTTTTTAGATTCCTCTTCAATCATGCTTATTTTATCACGAATATCTTTTAGGCGAGCGGTCAAATCTTTTTCAATTTTTTCACCTTCTTTTTCCCGCATTTCATTGACTTGATTCAGTGCGAAATTCACTGCATCTAATAAAATTTTTGCATTCAATTCTGATGGCTCTGGTGCCGAGATCAGATCACTCGCTGTAATAATATCACCAATATCCAAACGTTGACCATAATCCATATGAATTTCTTGAATGATCGATTGAAGCTTTTCATATTTTTGACGATTAAACTTCATGGCCCCTAAGTCTTGTGTTGATGAATAATCAAGCTTGATGTGAATGGTTCCTCTCTGAAGAGATTCCGTCACTTTTTCTCGAACCATTGCTTCCAATTGCGGATTAAGTGAGATGCCTCGAATTTTTAATTCTAAAAATCGAGAATTCACTGCACGGATTTCTGCATTAATTTTTTGGCCATTTTTTTCGGCAGATCCTCTACCAAAGCCTGTCATACTTTTTATCATATCATTTAGTCTCTAAAAATGTCGGAAAAAATACGCCTTTTTCACGAATAACTGCAACAAAGAAAGGCGCGTAAATCCTTATTTTTAAATCATTAAACTTCATTTATCCTTTGACATAATTTTTTCCGAAATCCAATCGGGATGAAAAGAGATAGACAGATAATGATTATTGCCTAATTGAGTTGCTGGCTGCGTCAGTAAAAAGGCATAATGAATGGATAATCTATTAAAATCAAGACCCAATCCGCTGGAAATAAACCCATCTTTAGATTGTCCAAATTGGAACTTAATTTTATCACGGAAAATGACTTCAGCGCCAGCATCAAAGGACAAACCTTGATTCCCAATGCCAAAAATACTGGATAATGCACGATCATAAAATTCAAAATGTGAACCCAAGCTTATATTTATTTTTACGGGGAACTGTGTCATTTGAAACGGCCTTGCATATCCAAGAGAAACCGTTGGAATCGTACCTTCAATCGTTCCATTATCCCAAATAATGCCCGATGATGGAAAATCCTTAATCGCCAAGCCAAGGTTACCCTTTCCAATTTTTTTCAATATTCCCAGGTTAAAACCGATACCCAATCCCGAATGCTCCCCTAATTGATGGAAAAGTAATTTGAATCCAATACCAGCGTCTTCTTGAAATAATTTTACATTTGTAGAAAAATAAGCTCCGAACTGATACTGACCAAAATAGGCTAAGTTATCTCGAGCAAGTCTTTCCCCTTCATCTAATACGCCATTTCCTTCGCCTAAATCGTTCGTACCAAATTGACCATCTAATCCCCAATCTAACAGCATGTCTCTCGTATCAGGAATTTGGCCGATCCCTTCATAAAACAAAATAGATTGAATATTTCGATTTTGAATTTGAAATGGGAAAGCAATCATCTCGCGATTAATCATGCCTGCAAAACGACTTTGGTGGGATAATGTCCAAAGAGATTTTGCTTGAACCTGGTGCGCGGGATTCACCAAATATGCGCCTGAATATTCACCATGATAAGCACCCAATGCATTGCCCAATGCAATCGATGGAGATCCGCCACCTGTATTGAATATTTCCCATCCATATTTGACCCAATAACCATTGGCAAAACTTGTATTTAGTAATAGAGCTATGAGGGCAAATAATACCTTTATTTTCATCTTAATCTTTTAAATCCCGTGCTTCTTTTTAATTTCATCCAACTTCCCCAAAGCCTCCAATGGCGTCATTGCGTTCACATTCAAAGCAGAAAGTTCTTTTTTCAATTTCGCTTCCTGTTCTTCAAATAAGGATACTTGATTAGACGATTCAAGCTGAGGAATAGTTCCCTGGCCTTCCTGACTTTTAGAGGCGTGGGCATGTAAGATTTCTTTTGCACGATGAATCACTTTTGCTGGTAATCCAGCCATTTGCGCTACATGAATCCCATAACTCTTATCGCCATGCCCTTTGGATATCTTTCGTAAAAATACAATTTTATCCCCAAACTCTTGCACTTCAACATGGTAATTTTCTAAGCGCTCCAATGTATTTTCTAAATCGGCTAATTCATGATAATGGGTCGCAAATAGTGTTCGGGCAGATACAGACGGTTCTTGATGAAGATATTCTGTAATCGCCCACGCTAAAGAAAGTCCATCATAGGTCGCTGTTCCTCGGCCAATTTCATCTAAGAGAATTAAGCTGTTTTTGGTCGCATTATTTAAAATATTGGCCGCTTCGTTCATCTCCACCAAAAAGGTACTTTCACCACCAGCAAGATTATCACTCGCGCCTACCCGAGTGAACAATTGATCTACAATGCCAATTTTCGCTGATTTAGCGGGGACAAATGAGCCTAATTGCGCCATCAGCACAATTAAGCCTGTTTGGCGAAGAAAGGTGGATTTTCCCGCCATATTTGGTCCAGTGATTAAATGAATTTGACTTTTTTCTCTATTGAGCCTCAAATCATTAGGTATGAATTTTTCGGTGGGAGGTAGTAAGTTTTCCACCACAGGATGACGACCACCCATAATTTCAATCTCTGGACCATTCACTAAACTTGGACGACAATATTGATGATTAATCGCAATTTCGGCAAAACTGGAAAGTAAATCTGTGCGGCTCAATCCGAAGGCATTTGTTTGAATTAAAGAAGCTTGTTTCAATACAAATTGGCAAAGTTCAGCATAAAGGTGTGATTCTATTTCCAATATTTTTTCTTCCGCATTCAATACTTTTTCTTCATAGACCTTCATTTCTTCAGTGATGTATCGCTCACTATTCACTAAAGTTTGCTTCCGAATATAGGTTTCGGGCACTTTGCTCGAATGCACTTTGGTCACTTCAATGTAATAACCAAAAACTCTATTAAATCCCACTTTAAGAGAGGAAATTTCCAATCGCTCTTTTTCATCTTTCTCAAAAGATTTTATCCAATCTTTCCCGCCTTTTAATAAACTGCGCAATTCATCTAATTCTGCGTGAAGCCCTTCTTGAATCACGCCTCCGTCCTTCAATTGAACTGGGGCGTTTTCTTTCAAGCTCGAGTTTATCTTTTCAATGACCTTTCGCACATTACTAAAAGATTTTGCCAATTCATTCAATATTGGATTATCAATGGCATTTAGCTCATCTTTTATTGCTTCAATCAGAGATAATGTATTCGCCAGTCCAATCATTTCTCTTGGAGAACATTTAGATTTATTGAGTTTTCCCAAAATTCGCTCTAAATCGCTTGCCTCTTTTAATTGGACTTGTAATTTCTTCAAAAATCGTTTTTCTTTTGTAAATACTTCAACAATATCTAAGCGAGCATTTAAGGATTTCACTTCGATAAGCGGTTGAAATAACCAACGTTTTAAGAGGCGTCCTCCTCCGGCTGTATTGGTTTCATCCAAAGTATCGATGAGCGTGCCATGCGTACCTTGAGTCGCCAGAGAATGAAATACTTCTAAATTTTTGATGGTAAATCCATCCAACCCCATATAGGATTCATTTTGGATTTTTTGAATTTTCGCCACGTGGGAAAGTGTTGAACTCAAATTTTTTGTCACATGATGAAAGATCGCCCCCGCCGCAGAAATACCGTCAGCCATATCATCGCATCCAAATCCTTTGAGAGAATTAACCGAAAAATGCTCCAATAAGTAGCGACGACCTTGATTATATTCAAATTCCCAATCCTCTAATTGAGTAATAAACGGCAACAATTCTTGATACCAATCTGAGAGAGAATACACAACACTTTCGCTAAGAAGCACTTCACTTGGACCAAATTTCCGCAATGCCTCCGAGAGCGTTTCTCTTTGGGTTTCTCCCACCATAAACTCGCCAGTAGATTGATCTAGCACCGCATAACCAACTGTGTTATTCTTCCCGTTAAAATGAAGGGATGCAAGATATTTGTTTGATTTTTGACTCAAGGCTTGATCCGAAATCAATGTGCCCGGCGTCACAATTTCAACCACATCTCTTTTCACAATCCCTTTCGCAAGTTTTGGATCTTCAATTTGTTCACAAATAGCAATACGATGTCCAGCCTTCACCAATTTAGGGAGGTAATTGTCAATTGAATGATAAGGAAAACCAGCTAAAGCCACATCGTCCGCCGAACCATTTGAGCGTTTAGTTAGAACAATTCCTAAAATTTTCGCAGTCAATTTTGCATCTTCATCAAAAGTTTCGTAAAAATCACCCATTCTAAAAAGAAGCAAAGTATCTGGATATTTATTTTTAATATCCAAAAATTGCTTCATGAGCGGTGTAGCGGCTTTTAATGAACTAGTCATCTACTTTTGCTCCTTTTTGACGTTCATTTCCGCTTCTTACAGTCCATTCCTTTTTATCACAATATTCTAAAAGTGGAATCGCGCCCTTGCGCGATTGACTGGTCAAGTCCTTAAAATCGCTAACGGACAAACTATCTTTTTCTGCGAAATATTTTGAAATCACTTTTTGCAATTTTTCCTCAGATTCTTTTTTCAACCAAAGATTTGTTCCCACAGCTACAATTTTCATATTTTCTTTTAATAAATGAATTAAATCATTCAAACGTTTTGGCGGATGTTTAAGAACGTTATTTAAATCTTTTAGTGAAATTGGATCAAAATTATTTTCAGGGAATATTTTGAGAATCGCTTCCAGATTTTGTTCATCTTCAACATTAAGTGTATAGCTATATCCTTTTATATTGTATCCCTTACCTTTTTTTTCTAAGCTGTAATTATCAATCATTGTTTCCAATGCATAATGTCCCCATTGTGAATCTATTTTTAAATTTTCTAAAATAGATTCGCCTGGAATTATATTTCGAAGCGGATTCTTTTTATAGGAATATACTATAAATTCTTCGATGGCGTTCATGACTTGTTCCAATGATTTTTTGCTATAAATAAGCTTGGTTATTGGCTCCACGATAAAGGCAGATTCTTGAATCCAATTGTCCATCTTCTCCATTGTCACAAAAAATGTAATCGACCATTCATACTTTGTTTTAGGTGATTTCCATTTTGAGTTGACCCAATAGGCGAATCTATCTTTAGCACTTGTGGGGAGTTCACTTATATGGTTTTTTTCAACTCGCCACGTTTTGGGTTGAGTATCTAATACGCACGCACCAGCAATCGTTTCCATGGGAGAATAAGATCTCACCACAAACGCTTCATCGGACACGACTGCAATCGGTTTCTCTAAAGATAAATAGATATTTTGTTCTTCTCCTGCTGACAGTTCTCTTCCTAATAGATTTACACGTGCTAAAATTTCATTTGTCCCAATGTTTAATCGAATTCGTTGTTTGTTTTTAAGTTTCCATTTTGTGTTTTTTAATAAAGTAACGCAAACAATGAGTGTATCGCTGGTCTGAAGTGAGCCTGTCGAGGACAATACGCTACCGCGAGCAATATCACCCTTTTCAATGTGGGTTAAATTAAATGCAGCTCTATCTCCAATTTTAACCAATTTTACTTCTCCTCCATGGCTTTGTATCCCTCGAATTTTACATTGGATATTCCCAGGTAAGCATTCAATCATATCATTTTGTTGAACCTCTCCAGAATCCACTGTGCCAGCGACAATCACGCCAAAACCAGTTTTGCTAAAAACTCTATCCACATTCATTTTGAATAAACCTGATTTTTCTACGATCTTCACTTTGCCTACCGTTTTGATCAAGTGATCTGAGAGAGTCTCAATACCTTCACCCGTTTCGGTGGAAACGCGGCACATTTCACTTCCTTCCATGACCGAACCTTCGACGAGAGATAAAATATCTAATTCCACCAAATCAATCCATTCTGGATCGTCCACCAAATCTATTTTCGTGATGGCAATTAGTCCTTGCTGAATACCCATAATATTCAGGATTTCTACATGCTCCCGCGTCTGAGGCATAACGCCATCATCTGCTGCAATTACCAATAAACCCACATGAATAGAAGAGGCGCCCGCAGCCATATTTCGTATGAACTTTTCATGTCCCGGTACATCAATAATCGTGACGGATTCATTGAGATAGGCAAAGCCCAGGTCTATGGTCATGCCACGCATTTTTTCTTGAGGAAGCGTGTCCGTATCTGTGCCTGTTAGGGCTTTAACCAATGAGGTTTTTCCATGGTCAATATGACCCGCTGTACCTACAACAATTTGTTGCATTATTTAATCTCAGAAATGGTTTGAATTAAGCAATCAATCTGTGAAGGTAAAATGGCTTTTAAATCGATGAAAAAGTGATTTTGTTTAACGTAGCCTAAAACAGGGTACTTTGCCTGCCTAAAAGCAGAGGCTAAATCACCTGGCTTTTGAGATTTGCATGAAAAACAAAGTGCCATACTTTCTAAATTTTGCACAGGAAGTGATCCGCTTCCAGCTTCAACTTTCGAAGTTTGAAGCGAAAGGCCTAATAATTTGATTTTTGATTTTGATAAAGCAGATAATATTTTTTCACCCCGTTTTTTTAGCATCATTCTTTTCGTAGATAGGAGTCGCAAGGCAATATTGTTTTTGTGGACTGAATTACGATTATATTGACGCAAAGTTTCGTCTAGCAAGGCAAGCGTAATCTTATCTGAGCGAACTGCGCGATAAATAGGATTTGCGTGAATTTTCTTCATCCACTTTTTGCGCCCAACCATGATTCCTGATTGAGGTCCTCCTAAAAGCTTATCTCCTGAAAATGTAGTTATCGTTGGATTTAATGTCACAATATCCCGTACGGGTAATTCTGCTGGTAAACCCATTTTATCCATTTCGATTAAGGCACCACTTCCCAAATCAGCAAGGACAGGAATTTTTGATTTTTTCCCTAATGCGACCAAATTTTTAAGCTCAACTTCTTTCGTAAATCCATCTACAATATAATTGCTGGTGTGCACCCACAAAATGAGCCCCGTTTTTTTGGAAATAGCCTTTTCGTAATCTTTTAAATGGGTGCGATTGGTCGATCCAATTTCTTTTAATATACAGCCACTTTTTTCAATAATATCTGGAATACGAAAAGCGCCACCAATTTCAACCATTTGTCCACGAGAAATGATAACTTCTTTCCCATCTGCCATGGTATTTAGCGCCAAAAAAACCGCTGCTGCATTATTATTAACAACTAAGGAAGACTCTGCACCCGTTATAGCAGAAATCAATGGATCGATATGAGATTGTCTTTCTCCTCGTTTCCCTGTTTTGAGATTTAATTCTAAATTGACAAAACCATCTAACTTTTTCGCCACATCTTTCAATAATTTTCCTCGAAATGGCGCTCTACCCAATCCGGTATGCAAGACAATTCCTGTGCCATTTATGACATTTTTCAAACTGGAATTCATCTGATTTTCAACATTGGTGACTATATTATTAATGATTTTTGTGCGAGAATATGACAAAGAATTTTTTATGATTTCTGCGCGAATCTGCTTGAGTTCAGCTTGAATTAATTGCATCATGTAATCATGATGAATATGATGAACTTTTAGCATTTCCAATACTTCGCTAACAGATGGAATATTTTGTAAATCTTTTTTATTCATGAGGGTGATGAAATTCAGACTTATTATTAATCATTTCAAGGATTGACTTTTCGTTCTAAAACATAAGCAAAATAAACAGCAGGAAAAAGTGCAATTCCCATAAAAATAAAAACCATTGACGTATTCATTATTTCCGCCAACCATCCAGAGAAAGCAGCGGAAATTCCTCCCACGCCAAAGCTTAGAAAGAAACTGATACCATAACCTAATCCACGATGACCGTCTTGTGTTAAATCTGCCAGTAAAGCATTCCCAACTGGTTGACTGACAAAATAAAATATGCCCAAAAATAAACTAATGAATATTAAAATCAATCCACTGGTCATCCCCATCAATATCAAGACGGGAATATTCAATAAAGCAACCCACATTAAAATCATCGGCTTTGGGTAACGGGCACCCGTATATCCACCAATCACTTGCCCAATCGCGCCAGCAGAAAAAACAATCGACGTAAATAAACCCCCTTTAACTACGGGTGATATCCAAGGTAATATCGATTGCGTTTCTTGTGCAAAATATGTAGGCATGAAAGTTGTAAATCCACCAAAAACGAATCCACTTATTATTGTAAACCCATAATAATAGAACAATCCTTGTTTGTTCGTATTGATCTCTATTTTTGCTTCTTCACTTCTTTTTTTATATAAAATGGGCACAACAATCAGAACAACAAGCGCTAAAATAAAATTAACAATTCCGATGATTAAATATGGCATTTTCCATGAGTAGGTTTCTGACAAAATAGAAGCATAAAATGGACCAATTGCCAATCCTGTTGAGCCTGCAATGCCATGAAAAGCCATGCCTTTACTCAAATGTTTTACTCGACGAGAAATGAGGGTTAGACCTGCTGGATGATAAATACTTGCAAATAGACCCAAAAGGCCCAACAAAAGCGTTAGATTTATAATGGAATCGACCAGCAACATACTCACAGAAACAAGCCCAGTTCCTAAAAGATAAATGAGCAATAGATTTCTGCCACCTAAGCGAGATTCAAAATAGCCAGCAGGAATAGCGCCAAGTCCGAACATAAATGCACTAATTGCAACAATGAATCCCAATTGATCTAAACCCAACGCAAACTGATTTTGCATCACAATGAGAATTGCTGGAAAAATGAGCATCAAGACATGGACAGATAGATGGGAAAGTCCCGTAATGGCGAGTAATATTTTTTCGTCACGATTCATAAACAAAAAAGCCCCTACTATGCTAAGATAGAGGGGCTATAAATTAGCAAAATGTTCAATTATCGTTTTTCAGCGATACGGGTTGCTTTACCCGTCAACTTTCTTAGATAATTGAGTTTCGCGCGTCTCACTTTTCCGCGGCGTTTTACATTAATTTTAGCAACGCTGGGCGAGTGAAGTGGAAAAATTCTTTCAACACCGATTCCATTTGAAATTTTACGAACAGTAAAGGTCGCATCCATGGTTTTTTTACCATGACGAGCAATAACCACACCTTCGTATTGCTGAATTCTTTCTTTACTTCCTTCACGTACACGTACGTCAACAATCACAGTGTCGCCAGAACCAAATTCTGGAATATCACTTTTAAGTTGGTCTTTTACTGCTTCAAATACTTTGTCCATTTTTATTCTCCATTTCTATTTTTTTCTGATAAATATTTTTTCCAAAGATCAGGACGCTTTTTTTGTGTCCGTTCTTCTCTTTTTTCTTTCTTCCACTTTTGTATTTTTGCGTGATGCCCACTCAAAAGAACATCCGGAACAGCCACATCATCCACAATCCGTGGTTGCGTATAATGAGGATGATCCAATAATCCATGTGGAAAAGAATCAGTCAATGCCGACTCAATGGAATTCAAAACTCCAGGAATCAAGCGGACCATACTATCCAATATTAACATAGCGGGAACTTCACCGCTGGTAAGGACAAAATCTCCAATGGAATATTCATGCGTCACATATTTTTCAATTATGCGTTCATCAATGCCTTTGTAGTGACCACAGATGAATATGACACGTTCAAGCTGACTGCATTCCGTCGCCACATCTTGAGACCAAATTTGACCACTTGGTGATGGAAAAACAATGTGTGTTCCTTCCAATCCTCCAACTTTTTCAATGGCCATTTCAATGGCCTGAGAAAGCGGTTCTGCCATCAGAATCATGCCATCTCCACCTCCAAAAGGTTTATCGTCGATCTGACGATAATTGCCTTTTCCAAAATCGCGGAGATCAATCACATGAAATTGAACGATTCCTTCGGTTCTTGCCTTACGCAAGATACTATTTTCAATAAGCGTTTCTATCGTGCCCGGAACTGGTGTTATCAGGGCAAAATGTTTCAATCGAGCAAACCATCCATAGGCGTAATCAGAATCATTTTCTCTTCAAAATCAACCCCTTTTACCACTTCTGGAATGACTGGAATTAATCGCTCCTTTTCACCATCATGAATAACATAAACATCATTATTTGGTAACCAAATTACATCCTGTAATGCGCCAACCATTTCACCATCATCTGTGACCACAAACGATCCAATAAGTTCACTGGAAATGTAATTAATCGCATCAAATTCAGATGCTTCAATAAAAATCGTTTGACCAATGAGACGCTCTGCGTCATCAATGGAATTGACGCCTTCAAATTTAAATCGGACTTTTTTGCCAATACCAATGGTTTTTTCAATATTCATGTCGGTTGATGTGTCTGGCGAAAATCCAATCATCAAGGATTTATCATTCATATATTCATCAAAATATCGAGATAAAGGGCGCAAGCGCACTTCACCTTTTAATCCAGATGTAGTTGTAATTTTTGCTATAGGATGAATGCGTGACATCAAATTTTACTAATCGATAATGTCCAATCGCGCTTTTTTCCCACCCTCTTTTGCATTGACAGCAAAAACGAGTGTTCTTAAAGCGGAGATATTGCGACCTTTCTTTCCAATCACCATTCCAAAGTCACCTTCACCAACCGTCAATTCATAGACAATTCTGTCTTCTGTTTCAACGATATTCACCTTGACTTCATCTGGATTATCGACTAATAATTTGATTGTGCTTTCAATAAACTCATGCATAATACCCTCCAATCAGATTAGCATTTTCAAAAATTGAATCTAAATAACTCAATTATTTTTCTTCTTTAGCAGGTTTTTCGTCTGCCTCTGAAGGTGCTTCCTCTTTTTTTTCTTCTACGGGAGCTTCTTCTTTTGGCTCTTCAGTTTTTTCTTCTGATTTTCCCTCAGTAGAAGATTCTTCAGATTTCTCTTCTGATACTACAGATGCTTCCACATCTTCTTTTGTCTCTTCGGCAGGCGCTTCATCTTTCGACTCATCTGCTCTTTCTTCCGCTACCGTTTCGTCATCAGAATTTGATTCTGTATCATCAGATTTTTCTGGCGCATCTTCTTTCACATCGCTTGATTCATCTGTTCTATCTTCCGATTCTGCAGGTGCACTCGCTTCTTCAGCTGAAGCTTCCGTTTCCGGTTTATTTTCAGGCTTAGTTTCATCTGTATCAGATTTTTTTGATGCTTTAGCGGGCTCAACTTTTGTTTCCTCGGAAGAACTGTTTTCTTCAGTCGATGCTTCTACTTCAGGTTTAGCTGGTGCTTCGGCTTCCAACGTAGATTCTTCTGCTACAGGTTCAGCATCTTTTGCCTTTGCTTCTGCATTTTTTGCAGCTTTATTTTTCTTGTTCTTCAATATATCTTCTCGGTTCATAGACCATTTCATCATTTCTTTTTGAATAGTCGCATCATCTAATCCTTGTTTCATCAAATGCCAACGATGTGCAAGCCCTGCTCTTTTAAGCAATGAATGTGCCGCATCCGATAAGGTTGCTCCTTCGCTTAACCAATGAAGGATTCTATCTTCTTTTAAAGAATATGATTTGTCTTTATCAATTGGATTGAGCCATCCTAACTCTTCAATTGCTGCACCGTCTCTCCGTTTCCGGGAGTCAATCGCAACCATTCGGTAAAAAGGTCTATTTCTTCTTCCAATTCGTTTGAATCTAATTGTAGTCGCCAACGCGTATCTCCTTAGTTTAGTCCTGTAAAAGATCCCATTTCTGGGATTTTGAGTGATTTTAAATTACCTATTTTTTTCATCATTTTCTGCATTTGTGAAAACTGCTTAATCAAAGTGTTAATTTCGTGAACCGATCGTCCTGATCCTTTGCTGATCCTCAAGCGCCTAGATCCATTGATTATTTTTGGATTATGACGTTCGTCTGTTGTCATTGAATTGATAATGGCTTCTGTCCAATCGATTTGTTTATCATCGAAGCTCATGCCTTTTAGCATTTTGCGATTCATACCAGGCATCATACCCATCAATTGCTTCATGGAACCCATTTGCTTTAATTGCTTCATTTGTCCACGAAAATCTTCCAAATCAAACGTATTCTTCATCATCTTTTTCTGAAGAAGTTTTGCTTCTTTTTCGTCCACAATTGACTGTGCTTTTTCTACAAATGAAATCACATCACCAAAGCCTAGAATCCGATCTGCAATGCGCTTAGGCTCAAAAATTTGCAATCCATCTAATTTTTCTGAAACCCCAATAAATTTGATAGGTTTCCCTGTCACCTCTCGAATAGACACTGCAGCGCCACCTCGTGCATCTCCATCCATTTTCGTGAGGATAATACCCGTCAATGGAAGCGCTTCATTAAATACTTGTGCTGAATTTACCGCATCTTGCCCGGTCATTCCATCTGCCACAAATAAAATTTCCTGTGGTTTGGTTTCTTCAAAAATGGACTGAATCTCAGCCATCATTTCTCCGTCCACATGCAAACGGCCAGCTGTATCAAGGATAACAACATCAATATTAGTAGATTTGGCCTCATCAATGGCATTTTTACAAATCGCAATCGGATCCCCTGCGCCTTCATCATAAACTTTTGTTTCTGCTTTTTGACCCAAGGCTTTTAATTGCTCAATGGCTGCGGGACGATAAACATCTGCCGCGACCAATAATACTTTTTTTCCTTTTTGTTTGAGATAATAAGCCAATTTTGAGGCTGATGTTGTCTTTCCCGATCCTTGTAAACCTGCCATCAAAATGACAGACGGTTTCTGTGACAAATCTAATGTTTCCGATGTTCCGCCTAATAATTGCACCATTTCTTCGTGAATGATTTTAATAAATTGTTCACCAGGCTTAACAGATTTTGTGACTTTTGTTCCCTGCGCTCTCTTTTGAACACGTTTAATGAAATCACGAGCAACACGAAAATTCACATCCGCATCCAATAGGACTCGGCGCACCTCTCGCGTGGTATCGTTTATATTTCGATCCGTAATCTTTCCAAGGCCTCGTAAAGACCTAAAGACCGAATCGAATTTATCTGTTATTTGATCAAACATCTAATTTCAATAGGTTTATAGCCTTTGAAATTACACGGCTCTTTTTCATAAGACAATTTTTTTATTTAGATAATTATACAGCCTTATCCTTGACTATTCACTCAGAGCCCCGAACAAGTGCCGAATGTAAGCAAACAGAGAACCTAATTTTTACTAATAAAAGCCTTCACAATTTCCGCCTTTTTTCGTTTACCCCGAATATCAATTTCCAATGTTTGCCCAAATTTATGATACGGTATATTCACATAACCTAAGCCAATTCCTTTTTGCAAAGAAGGAGATTGAGTGCCGCTTGTTACTGTCCCTACAGTTTCATTATTGACGTAGATAATATTTCCTTTTCGAGGAATGGCGCGTTCGCTCATGGCAAATGAAACCAATTTTCGTGTGATATTTTTTTTTGCTTTAAGCAATGATTCCTTCCCCACAAAATCATCTTTATCCAATTTAGTAATCCAAGCCAATCCGGCTTCAAATGGATTCGTCTCTTCATTAATATCATTTCCATAAAGACAATATTTCATTTCCAATCGTAAGGTATCTCGTGCGCCTAAACCGATGGGTTTTATGCCATCTGCTTGTCCAAGCTCCAAAAGTTTCTCCCAAATTATACATGTCTTTTCACTGGGGATATAAAGCTCAAAACCAAGTTCGCCGGTGTAGCCGGTGCGAGCAATCGTCACAGGAATATCCTCAATCTCAGTTTCAATAAAATGATAAAACTTTAATCTTGACAAATCTCGCAAAACGCTCTTTTGTAAAATATCTCGTGATTTTGGTCCTTGAAGCGCAATTAGGCCGAAAGCCTCACTTTTATCTTCGATTTTTACATGATTCATTATATGAGATTTAAGCCATGCTAAATCTTTTTCATGATTGCTTGCATTCGTAACCACCATAAAATGATTTTCATATTTATAAAGAATTAAATCATCAATAATGCCACCTTTTCCATTGCAAATCGCAGTATATTGGGCTTGGTCAACGGATAATTTTGAGACGTCATTGATGGTCATTTTATTCAAAAAATATTCCGCATTTTTTCCTGAAATACAAATCTCTCCCATGTGACTCACGTCAAATAGTCCTGCTGCAGTCCGAACGGCCAAATGCTCCGAAACAATGCCTTCATATTGAATCGGCATTTCATAACCCGCGAAAGGCAGCATTTTTGCGTTCAACGCCAAATGGTTTTCATATAATGGCGATTTTTTCATAGAGTTTAAGACTCTTCGAAATACGATTTCAAGTGGGCTAATCCTTCTTCAATATCATCAACCGAAATACCCGAGTAGGCAAATCGAATAAAATATTCTGTCTCACCTGGAACTGGGCGACCAAAATGATTTCGAGTGCAAAAAGATACGCCTATATTTTCTAAGCACGCTTTTTGAAGTTGAGCCACATCTGTAAATCCTTTTTTTGCCATAATTTTGCTCACATTTGGGAAAAGATAAAATGTGCTTTCTGGCGTGGGAACAAAAATCCCCTCAAT
>Ga0209558_1000120_pt1 | contig 75876 bp, 69 predicted proteins | sample SaaInlV_150m_DNA_3_FD_184674 | JGI IMG/M metagenome (GOLD analysis project Ga0209558, IMG submission 184674) | Marine microbial communities from expanding oxygen minimum zones in the Saanich Inlet - Saanich Inlet SI074_LV_120m_DNA (SPAdes) (version 2) | ecosystem: Environmental > Aquatic >...
TGACTTGCTAAAGGTCTCGGAGGTGCAAGACATCGTCCAGACGCACCGTGACGTCGTCCTGAAGGCGACTGAAAACTTCGATGTCGTCGAGGAACCGATTGGCCTTTATCGGATGTCGGTCGCCTCGGGGAGTCTCGCAGTTGCTCATAATGCTCTGGCGACGCTGGGGCGTCTGCATAATCTAGAACCTGCCAGACGGGTTGAAGTGAAGAATCTTGATCCTGCTGAGATCGACCGACAAATCGAGTTCTACTCATCCGTTATTGATCAGGCTCGATCTCGTACGGAAATGAAAGGTAAGCCATAGCTTCAAGCAGCATCGTTCTGAGCTGACCACTTCCTAACTTCGCCATCGACAACATGAAGCGGCATATTTTGATTCATACTGAACGGGCGTTTGATAGGCTTCTCGTTCTCGAATAGCGGAATTTTGACGGGATATTCGTAATCAACGGGGGTAAAGAAGTTGGCCGCAGCAGCTAAACCAGAATAGCACTCGTCTTCGTAATCCTGCGACCAGCTATTGAACCGACCACCGTCGAAGTCGACCATCGCGTTCAGATCATCCATGTCTAAATTATGAAAATTTGATGGATTCAGTGCCTGATGCAGATAACGGTTACTTGTTTCAATTTTTGCAGATAGCTCTTGGTACTCTTCACTTTCCAGTGCCCGGCGCATCTGACCCGCTGTTTGATAACCAATGAGCAGCATAGCCATCTGAGTGAAGATCGGCTTCAGTGCATCAACGTGGTTGGCAATGTTATCCAACGGCATATGTCGGCTGGATCGTTGAGCGTAACGGTTCGATTCACTGAACGTATACTTCGCCTGTGCCTTGTCGATGTCTTCGCTACGGAACCATAAGTCAGTCGCCATGGTGACGAAGGTGTGTCGGAGCCAATGGGCACTGAAACCACCATCGGTTGGCGTGGCGTCAGGGTCTTTTAGGTACTCATACTGGTTCGTCTGATACTCGATGCCACGTCGGGAGTACCCGACCGCAAGTGCAAAATCATTAAGGTGCTTCAAACGATCAGCCGGTGCCGGGAACAGCCAATCGGAATGACCGTAATCCACCTTCGGGTTCTGTTTCTGCTGATGGTGGTGGAAGCATGACCGAATTAGCTGTTGTGATGTGATGACGCTGTCTAACACCGGTGTCAGCGGCACATAGTGCCGGTAATGTTTCCTTTTCTTCGCGATGTAAAGCTGGACGTACGGCTCTTCAACAATGTCCGACCGCGTGACTTGGCCCTTCTGAACGATGTCCTTGAGCCTGATCCGTGTAACTTCGCTGTGCCGGATGCCGAGAAGCGCTGCGATCTGGAGCGCGTGTATTTGCGACCAAAGATTGAACGCATTGGCAGCATAACCAACGTCAAGTAAGTAACTCAGCCCAAGTCTAAATTCTGTCGGCTGCAGGTATGCCTCGCGTACCTCGGTCCTGTCGTCGAACCTAATGACCCGGGCCAATGGGTCCGTGTTGAACAAGACGTATGGCTGGTCGTCGGGGGCAAGGTCTTTACGAGCCGAATTGATGATCGCCTTCATCATCCTCAACAGCTTGGCTTGTGTCGGTTTCTTCGCACACCGGTGGTAGACGCGTTCAATGTCAGTACTGGCGACCTGCCTGATCGGCATGTTCAGCAGATCGGCCGCATGGTTTTTGAACGTGGTTCTGTAGTCCCGGATCGTCTTGTCGGAACGCACTCCTATTACGCGTGAAGCCGGTTGCCGTAAGAACATCTCGAAATATTCGCCGAAGGTTATACGTGATGCCTCGTTGACAGCCCCCTCGTCTGCCACAGACGCGTTCTGCATCCTTTTAGGGTCAACGCCCTCACCAGCCCACTTGAGCCACCGTATGGCTTTCTCTGTCACTTCTGCGACGTTAAGAACCGGGTAGTGACCGAGGCTGTTGGTACGCTTTGTCACACCACCGCCCTTGATCCGGTAAAGCAGGTGATACGTAATAGATGTACCGGCTTGGCGTACGGCGTATAGCTCCATTGTGCTGGAAACCTTGATACGCTCGTGTTTGCCGAGATTGCGGATGTTTTTGTCGGACGGATCGATCTTCAGCGTTTTCAAAGGGGAAATCCCAGCTATGACAGGCTTACATACGATACACCGACTGACACACCACAGTCCATCGAATCTGATAGATTTAAGTATCTGTTATAATGATGTTTTCGTTTAGTTTCAGATAGATAATATTTATGCCAGATAATCCATACTCAGCCCAAACCCGGCTTGCAAGCACCGTGGGCCCGGATGAAGACGAGAACATGACGGAAGCGACGACCGAATGACCGACCAGACCAGCACACGCGATTCCCGCGATCCGGCCGAGTTGGAGAAGTTCCGGCGCATGGCAGACGAGTGGTGGGACCCGACCGGCAAGTTCAAGCCGCTGCATCGGCTCAACCCGGTGCGCCTGGAATACATCCGCGATCACGCTTGTGAGCATTTCGGCCGCGACAAGCATTCGACCCGCCCGCTCGAGGGGCTCAGCCTTGTCGATGTGGGTTGCGGCGGCGGGCTTCTGTGCGAGCCGATGGCGCGGCTCGGCGCAAAGGTGACCGGGATCGACGCCGTCGCCCAGAATATCGAAATCGCGTCACTCCACGCTGCCGAATCCGGCCTCGACATCGACTACCGGGCGACGACCGCCGAAGATGTCCTCGCCGCCGGCGAGCAATTCGATATCGTGCTCAGCATGGAAGTCGTTGAACATGTGGCCGACCCTGGGGCATTCCTCGGCGACTGCGCCGGGCTGGTGGCGCCCGGAGGCCTCACCTTCGCGGCGACCCTGAACCGGACGCCGAAGGCGTTTGCGCTGGCGATTGTCGGCGCCGAATACGTCATGCGCTGGCTACCGCGCGGGACTCATAACTGGCGCAAGTTCATCAAACCGTCGGAGCTTGTGAACGGCCTCGAGGCCGGCGGCATCGAAATGCTCGAGCTGACGGGCGTGGTGTTCAATCCGCTGACGGGCAACTGGTCGCGCAACCGGTCGGACATGGATGTGAACTATATGGGGGTGGGCTGCCGCCACGCATAAGGCAGCAGCACCCTAACTATCGGCGGGCTTCACCCAGGGCAGCTTGCCGACGGGAACACCCTCTTCCGCCAACTCTTTCGCGTCGTCATCCGTTGCGTTGCCGTAGATGGGGCGCTCATCGGATTCGCCGTAGTAGATCTTCCGCGCTTCGTCCGTGAAATCGTCACCGACATCGTCGAAGTTCTTTTCGACATAGTCGCGAACCTCGCCGAGCATCTTGCGCACGTTCCGGGCCTCTTCGGCCTTCTCTGTGCGACGGGCCCGAACCGTATCCTTCGCGCCCACGACCGGCGCCATCAGCGATTTCGCGATCTTCACATCGCCGCACGCCGGGCAGGCGACCAGCTGCTTCTTGGCCTGACCTTCAAAGTCAGCCGAATTCCGGAACCAACCCTCGAACTCATGGTCGTTCCGGCAGATCAGATTGAAGCTAATCATCCCGAACTGTCCCTGATGCAAATTATCGGCAACGGTCTAACCAAAGGTAACATCGGCGACAGCCGAGCCAAAGAACGCGAAACAGCCAAGAATTGGTGCTATTTCAGAAAAAATACAAGCCTCTATCGAGCTCAGCAATGACATCCGACAATCCACCATCTCCCTGGGTCACCCGATTTTCCGAACAGGCTGTCGGACCCGTGCTCGATGTCGCGTGCGGTTCGGGGCGGCATACGAAGCTGTTCCTGGAACTGGGCTACGACGTCACAGCGGTGGACCGTGACACGTCGCGACTGGGCGATATCGCGGCGCATCCCCGCCTGACCGTCATCGAGACGGATCTCGAACAGGACGCCGATCCATGGCGTCCCGCCTCTGCGGCATACGGCGCCGTGGTGGTGACCAACTATCTCTGGCGCCCGCTCCTGCCGGCGCTGGTCGACGCCGTCGCGCCGGGCGGCATGCTGCTCTACGAGACATTCGCTTTGGGGAACGAGCGGTTCGGCAAGCCGTCAAACCCCGACTTCCTGCTGGCACCCGATGAGCTCAAAGACGCGGTCGCGGGTCAGCTCGACGTCGTCGCCTACGCGCATGGCGAGGTCGGCGAGCCGCGCCCGTCCGTGAACCAGCGTATCTGTGCGTTGAGGGGTCCGGGAAAGGACTAACCGCGAACCCGGATCAGGATATCCCGATCATCGCATCGAGCTTGCCGGCGGATTCGAGCGCATAGAGGTCATCGCAACCGCCGATATGTGCGTCGTCGATGAAGATTTGCGGCACCGAGTGTTGCCCGTTTGCGCGCGCCATCATCTCGTTGCGCTTGCCGCTGGAGAAGCTGACATCGGTTTCGTCGAACTCGACACCCTTTTTCTTGAGCAGTCGTTTCGCCGCGGAGCAATAGCCGCACATCATGCCCGTGTAGATTTCGATCTTCGCCATAGTGCTAGTTCCCCGTGATCTCTATGCACATTATCTAGGGAACATGAGCCCGCTTGACCAGTGGTCGCGGGTGCCAATGGTTCACAACGATGTCATCGCCTGTGCCGCCTAGCGAGGGCGTTCAACCCGTGCGAGCACCAGCGCATCCACGGCCGCAGCGCCGGAATCCAGCAATGCCGCCGCACAGGTCCCCAGTGTCGCGCCGGTCGTGAACACATCGTCGATCAGCAGTATCCGGGCACCGGCGACCGCCTTTTGATGGCGGCTGGTGACCGAAAACGCGCCGCGGACATTGCTGCGCCGCGCGGCGGCGTTCAGCCCGCCCTGGCTTGGTGTGGCACGGACGCGGGTCAGCAGATCGAGACGCAGCGCGGGTTCACGCGCGCCGCTGTCCGTGCCCGCACGCGCCGCATTCCTCGCGACCGCCTGGGCCAGCAGGGCGGACTGGTTGAAGCGGCGGCGCCAAAGCCGCGCGCGATGCAGGGGCACGGGGGCAATCAGGTCTGCGGTGCCAAGGAGCTCGCGGCCGGCCCGCGCCAGCCAGTCCCCCAATGCCGGGGCCGCGTGGGTGCGATCGCGATACTTGAGGCCGGTCGCCAGATTGCGGCTGACGTCATTGTAGACAAACACCGCGCGGGCCCGGTCGATCCGTGGCCGATCGCGCACGCAGGCGCCACATAATGCATCCGGCCCATGATCAAATTCGAATGGCGTGCCGCAGGCTGCGCACAGAGGTGCCGACACAAACACCGATCCGTCCCAGCAGGCGTGACACAGGGTCCCGGGCTCCGAGACCAGCGCGTCGCAGGCCAGGCATTGCGGCGGCAACAGCACATCGAGCGCCACCCGTGCGGCCCGCAGTGCCGGGCGCACAACGGCCACCATACGGCCCCGGTGATGGTCACTGCGACGGTCGCCGTGGCGATCCGGATGTTCCAGATGATCCGACATGGTGACCAATCTGGCCGGAAATGCGTGTTGGGAGTCAATCACGGCCCCTTCGCCACGACCGGTTGCGATCACGTCTGTGCGCAATCGCACCGCCCGCGCTTTGCCCTTGGCCGGGGCCATGCCATATAGATTTCATGACCGGACCCGTGGACATCTTCGATCGAAACCTCCTGCGCCAGCGCAGATCGCGGGTCGCGCCGGATTTCGCCGCCCATGACTTCCTGTTCCGCGAAATCGCCGAGCGGCTCGCCGAACGCACCGCCGATGTGCGGCGCGATTTCGATACCGCGCTCGACTGGGGCGGCCGCACCGGCCTCTATGCCGACGCCGCACAACGCCTCGCACCGGGAAAGATCGGTCGGCTTGTGCATAGTGAAATCTCATTCGACCTGGCCCGGGACGGCCGCCAGGCCCATGGAAACCCGACAATCGTGGCGGATGAAGAAGCGCTGCCGTTTGCCGAGCATAGTTTCGATCTGGTGGTCAGCGCCGGCACCCTCCACGCCGTGAACGATGTGCCCGGCGCGCTGGCGCAGATCCAACGCGCGCTGAAGCCCAATGGGCTGTTCCTCGGGGCGCTTCTCGGCGGCGAGACCCTGCACGAGCTGCGCACGGCCTGGCTGGCAGCCGAGGCCGAGATCGAAGGCGGTGCCAGCCCCCGGGTCGCACCGTTCGCGGAGCTGGCGGACGCCGCCGCCCTGCTGCAACGGGCCGGATTCGCACTGCCGGTCGCCGACCTCGACCCCATTTGCGTGACCTATGAGCACCCGCTGAAACTGATGCACGACCTGCGCGGCATGGGTGAGACGAACATCCGCCGGGATCGCCGGCGCACACCGACCCGGCGGGACACGCTGTTCCGGACGGCGGAAATCTATACCGAACGTTTCGCCGGGCCCGACAACCGGATCCCCGCCACGTTTGAGATCTTTTTCCTCACCGGCTGGGCACCCGATGCCAGCCAACCAAAGCCGCTACGTCCCGGAAGCGCGGATTCCCGACTGGCTGATGCGCTCGAGACATTCGAACAGGCGACCGGGGATGCCGCCAACCCGCACCCCAGCAAGGATCAGGGCTGATGCCGCTCACATTGTTTGCCTCGTTGGGCACCGCCTACCGCTTCCTCTGGAACGAACGCCGGGACCTTTTCGCCTATGCGTTCCTCCCCGTGCTCCTGGTCTCCTTCGTCCAGATCGCCGGCCTCTGGGCAACCGGCGACTGGCAGCTTCATTTCGCGCCCCCGGCGATAGCCCCGCCGCCCGTACCAACGTCACCGGGCGATGCGCAAATCGTCATTGGTCTCGGCAACATTTTTTCCGCCCACGGGATCGCGACCATCGCCAACGGCGTGGCGTCCTTCGTCGCCTATGTGATGTTCTCGGTTGCCTGGTTCCGGCGCTACCTGATCGGGCCCGAGGGCATGACCATCGGTGCGGCCATGCGTTGGGGACCGCGCCAATGGCGGTTCATCTCGCGGTTTTTCATGCTCGTCGGCCTGGTGCTTCTCCTCGGGTTCCTGATCACGGTACCGGTCAATCTCCTCACCTCGGTCAACCCGGTGCTCGGGCTGTTCGGGCGGGCGGCGATCGTCGTCGGCACACTCCTGATCACGTCCCGGTTGCTGCTGGTCCTGCCGGCAGCCGCCGTCGACCGGAGCTTCGGATTTCGCGATGCCGGGACCGTCACGCAGGGCAAGAGCTGGTACATGCTGGGCATCTACCTGTTCTCGCTCCTGCCCGCGCTTTTCGCGCTGGTTATCGTCGCCCAGCTTCTCGCCGGGTTGGCGGAATCCCTGACCGGGCCGTCCCTGTCCTTCCTGTTCGTCGTGTTGCTGGTGCAGCAGGCGATCATGTTCATCGCCATCGCCTCCCAGGTGACCGCGCTGGCCGAGGCGTTCCGTCAGCTCGTCCCGCCGCCCCCTCCGGCACACGTCAACATAACGGTCTGACGGGAGCTGCGACGTGACCTACAAGCTGCCCGTCCTCGCCACCATCGCCGACAGCTACCGATTCCTGATCGCGCAATTCACCGCCTGGTTTCAGCTGGCCATCCTGCCGCTGGTGATTTGGGTCGCCCTGAATGTCGCCATCGCAAACGGGTGGCTGGCGGGCTGGAATCTCGGGATCGGCAGCGACCATCCGAGCATCGCCTACACGCTGCTCAATGCGCCCTTCATCCTCGCCTACCTGATCATCGCGGCGGCTCTGCTCCTCTATGCGGTCGAACTCCACCGGCTGGTCCTGGGTGCCAGCGCACGATCCGGCCCGCTGGCCTGGCTGGCCTGGCGGGCGCGGCACTGGCGCTATATCGGACAGGGCGTGGTGGTCATCGCGATCGTCGGTCTCGGGCTCATCGTGACCGCCACCTTCGTGCCGGCAATTGGCGCCGTCGCGGGAACCGCCGGGATCCTCGAGACGGCGGCCGGGCAGGTCACCCTGACATTCATCGTCCTCATCCTGTTCGCCGTCCCGATCGCGCTGCTCACCTGCATGGTGCTGCCGGCCCTGCCCGCCGCCGCGATCGACGACCTTGCCGTCAGCCTGACCGAGGCCTCGAACCAGGCCCGCGGCAACCTCTGGCGCATGACGATCATATTCGCGCTGGGCGGGCTGCTGCCGTTCTGGCTGCTCGAGCGGGGCGTCGGCTTATTGATCAAACGATCAATAACGGAGGGTGGCATTTCCGACCTGGTGACCCCGATCGTGATCAACTATGTCGGGTTCACGGTGCTCATCGTGCTGTTATCGGTGATCTACCGCCGCCTGCGCGACAACACGACCCTGCGGGTGGACGCCCCGGAGCGATAGTCAAGCCTGTATTGGCGCGCCGCCATCTGAGGTTGTGCTAGCCTTATCCCAGTACCGCAATTCTGGGGGGATGAGCGCATGTACAAGCTACCGGTCTGGCAGACGATCAAAGAGGGCCTCGGGTTTATCTGGACCGAGAAACGCGCCTGGTTCGACTACGCGCTCATCCCGATCATAGTCGCCACAGCTGCGCCGATGCTCATCGGACTTTTACTCATCGGCAAGCCGATCATCGGCTTGGCCTCCGAGGCTGAGGCGAGCAACCTTTTCGAGAATCTCGGGTTGAGATTTTTCGTAGTTATCGGTCTGAGTGCCTTGTTCTCCGCCTGGCTCTATGTCGCGTTCGCCGTCGCGTGGCATCGTCGTTATCTGCTTGGCCCTCAGAACACGAGCGCGCGCGAACTGCTTCAATGGAGCCGACGGCACTGGATATTCGTCGGCCGCGGCGTAGGCTACTTTCTATTGGTTGCCGCGGTCCTTGTTCCACTCGTTTTCGTCCTTAACCTCATCCTCGGCAGCTTGATTATCGGCTTGGGGCCCGCAGGCCCGGTGCTCGTCCCCGTTCTCGTGATCGCCTTGTTCACGTTCTTCTTCATTCAGATCGTCGGACTTTCCCTGGTCTTCCCCGCGGCTGCGATCGAGGATTCAGAGCTGGGCCTCATTGCCGCCTGGACTATCTCCAAGGGTAACCGCTGGCGGATGATTGGTATAATTTTAGTCGGAACGTTCATACCGACTTTCATTATTCAGTTTGTGCTCCTAGCCATCGTGGCAGCCATAACTGTCGCAGTGGGGATGACTGTTGATTCAAGCGCAACGCCGTCGGTATCCGCAGCGATCATCATCGAATTGGTCGCACAAGCGATCAGTTTCCTCGGGATTGCCATCGGCGTGTCGATGCTGTCGATCATGTATCGCCGCCTCAGGGACAACGTGCCCCTCGAAACCAAGCAAACCGCCTAGAGCAGATCCTGCAGCTGGGCGACCAGCGGCACGTCGGCGGGGGGCATCGGATACTCCCGGAGCGCGTTGGGGCGCACCCAGGCCAGTTTCTGGCCCTCGCGGGGCTGCGGCGTGCCCTCCCAGACCCGGCACACGAACAATGGCATCAGCAGGTGGAAGTCGTCATAGGCGTGGCTGGCGAAGCCGATGGGCGCCAGGCAGCTCTCATAGGTGTCGATGCCGAGCTCCTCGTCGAGCTCGCGGATCAGCGCGGCCTCGGGGGTCTCGCCGTCCTGCACCTTGCCGCCGGGAAACTCCCACAGGCCGGCCATGGACTTGCCCTCGGGCCGGCGCGCCAGCAGCACCCGGTCATCCGCATCGATCAGCGCCACGGCGCTGACCAACAGCAGGGGCGAACCAGACAAACCGCCTAGCTCCGGTAGTCGGCGTTGATCGAGATGTAGCCGTGGGTCAGGTCGCAGGTCCACACGGTCCCGCGGCCCCGGCCGACGCCCAGGTCGATGTCGATGTCGATCTCCTGGTCCTTCATGTGGGCCGCCACGGGGGTCTCGTCATAGTCCGCAACGAGCTGGCCCAGCCGGGTGATGGGCACGCCGCCGACGGCAATCGACAGCCGGTCGCGATCCGCCTTCTCGCCGGCCTTGCCGACGGCCATGACGATCCGGCCCCAGTTCGCGTCCTCGCCGGCGATCGCCGTCTTGACCAGTGGCGAGTTCGCCACCGCCAGGCCGACGGCCCGCGCCGCACGTTTGGATTCCGCACCTTTGACATTGATGGTGACGAACTTCTGCGCCCCCTCGCCGTCGCGCACGACCTGTTGGGCGAGATCGACGAACACCTCGCGCAGCGCGGCCTTAAAGTCGGCGAGATGCTTGTCGCCCGCACCCTTGATCCGGGGCTGGCCCTTGGCCTGGCCGGTCGCGAACATCAGGACCGTGTCGGACGTGGAGGTGTCGCTGTCGACGGTGATCGCGTTGAAGGATTCGTCCGACGCCCAGCGCACGAGGCGCTGCAGGACCGGCGCGGGGATCTTCGCATCGGTGAACACGAAGCCCAGCATCGTCGCCATGTCGGGCGCGATCATGCCCGAGCCCTTGGCGAAACCGGAGATGGTGACCAGCGTCTTGCCGATCCGCACCTTGCGGCTGGCACCCTTGGCAAACGTGTCGGTGGTCATGATCGCATCGGCGGCGTCACGCCAGTTGCCGGCCCCCAGCGCCCGCTTCATGTCGGGCAGCTTGCCTGCGACATAGTCGGGCTCGCGCGGCTCGCCGATGACGCCCGTTGAGGCGATATAGACGTCCTGGGCGCGGCAGCCGAACAGATGGGCGGCCTGCCCGGCGGTCTGTGCGACCTGCAAATCGCCGGCGAGGCCGGTGAACGCGTTGGCATTCCCGGAATTGACCACCAACACCCGTGCCTTGCCGCGCGGCAGGATGGCCCGGCACCATTCGACGGGTGCGGAGGGACATCTGGATTTCGTGAGGACTCCGGCTGCGGTGGTCCCCGGCGCAAACGCCGCGACCATCAGATCCTTGACGCCGCGCTGTTTCTTCAGGCCGACCGAAAGGCCCGCGAGCCGGACGCCGCGGACATTCGCCACGTCAGGGAAACGCGCCGGGGCCAGCGGCGAACGCGCCAGTGCCGGCGCCCTGGGCGCCGCTTTGGATTTGGATTTCACAGACTTGGCCATGGCAAATACCCCCGGATGATCCTCAGCCGGGGGACATCACCGGGACGCGCGGCGTCACTGTGGTGGGGTGCCCTCGACCGGCGAGCCGTCGAGATTGAAGATCTGAATCTCGGCTTTCGATCGCAGTTCCGCCATATGCGTGGCGATCAACTCGCGCGTCAACTGCTGTTCGAGCGTGGGCAGCGATTCCTCGAAGCTCGGCGCCGGCTGGCGGCGCTTGTCGACGACCTTGATCACATGCCATCCGAAGTCCGTCTGGACCGGGTCCGGGCCAATGGTACCCGGCTCGATCACGAATGCGGCGCTGGAGAATGGCGCCACCATTCCGCTGCGGGTGAAATAGCCCAGATCGCCGCCTCGCGTGGCGCTGGGGCCCTGGGAGCGCTCACGCGCGAGATCACCGAAATCGGCCCCGCCCTCGAGCGCCTTGATGATGTCGTAGCCGTCCTCTTCACTCTCGAGCAGGATGTGCTGCGCATGCACCTCGATCGGCCCCTCGGTGTTAGCAATCGTCGCGTTATATTCAGCCCGCAAATCCTCTTCCGTGAGGCCCGCGGTGATCAGGCGGTTCATGTAGGTCTGCTGGACGGCGACCCGCGCGAACTCGGCGATCTGAGCCTGCACGGCAGGGTCATTCTCGAGATCATCCTCACGGCCCGCTTTGACGATCAGCTCACCGTCCACCAATTGCTGGACGATCTGGATAAACACCTGGGCGTCCGGCGCCTGGCGAAACTGCTCGGGCAACCGTTGAAACGCGATGGCCACATCCGACTGGCGTATCTCGAACCCGTCCACAACGGCCACGATCGGATTCTCCGGCGCATCTGCCGCGTTCTCCGCAGGATCATTGCCTTGCTGGGCGATGGCGGGCGCCAGGCCAACGGTCATAAAAACGAGCACGAATAACGTGGCGAGCGTGCGGAACATCTTTGAAGTCTCCTGTAGACGACCCGTCCCGGGGACGGTGTCCCGGACGGTCATTTGAACTGCGGACTAGACTGCCGTGTTCTTAAAAACGGCACAAGATGAACACGGCAGTGGCGGGTTGTGCCACACGGCAATGTGAATCGGAAATCCGGCGACAAAACGGCATTTCGATGATGGTCCGGTGCCATGACCGGCCCGGGAACGGCAGCGACGTTGACACATGTTCGAGCGCACCCTAGACAATGCGCCGATAATCCCCATCTATCCGGGAGCAGTCACCGGCCCCCGGAACCAGCGTCGCCTTGCGGGCAGGTTCCTGCCGGAGATGTCAGCACAAAAGGGTTCGAGGTAGAGGTATGGTCCTCAGTCTGGTCAAACGGGCCTTCGGAACGGCGAACGACCGTTACCTGAAGAAGCTTCATAGAGACGTCGAGGCGATCAACGCGCTCGAGCCTGGTATGGAAGAGCTCGACGACGCGGCATTGCGCGCGCGCACCGACGCGTTCCGCACGCGGCTGGCCGCCGGAGAGAAGGTCGACGACCTTCTGGTCGAGGCCTTCGCCACAGTGCGCGAAGCCGCTAAGCGGACGCTCGGCCAGCGGCATTTCGACGTCCAGCTCCTCGGCGCGATGATCCTGAACAAGGGCATGATCTCCGAGATGAAGACCGGCGAAGGCAAGACCCTCGTCGCAACATTGGCGGTCTATCTGAACGCGCTCGAAGGCAAGGGCGTCCATGTGGTCACGGTCAACGACTATCTGGCGCAGCGTGACTCCGGCTGGATGGGCCAAGTCTACAACTTCCTGGGCCTGACCACCGGCTGCATCACCAATTCCATGTCCGACGAGGAACGGCGCGCAGCCTATGCCGCCGACGTGACCTATGGCACGAACAACGAGTTCGGCTTCGACTATCTGCGCGACAACATGAAGTTCCATCTCGAAGAGATGGTGCAGCGCGAATTCAACTACGCCATCGTCGATGAGGTGGACTCGATCCTGATCGACGAAGCCCGTACGCCGCTCATCATCTCGGGCCAGGTGGAGGATTCAACCGCCGCCTATGCCGAGGCCGACAAAATCATCCCGATGCTGATCGATGAAGATTACGAGATCGACGAGAAGGCCCGTGCCGCGACCCTCACCGACCAGGGCGTGGAACATACCGAGGCGCTGCTCGCCGAGGCCGGCCTGCTCGAGGGCGGCGCCAGCCTCTACGACATCACCAGCGTCACGATCCTGCATCACATCAATCAGGCGCTGCGGGCCCACAAGCTGTTCCAGCGCGACAAGGACTACATCGCCCATGAAGGCCGGATCGTCATCATCGACGAGTTCACCGGCCGCATGATGGAAGGCCGCCGCTTCTCCGACGGGCTTCACCAGGCGCTCGAGGCCAAGGAAGGCGTCGAGGTCCAGAACGAAAACCAGACCCTCGCCTCGATCACGTTCCAGAACTACTTCCGCCTTTACCCCAAGCTCGCAGGCATGACCGGTACGGCGATGACGGAATCCGCCGAATTTGCGGAGATCTACAAGCTCGAAGTGGTCGATATTCCGACGCACCGGCCGATGGTGCGTGACGACCAGAATGACGAGGTCTATCGGACGCTCGAAGAGAAATACAACGCCATCAACGACCTCATCGAGGAGGCCAACAAGCGCGGCCAGCCGGTGCTGGTCGGCACGGTCTCGATCGAGAAATCGGAGGAAGTCTCCGAGGCGCTGAAGTCGCGCAAGATTCCCCATGAAATTCTGAACGCGCGCCATCACGAGCGCGAGGCCCAGATCATCGGCCAGGCGGGTGCGACGGGTGCGGTCACAATCGCGACCAACATGGCTGGCCGCGGCACCGATATTCAGCTCGGCGGCAATTTGGACATGCGCCTTGAAGCCGAACTTGCCGACATGGAAGACGGGCCGGCGCGCGACGAAAAAGAAGCCAGCATTCGCGCCGAAGTCGAAAAATTCCATGACACCGTAATCGCAGCGGGCGGCCTCATGGTGATCGGCACCGAGCGCCATGAAAGCCGGCGGATCGACAACCAGCTCCGCGGCCGATCCGGCCGCCAGGGCGACCCGGGCACGTCACGCTTCTTCCTGTCGCTGCAGGACGATCTGATGCGCATCTTCGGGTCCGAGCGCATGGACGGCATGCTGACCAAGCTTGGCATCGAAGAGGGCGAGGCAATCGTCCATCCGTGGATCAACAAGGCGCTCGAAAAGGCGCAGCAGAAGGTCGAGGCCCGCAACTTCGAGATCCGCAAGCAGCTGCTGCAATACGACGACGTCATGAATGACCAGCGCAAGGTCATCTATGAGCAACGCAAGGATTTGATGCGGACCGACGATGTGTCCGACACGATCAAGGCGATGCGGGCCGAAGCGCTCGATGACGTGATCGCACGGACCATCCCCGAAAAGGTGTTCGCCGAACAGTGGGACACGGATTTGCTCCACGAGGAGGCGATGCGGATATTCGGCCTCGACATCCCGGCAGATGAATGGGCCGCCGAAGAGGGCATCGCAGACGAGGAAATCCACGACCGGCTCGAGAAAATGGTCGACGAGCGCATGGCCGCCAAGGTCGCCAACTATGGCGAAGAGATCATGCGTATGGCCGAGAAGAACCTGCTTCTGCAGATTCTCGATCAGCACTGGAAAGACCATCTTCTGCGTCTCGACCATCTGCGCCAAGGCATCGGCCTGCGCGCCTTCGGTCAGAAGAATCCGCTGAACGAATACAAACGCGAAGCGTTTGACATGTTCCAGGACATGCTCGGGCGCCTGCGCGAGGGCGTGACCCAGCTGCTCAGCCATATCGAGATTCAGGTCAACGTACCCGACGCCATTCCCGAGCCCCGCTCACCGCAAAGCGTGGAAGCACAGCATACGACGGTCGGACAGTTCGGCGATGCCACCCCGCGCGCGGACGAAACCGGCGCCGGCGCAGCATCGGCGCGCAGCCAGGCCACGGCCACGATCGACCCCGAGGATCCTTCGACCTGGGGCAAGGTTCCGCGCAATGCGCCATGCCCGTGCGGCACCGGCAAAAAATACAAGCACTGCCACGGCCGAAGCGCCTAGGGCGGGGATCGCAAAATGGTCGATTTCGGCGTCTTCGATCACCTCGACCGCCGGGCTGGCGTGCCTGACCAGACCATCTACGAAGACAGGCTGCGCCTGATTTCCGCCTACGATCAGGCCGGGATCGCGATGTATCACCTGGCCGAGCATCACGCGACGCCGCTCGGCCTCGCCCCCTCGCCCAGCGTGTTCCTCTCGGCCGTTGCCCAGCGGACCACGAACATGCATTTCGGGCCGATGGTCTATTGCCTGCCGCTGTATGAGCCGCTCCGGTTGATCGAAGAGATCTGCATGCTCGACCAGATGAGCGGCGGGCGGTTCGAGTTCGGGGTCGGCCGGGGGATCTCGCCTTTCGAGGTCGCGTACTTCGGGATCGACAAGGAGAATGCCGGCCCGATCTATCTGGAGGCGTTCGAGGCCCTCAGGCGCGGCCTGTCGTCCGATGTGCTGAGCTTCGCCGGCGAACATTTTCATTACGATGACGTGCCGATGGTGGTGACACCCGTTGGCAAGCGCCTGCCGCCGATGTGGTACGGCGTGGCGACACCCAACGGCGCAGCCTGGCCCGCATCCCAGAAGATCAATGTGATCAGCAATTCACCCTGTGAGATCGCCCGCAGCGCGACCGACCAGTATCGCGAGACGTGGGACAGCGAACATGGCGGGCCCGTCACGGCGAAGCTCGGTGTCGCCCGCCATGTTTTTGTGGCCGAGACCCAGGACGAGGCCGAGCGGGTCGCCGGGCGCGCCTATGCGGCCTGGTATGAGAATTTCATCAACCTCTGGCGCAAGTTCGGCGTCGAGGATCCGGCCTATGCCTCGACGCTGGAGACCGCCCGCCAACGCGATGCGATCATCGCCGGTACGCCGGACATGGTGGCGTCGGAGATCGAACGCCAGATTGAGGCCGCGGGGCTCAATTACTTCGTTTGCCGGTTTGCCTATGGCGATCTGAGCTTCGAGGAGGCGTCGGGGTCATTCGACCGCTTCGCGCACGAGGTCATGCCCCGCTTCGCCTGATCTTCGGTTCAGGCCAGGCCGGGGTTCAGGCCAGGCCGGCGCTACCCAGATTCAGGAACTTCTCGCGCCGTTGCGCCTGCAACGCCGGGCCGTCCATCCCGTCCATCGCGCGAAGCGCCTCGTTCAGCGCCGCGTCGACCGCGCCGACCGCCACATCGGGTTCACGATGTGCGCCACCCAGTGGCTCGGCCACGATCCCGTCGATCAGCTTCAGCTCGGCGAGATCCTGCGCCGTGATCTTGAGCGCCTCGGCCGCATCCTGCGCGCGCGCTCCGTCGCGCCACAGGATCGACGCGCAGCCTTCGGGCGAGATCACCGAATAGACGGCGTGCTCCATCATCAAGACCGTGTTTGCCGTCGCGATCGCAACGGCGCCACCCGATCCACCCTCGCCGATGATCACCGATACGAACGGCACCTGCAGGCCGAGCGAGGCCTGGATGGCGCGCGCGATCGCCTCGGATTGGCCGCGCTCCTCGGCACCCACCCCGGGATAGGCACCCGACGTGTCCACGAAGGACAGGATCGGCAAGTCGAACCGGTTTGCGAGGTCCATGAGACGCTGGGCCTTGCGGTAGCCCTCGGGCCGCGCCATGCCGAAATTATGGTGGATGCGGCTTTCCGTATCGTTGCCTTTTTCCTGACCGAGCACGATCACGGGACGGCCATGATAGCGGCCCATGCCGGCCACCAGGGCGTTGTCCTCGGCGTAGAGCCGGTCGCCGGCCAGGGGCACAAACTCCGTGATCAGGCCCGAGACATAGTCGCCGCATTTCGGCCGCGCGGGATGACGGGCGACCTGGACCTTCTGCCAGGCCGAGAGCTTGCCATAGGTCTGGCGCAGCTGACGGTCGACCTTGTCTTCGAGCTTTCCGACTTCTTCGGCGATGTTGAGATCACCATTGTCGGACAGCCTGCGAAGCTCTTCGATCTGACCTTCGAGCGCGGCGAGTGGTTTTTCGAAATCCAGAAAATGCGGCATGGCGTTCTACTAGTTGGCGTTCACGCGGCTGGCAAGCGGATGATGGTCGGCAACAAGCTTCCGCATCCGCTCATCGAGCACATGTGTATAGATCTGGGTGGTGGAAATGTCAGCGTGACCCAGCATCTGCTGGACGCTGCGCAGGTCGGCATCGTGATGTAACAAATGCGTTGCAAACGCATGCCGCAGCACATGCGGGCTGACCTTGCGCGGATCAAGATCCGCCTTCTCGGCCAGATCCTTCAGGAGCTGGAAGAACCGCTGGCGGGTCAGATGTTTGCCGCCGCGCCCGGCAAACAGGAACGGGTTCGTGGTTCCCTCCGGCACGAAAGTGCCGCGCACCTCGAGATAGTCCCGCACGGCCTGGCGGGCGGGCTCGCTCAACGGGACCATCCGCTCCTTGTCGCCCTTCCCGCGCACGATCAGGACCTCGGGGTCACGCTGCACGGTCGCGAGGGGCAAGCCGACGAGTTCGGTCACGCGCATCCCCGTGGCGTAGCAAAGCTCGACCAGGGCGCAGATACGCTTGCCGTCCGGCCCGTCGCGCGCGGCCGCGGCATCGAGCAGCGCGCCCACATCGGCTTCGGAAAGGATCTTCGGCAGCGAGCGGCCCTGCCGGGGACTTTCAAGGATCGCGCTCGGATCGTCGGCACGCAAACCATCGGCATAGAGGAAACGATAGAACTGGCGCAGCGTTGACAGGCGCCGGGCCGATGTCCGCGTGGCCATGCCGCGGCTTTCCAGATTCTTCAGATAGCGGCGAAGGTCGTCGGTCGACGCGTCGTCGAGCGCGGCCTTGCGGCTCATGTCTGTGCCGCAAAGAAATTCCGCTGCGTCTCCCAAGTCGTGCCGGTAGGCCGCAATGGTGTTGGCCGACGCGCCGCGTTCGGCCAGCAGCAGTTCCAGGAATGCTTCGAAATACCGACTGACAATCGCCGGCGAGATGGCCTTGCGCCGCCGGCTCATCGCACCCGTGCGACCAACGCGGCGCGGGCAATAGCCTGTGCGTCGGTATCCAGCCCAACGCGCTGCAGACCGCGCACCACGTTGGCGACCACGCCGGCATGGGGTGTCTCACCCGCCTGCCCGAGTACGATCATCGCGTAGAGCGTGACTTCCGCACGCCGCTTCGCGATCGCGGCGCGGGCCAGCCCTGCAAGCGCCGCAGGACTCGGAACCGGCCCACCAATTTGCGTTGTGTCGTCAACGGTCACCGGTGCGCTGCGCCAGTTTTCCTCCGACACCGGGTCTCCAAGGATCTGCAGCATATACAGCGCCAAACCGATATCGGCCGTCCCCTCATTGTTGCCTGCCAGGTCGATCCAGCGGGACAGGCGCGTGGGGCTCCACGGCACCGGGGGCAACGGGGACACCGGCGCGCGTGATCTCCGGGTCAGTTGCGGGTCCAACCTGCCCGGAGCCGGAATTTGCGTGCCCGTGACGGCCGTGATGGTGGCAAGGGCAGCGGGATCGGGCACACCGAATTGTGCCGGGGCAGCAATATTTTCAGGCTCCGGTGCGGCGGGCAGATTGCGCCCGATGATCCGCATCTCCGGCCACATGAGCGCCGTAGCCCGTGCCATATCCGCCACGGATCGCGCCTGACGAACGACGAGTTGATACCATTCGATTGCCAGGTCGTCCTCGCCCGCCAACAGCGCCGCACGCGTCGCGGCGGCGGCGAGCCAACCGAAACCCGACGTCGCGGGGACATCCGCGAGCAGCGCCGCAGTGGTGGTCATGACGATATCGTCAACTTCCGCCGCCTGAGCCAGTGTCCAGGCTTCCCACAAGGCTTCGGACCTGGCGATCGCGACGGTCTGGTTGCGCGCCGCGAGATACAGGTAGGCGAGCCAGATATCACGGTCGACGGAATCCGGATCAAGCAGCGCCGCGGCGATGGCTTCATCGCTTGCGCCCAGTCCGTCATAAACGGCCACGACGTCATCGGCGTCGACCACGCCACGCCGCAATGCGCGATGCGCCAGAGCGAGCTTCCGCGCCGGGTCGACCTGCGGGGACACCAGCATTGCCCGCACCAGCGCGGGATCATTGCTCGCCAGCATCCAGTCCGGCAGCTCGGCTTCGGCGACCGTCAGCATCGCGAACGTCAAAACATCCGTCGCGCCCGGCGTCTCGAGCTGTTCCGGCGCGAGTTGAGCACCCACGGCTGTTGCATAGGCGATATTCTGGAAGACGCCGTCCGTGTCGCCGCGCTCCTCGCGCAGAAGATCGAGCCCCAGGGACGCCTCCGCCCCCTTCCCGCCAACGATCTGGCACAGGATGAGCGCCTTCTGCCAGAAGGGCTCCGCGTAGCCACCCTTGTATTGATCCAGCACATCGCAACCGGTCTCCAGATCACTGCGCAGGAAATTTGCACTGACAATTGACCGTGCGAGATGATCCGGCACCCGGCGCGAATGCGCGGCCCGCGCCAGCTCAATCGCATCAGCCGGCGCGCCGATCGAGACCAGACCCGCCACGCGAGCGGCAAGCAAACCGGGCTTCCCGCTGTCGGCCACTGATCCGCCACCATCCGGTGGCGTCGCGCTGGACAGCAGGAGACGGCGCGTCAACTCCCGCGCTTCCCCGGCCAGATAGCGTGACGGCAGCGTCGTCAGGAGGCGGACCGCCGTGGTGTGATCGGTCCCGGCCCACATATCAGCGCCAAGGCCACCGTTGGATGCGCCCAGCACGCCGACGGCATCCTCGGCCAGGGCGTCGAGACCGCGGATCAGCACACCTCCCGGCGAAAGGGCGGGGTCGGCCGGCGTAACGGCGGGTTGCGCGCCGGTGCCACCCGGTGCGCTTTCGGGCGGCGGCAGAGGTGCCAGGCGGATCGGCCCGGACTGCTGCGCATGGGCGGTCGGCGCATTACTGGCCATTGCACCGAGTGAAAGTGCGAAAATCGATGCAATTGTGACGGCGAATTGGCGCATGGGTGTTAGCGCGGGAAGCGATCGTTGGGGATCGTTTTCTCGACGCTTTCCGTCGGCGCGGGTATGTCCCATGTCGCAAGAAACACACCGCCGGCGACGATTACGGCAAGAAACAGGACAATGATGTACTTGGCCAAGCGATCCTCCTAGCGAATCTAATGGGCAAATCTAACGGGCGAACCCATGTCATGGAGCCCAGCTATGACAATCTCCGGTCTCGCAGGGCTTCACGTGATTGATTATTATGCCATCCGAACCATGGCGATAACGCGGCGAATCGTTTGCCGGACCGAATCGCATCAAGATAGCAGCGCATGAGCGATTCTGAACAAGCCGAAGACGAACGCGACCCGACGAAACTTCGACCGACGGCGGGCGGCATGGACCGGTCCATCGTGATGGTCGGCCTGATGGGGGCCGGCAAGTCATCCATCGGCCGTCGCCTGGCGACGCGCCTGGCCCTGCCCTTTGTCGATGCCGACACCGAAATCGAGGCCGCAGCCGGTTGCACCATTGCCGAATTCTTCGAACGCCATGGCGAGGCGGAGTTCCGCGACGGCGAACGCCGGGTGATCGCACGTCTGCTGGAGGACGAACCCAAGGTTCTGGCGACCGGTGGCGGGGCATTCATGGACGAAGAGACCCGCGCCGCGATCGCCCATGCCGGCATTTCGGTCTGGCTGCGCGCCGATCTCGACACGCTGGTGCGCCGCACAGCGCGACGCAGCGATCGCCCGCTGCTCAACAAGGGCGACCCTTCAGGTACGCTGGAAAACTTGATGGAGACCCGCCATCCGGTCTATGCGCAGGCTGACATAGTCGTCGAGAGCGACGACGGCCCGCCCGACGAAACCGTCGAGCGCGTGGTGGACGCGCTTGCGGCATTCAGGGACAGGATAGAGGCATTGCCAGCACAATGAATGTTTCGGCTGAAAACACGCGAACCATCCGCGTTGATCTGGGCGTGCGCTCCTACGATATCGCGATCGGTCCCGGACTGATCGACAAGGCCGGCACGCTTCTCGCCGAGCGACTTGGCGAACGTCGGACGATCATCATCACCGACACCAATGTCGGCCCGATTTATGCTGAACGGCTTGCGGCCGCACTGGGGCGGGCGGGCCATCAAACACGCACCATCACCGTCGCGGCGGGCGAAGCATCGAAATCCTACGCCCAGCTCGAAGACCTGCTGGAGGACCTGATCGGCGGCGGTCTCGAGCGCGGCAGCGTTCTGATCGCGCTCGGCGGCGGGGTCGTCGGGGATCTCACAGGGTTCGCCGCGAGCATCGCGCTGCGCGGTGTTGAGTTCGTGCAAATTCCCACCTCGTTGCTGGCGCAAGTCGACAGTTCCGTCGGCGGCAAGACCGCCATCAACTCCCGGCAGGGCAAGAATCTGGTCGGCACGTTTTATCAGCCCCGGTTGGTCATCGCGGACACCGACACCCTCAAGACGCTGCCCGCCCAGGAAATGCGCGCCGGGTATGCGGAAGTCGCCAAATACGGTTTGCTCGGTGATGCCGCCTTCTTCGAATGGCTCGAGACCAACGCCGCCGCGATCCTCGGCGGCGACGCCGCGGCGCAGATCCACGCCATCGAGCGGGCGTGCGAAATGAAGGCGGAAATCGTTAACCAGGACGAGCGCGAAACGGGTCGCCGGGCGCTGTTGAATCTCGGCCACACATTCGCCCACGCACTGGAAGCCGAAACCGGTTATGGCGCAGGCTTGCTGCATGGTGAGGCCGTGTCCATCGGCATGGTGCTCGCGTTCGAGCTCTCGGCGCGGATGGGCCTGTGCACACAAGCCGAAGCGGCACGGACCCGCGCCCATCTCGACGCTGCAGGTCTGCCCACGGGCTTCCCCGCACATCCCGGCACCGGCTGGGACGCGGACATATTGCTGGCGCATATGGGACGAGACAAGAAAGTCCAGGAAGGGCGTCTTACCTTCATCCTGGCAAACGGTATTGGCGATACGTTTGTAACCAACGAGGTGGCGGTCGACGAGGTGTCACGCCTCCTTTCCGAGATGGCGACAGCCGCCTGACACTTTCCAAACAGGCCAGAGAACCATGAGTGATCCCCTCACCCTTACCGTCATCGGAATTGTTGTTCTGTTGGCGCTTTCGGCGTTCTTTTCAGGGTCCGAAACGGCGCTGACCGGCGCATCGCGGCCGCGCATGCATCAACTTGAAAGCGAGGGCAACCGGCGTGCCGGCACGGTCAATCTGTTGCATGCCCGGCAGGAGCGCCTGATCGGCGGCATTCTGATCGGCAACAACATCGTCAACATCCTCGCATCAGCACTCGCAACCAGCATGATGATCACGCTGTTCGGCGATGCCGGCGTTGTGTATGCGACGATCGCCATGACGACACTTGTCGTGATCTTTTCGGAAGTCCTGCCGAAAACCTACGCCATCCGGCATGCCGATGATGTGGCGATCACCGTCGCGCGCCCGATCCGGTTCATCGTCATCGCGCTGTCGCCGCTGTCACGCGCGATCGAGGCGGTCGTCGGCGTGCTGTTGCGGCTGATGGGTGAGAAAATTTCCTCGGAAGGCGACGCCATGCGCGAACAGGAACTGCGCGGCGCCATCCGCCTGCACGCCGATACAAACACCGTGTCTGCCCATGAGGGACTGATGCTCGGCGGGGTGATGGACCTCGACGATGTCGAGGTCGGTGAGATCATGACCCACCGCACCGACGTGCAAATGGTCGACGCCGGGCTTTCGGCCAGCGAGATCCTGGGCAAGGTTCTGGATTGTCCGTTCACACGTGTCCCGCTGTATGAGGACGACCCGGACAACATCATCGGCGTCATCCACGCCAAGGCGCTGCTGCGCGAGGTCCAGAGCCATGACGGTCATATCGACGAGATTGATGTCCGCGCGGTTGCCTCCGAACCGTGGTTCGTACCGGAATCGACCGACTGCCTGCGCCAGCTGCACGAGTTTCGCGACCGGCGCGAACATTTCGCGCTCGTGGTCGACGAGTATGGGGCGCTTCAGGGTGTCGTCTCCCTGGAGGATATCATCGAGGAGATCGTTGGCGAGATCGACGATGAGCACGACATTCCCGTCCCCGGCATGCGCCGCCAGTCCGATGATACATTCATCGTTGATGGCCGCGTGACCATCCGGGACCTGAATCGTGAGTTCGACTGGGACCTGCCCGACGAGGAAGCCTCGACCATCGCGGGGCTCGTGCTGCACGAAGCCCGTTTCATCCCCGAAGAGGGTCAGAGCTTCGATATCGAGGGCCTGAAGATCGATATTCTGCGGCGCAACGGCAACCAGCTGCGCTCATTGCGCATTACGCGACGTTCGCCCGATAGCGACGCCGATGTCACGCCATCGCGGTGACCCATTCTTGACCGGGTCGGGCGCAAACCTATAGTCCCGCCCGAACCCATTTTCTGTGAGGATTGATCCGATGCCACTGTCGAACCCGGCGGAGCGCGAACACATTCACAACCGCACGGTCGAGTGCAACGGCTACCGGCGCAAGGACGGGCTGTGGGACATTGAGGGTCGCCTCGTCGATGTGAAGACCTACACGTTCCACAACAATGAGCGTGGCGACGTGCCGCCGGGCGAGCCGGTGCACGAGATGTGGATCCGCCTGACGGTCGACGACGACCTAAAAATTCATGGCGTCGAGGCCACGACCGAGTACAGCCCGTTCTCCATCTGCAAGCAGGTCGCACCAAACTTCGAGCGCCTCGTCGGCGTCAGCATCGGGCCGGGCTGGCGCAAACGGGTCCGCGACCGTGTCGGCGGCGTCGAGGGATGCACCCATATCGTGGAAATGCTCGGGCCGGTCGCCACCACGGCGTTTCAGACCATCTACCCGCTCCGGAACAAGGAGCAGCCGGAGGGCGAACGCGTTTCCACACGCCCGCCGCGTCTGTTGAACACCTGTCACGCGTTTCGCAGTGACGGTCCGAAGGTGAAGGAATTCTGGCCCGACCATTATGACGGACCCGCGCACGACTAGCCGCGCCGGCTTTCGCCGACGGGCCCTCCGCCGCCGCCTGCCTCTATCCGACGGCGCGTGTCGCCGGGATATAGGGTGCGCGAAACGGCGCGGTCCGTTCGATTGTCGCGGACGGATTGGCAGTTGCCGCAACGCTCTCGCGCGTACGGATTTCCGCAAAATAGCTGGCGATGAAGACGCGGATGGCCGCCGTACGCCCCAATTCACCGGCGTTGGCGTCGATGATGGTGCAAAGCCGATCGACCGTTAAACGTTCACGCACCGCGATATCGGACAAGGCTTCCCAGAACTGGGGTTCCAACCGGACGCTGGTGCGCAACGAACCCACTGTGATGTTGCGATTTACAAGCATTGTGGCTGTCCTTCCGACCCCAATGGGGTCTGCGAATTACGATTGGCAGCACGGTAGAACGCAGGGGGGTGCATTTGCAACACATAGATTATATTGTATCAATTTGTTTCTTTATGAGCCTCCTCGGGAGTCACGGTGCGCATCGAAAGTGCGTGCAGGCCACCCTCGAATTCCGCAGAAAGCAGGGCGTTGACCGACCGCTGGCGGATCACGCGCGATTGCCCCGCAAAATCGGGGCTCACGATCACAATATCGAAATGTGTTTCCCCCTCGGGCCGGGCGCCTGCATGACCGGCGTGCTTGTGCGAGTCGTCTCGCACCTCGATCTGTCGGACATCCAGTCCGTTCTCAAGGGCCGCTTGGATGCGTTCTGCACGATTCATCGAATTCTCCAACGTTTGAACTCCCTCACGAAATTGCGCCCCGATATTGCCTCGGGCAGGTCCACCAGACATATTCCGCGCATGACACGGCGGCGCGATTCCATCGACCTGGACGACCTGCTCACCGAAGGCGGTGGCAGCGCGACGGGCCTGCGCGTCTGCGAGCAAGCCGGCTGCGAACTGCCGGGCGAATTCAGGGCACCGAAGTCACGGGACAATGTTCGTGAATATATCTGGTTCTGCCTCGATCATGTGCGCGCATACAACAGTTCGTGGAATTACTATGCCGGGATGTCGGAGGACGAAATCGAAACCGACCGGCACGGCACCACATTCTGGCACCGACCGACCTGGCCATTTAGCGGCAAACGCCCCGGTGAGGGCATCCGGGATGACTTCGGTTTTTTCGAGTCCGAGGCAGACACGGCGGCGAGCGCAAATACGTCCGGCATGGACTCTGAAACTATTGACGCCCTTGCTATAATGAAATTGTCGCCACCGCTGTCAGCAGACGCTATAAAGCGGCGCTACAAGGAGCTGGTCAAACAGCACCATCCCGACGCGAATGGCGGCGACAAGCTGGCGGAAGAACGTCTCAAGGCGATCAACCAAGCCTACGCAACGCTAATGCAATCGGTCGGCCCCTGAGGGAGCCGCACCGGACGAAGAAAATTTGACGAAAGTGGACCGGATTATGGAAGCGACTAAATCGATTACAAGTGCCGATATGCCCGTCAACCCGGAGCCCGACATCATGGTGTCGGCGCGCAAGGTTTTCGGGATCGATGCCGATATGGAGGTCCCGGCCTTCTCTGAGGAAACCGTTCATGTGCCCGCGCTCGACGAGAGCTACCGGTTCGACCATGACACCACGCTCGCGATCCTCGCCGGCTTTAAACACAATCGTCGGGTGATGATCCAGGGCTATCACGGCACCGGGAAATCGACCCATATCGAACAGGTCGCTGCGCGCCTCAACTGGCCGACCGTCCGGGTCAACCTGGACAGTCATATCAGCCGCATCGACCTGATCGGCAAGGACGCGATCGTGCTGCGCGACGGGGTGCAGATCACCGAGTTCCGCGAAGGCATCCTGCCCTGGACCCTGCAGCATCCCTGCGCCCTCGTCTTTGACGAGTATGACGCCGGCCGACCGGACGTCATGTTCGTGATTCAGCGCGTGCTGGAGGCCGACAGCAAGCTGACCCTGCTCGACCAGAACAAGATCATCCGTCCGCACCCGAGCTTCCGCCTGTTCTCCACGGCGAACACCGTTGGCCTGGGCGACACGACCGGCCTGTATCACGGCACGCAACAGATCAACCAGGCGCAGATGGATCGCTGGAATATCGTCACGACGCTGAACTACCTGCCCCATGAGCAGGAAGTCGACATTGTGACCGCGAAATCCCCGACCTATGACAACAAGGAAGGTCGCGAGAAGATTTCAGCCATGGTCGCGACCGCCGACTTGACGCGCTCGGGCTTCGTCGCCGGCGACATCTCGACTGTCATGTCCCCACGGACGGTGATCACCTGGGCCGACAATGCGGAGATCTTCGGGTCGATCCCGCTCGGGTTCCGGGTCACCTTCCTGAACAAATGCGACGAGGTCGAGCGTTCGACGGTCGCCGAATATTATCAGCGCTGCTTCGGGACCGAACTCGAAGACGGCGTGGTCGCGCCGGCCCCAACTCAGTAAGACGCCGATGGCGGGATCGAACAAAGGCGGCAACGACGGACCGGTCGAAGAATTTCGGCGCGTCACTGCTGCGGCCATGCGTGCCATGGCCCATGAACCGGAATTGACGGTTTCATTTACGCCTGACCCGCCGGGTATCAGCGGGGAAGAAGCGCGCTTGCCACTGCCTGCCCGCGATCTGCCGGCCGAAGAGGTCAGCGTCGTACGCGGAGAGGCCGACGCCATGGCGTTGCGTTTGCGCCACCACAATAGCGAGCTGCATCAGACCAGGCTTCCCTCCGCACCGGCAGCGCGCGCGCTGTATGACGCGGTTGAGCAGGCGCGGGTCGAGGCGATCGGCGCCAACCGCATGACTGGTGTGGCCGACAATCTGAGCGCAGCGCTGGAGATGCGTTGCCGCGACAAGGGTTTTGCACGGGTGACCCAGCGCGACCAGGCGCCGGTATCCGAAGCCGTCGCTCTTTTGGTGCGCGAAGCGCTGACCGGTGCGACCCCGCCGCCGTCGGCCCGGCAGATGGTCGACGTATGGCGGCCGTTCGTTGAATCCAAGATCGGCGCCGCGTTTTCCAGTCTTGGCGACAGTCTCGATGATCAGATCGCCTTCCAGGACGTCGTGCGGAAGATGATCTCCGATCTCGGGCTTGCCGATGAAGACATGGCGGCCGAACCGGACGGCGACGACAGCACCGGCGAGGATCAGGACGACGCCGACGGCGAGAGCACCGGAGAGGGCGAAAGCGACGGCGAAGCGCGCGCCATGGACGGCGAAGGCGAAGACGACGAAGGCGGCGCCGAGAGTGAAGAAACAGACATGCCCTTCGAAGACGGCGACGGCGACACGGAACCGGGTGCCGGCGAGGAAGATCCCGATGCGCCGGGTCAGCCCTGGCGCCCGCCCGAATACGGTCACAACCAGGGCGAACAATTCGTCTATGGCGCATACACGACGGAATTCGACGAGATCGTCGAGGCCCCCGACCTTTGCGACCCCGACGAACTGTCGCGCCTGCGCCAGCAGCTCGACCAGCAACTGGGCCATCTGCAAAGTGTCATTTCACGGCTCGCGAACCGGCTGCAACGCCGATTGATGGCGAAACAGACGCGAAATTGGGAATTCGACCTGGAGGAAGGGATGCTCGACACCGCGCGCCTGACCCGCGTCGTGACCAACCCGGCACATCCCCTGTCCTTCAAGATGGAAGAGGACACGAACTTCCGCGACACGGTTGTGACCCTGCTGATCGACAATTCAGGCTCCATGCGCGGCCGGCCGATCTCCGTGGCCGCCATGAGCGCTGATATCCTGGCGCGCACGCTCGAACGCTGCGGCGTAAAGGTTGAAATTCTGGGCTTCACGACCCGGGCCTGGAAAGGCGGACAGTCGCGCGAGAGCTGGCTCGCGGCCGGCAAGCCCACCAATCCGGGCCGGCTGAATGACCTGCGCCATATCATCTACAAATCCGCTGATGCCCCCTGGCGCCGCGCCCGCAAGAATCTCGGCCTGATGCTGCGCGAGGGACTGCTCAAGGAAAACATCGACGGCGAGGCGTTGCTGTGGGCGCACAATCGCCTGCTCGCGCGCACGGAACAACGGCGCATTCTGATGATCATCTCCGACGGTGCGCCGGTTGACGATTCCACACTCTCGGTCAACGCCGGCAACTATCTGGAGCGACACCTGCGCCAGATCATCGAATGGATCGAGACAGTCTCGCCCGTTGAACTGCTTGCCATTGGCATCGGACATGATGTGACCCGCTACTACCGCCGCGCGGTGACAATCGTCGACGCAGAACAGCTTGGCGGCACGGTGATGGATCAGCTGGCCGAACTCTTCGACGAAGAAGACAATTCGTCCCGCGGCCGCCCCCGGCGAGGCTCACGCCGCGTCGCCTGACACTGCGCGTCGGCCACTTCGGTCAAGTTTGTGCCGCAAAATGGGGCTATAATCGATCCATGATCCGGCTTTTCTCCAGTCTGCTGTTGCTCGGCGCATTTGTTGCTCTGCCTGCCTGGGCCGACACCACACCAATCCCTCTGCACAAAGGATTGAGCGGGCAGGATCGCGTTGGACGCCTGGTCTGGCGGGGCGGGATCGAGATGAACTTCGACGATCCGCGGTTCGGCGGCATCTCGGCGATGGAAATCGATCCCGGGGGGCGCACCCTGACCGCGCTCACGGATCGCGGACACAGAGCCGAATTATTCCTGGAATATGATCTGGCCGGCGATTTATCCGCCGCCAAACTCATCGATCTTGAGCCGGTGACCGGTGCCGTCGGACGCTCGATCGAGGATGACAGAAATTCCGATATCGAGGCCATCGCGCGCATGCCCAACGGTGGCTGGCTCGTCGCCTTCGAACGCAACCACCGCCTGTTACATTTCCCGGCATCCTTTGCCCCGCTCCGTTCCTCCCCGCGCCTGCTCATGCCCCCGCCCGGGCTGGAACGCGCGCGCTCAAACCGCGGCATCGAGGCGGCGAGCGAGACCCATGACAAGAAAATTCTCCTGATCGCGGAAGACCTCCCGACCAGCCGGGCATTTACTTTCGCCTGGCTCGGCAACGGCGCCGAATGGACGCCCATGGCCTACACGCTGTTTCCACCCTACAAGCCGACCGGCGCGGCGCTGCTGCCCAATGGCGACATCGTGGTGATCGAACGCCGCTTTACGCCGCCGGGCGATGTGGGAACCCGGATCGCGCGGATCGCGCGTCGAAGCCTGCGCCCCGGCGCCCCCATCCAGACGACGGAAATCGCCCGGCTCGAGACGCCATTCGTGACCGAAAATTTCGAAGCTGTGGCCGCGCGCAGCGCCAAGCGTGGCCAGACCCTGATCTATCTCGCAAGCGACAATAACTTCTCAGATGACCAGCGAAACCTGCTGCTGATGTTCGAGCTGCTGCCCTAGGCGGGCCGCGCGCTCACCCGTCGATCCAGTAGGCGCGCCGCGCGGCGTAGTCATCATTGTCGATCGCAGCCCGCACGTCTTCGAGCAAACGGTTCATGAACCGCACATTGTGTACTGCCAGCAGCGACACCGCGTTCAGCTCGCCCGCCTTCACGAGGTGGTGGAGATACGCGCGCGACACGCTGGTGCAGGTCGCGCAATCACACTCCGGATCGAGCGGCGTCGAGTCTTCGCGGAATCGCGCATTCTTGATGTTGATGAACTCGCGACCATTGTCCGTCTCTCCCAGGCCCGGCCTTATGTAGGCACTGCCATGGCGCGCCAGCCGGGTTGGATTGACGCAATCGAACGTATCGATACCCTTGGCGACCCCGTTCCAGATGTCCCGGACACTGCCAACCCCCAATAGATGGATCGGGCGCGGCATCGGGGTGGCAGCGTTAAGCGGCGCCATCGCCAGCGCCACCACATCGTTCATCTCTTCCGGCGTACCGCCGAGACACCCGCCAACCGCATAGCCGAAATAGGGCTGGGCCGCCGTGAACTCGGCACTTTCCTTACGCAGATCGTCATAGACACCGCCTTGAACGATCCCATAGAGACCCTGAGGGCCGGCAGAGCCCGCCTCGGCCTCGCCGAAGGCCGCGATCGAGCGCAGCGCCCAGCGGTGGGTCAGCCCCATCGACTGGGCCGTGTACTCACGGTCGACGTGGTAGGGGGTGCATTCGTCGAGGACGAGAATGATATCGGCGCCGATCTGACGCTGGATGCGGATCGAGTCTTCAGGCGTGAGTGTCACTTTGGCCCCATCGACATAGGACCGGAACGACGCGCCGGCCTCGTCGATCGCCAGCAAGGACGGATCGCGGACATCCGTGCGGCTGCCCTTGATTTCCTTTTGACCGCCGCCGCGACCCAGAGAGAAAATCTGGAAGCCACCCGAATCCGTGAGCATCGGGCCATCCCATCCCATCATCTTGTGCAGCCCGCCGAGTGCAGCGACACGCTCGGCACCGGGCTGGAGCATCAAATGATAGGTGTTGCCGAGAATGATCTGGGTCGTCTCGGCCCGCGCCTGGCCCGGCAACACACCTCGCAACGCGCCGCGGGTTGCACAAAATACGAAGGCCGGCGTCTCGATCACCCCATGGGGCGTGGTGATCCGGCCGCGCCGGGCAGCACCAGGCCAATCGTCTTCTCCCGTCACGGTGCGGGTCACTTCGAATGCGAAACCGGGATAGTCAGTCATTGTCGGTACAAACCGGGTTGTCGGGACATGATCATATCGGGCGCGTGATCATATACGTTGCAGGCGCAAAAAAGCCCGCGAAACGCGGGCTTTCAGCGTGATCAGATCGCGGTCGCGATCAGGCGGCCTCAGCCACCGTCTTTTCTAGATCACGCTTCATGCCGCGCAGCTCGCGCGGCAACTTGGATGAAGACGTTCCGCGCAGGAAGGCATCGACGCCACCCTTGTGCTCGATGGTGCGGATCGCACGAACCGACAAATTCAGGCGGACACCACGTGAAAGCGTCTCGCTATACAGCATCGTCGTCTGCAGATTCGGCAGGAAACGGCGGCGGGTTCTATTTTTTGCGTGGCTGACGTTGTTTCCGGTCAGCACGCCTTTGCCTGTGATGGCGCAGCGGCGCGACATAGTACTCGCTCCATGAACAGCTAACGCGCCGAAATCGGCGCGACCGGCGCTGTTTCTAGGCGATGGCGGAGGCCCGGTCAAGCCCGTCAGGCATCGAATTCGGCACTGCGAAAAGCCTTGAGCAGGACACGGGCTGCCGCGGATGGCGTGACCTCCGCCTCGGAGACCTGCCGCTCGAGGGAATCCAGCTTCGCCTGGACCGCGGGATGACGCTGAAATGCGGCGAGCAGATGCTCATCGACTTCCCCCCACATCCACCGTCGGGCCTGCGCGGACCGCCTCTCTTCGAGCATGCCGCTGGCCTCAACCTGGCGCCGGTACGTCTCGGTCATCTCGCGGACATCATCGATGCCGATATTCTCCAGTGACGAGCAGGTCAGCACCGGCGGTATCCAGTCGGACGTTGTTGGATGCAACAGACGAATCGCATTGGCATATTCCGCAGCAGATCGCTGGGCGGCAGCTGCCATATCCCCATCCGCCTTGTTGACGACAACCAGGTCGGCCAACTCCATGATCCCGCGCTTGATGCCCTGGAGTTCGTCGCCGCCGCCCGGCAGCAGCAGCAACAAAAACATATCGACCAGATCTGCGACTGCGGTCTCGGACTGGCCCACCCCGACCGTTTCGATCAACACCACATCGAACCCGGCGGCTTCACATGCGAGCAACACCTCCCGGGTCCGGCGCGCAACGCCGCCCAGGGTCCCCGCGGTTGGCGAAGGGCGGATGAACGCTTCCGGTGCACGCGAGAGCTGCTCCATGCGCGTCTTGTCACCCAGGATCGAGCCGCCGCTGCGTTGCGAAGACGGGTCAACCGCGAGGACAGCAACCCTGTGCCCCCTGGCAATCCAGTTTTGTCCGAAGGCCTCGATGAAGGTCGATTTACCGACACCGGGCACACCGGATATCCCAATCCGCGCCGCTCGCCCCGTGTGCGGCAACAAATGTTCGAGCAACTGCTCAGCCTGGGCACGATGATTCTCGCGGGTAGATTCGATCAGCGTGATCGCGCGTGCCAATGCCCGGCGATTGCCGCTACAGACCGCTTCCGCCAGCAGCGCGGGGTCGTCAGCCGATACATTTTTCTCGTTGTTCGCCATCGACCTAATCTAGCGTGCCGTTGCCGGGGGCAACAATGCGCTGTCTGCGCGCGTGGGCTTGCCGTCGACCGGGGATGACAGAATGACCGAACTCTGCGCCGAGCCGATCTTGCGAAATCTGGATATTACATCCTCGAGTTCGGCGATCGACGCGACCGCGACGCGGATGACGAAACTGTCCTCGCCGGTGATGTGATGACAGTCCACAACTGCATCCAGCGATCGGCATAAGCCGGTGACGCGCTGGAAATCATTGTCCGACACCGTCAGGCGAATGAATGCGCCGATGTCCCGACCCAGCGCGGCCCGATCCACCCGGGCCGCATAGCCCATGATGACGCCGGCAGCCTCGAGCCGACGAATGCGGTCGGCCACGGCGGGGGTCGACATCCCGATCCGCCGACCGATCTCGCGAAACGACAACCGCGCATCCGCCTGGACGACATCCAGCAATGCACGATCGATAGTGTCCAATTCACCTTCCATTTGGCAGGCACTTCCCCACTACTCATTCCATATAGATTCTAAAGCACCATATAACTTAACATTTTTATTAGTATTTCATATTCTAATTAACATTTGGAATGTTTATATGTCTATCTCCGAACATTTGGAAGTGGGCAGCCTCATTCGCCTGACGAATGCCAGTCAGAGCTCCCGTATACGCAGGGGGCCAGGGACTATTTGTGACGTTCGACGGCCCGCGACAGGAGCAAGTAGGCCTTGCCCACATCTGCGGTCAGCAGGCTCGCGCTGAGCAGTTCGTCCGGGTCGGCTTCGCCAGCCTGGGTCAGCAAACGCTCGAATTCGCGAAGATAACGGCTCGCCAGTGTCCGGAAAGCATCATCATCCTCATACAGCTCACGCACGCGGTTCAACGCGATGGGCTCCTTCACGCGGGCGGAGATCCGACGCAAGGCCACGCCGCGATCACCTTTCGCGAACCGGCGCATGATTTCCGGCGCAATATCGCCCTCCAGGATGCCGTCCAGTTCGACACCCAGCGAGCCCAGCGTATCGAGTACTCTGTTGACCGTGTGCAGAAACACACCACGGTTCGAATCGATATACGCCACGCGCACTTCGTCGGCCTTTCGGCCCGCTTCGTTAGCCGCCTCGATCAGCGCGTGTTCCTGCATCCGGAATGTGGATGCAATGGTCTCGGATCGTTCGGCCACCTGATCGATCGCAGACTGCATATCACGCGCCTGTTCACGCAGCTGTTCACGCAACCCGTCGACGCGGCCCTCCATGCGATCGGCAGAGGTGGATAGCTCGCCCGTGTGCCGGTCGAGAGATTGCATTGTCACCTCCGCCCTGGCGACCGCGCTCTCTCCGGTTTCGCGCAAGGTCTCCGCGCGCCCCACCAAAACGTCACCCAGTTCGCGCCAGCGCTCCAGAATCGATTCCACTGTCTCGCGCACATCGCGGCTTCGCGCCCCCAGGGATTCCTCGGTGTCGTTCGCGGCACGACGCATTTCCTCCGTGCTCGTCGTCAGCTCCTCACGACGTTGACGCAGAGCACCCGCCACATCCGAAAGCCCCTCTGTCGCGACCCGGGCATTGGCTTCAACCGCTTCACTCTCGCGCTGAATAAGGTCCCGGACCTCAGACAGTCGGGCCAGCGATTCGGCGGCCGACTGATGCAGGGCTTCGGTGTGCTGGGTCAGGGATTCGCCAAGCGCCTCGGCCCGCGCACCGGCCGTCACACTCGCATTCGTCAACTCCTGGGATTGGCGACGCAACGAGTCATGTGCGCTGCGTGCCGCGCTTTCCGCCGTCCCCGACGCTTCCGTGATTTCGCTCGCGCCTTCGCGTAACGCCTCACCCAGGGCCGTCAGCCGGGTCTCGGCACCGTTGACGATCTCCGACATGAAGTGCTGGTCGTTCCCAAGCTGCTCGCGCAGACTTCGCAGATGTGCGCTCGCCCGGTCGGCCGCCTGATCGAGAGACTGGGTGCTGTCACCCAGCGTGTCGCGAATGGCCGTGATGCGCGCCAACGCAGCATCTGCGGCCGATTCGAGGACCTCGCGCTGCGTCACGATCTCATCGCGTGTCTGCTGCGCCCGGCTCATGGACTGGGAGAATGCTGTATCCACAATCTGCGTATGCTCGCCGAGCGTCTCACGCGCCTCCGTGGCACTGGCGCTCACCTGGTTGGTCGAAGCCGACAAAGCCGCCGCCGCATCACGCAATTCCGAAGACAATCGCTCGGCCTCAATGGACGCATTCCGGGCCACATTCTCGAGCGCGCCTGCCTCGGTACGGAACGTGTCACCCAGCACGCGCCCTTTTTCATCCGCGCTTTCGCCCGCCGCCGTCAGGTCGTCGGCGAAGCCATGCAATCGCTCGCTTGCGGCGTCCACCTGTTCGATGCTTGCCCGGGAGATGGCCGCAAACGCATCCGCCTGCTCGCGCAAATCGCCTGTCATGCGTTCGGTCTGCTGCTGGATCGTCGTGACACTCGCCCCCAACGCTTGCGCCGTCTGGGCCATTTCCGATGCCGCGGCCTCGGTCATTTCACGGGCCTGCTGGCCCGCGCCCTCGGTCACTTGCGCCATCTGGCCAGCCATCGCCGCGGCCACCCGGTCCAGAGCTGCGCCTGTCTGATCCATCTGGCCCGAGATTTCCTGCATCAACCGATCCGCGTGGCCCACTGCGTCTTCCGACATCACCGCCAGCTTGTCGGACGCGTGCGCGATTGCCGCCTCGTATACGGCGCCAGCATCAGTGGCACGCCGCTCCAACTCCTCGCCCAGGGCTTGGCTCTTGGTCAGCGCATCATCAGACGCCTGCGTGATTGCACCGGCCGCCTGGCTGCCGGCATCGCCGATCGCGACGCTCGCACTCCCCACCTGCTGGGTGACCGCGTCGACGACAGCCTGGGTTCGGTCGACAACCTGCTCGGCCGCAGCACGAATCTCATCCGCCGCCGTGTCTCCCGCCCCGGCGACGCGCCCGACCGTATTCGTCACGGCCTCCTGGAAGCCGGCCTCGATGGTTTCGATCTGGTCTCGCAAGGTGGTCACGAGTTCGCTCACGACTTCGGACGCACGACGTGAAGCATCGTCAATGACCTCTGCCTCGCCCTGGCCAATCCCGCGAATTTCGTCAAGATTGGCTGCGACCTGCGATGTCATTTGCGCCAGCTGCCTGGACTGATCGCCGGCAGTCTCGTTGGTCTTGATCATGAGCGCGCGAACCGCGTCGGCGACCAACTCCAGCTCGGCCGTCTCGCGACCGAAGCCGCCACGCATCTCCGACATCTGGATGCGTGCATTGGCAACTGCCTCTTCCAGGGCCTGGCCGTAGAGGACCAGCATTTCCCCGAGCTCGGACAGTTCGGAGTTGGCATTGGAGATCGGGGCGTCCAGCCGCGCAACCTGGCCCTCAAGCGCCGTCAGCATGTCGCCCAAACGCTGGCGGCGCGATGTCATGACCGCCAGGGTGAACAGAATGGCCGGCGGAACAAGCAACCCGGCAATCAGGCCGCCCAGTTCATGGGGCAGGAGTTGTGGCACCACGGACCAGCCAATACTGCGCCCGATAAACAACAGAAAATAGATGAGCCAGCCGAGGCCGGACAAGCTCATCAGCCAGCCGACATAATTCACGCGGCGGCGGCGCACAGGGGCGCCCGCGCCCGGCTCCTCATCGATCCCGTACGCGTCCTCGTCTGCCTGCCAATTGTCGTGGGTTTCCGACATCAGGCCGCTTCGCGCCGGCGTGCCCGGACCAAATCGAGGACCTCGCGCGCGGCGACCGGAATATTTGTACCCGGGCCGTAGATCGCCGAGACACCGTTGGTTTTCAGGAACTCATAGTCCTTGGCCGGGATGACACCGCCACAAATCACAACCACATCCTCTGCATGTGCCGCCGCCAACGCCGCGACCAGCTGGGGCACCAGGGTCTTGTGTCCCGCCGCCTGCGTCGACACGCCAATGATATGGACATCGTTCTCGACCGCCTGCTGCGCCGCCTCCTCCGGCGTTGCGAACAGCGGCCCGACATCCACATCGAAGCCGAGGTCTGCGAAGGCGGTCGCAATCACCTTGGCGCCACGGTCATGGCCATCCTGACCAAGCTTGACGACCAGCATGCGTGGCCGCCGCCCCTCTTCCTCGGCGAACGCCGATACATCGGCGAGGACTTCGCGAAAACCTTCATCGCCTTCATAGGCCGCGGCATAGACGCCCGAAATCGACTTCACGGTCGCCCTGTGCCGGCCAAAGGCCTCTTCCATCGCATCCGACATCTCCCCCACGGTGGCACGCGCGCGCGCAGCATCAACACATGCCGCAAGTAAGTTGCCGTCGCCAGATTGCGCGATTTGGACAATCGCATCGAGCGCCGTCTTGCACTGGGCGGCGTCCCGGCCCTCGCGCACGATCTTGAGGCGGGCGATCTGTGCGTCGCGGACCCGGGTGTTGTCAATGTCGAGCACATCGATCTCTTCGGCCGTATCGGGCTGATACCGGTTGACGCCGACAATCACATCCTCTCCCCGATCGATCCGTGCTTGGCGACGCGCGGCGGCCTCTTCGATGCGGAGCTTCGGCATGCCGGACTCGACCGCCTTCGTCATTCCGCCAAGGTCCTCGACCTCGTCGATCAGCTTGCGCGCCTCTACGACAAGGGCATGGGTCAGGCTCTCGACATAGTAAGAACCGGCCATCGGATCGACCACCTGAGTGATGCCGGCCTCATGCTGCAGGATCAGCTGGGTGTTGCGAGCGACCCGCGAGGAGGCCGGCGTGGGCAACGCCACCGCCTCGTCGAAGGAATTGGTATGCAGCGACTGGGTCCCGCCCAGCGTAGCGGCCAGCGCCTCGATGGTCGTGCGCACTATGTTGTTGTAGGGGTCCTGCTCGGTCAGGGACACGCCGGAGGTCTGGCAATGAGTGCGCAGCATCAGCGAACGTTCGTCCTTGGCATCGAACAGATCGCGCATGGCGTGGGACCACAGATAGCGGGCCGCACGCAGCTTGGCGATCTCCATGAAAAAGTTCATGCCGATGCCGAAGAAAAACGACAGACGCGGCGCAAACCGGTCCACATCAAGCCCCTTCGCACTTGCCACGCGCACATACTCGATCCCGTCGGCCAGCGTGAAGGCGAGCTCCTGCACTGCCGTCGCGCCGGCTTCCTGCATGTGATAGCCGGAGATCGAAATCGAGTTGTACCGCGGCATATATTCGGCGGTGTAGGCGATGATGTCGGCAACGATCTGCATCGACGGGGTCGGCGGGTAGATGTACGTGTTGCGGACCATGAACTCCTTGAGGATGTCGTTCTGGATGGTCCCCGAGAGCTTCTCGGGTGCAACGCCCTGTTCTTCGGCGGCCACGATATAGCTGGCCAGCACCGGCAACACGGCCCCGTTCATGGTCATCGACACGCTCATCTCGTCGAGCGGGATACCATCGAACAGGATTTTCATATCCTCAACGCTGTCGATCGCGACCCCGGCCTTGCCGACATCGCCCACCACGCGGGGATGATCACTGTCATAGCCGCGATGGGTCGCCAGATCGAAAGCCACCGAAAGGCCGCGTTGCCCGCCTTCGAGCGCCTTGCGATAAAAGGCATTTGATTCTTCAGCTGTGGAGAACCCCGCATACTGGCGCACGGTCCAGGGTCGCCCGGCATACATCGTCGCCTTGGGACCGCCGACGAACGGCGCGAAACCGGGCACGCTGTCCAGCCACGCAATGTCCTCGAGATCGGCCGCGGAATAGATCGGCTTGATCGCGATGCCCTCGGGCGTCTCGCCGACAAGTTCACCCGGATCACGCCCGCGCAACTCCTCTGCGGCACGGGCGGTCCAGTCATCAAGCGTATGTTTCGGGAATTCGGCCATTTTCCGGCTCATTGTGCTCATTCACATTAGCCGGAAAGTATAGTGCGTGGCCGAAGGCCGGTCTATTGATCGCCGGATGCGGCCTTGTGCATGGCTTCGTCGATGCGCAGGAACTCCACGCGAGCGTCGAATCCCCGAAATTCAGCCGATTCTTCGCTAACCTGGCGCTGCGCAAGCAACGCGGCAACGGCCGGGTCCTCGGCCAGGCTCGTCGACACGATGATATCACCGCCGCGGCTTTGCCCCTCCAGTCGCGCTGCCATGTTCACCGTGGTCCCGAAATAGTCGAGCCGGTCATTCAGCGTGACCGCGATACAGGACCCTTCATGAATGCCGACCTTGATCGCGACGACGTCGTCCCCGCCTGCGACCTGCGCATGGCTGCGGTTGAATTCCGAGACGGCCTGCTGGATCTCCAGCGCCGCCGCGAGAGCATGTCCCGGCTCAACGAAGGCCGCCATCACGGCATCACCGATGGTCTTGACCACCGCACCATCATGCTCGCGCACGATCCCGGTGAGGAAAGCGAAGTGATCGCGCACCAGACCGTAGGCACGCGCATCACCAATGGTTTCATAGAGCGCCGTTGATCCCCGCAGATCGGTGAACATCAACGTCACCCGCTGGATCGCGACCTCGTCGCCAGGCCGGAGCAACTGATCGGAGAACAGATCGCGGAACGCCTGCATCGCCGTCACACGATCCGCCGTCAGCGCGTCGTGCTCCCAGGCGCGCTCCTCGATGACCACGTTGCGGGCATGCGCCGACGTATTCACAAGTCGCAGAACATCCGGATCGGCGGCTTCGCCGACTGCGACGGTGCCGTCGCCGATCAAAATGTCGGGAAACCCGGCGTCTTCGTAATCGAAGTCCGCCTCCGGCCCCGCCTCAAGTGTCCGCGCCACGTAGTGACCCGTGGCGAACGACGCATCGATCTCACGCGTCGCCCCAGCCGCGACGCAGACCTGGGCGACGATATGTGGCGTGCTCATGGGGCCGAACAGACAGTATTCGCCGAACGCAACGGGGCGTATACCGGCGGCGGGCTGAAAACTCAGCTCCACATTGCGGGAGAAATCGCGGTCATAGTCGATGTTGCAGGTGCCGCAATGTGCGCCGGTCGGCAACTCATCGAGGCCCGGAGAGATCGACTTCGCCACCCGGCAGCGCGGACACAAAATGTCCCAGCGCAAATCGAGCAGCCCGGCGCGGGTTGCTTCGAGACAAACTTCGATCACGTTACGCTGCGGCGCATCCCAGCGCCGCGCCAGCGCCAGTGGCCGGATTTTGACAACGTCCACTTCAGGACCCGTGGTCGCATACTTGGCCAGCGCCTCGGCGAGATCATGTGCATGTGGCGTGGCATTGATGGCCTCGACAGCCCGCGCGATCCGCTGCCGCGCCGCATCATCAAACTCGGGTGGCGGAGCATCGAAGGGCGCGTCGCGCTCACCGCGCACGAACTCGACTGTCGCGTTGATAAACCTGGTGAGAAGTTTCTCCGTCGACTTGAAGAAGACGGTCCGTAGAATCAACTCACCGATCAGGTTCGCCGCCTCTACCTCCAGCACATAGCGCACCTGGCATTGCTGGCCGTCCGCACCCACCGGCTCGATTTCAAGTGTCGCGCAGAGCATCTTGAACGGCCCTTGGCTGAAATGGCGACAATGCTCGAACCAGCGATTGGCGATCCAATTCACAGGCTCTTCACGCCACGCGAGCGTGAATGGGCCCTGCTTGGCCACGGCGGTGAAAAGCACAGACCCGTCATCCTGGGGGGTTTCGGTGATGTCGTGTTTGGGAAGGCCCGCGGCTTCATTAAAGCGGGCCGTGTCGGACAGAATCGGCCAGATCGTTTCGGGAGCGACGTCTAAAGACCATTCCCATTCGTGACGATGCACGCGCAAACCGAACCTCCCCTGTTTCCGCAACCGAGTGACTGCCCGCTCGTGGTTCGGCGACGCCGCACCATAAACATTCAATACATGGTGCGTCGGGAGAGCTTTACCAGACCAAACCCGGCATCGCATATCGAGGGGCCTGGCCCGCCTCATCGAGCATGGCTTCAAGCCTTTCAGGTGTCGGCAACGTTCCAGGCGCGGCGCCCAAACGTTCGGCCGCAATGCCGCCGACGATGAACGCGGCATCTATTCCCGCAGCTGCGGCGCCCGCAACATCGGTCAACACGCCATCTCCGACCATCAGTACGCGCCCGCGATCCGGGTTGCCAAGATGGCGCAGCACCTCGTCATAGACCGGCCGGTAAGGTTTGCCGTGCCAGGCCACTTCGCCGCCATACCGGGCCTCGTAAGCCTCTGCCATCGCACCAGCACAAATTTCGCGCACGGTCCCGCGCAACACCTCGCGGTCGGGATTGGTGCAGATCATCGGCAGCTGTGCTGCCGCCGCCCGTTCCAGCTCCGGAATATAGTCCTCCAGCGCATGGCCCGGCTCACGCGGGCCGGTGCAGATCACGAAATCCGCATCCTCGAGTTCGGCCGCGGCGTCGATGCCCGGATTGTCGAGCATGGTCCGGTGCCGGTCCGGTCCGATGAATGCGGCGCGGCGACCGAGCTTTGCGTGCCACGGGTCAGTACGGTCGCGGATGGCACACCATGCGATTTCGCCGGAACAGAAGATGTCTTCATAGATCGTGTCGGGAATGCCGATCTGTCCCAGGACGTCATGGACGGCGGACACACGAAACGGCGCGTTTGAAAGCAAAACAATCCGGGCGCCCGCAGCACCAAACATCTCCAGGCACTCGACCGCGCCCGGCAAGGGATCAATACCGTTGTGCAGGGTCCCCCACAGATCGACGATCAGGTGATCATATTGGCCCGAGAGGCCTTCAAAGCCGGGAAGCAGTTCTGTTTTCATGAGGACGCCGGATCGTAGCAACGCGATGTGACAGGCGTATGCCATGCCTCGCAGCCCGAAGGAAGGGCCCCGAATTGTGCGTTGTAGTGGATGGCAGTGCCGGTGTGCGCGGAGAGCGCGCACGTAAACTTCAGTCGGTCCGGCTGAGCCTTGGCTCGCCGAACAGATAGCCCTGCCCATAATCGATCTCGAAATCGAGCAGTTCGACCACCTGTCGCTCGTCTTCGATTTTCTCGACAATCAGGTCGAGCCCGTCGCGATCGAGCATCTTCTTGATGTCCTCGCGGGCGATATCGCCAACCAGTTCATCGTTTCTGTCGAGCAGGAACGACGCATCGACCTTCACGAACCGGAAATTCTTGGCCGAGAGCCCCTGAATGTCGAGGTTGAGGTGGGTCACCTGGTCCAGCGAGAATCGGAAGCCGAGATCGGCGAGCCGCGCCAGATTGCCGATCGTGGCCGGGGGCGCAGTTTCGATATCGCTCTGGCCGAACTCGAAGAACAGCTTCGGCGCCAGGTCGGGATTCTCGGAGACGAAATCGACGAAGTCTCCGATGAAGGCCGTATCGCTGAGGCTCTCGCGGGAAATATTGCAGAAGAACGCCGTGTCGTAGTTGCGCTTCTGGGTACGCCGGATCAGCTGCACACACCGGAACAGCAGCAAGTTATCGATCGCGCTGACAAGACCTTCGCGTTCGGCGACACCGATATATTGACCCGGCCCGATCACCGTGCCGTCTTCACTTCGAATGCGGGTGTAGCATTCGTAGTAGCGGCTCTTGCGTTGGGGCAAGCTGACGATCGGTTGCAGATACACATCGATCCGGTCGAGGCGGAGTGCTTCACGCACGATGTCGATAACCTCGGGATCGTCGACGACGCCAAAATCTTCGACCGTCGGTGCGCTGACCGCCTTGCCGCCCTCGACGGCGACCAGTTTCGGTCGCTCGGCGAGTTGCACCTCTCCAGCCGCAAGAGCGCTTGCCTCCTGCTTGCGGGAGAAAACTTCGATCAGGCCCTGCAGCACCTTAACTTCGGCGACCATTTCCGAAACGCGCTGTTCGCCCGCCCGGCCGGCCTGATCGACCGTCTGGCGCATTTGCAGCGCCTGGGTCTGCGTGTTGAGCAAATCCTCGGCGATTTCCCGCGTCTGGCGGCGAACGACCGTCAGGTCCTGCAGGAGTCGCTGGTTCCGGTTTGCCTGCGCGTACACCAGATGCGCGATCGCACAGGCCAGGAACAGCATTCCAGCCGCGAGCGGTGCGACGTCCGTCGACAGCGACGGCACGACGCGCGGGGCGACCAGTGCCACCGCGCTGGCGAACACGAAATAGGACGCGATGATTATGATATGCAGAATCAGTGACATAGCTTCGAGGCACAGAATGCCCCCGAAGACTTGCCATATGGTTAATGCCAATTAAGGCTGTTGCCGCCCTACGCCTCGCGTTCAGCTGGAAGAATTTGTTCCACCAGCGTCGACCAGTAGGTCACGCCGATCGGGATGATCTCGTCGTTGAAGTCATATCCCGGGTTGTGGAGCATGCACCCGCCGGCCCCGGCCCCGTTCCCAACCCACACATAACTGCCCGGCCTCTCGCGCAGCATGTAGGCGAAATCCTCCGACCCCATGCTCGGCACAGGGCTGCGCTCGATATTCTCGTCGCCGACGATCGCCAATGCCGCGGCTTCCGCATGTTCGGTTTCTTCCACGCTGTTGACCGTGGCCGGATAGCGGCGCTCGTAATGCAGTTCCGCCGTGCCGCCGAACGCCGCGCAAACACCGTCGGCGATCCGGCGCATCGCCGGCTCGACCCCGTCGCGAACGGCCTCGCTGAACGACCGCACTGTGCCCCGCAGCACGACCTCGTCGGGAATGACATTGTAGGCATCGCCGCCGTGTATCTGCGTCACCGAAACGACGAGTGAATCGATCGGATCGATGTTCCGGCTTGTAATTGTTTGCAACGCGTCCACGACTTTGGCCGCCATGACGATGCTGTCGATCCCCTGATGGGGCATCGCCGCATGGCTGCCGCGCCCCTTGATCACCAGATCGAAAATGTCGAACGCGGCCATCATTGGGCCCGGCGCGACCGCGAACTCGCCAACCGGCATGCCCGGCCAGTTGTGCATCCCGTAGATCGATTCCACGGGAAACTTCTCGAACAGGCCATCCTTGACCATCACTTCCGCACCGCCCTCAGCCTCCTCGGCAGGCTGGAAGACGAAATAGACCGTGCCATCGAACTGCTTGGTCTCGGCGAGATATTTGGCGGCCCCCAGCAACATCGTCGTATGTCCGTCATGGCCGCAGCCATGCATCAGCCCGGGCGTCTTCGAGGCATGCGCAAAATCATTGCCCTCCTGCATCGGGAGCGCGTCCATATCGGCACGAAGTGCGATCGCACGATTTCCGTTACCGACCTTCAGCTGGCCGACAACGCCGGTCTTGGCCAGGCCGCGATGCACCTCGACGCCGAAGCTTTCGAGCCGTTCGGCCACGAGCGCCGATGTGCGCTCCTCCTCGAATGCCAATTCCGGATGGGCATGAAAGTCCCGGCGCCACTCCGTCAGCAGTTCATGGTCTTGGGCGATTTCGTCCTTGATGTTCATCTCGGCCTCAATTCGTTCAACTCAAAAAGTGCGTGCTTCAAAGTGCGTGCTTCAAAGTGCGTGCTTCAAAGCACGTGTTTCAAAGTGCGTGCTTCAAAGCACGCGGTGCTGCGCGACGGGGATGCGTTGACGCACCTGGTCGAGGTAATCCTGTTCCACTGTCGCCGTCGCATGCCCTGTGCCTTCTCGCGCCTGGGCCAGGATATGGCCCCAGGGATCGACGATCATCGAATGCCCCCAGCTTGCGCGCTCGTCGTTGCCCTCGTGATAGGTACCGGTCTGTGCGGCCGCCACCACGTAGGTCTGGGTTTCTATCGCCCGGGCGCGGAGCAGCACCTCCCAATGATCCTTGCCGGTCTGCAGGGTAAACGCCGCCGGCACCATGATGACGTTCGCGCCGGCTTCCGCCAGCGCGCGATATAACTCGGCAAAGCGCAGGTCGTAGCAGATGCTGCAGCCGACCGTGATGTCATCGGCCTTGTAGGTCACGATCTCGCGCCCGGCACCGAACGTGGCCGATTCCCGGTACTCCCGGCCATCGGGTGTCGAGACATCGAACAGATGGATCTTGCGATAGCGCGCCAATTCGTTGCCCGACCGGTCAAAGGCGACGGTCGTGTTGAAGAATTCGTCGCCCGCGTGCTCAACGAAGCTGCCGCCATGCACGAACACGCCGTGCTCGCGTGCCATCCCGCGCAGGGTTTCGTAAGCCAACCCGCCCGTGCTCCCGGCTTCCGGTAGCTCTTCGGCGGCGGCGCGCTTGTCAGCGACCGAACTCCCCATAAAGGCGAACACTTCGGGCAGCACCAGCATGTCCGGCGCGTCGGCCCCGACCGCGCGTAGTGCCAGCGCACGCGCCTGTTCAAGGTTGGCGGGTTTGTCGCTGCGGGTGTTCATCTGAAGCGTCGTTATCTTCATGCCCGCATGGTAACGCAGCTCTATATTCCTGTCTTGCGATCCACGATTCTTGTCGGGGGACTCACACTGGCGTTGGCCTCGGCGGAAAAGTCGGCTAGCTAGGACAGGCAACCCCATTGGGTCAGAAGGAGATTTCGATTGGCAACCGGTCGCATTACGCCCGTCATCCTGTCCGGGGGATCAGGCACCCGACTGTGGCCCATGAGCCGCAGGGATTATCCGAAGCAATTTCTGCCGCTCGCCGGCGCCCAGACAATGCTTCAGGAAACCGCGCTGCGCGTCTGCGTGCCCCAGCGCTTCGCGCCTGTCCTCGTGGTGTGCAACGAAGAACACCGATTCATGGTCGCCGAGCAGCTGCGCCGCCAGGAGCAGGAGGCACAAGGCATCCTGCTGGAGCCCGTGGGGCGCAACACGGCCCCCGCACTGACCGCCGCTGCCCTGTGGCTGCTCGACCGCGATCCCGACGCGGTCATGCTGGTGCTGCCGTCTGATCACGTGGTGCAGAATGTCCCTGCCTTCCGCGAAGCCGCCTACACTGCTGCCGAGGCCGCCCAGACCGGCCGGTTGGTGACGTTCGGCATCACGCCGCGCGCGCCGGAAACGGGGTTCGGCTACATCGCCGCCGGCGCCCCGGCCGAAGGCATAGACGGCGTGCGCGACGTGGACGGCTTTGTCGAAAAGCCGGATCTCGCAACGGCGCAGGGTTTCGTGGCCGGTGGCAACCATTTCTGGAACAGCGGCATGTTCGTGTTTCGCGCCGACACCTTGGTCGCGGAAATCGACCGGCTGACACCCGACACCGGGACCGCTTGCCGGGCGGCACTCGAAAAGGGCACCGAAGATCTCGATTTCTTCCGTATGGACGCCGATGCGTTCGGCGCGGCGCCCGCGACATCCATCGACTATGCGGTCATGGAAAAGACCGAGCGCGCGGCCGTGGTTCCGGTCGATATGGGCTGGTCCGACGTCGGCTCCTGGCGCGCGCTATGGGAAATCGGGACGAAAGACGATGCCGGCAACGTGGTCGTGGGCGACGTGTTGCAGGTCGGCTCCCGGGATTGCTATCTGCGCAGCGACGGCACGCTTGTTGCGGCAATCGGGCTCGAAGATTTTGTCGTCGTCGCGTCGGCCGATGCGGTGCTGGTAGCCCCCAAGGACGAGGTGCAGCAGGTCCGCGATATCGTCGAGGCGCTCGGCAAATCGGGGCGTTCGGAAGCCGTGACCTTCCCCGAGGTCTACCGGCCATGGGGTTGGTACAAGACGCTCAATTCCGGGCCGGGTTTTAACGTTAACCGAATCTCCCTGCATCCCGGCGGGCGTGTGAACCTGCGCCGCCACCGGCACGCCGCCCAGCACTGGATGATCGTGGACGGCACCGCCGACGTGACCCTGGAAGGCGAGACCCATCTGCGCGAACCGGGGGAATCGATTTCGATCCCGGCCGGTGCGGCACACGCCCTGGCCACAGCTGACAACCGCGCCCTGACCCTCATCGAGGTGCAGGCCGGGCCAAATGCCGGCAAGGACGAGTTCGAACGCCTGGAAACCGCCTGAATTCCCGGGCAAACCGCCAAATACTTGCCGCCACCGCCCTGTGCGCCTAACGTTCGGTCAGAAACCCACGGCAAACCAATAAGGCAACAACCATGGCACCGTCAGACCGGACCCAATTTGCGCCCAATTCCGCGGCCGCACGCGACATCGCGTACTATCTGCATCCCTTCACCAATCCAAAGGTGCATGAGGAAAACGGCCCGTTCATCGTCAATGAGGGCAAGGGCATCTATGTCTATGACGATCAGGGCAAGGAATATATCGAGGGCATGGCTGGCCTCTGGTGCACCTCGCTGGGTTTCGGCGAGGAACGCCTCGCCAAGGTTGCCTATGAGCAGATGCTGCGTCTGCCCTATATCCAGGGCTTCACCCATCGCTCCAACGAAGTGGCCATCGATCTCGCCGAAAAGCTGATCCAGATGGCGCCCAACAACATGGGCAAGGTGTTCTTCACCAACTCCGGCTCCGAGGCAAACGACACCCAAGTGAAAATCGTCTGGTACTACAACAACGCCCGCGGCAAGCCCGAGAAGAAGAAGATCATCGGCCGCCACAAGGCCTATCACGGCATCACCCTGGCGGCCGCGAGCCTGACCGGGGTCGAATATGCCCATAAGGGTTTCGACGTGCCGCTGGAGCGGTTCCTGCACGTCACGGCGCCGCATTACTGGCGCGAGGGCCAGGAGGGCGAGAGCGAAGAGGATTTCGCGGGCCGGATGGCACAGGAAATCGACGACCTGATCATCAGCGAAGGTCCCGACACGGTCGCCGCGTTTATCGCGGAACCGGTGATGGGTGCCGGCGGGTTGATCCCGCCCCCCGCGACCTATTTCGAGAAGGTTCAGGCTGTCCTGAAAAAGCATGACGTGCTGATGATCGCCGACGAAGTGATCACCGGCTTCATGCGCACGGGCAATATGTTCGCCTGCGAGACCTACAACATCAAACCGGACCTCATGTCGATCGCCAAGGCCCTGTCCTCGGCCTACCTGCCCATCGGCGCTGTGATGATGAGCGACGAGGTCTATCAGGTCCTGCGCGACGGCAGCGACCAGTTCGGCATGTGGAACACCGGCTACACCTATTCCGGGCATCCGGTGGCCGCCGCCGTGGCGCTGGAGACGCTTCGCATCTATGAGGAGCGCGACCTGCTGGGACATGTGCGTTCGGTCATGGGCACCTTCCAGGAGCAGATGCAGGCCTTCGCCGATCATCCGCTCGTCGGCGAGGTGCGCGGCGTCGGCCTGTTTGCCGCGCTGGAACTGACGCCGGACAAGGAAAACAAGGGCCTGTTCGACCCCGCCGCGAAGGTGGCGCCGGGCATGATGGCGCGGACCCAGGCCCATGGCCTGATCTCACGCGCCCTGCCGTCCGACGGCATCGCATTGTGCCCGCCATTGATCATCACGGAAGCCGAGATCGGCGTCTGCATGGAGCGCTTTTCAGTAGCCCTCGATGAAACCTGGGCCCATGTGCAGGCCGAAGGCCTGGTGTAACCAAGCGTGCAGGCCGAAGGCCTCGTGTAAAGAAACGAGTCTGGTCAGACTCACACAGAGCCCTCATCGCGGGGTAACGTCGCGGACAGATACCGCGACAAAATTACGGAAACGGGAGCAAATATCATGCCGAGTGAAGCCGTCGTCCTCGACGAAAATACAAACGATTCTCCGGGTTACGTGGTCTCGCGCAAAGCTGCGCCAAAAGTCGTCGAAGGCCGCCGCAGCTTCTTCGAATACACCGATCTCGGCACCCAGGAAGCCAGTAACGGCAAGATCCGGATCCAGGGAACCAAGGCGAAGCAGGGCCTCGTGGAGCCGACCGGCTGGCACAAGCATATCTGTGAGGGTCAGTTCGTCTATATGCTCGATGGCTGGCTCGATCTCGCCTTTGCCGACGGCACGGTGCGTCTCGAACCCGGCGATTCCATCTACATTCCCGGCGGTGTAGCCCACAACGAGACGGGCACCTCGGACACGTTCGACCTGCTCGAAATCTCGATTCCGGCCAAGATGGACACCGAGCCCTGTGATCCGCCGGCGGGCATGCCCGCCTGACCGTATCTTCCTGTTTCCACGCCGCGACGCGTCGCCGTCTTTTTTGACTGCGGCGAGCCGCCGCGATGGAAAATATAGCCCGAATGCTATATTTGGGGCGTTATTCGAGCGTCGGCGGCTTGCCCCACCGTCGAGACCGGCTGATGGACCCCGGGTGATGGACTACGAGAAGCATTTTGCAAATAATCTGAACGGCCTGCGGGCCGAAGGCCGCTATCGCGAGTTCGCGGAGCTGGAGCGCACGTCGGGCGACTTCCCGCGCGCGGTCCGCTATGTCGACGGCGGCACTCAGGACATCACGGTGTGGTGCGCCAACGACTATCTCGGCATGGGGCAACATCCCGACGTTCTGGCCGCAATGCACGAAGCGCTGGAGAAATGCGGCGCCGGCGCCGGCGGCACACGCAACATCTCGGGCACCAACCATTATCATGTGCTGCTCGAGAAAGAGCTGGCGGACCTGCACGGCAAGGAAGCAGCCCTGCTGTTCACGTCGGGTTATGTGGCCAACTGGACGGCGCTATCGACGCTGGCCTCGATGCTTCCGGAATGCCTGGTCGTATCCGACGCGCTGAACCACAATTCGATGATCGAGGGCATCCGCCACGGACGCTCCGAGAAAGCTATCTTCCGCCACAATGACGCCGCCCATCTGGACGAGATCCTGTCGGGCGTCGACCCGGACCGGGCCAAGCTGGTGGCGTTCGAATCCGTCTATTCCATGGATGGGGACATCGCACCGATCGCGGACATCGTCGAAGTGGCCGAGAAGCACAACGCGCTGACATATCTCGATGAAGTCCACGCGGTTGGCATGTATGGGAAACACGGCGCGGGCGTCGCCGAACGCGACGGCCTGATGGACCGGATCGACATTGTACAAGGCACGCTGGGCAAGGCGTTCGGCAACGTCGGTGGTTACATCGCCGCGTCCGCGAACCTGGTCGACTTCGTGCGCTCGAACGGGGCCGGCTTTATCTTCTCGACCTCGTTGCCGCCCCATGTGGCCGCAGGCGCGCGGGCCGCGATCCAGATTCTCAAGGCCGACAATTCGATCCGCGAACGCCATCAGGAACGGGCTGCGACCCTCAAGCGCCGCCTGAGCGCCGCCGGCATGGAGGTCATGCCGTCCGTCAGTCACATCGTGCCGGTGTTCGTCGGCGATGCGGCCCTGTGCAAGGTGGCCAGCGACGAGCTTCTCGACCGCCACGGCATCTACGTCCAGCCGATCAACTTCCCGACCGTGCCGCGCGGTACCGAACGGCTGCGCATCGCGCCGACACCCCTGCATGACGACGACATGATGGATGCATTGGTGGCGGCATTCGAGGATGTGTGGACGCGCCTGAACCTGCGTTCGGCGGCCTGAACATGTATCGCGACAAGACACTCATCCCGACCGAGGCGCTGCGCCTCTGCATGCTCGGCACCCTCGCGATCCAGCCCCACACCTATGCCGAGCTGGCGCGCGAAGTGCGCGCATTCGCGAGCCGCATCGTCGGCCCGTCGCTCGATGTCATGGGATTGTCGATCGAGGTCCTGCGGGCCGAGGGGCTGGTTCAGCCCGTCATGGTGCAGCCCGACCCGTCCGACGACACACTCGAACTCACCGATACGGGCCGCGCGGAATTGCGAGACCTGATGATCTCGAACCTGCGCAGCCCCGTGGACGGAAACTCCCAGCTCATATTCGCGTTGAAGCTGCGTTTCCTGCATCTGCTGACGGACAGCGACGCACAGGATCAGATCGAGCGGATGCGCGAGATCAGCGAAACCGAGCATGCGCGCCTGGTGGATCTCAAGCAGCGCTACGGCGCCGAGCCGGGCCAATTCGATGCCTGGCTCGACCTTGAGCTAACGCAGATCGAGGATCGCCTCGACTGGCTGGCGACCGTCAAGCCGGCCGGCTAAACCCCGGCTATTCCGCCGCGTCCGGCCAGGCACCCGCCGCCTTCAGTTCCTCGACGGACTTTGGCGACCATTCGACACCCGGTGTATCACCACCGACCACGGCCATGATCGTGCCGCGCGCTTCTCCATCACGCGCACTCACACACTCGAAGCGGCGTTGCATGCCCGGCGGGAACGAGGCGATATCCTTTTCACCGAGGATCACGTGATCGTTGCCTTCCTCGCCTTCCCATTCGAACTTCCACGTGCCCTCGACCACCACGAAGGTCTCGTTGGTATCGTGGACATGCATCATCACGCCCTGGCCCGGGTCGGCCGTCACCCAACCGACGCCAAAGCCCGCATTGAGATGGGAAATCTTCGGCTTGGCCTCGTCGCCGATGGGGGAATAGACCTCTGCACCGCCCTCGGGCTGCGCGAAGCCAATGGCATTGCGGAAGGTGCGGTAGTAGCCGTCGACCTTCTGGTCCGGCAGCCCGCCATCAACGGCGAGGATTTCATCGAAACGCGCGATGCATTTCAGGACGTCCTCTTTCTTGGGACGGAAAACTTCGATTGTCATTCACTGGTCTCCTGTGGATTGAACCCACGGGACCGTAGACCAACTTACGTTGGCGGAATTGCTTTGGATCAATGCTGTCGAAGCGATCCCGGAAAGCGCTACTCGGCTGCTTCCGGCCAAGCGCCTTCCGCCCTCAGCCGCTCGATGGATTCCGGCGAGAACTCGGCCGACGGCGTGTCGCCGCCGATAACCCCGAGGATCATGCCCTCATCCTTGCCGTCGCGCGCCGATATGCATTCGAAACGCCGCTGCATGCCCGGCGGAAACGACACCACATCCTGCTCCACGAGGATGACGTGGTCGTCCCCCGCATCGCCTTCCCATTCGAACATCCACGTCCCTTCCATCACGACGAAGGTCTCGTTGGTGTCATGGGTGTGCATCATCACGCCCTGGCCCGGCCGCGCCGAGACGTAGGCCATTCCGAAACCAGGTTTCATATGGGAGATGATCGGCTTGGCGTCGTCGCCGATCGGCGAGAAGCTCTCTTCGCCCTCGGGCTGCTGGAATCCGATCACGTTGCGAAATGTGCGGTAACAGCCTTCGACCGCCTGGTCAGGCAGTCCCTTGTCGGTCGCATTCAGATCATCGAAACGCGCAACGCATTTCAGAACGTCATCCTTCTTGGGTCGAAATACTTCTATCGGCATGGCTTGTGCCTCCTCCGTTTGGCTTCACTCAATATAAATGCTGTCCGCCGGTGATGAAAATTTCGGTCCCGGTCACGTAGGAAAAATCGGGATTGCAGAGCTGAAACACCGTCGATGCCACCTCTCCGGCTGTCCCCATGCGATGCATCGGGATCCGGTTCACCAGGGGCTCATACTCGTCACCGACCATCTCGGTTTCGATTTCGCCCGGCGCCACCGCATTCACCCGCACGCCCAGTTCGGCAAACTCGACCGCCATTTCGCGGGTCAGTGCTGAAAGCGCCGCCTTCGATGTGGAATAGGCCGAACCCGCGAACGGGTGGATCGCATGCCCGGCGATAGAGGTGATGTTGACGATCGAAGCGCCGCCGTCTGTCTGCGGGGCTGCAGCTTCGTCTTCATCACCCTTCCCGGCCCGCGCCAGCGCCGGCGCGAACCCGCGCGCGAGAACCAGCGGCGTGAAGAAATTGAGCTGAAACACTTCGCGCCAGTCCTCCAGCGGGCCGTTAAGGCAGCCGAGCCGCTCCTGGAAGTCCGTCTTGGGCGAGACGGCAGCGTTGTTTACGAGCGCATTGAGCGGCGTGTCACCAAGCAGCTCAAGCGCTTCACCGATGAACCGTTCGACATCGGCCGGGTCGCTCAGATCGGTGGGAATATGCGACGTCCAGTTGGGGTCGCGTTCGCAATGGGCCGGCACCGGGTCGCGCGAGCAGGTGATGATCTGCCACCCCTCGTCGGAGAAGCGCTTCACGGTGGCGTGTCCGATGCCACGGCTGGCACCGGTCAAGATCAGGCTGCGGCGGCTGTCGGTCATACCCCTCTTGGTAATCCACCGGGGCCGCGATGGGAAGTCGGCAATGTGGGCTCAAGAGTTGGGGTGATGCTCCACGAAATGCCGCAACACGCTCACCAGCTTGGCCGTATGCGCGATATTTCCGCTGGAACGAGACGTCTGGATGTCGTCGACGATCATCCGCTTGATCCGCGCCTCACCGTCCGTCGTGTGACAAAGATACTGCCCCATCTCCATGGCGATCATCTCGGGCACGTGCTCGTGCTCGGCAATTGCCTCGACCTCGCCCTCGGTCAACTCACACAAGGCCAAACAGTCTTCACGCGTCAGCATTCCACTCTCCTGTCGGTATCAGCATCCGCAAGAATGACAGGATGACACGCAGCAGATATTGGGATGGATCAATTGGCGCCGGAAAAATGGTGCGGGCAGCGAGCTAGGGCTGAAGCCTGGTCTCGCGCCAGCCATCGCCATCGCGGCCGAAAACCTGGCGGTCATGCAGGCGGTCGGGCCGGTCGGTCCAGAACTCGATCCGGGACGGCACGAGCCGGAAGCCCGACCAGTGGGGTGGGCGCGGCACATCGCGGCCGTCATATTCGGCCTCGAGACTGCGTACGCGCCCTTCCAGTACCACCCGGCTTTCGACAGGTTCGGACTGAGCCGAAGCCCAGGCGCCGATCTGACTGCCGCGCGGCCGGGTCGCGAAATACGCATCCGCCTCTTCGTCGCTCACCGGTGTGGCGGGGCCATCGATCCGGAGTTGCCGGCCCAACGTCTTCCAATGAAAACACAAAGACGCATTGGGATTGGCCAGTAGCTCCTGGCCCTTGATGCTGTTGAAGTTCGTAAAGAACACGAACCCACCCGCATCGTGGCCCTTCAGCAACACCAGGCGCGTAGAGGGACGCCCGTCCGCAGAAACGGTCGCCAGGGTCATCGCCTCGGGCAATGTCGGCTCAGCCGCGACGGCCTCCAGGAACCAGGCATCGAACTGGGCGAACGGATCGATCATGGACATAGCTGTAATCTGCCTCTGAATTTCACGCGGACGGTGCGCGCATCATATCGATGCCGCTCACTTATCGAAAACGGCCTGCACCGCTTCCAGCCGGCCCGCGGCGAAATTCTCGCGGAGGTTGGCGATCATTCGCGGAAAGTCGGGGCCCATCACATCGCGCAACGTCGGGCCGTCGATGCCTTTGGGGGGGCGCGCGCTTTCGAGCCAGTTCTGCGCGGCGGCACTCTCATCGTGGAAATGCCGCTCCACCCAGCCAGCCTCGGTTACGACCCGGCGCAGTTCATTCGCTGCGATGAGATGGCTGTTCGCCGGATCGCTCGCCCAGGGCACCGGATAGACGAGTGACGCCACGTTCGGGCCCGCCACGACGTCATACAACGCCAACACACCGCCAGGGCGCGTCACGCGGAGGAGTTCGCGATAGAGCGCATCCCGATCACCGATGTTCATCGCCACATGCTCGGTCCAGATCGCATCGAAGCTGTTGTCCGCGAACGGCAGAGCGAGTGCGTCCCCGGCGCAGAAACGCGTGGTCTCGTTACATTCGGCGTGGACAGACAGTTGCTGCGCGATCCGGCAGAAACCCGGGGTCAGATCGATCCCGGTGACGTCGGCGCCAAACGCGGCCGCGAGCAGACGCGCCAATCCGCCCAAACCCGAACCAAGATCCAGGACCGCCAGCCCCTCGCGCAGCCCGGCGCGATCCGCCAAACGACGCGACGCTGCAGCACCACCGACATGAAACTGGTCGAGGGCCGCGAGCCGGTCGGCCTGCGCCGGGTCGAGCGACGCTAGAACGCGGTCAGCAACGTCCGCGCCGCCGTAATGGTCGCCTCCACTCAACTGCGATCGCTGACGACCCGCGGGCCGTCACCTCCGGCCGAGGCGTCGGCGATCAGATCCTTGATCAGGGTTCCCATGGTCTCGTCCCGTGCGGCGTTATACGCGGCGATCAGATCCGCCAGCGGCGCAGTCCAGCGCGGGTCCTCCTCGTCGTCCAGATAAGGCGCACCGGGTCCATAACCGAGCGCTATGTATAAATCCGCCACCGTGACTCCATCGAGATCACGGACCAGCACCGGCTGGTCTTCATCGGTGCGCGCCAGATAACCCGAACTCTGAAGCCGCGCCAGAACCAGCCCGAGGCCAGCACCGTCGCCACCAGTCGCGTCGAGCAAACGGTCCTCATCGACCATCTGGCTGTCGCGCGATGCCGCCAACAAGCAACCAATCGTTTGCAGCGCCCGTAACAGCGCCCGCGATGGAGTCAGCGGCCCGAAATCCTCGGCGCGGCGCGCCGCCAGCCATTCGGGCCGGGTCGCGGCAACGATGGCGCCGAACAGCACCACCGCCCAGACCAGATACATCCAGATCAGGAAGACAGGCAGTGCGGCAAGGGAGCCATAGACGCTCTCGAAGGTGCCGGCATTCTGGAGATAAATGCCGAACACCGCCTTCAAGGCCTCGAACAGAATACCCGCAACGAGCGCGCCCAACAGGGCGTAGGGTACGCCGACCCGGCGATTGGGAAGGGCCAAATACAGGATCGCAAACCCACCCACCGCAAACAGGAACGGCAGCATGCGCAACGCCATGTTCCGAATCACACCGAAATCGAGACCCAGCGGCATGAAATTGTTCATCGCGAAGGCGGTGCTGACGGACAGGCCCGCACCGAGCAACAGCGGCCCCAGCGTGAGGGTCGTCCAGTAGGCGATCAGGCGCATGCCGAGCGGCCGGGACTTCTCGATCCGCCAGATGGCGTTGAACGCGGTCTCGATCGTGGACAGCAACATGACCGCCGTCACGGCCAACCAGACGACACCCAGGGTCGTCAGCTCGCTGGTGTTCGACACGAACCGGTCGACATAGGTTTCGAGCTCGCCGCCGATATGCGGTGCGGTGTAACTGAGCACGATACTCAGCAATTGCTGGGTCATGCCGTCGAAGACCGGGAAGGCCATCATCACCGAAAATGCGATGGCGAACAGGGGCACAATCGCCAGCAGCGAGGTGTAGCTCAGGGACGCCGCGGCCACGAGCACGCGATCCTGGGAAAACCGCCGGACCACCGTCCGCGCGAACTGAAGCTCGTCTGCCAGCCGCTTGAGTCGTTTTTCGTCCATGACCACCCTCATTGAATACTGCTAAGCCTATCAGAACAAACGAGAAATACCATCCGCCCGAACGCACCGCCACGGCCTTGCCGCACCACCCCTTTGGTGTAGGATGCCGCCAAACGCGGCACAGGTACGACCAACGGGGATTTCATGAGCGCTGCAACGCAACTAATGGCCGGCAAGCGCGGCCTCATTATGGGGGTCGCGAACGACCGGTCCATCGCCTGGGGCATCGCCAAGATGGTGGCCGAACATGGCGCGGAACTGGCCTTCACCTTTCAGGGCGAAGCGCTGGAGAAACGCGTGCGCCCGCTCGCCGAGTCCGTCGGCGGATCGATGGTGCTGCCCTGCGACGTCACCGACGAGGCGAGCATGGATGCAGTCTTCGCCGAGATCGGCGAGACCTGGGGCAAGCTCGATTTCGTCGTCCACGCGATCGCCTACTCCGACAAGGATGAGCTCAAGGGACAGTATGTCGACACCAGTCGCGCGAACTTCCAGCGCTCGCTCGATATCTCCTGCTTCTCCTTCACCGACGTGTGCAAGCGCGCCTCGGCCATCATGCCCGACGGCGGCAGCCTGCTGACGCTGACCTATTACGGCGCCGAGCGGGTGATGCCCCACTACAACGTCATGGGCGTCGCCAAGGCCGCGCTCGAGGCCAGCGTGCGTTACCTGGCGGTCGACCTGGGCGGCAGCGGTATCCGGGTCAACGCGATCTCGGCCGGGCCGATCAAGACACTGGCCGCGAGCGGCATCGGCGACTTCCGCTACATTCTGAAATGGAACGAGCTGAACGCACCCCTCAAGCGCAACGTCACCATCGATCAGGTCGGCGGTGCCGGGCTGTATCTGCTGAGCGATCTCGGTTCGGGCGTGACCGGCGAGACCCACCACGTGGACAGCGGCTATAACGTCGTCGGCATGGTCGCGGTGGATGCCGCAGCCGAAGTCGCCGACCTGCTCTCGGGCCTCAAGCCCGACGACGCCTAAACACCCAACCAGGAGTAGCTGCCATGGCCGGCAACAGCTTCGGCCAGATTTTCCGGTTCACAACCTGGGGCGAAAGCCACGGGCCCGCCATCGGCGTCGTCGTCGACGGCGTACCGCCGCGCGTGCCGTTCGCCGAGAGCGACATCCAGGGCTGGCTCGACCGCCGCCGCCCCGGCCAGTCGCGCTTCACGACCCAGCGCAAGGAACCGGACGCGGTGAAGATCCTGTCTGGCGTGTTCGAGGGCCAGACGACCGGCGCGCCGGTCTCGATGATGATCGAGAATGTGGACGCGCGCTCGAAGGACTATTCCGAGATCGCCCAGAAATACCGGCCGGGCCACGCCGACTACACATATGATGCCAAATACGGCATCCGCGACTATCGCGGCGGCGGACGCTCGTCCGCGCGCGAGACCGCGAGCCGCGTGGCAGCGGGCGCACTCGCACGCAAGGTCATTGAGAGCCTGGTACCCGGCGTCACCCTGCGCGGTGCGCTGGTGCAGGTCGGCACCATGGCGATCGACCGGGCCAACTGGGACTGGGACGTGATCGGCGACAACCCCTTCTGGTGCCCCGACCCCAAGATGGCCGGCCCGTGGGAAGCCTATCTCGACGATATCCGCAAGGCGGGCTCATCGGTCGGCGCAGTCATCGAGCTGGTCGCCGAGGGTGTCCCTGTGGGCCTGGGCGAGCCAATCTACGGCAAGATCGATTCCGACCTGGCGGCGGCGATGCTGACGATCAACGCGGTCAAAGGCGTCGAGATCGGCGCCGGGATGGGTGCTGCCGCACTCACCGGCGAGGAAAACGCCGACGAAATGCGCATGGACGGCGACAAGGTCACGTTCGGCTCCAACCAAGCCGGCGGCGTACTCGGCGGCATCAGCACCGGGCAGGACCTGGTCGTGCGGTTCGCGGTGAAGCCGACCAGCTCGATCCTCACGCCGCGTGACACAGTCAGCCGCGCTGGCAACGACACGGATATCTCTACCAAGGGCCGCCACGACCCATGCGTGGGCATCCGTGCCGTACCCGTCGGCGAGGCCATGATGGCCTGCGTCATCGCCGACCATCTGCTGCGCCACCGGGCCCAGATCGGCACCTTCGGGTCCCAGGCACCCCACGCCAGCAAAGACTAGGCGGCGGCGCAATCCTCCCGCCGTCATGCCCGGACCTGATCCGGGCATCTCGTTTGCGGCGGCTCCCCAAACGATGAAATACGCGGATCAAGTCCGCGTATGACGCATTGGTGGCTTACGACCCCGATGCCTATACTCGCCCCAATCGACAACGATCCTCGACCGGAGCACCCCATGGCCAAGAAGCGCGAAACACCCGATCAGCTGCAGCACGTCTCGAAGCTGCCGATCCCCGACCCCGACAGCCTGCCCGAGGATCTGCAGAAATACATGCGCATCTGCCAGGAGAAGCTGGGGCTCATCCCCAACGTGATCCGCGCCTTCTCGCTGCGGCCCGAGAAACTCCGGACCTTCATCGGCAAGTACAACGAGCTGATGCTCGGCGAGGACGCACGCCTGTCGCGGCTGGAGCGCGAGATGATCGCCGTCGTCGTGTCGTCCCACAATCACTGCGTCTACTGCATCACGTCCCACAGCCAAGCCGTACGCGAACTGTCCGACGACCCGGTGCTAGGCGACATCCTGATGGTCAATTACCGCGAGGCGAACCTGACCGAGCGCCAACGCGCCATGCTCAATTATGCGTGGAAGCTGACGTCGAACCCGGCCGAGACGGGCGACACAGACCGGCAGCTGCTGGTCGACGCGGGCTTCACCCCGGAAGACATCTTCGAGATCACCGACACGACGGCATATTTCAATTACACGAACCGCATGACCCACGGGCTGGGGATGCTGCCGAACGAGGAATATTTCGGCATGAACCGCCTGCCCGACCCGGGCCTCCACGACAAGTAAAGCGCGGCAGACAACCCCAGATATCCGTCATGCGCGGGCATGACCCGCGTATCTCATGTGCGCCGATAGAGAGATGCCCGGATCAAATCCGGGCATGACGATGACTAATCGGGCGGATTTCAAACCCGCCCGCAACTATTTTGAAAACACCGCCACCAGCTCCACATGCCCGGACCAGACGAACTGGTCCACGGGCGTGATCCGCTCCAGCGTATAGCCACCCTCGGACAGGGTGAGCGCATCGCGCGCGAAGGTCGCCGGGTTGCAGGACACGGCGACGATCCGCGCTGCGCCCGATCGCGCAATTTCCTCGGCCTGCGCCGGAGCACCGGCGCGCGGCGGATCGAACACAATCGTCTCGATCCTCTTGAAGTCCGCGGCCGCGAGCGGCCGGCGCACGAGATCGCGGGTCTCGGTTGTGACGTTGCCGCCGAATCCGGCGGTCCCGGCGGCGCGGGCCAGCGCGCCCAAGGCCGCAGCATCGCCATCGACGGCCATGACCTTCGCGCCCGCTGCCGCGAGTGGCAGCGCGAATGTGCCGACCCCGCAATAGAGATCGGCCACGCGCGTACCTTCGGCAGCCTCGACCACCAGTTTCGCCAAAATCTGCTCTGCCTCGGCGCTCGCCTGCAGGAAGACCCCTGGCGGGATTTCGACCGGGATGCCGGAAAGCTCCAACACAGGTGACTGACGCAGTGCGATCGGCTCGATCTGGTCACGCTCACTGCCCTCAAGCTGCCACGCGACTCGCGCGAGCCCTTGTTCTTCGGCGAACATGGCAAGCCCCATGCTGGCGTCCGGACCGGGCTCATGGGCCGCCTCGATCAGAACGTCGAACCCGTTATCGGCGAGGGTCACCGCGACATCCCAGCGCGCGCCCGGCGGCACCAGATCGGCCAGCACATGGCGCAACTTCGGGACCAGCGCCATTAGCTCCGGGCGCAGGATCAGGCATTCCTCCATCTCGACCACATGGCGGCTGGCGCGGGTGTGGAACCCGAAGAATGTCTTGGAATCCTTCGCGCGCGGCCGGAATGCGGCGAACGTCGCCCGCCGCCGCCCGTCATTCACGGTCGGGACCAACGGCGCGACCAAATCCGGCTCGAACCCGACGCGCTTTATGGCGGCCACCACGAGATCCCGCTTCCAGTCCCGATACGCATCGCCCCCGAGATGCTGGACGCTGCAGCCGCCGCAGGTCGCAAAATGGCGGCACGGCGCCTCGATACGGTCCGGTGACGGCTCGACAATCTCCAGCAGTTTCGCCGCGAACCCGTCGCCACGCGGATTGCCCGGGCGCACCCGCACCTGCTCGCCCGGCAACGCGCCGGCGATATAGAGGCGCCCGCGGGCTCCGCCGCCCGGGTTCTTCGCGATACCGTCACCGCGCGGCCCCAGCGTCGTGACTTCGACCGTCAGTTCATCCGTCATAAACAGCCCCGATCAGAAATTCCTTGTTGCCCTCGGGGCCCGTGATCGGGCTCTCCGCGAGGCCGATCACCTGCCAACCGGGCAGCCCTTCGAGCCACCCCCGTATGCGTTCGCAGACCGCAGCATGCAAGGCCGGGTCGCGCACGACGCCCTTCTTGCCAACATCGGCCTTGCCGACCTCGAACTGGGGCTTGATAAGCGCCACCAGCTTCGCGCCCGGTGCCGCGCGCGCCATCGAGGCAGGCAACACGGTCTCCAGCCCGATGAAGCTCGCATCGCAGACGATTGCATCGACCGGCTCGGGGACGTGTTCTGCCGTGAGGTGCCGGGCGTTGGTCTTCTCCAGCACCACCACCCGGTCATCGTTGCGCAGCTTCCAGGCGAACTGGCCGTGGCCCACATCGACCGCATAGACCCGCGCCGCACCCCGCGCCAGAAGGACATCCGTGAAGCCCCCCGTGGACGCTCCCACATCGATCGCCACCGCGTTCGCAACCTCGATGCCCAGCTCCTCGATCGCGTGGTCGAGCTTCAGCCCGCCCCGGCTGACCCAGGGATGGTCCTGGCCACGCAGTTCCAGCGGCGCATCATCGGCGATGCTCTCGCCCGCCTTCTCGACCCGGCGTTCGCCCGAAAATATCTTCCCCGCCAGGATCAGCGCCTGGGCGCGCGAACGCGTCTCCACGAGGCCGCGATCGACCAGCGCCACATCGGCGCGGGTTTTGGAAGGCTTCTTCGGCGGTGATGTCTTTTGCTGTGCCACGGGAAGGGATTAGCACGATTGTAGCGGGTGGGTCACAGACCCACCCCTACAAGCATCAAAAACGTGGGGGCGGGTTTCAAACCCGCCCTCTATCCCCGCAACAAACCACGTCATGCGCGGACTTGATCCGCGCATCTTGTCACCGCATCACGGGAGATGCCCGGGTCTAGCCCGGGCATGACGGAAAATTTTTATCCTCGCAGCCTCTCCGTTTCGGCTTCGTCGATCTCAAGTGCGTCGGTCAGGGCCACGCCGTATCTCTCCCGTGCGGCCTCGCGCGAGACATAGCCGTCGATGACGTCATCACGGACCCGTTCTGCCTCACGTTCGAACGCCGGGCCATACCCGCCGCCGCCGTCCGCGAGATACAGGATCTCGTCGCCCGCCCCGAACTCACCGCGATACATCCCAGCATGCTTGCGCATGGGATCCGTGTTGCCCCAGACGTCGTCATTGTCGGAATAGATGACGATGTCGCGGGCCCAGCGCTCCTCCCAATCCGGGTCGTCGGGGTTGGGCTTCAGGATGCCCACATTCATCGGCCCGGCCTCGCCACCCTCAAGCCCCCAGCCCGGGGTCTTGGATTTTTTGAGGATTGTCAGCGCGCCGAACCCGTCGAGGAACCGGAAGTTGCGCACGGTGCCCAGCCCGCCCCGGTTTCGGCCCGGCCCGCCGGAATCCTGCCGCAGCCGGGATTCGGTGACCATCACCGGCAGGCGCGATTCCAGCACCTCGACCGGCACGTTCTTGAGCGTGCACTGAGAGATGTGGTGGGTCGCATTCATGCCGTCCATATCCGCGCGCGCGCCCCAGCCGACGCCTGCATTTGTCTGGTGCCAGACCTGCCGCTTGGTATAGGGCTCGACGCCGTAGAAACCGGGGTCGCCCAGATCACCGCCCGAACTGGCCGGGATCGCCTCGGGCATGGCCTCGGCCAGCGCCTTGTAGATGGTCTCGATCGCGACGACGCTCGCCCAGATCGTGAACACCGGCGCGGGATAGACCGCGTGGAACAGATTGCCCTCGGGCGCGATCACCTTGATCGGCCGGAACTGGCCGCCATTGGACGCCTCGTCGGGTGTGGTCAGGGACTTGAAGACGATCCGGCACACGGAATGCGTCATGCCGAAGGCCAGGTTGATCGGCCCGCGCACCCGGTCGCTGGAGCCGGAGAAGTCGACGGTCATTCCGTCATCATTCAGCGTGACCTTCACATGGACCCGCACCATCCGGTCTCGGTCCACGCCGTCATTGTCCATCCAGTTCTCGGCCTCCCAGGTACCCTTGGGCAGCTCCTTGAGGGCCGCGCGCGCCTGCGCCTCTCCCACATCGAGGAACCGCTCGATCGCCGCCTCGACAATGGGCTCGCCGTATTTGGCATAGAGCTCCTCGAGCCGCTCGCAACCCACACGCAGCGACGCAATCTCGGCGTTCATATCGCCCATGATGGTGATCGGCGCGCGGGAGTTGGCGCGCATGATCCGCAGCACCGTTTCGTTGAGCTCTCCCGCCTCGACGATCTTGATCCCCGGGATCATCAGGCCTTCCTGATGGATCGAGGTGGAATCGAGGATGTAGCCCGGGTCCTTGCCGCCGATGTCGGTCCAGTGGGCGCGCACGCAGGTGTAGGCGACCAGCTCTCCCTCATGGAATGCGCCCTGCACGAGGATCGCGTCGTTGGTATGTGCCCCGGTCACATAGGGGACGTTCATCATCAGGACGTCGCCCGGGCCCAGGTCATCGAACAACCCCATGTCGCGGCACTTCAGCACCGCATACTCGTTGGCACCGAGGAACACCGACAGGCCGGTCGAGTCCCCGAGCAGCCGCAGCTCACGATCGAAGATCGACAGCCCGTAATCGTTGATCTCGTAGATGATCGTCGAATAGGCGGTGCGCACCAGGGTGCGCTCCATCTCGCGCGCCGCCGACGCGATGTAGTGGCGGATCACCTCGGTGGTCGCGGCGTCCACGGTTGCGGCCTTGTCCTTGCGTGCGGCGCTCATGAGCCTGCCTCCGCTGTCTTGGTTTGCGGTGTGATGACGATCTGGCCGAACACGTCGATCGCGGCGGTCTGGTCGCTGAAGTAGACGACCGTGGTCGTCGCCTCCTCGATCACCGCCGGGCCGGGAAGGCTGTCCCCGGCCATCAGGGTCGTGCGGTCATAGATCGCGAAGTCGGCCGGGCCGCCGGCGGCGAAGCAATAGGCGCTCCGCGTCGCGCGTGGCGCCGGCGCATTTCCGGCGGGGCGTTCCGCCACCCGAGGCAGATCGGGCTTGGGTTCCCGACCGATGCCCCGCACGCGCAAATTCACCAGCTGCACCGCGTCGTCCATCGCATGGCCATAGCGGCGGCGATGGGCCTCATCGTAGCGGGCGCGGAGCTCATCCAGGCTGTCAGCCCCATCGATCGAGACCTCGAGGGAATGCTCCTGCCCGAAGTAACGCAGCTCGGCGGCATGCTCGATCAACTGGGCGCTCTCGGGGAACCCCGCACTGACGAGGTCCGCCCGGGCGTTGTCGGCGAGTTCGGCCGCAGCCTTGGTCAGATCCGACATCTCGATGTCGTCGAGCAACAGGAGCACCGTCTGGGCGTATTCCTGGACGATGTCGGTCATCAGCATCCCCCAGGCGGAGAACACAGAGGAGGCCTGCGGGATGATGATCTCGCGCACACCCATTTCGCGGCCGACCAGCGGCACGAACATGCCGCCACCGCCGCCGAAGCCGAGCATCGAGAATTCGCGGGGGTCGAGCCCCGCCTCGACGGTGATCTCGCGCACCGCGCTGACGGTCTTGGCCAGCAACACCTCGTAGATGCCCCGGCAGGCCGACACGAGATCGATCTCCAGGGGTTCGGCCACATGGGTCCGCACCGCGGCCTCTGCCCCGGCCGCGTCCAGGGTCATCTCGCCGCCCAGGAACTGCTCGGGATCGAGATAGCCCATGGCCAGCACCGCATCCGTGAAGGCCGGCTCCGTGCCCCCCTTGCCGTAGCAGACCGGTCCGGGCACGGCGCCCGCCGATTGCGGCCCGACCCGCAGCAACCCGTTCTCGGCCCGCGCCAGCGATCCGCCGCCCGCGCCGATGGTCGAGATGTCATAGGTCGGGATCATCAGCGGCAGGTTTTCCAGGGACGCCTCGTATTTGAGCGCCGGCTGGCCGTTGTGGACGACGCAGGCATCGGTCGAGGTCCCGCCCATATCGACGGCGATCATGTTCGGGCGGTCCGTCAGCTCCGACAGGGCCACCGTCCCGATCAAGCCACCCGCGGGGCCGGAAAAGATGGTGTGCACCGGCACGTCGGCGGAATCCCGCGCCTGCAACGCGCCGCCGCCCGAGCGCGTGATGTAGAAGGCGCCGTCGAAGCCCGCGGCACCGAGGCGTTCCTCCAGCCCGGCGATATAGGTGCGGAAGATCGGCTTCACATAGGCGTTCACCACGGTCGTCGAGGTGCGTTCATACTCGCGATACTCGCGCACGATGTCAGACGACACGGACACCGCCACATCGGGATACATATCCTCGATCAGCGCCTTGGCCCGCAGTTCGTGCGCCGGGTTGCGATAGGCATGCAGGAAGCACACGGCAATCGACGTGCGACCCATGTCGGCGACCAGCCTGGTGGCGGCGGCGCGCAGCGCGGCCTCATCCAGCGGTTCGAGCTCCTCGCCCTGTGCACTCAACCGCCCGGGCACACCCAGCCGGTATCGCTTGGCGATCAGCACCGGCGGGTCGTCATAGGTCAGCTTGTACATCTTCTCGCGCGGCCGATGGTAACGACCGGTCTCGAAGACGTCCTCGAAGCCCGCATTGGTGATGATGCCCGTGGCCGCGCCCTTGCGCTCGAGCACCGTGTTGAGGCCCAGGGTCGTGCCGTGCACGAAGGTCTCCACATCCGCCAGGGACAGATCCAGACGCCCGATGGCGCTCAACACGCCGTCAGCGGCGTTGTCCGGGGTGGTGAAGTCCTTCTCCAGGCGCAGCGCACCCGTTTCCGTGTCGAAGACGATCGCGTCCACGAAAGTGCCGCCGATATCGACAGCCAGCCGTTGTGCCATGAGTTTGCTTCCGTCAGTCGCAGAGAAGTTAGTCTTGAAGTTAGTCGTAGAGGAGCCAGTCGCGCAGGAGCGCGGTGGCGGCCTGGGGGCGTTCGAGGGGCGGCATGTGGCCGCAATCCTCGATGATGGAGAGGCGCCCGCGGGGCGCCAGATCGGCAATTTCCTGATGCTCGGCGACGCTGGTCAGCGCGTCCGACCGGCCGACGATGGCGCGCACGGGAATGTCGGTGCCCTGCAGCAGCTCGCGGGCATCGCTGCGGGTCTGCATGGCCCGGTGGCGGTTGGCGAACAGGTCCGGCCCGACGCGGTCACCCATGTTCCGCACCCGGGCAAACAGAGGGTCCTCATGGCGGTCCGGGTGCAGCAGCTGGGGCACGAAGCGATCGAGCAGATCCTCGAACCGGTCTTCCTCGCAATCGGCGATGGCCGCCTCGCGGCCGGCGGCCTTCTCCGGCGTGTCGGCGCGCGACGACGTGTCGAGCAGTGCTATCCGTTCGACCCGCTCGGGAGCCTGGCGCAACACCTCGAGCGCCACATAGCCGCCCATGGAGAAGCCGGCGATGGCGAATGTCTTCGGTGCTGAATCGAGGACCGCCTCGGCGAGCCCCTGCATGGTGTCGGTCTCATCGGCGGGCGCATAGCTGATGGTCGCCACCTCCGAGAGATAGGCGCGGGGATAGGCCCAGACCTCCTGATCACAGATCAGTCCCGGTACCATGACCAGATTTTGCGTGGTTGCATTCATGACGGCGTCCTCTCTTCTCGGCTTACTCTACGGACTGATGAGACATCGCAACAGAATATGTTAGGCATGCTAACGATAGAAATTACTGATATCTGGAGGCGTCATGGAAACGCGTGTGTTGCAGAATTTCCTAAGGGTCGCCCAAGCCGGCAAGCTCGGCCAGGCGGCGGCGGAGATGAACATCGCCCAACCCGCCCTCAGTCGGCAGATCGCCCTGCTGGAAGCCGATGTCGGCGCCCAACTGTTCGTCAGGCATCGGCGTGGGGTCACGCTGACCGAGGCAGGACTGCTGTTTCGCGACCATACCCGCGCAATCCTCGCCGCGCTGGAACAGGCGCGCGCGGAGGTTTCCGCCACCGCACAAGACCCGACGGGGACCGTGACTCTGGGACTGCCGACCTCGATGTTCTACGTGCTGTCAGCCGACGCCGTTGCGGAATATCGCGCGCGCTACCCCAATGTGTTCCTTCGGGTGCATGAGGCGGTCGGCCATGTGATCGAATCCCTGTTCCACGACGGCCAACTCGACGCGGCGATTCTGATTGAGCCCGGCACCATGCCGGGGGTCGCGCTGACCCCGTTGGTCGCCGAGGACATCTGCCTCGTCGGACCATATGAAGCGGGGTTGTCCCTCGACACCCCGGTGTCACCCCAACACCTGGCCAGCGTACCGATGATCATGCTCGATGCTGCCAACCATGTGCGCCGAAGGATCGAGAGCCTGCTCGGCCAGCTCGGCCTGTCACTCAACCCTGCGATGGAGATGGAAGGCCAGCCACTCACTTTCGAAATGGTTCGCCGCGGGCTCGGCCACACGGTCCTGCCCCGGAGCGCCGCGCACAGGGAAATCGCCACCGGCCGCATGAGCGCTGCGCCGATCGCAGGTGCAACCCTCGGCTGGTCCCTCGCGGTCAGTCGCACCCGGGCGGATGCCCCCGAGGTGCGCGCCCTGACCGAGCTGTTGCACGAACTCGCACAAACCCGGATCGACGAAGGGGCCTGGCAACAGTCCGCAGCGCAATAATCTCCCGTCATACGCGGGCTTGACCCGCGTATCTCGTCGCCGTCCCTAATGAGATGCCCGGATCAAGTCCGGGCATGACGGTGTTGGTCCGGCCCATCTCGCGCTAAGGTCGCCCCCAACAACAAGATCATTCGACCTCGGGGGAAAATTCATGACGCAACGTATCGGACTGGTGGGCATGGGCCTGATGGGCCAGGCCTTCATCAAGAATATGCGCGAACGCCAGTTCATCGTGCAGGGCTTCGACGTCGATGCCGCGCGCATGGATCAGCTCGCCGAGGCCGGCGGCCACCCGGCAGCCACCCCCGCAGAGGCGGCCAAGGGCGTGGACCGGGTGATCGTCTCGCTGCCGACCAGCGACATCGCCCGGGCGGTGATCTTCGAGGACGGCAACGGGCTCGCGGCAGGTGCCGAGCAAGACCTCATCGTCATGGACACGACGACCGCGCGACCGGAAGACGCCGAGCGCACCGCCGCCGAGCTCAAGGCCATGGGCATCCGCTATCTCGACAGCACTGTCTCCGGCACCTCGACCATGGCTCAGGCGGGCGATCTGGTGGTCATCGTCGGCGGCGAGGAGGCCGATTTCGAGGCCTGCCGCGAGGCCTTCGCGGGCTTCTCGCGCGCGGCCTATTACATGGGCCCGTCGGGCTCGGGCGCGCGCACCAAGCTGATCATCAACCTCATCCTGGCCGGCAACCGGCTGGCCATGGCCGAGGGCATGGTGCTGGGTGAGAAGGCCGGGCTCGACCCCAACAATCTGCTCGAAGTCCTGCAGGACGGAGCGTGCAGCTCCAAGACCATGATCGACAAGGGCCCGAAGATGATCGACGCAGACTATTCCCAGCAGGGCAAGGTGGCGATCAGCCTGAAGGATTCACGCCTGATGATGGATATGGGCCAGAAGCTCGGCGCGCCGACGATGATGATCCAGGTCTATTCCCAGATCATGCAGGCCGCGCTGGAGAAGGGCTACGCCCAGAAGGACACGGTCGCCTTCTTCGAGATCCTGCGCGGCATGGCCGGGCTCGAGGAGCGCGAGGGCATCGACGACGTGCCGTTCGGGAAGGGGTAGATATCGGTTGCTCTCCCAGAAACCCGGAACCACATGCGAACCATGACCGAACAGTCACCCACCAGTATCTCGCAGGAAACGGCTGACAAAGAATTCGGCATATCCGTCGACCATGAGCGCATGCCGGGCGGCGAGCTTAGGTTTCGGCTAGTGAGCGACGACGGAAGCAGCTACATCAGAACCGTGACGTCGGAAACAGGCGGCTGGCAAAAAAGCCACTACCACCGCAACATTCAGGAAACCTATGTCGTCCAACGCGGATGGATGATTCTGGCACGCATGGACGCACGCGCTCTGAGATTCGTGAAACTGGAAGCGAACGATAGCGTTACTTCGCTGCCGATGACCCCCCACAATGTCTATCTGCCGAGTGACTCGGTCATCCACACGATAAAGCACGGGGGCACCCCCCAAGGTGACCGGATTTCCGACCCGAACCTGGATGCCCTGACCCTAAATCTTTCGGAAAAACAGGCTCTGGTGTTGGCTGAATCCACTGACGCGACGGGTGAGACGGATGGTCGTTTTGCGTCATATGTCGCGGTCTACAACAATCTCGACAATATCATCTGGAAGATGCCAGCGTTCTTTGCCGCTGCCATCGGTGTCTTGTTGGCTTTGCTGGCCAATATCATCAGCCGAGAAAAAGCGAGCATGCCCTCGGAGTTGTGGGCGCTCGCACTATTCTTCATTGCACTGCTGTTAGCCCTCGGCACCTATAGCCTGATCCGCCTGCGACAGCATCATACGATCATGGGCAAGCACCTCCAGAAAATGGAAGGCAGCGGGTATTTCCACCAGCGCCAGCAAACCCTCGGGAACATAAAACTCCCCGCCGCCCCGGTCGTGTTTATCTTCGTTTTCGCCGTATTGAGCGTACTGTTTCTAGGCGTCGCGGTGGCGGCATACTTTGAGATTTGTTTCGTAACGTCGATCCTCGGACCCAAAATCAGCTGACCCCGGTATCCCCATGCCCAACCTCGCCGAAGCCTACAACATCGAAGACCTTCGCCTTCTCGCGAAGAAGCGCCTGACCAAGGGGCTGTTCGATTTCTGCGACCGGGGCTCCGAGGACGATGTGGCCCTGCGCCACAACCGACACGCCCTGGAGCGCATCAAGCTGCGCTCGCGGGTCCTGAACGACACCTCCGAGCGGCATACGAAATCGACCCTGTTCGGCAAGCCCGTGGACATGCCCGTGGTGATCGGCCCGACGGGCCCGGCGGGCTTCGTCTGGTATCGCGGCGAGACCGCGCTGGCTCAGGCCGCGGCCAAGGCCGGCATCCCGTTCACGGTCGCCAGCACGGCGAACACGCCGATGGAACAGATCGTCGAACAGGGCGGCGGCGGTCGGCTTTGGTATCACCTGTATGTCTGGCGCGACATGGAGGCCTCCCTGAAGGCCGTCGCGCGGGCCGAGGCCGCCGGCTTCGAGGCCCTGGTGCTGACCGTCGATTCCACCATCCCCTACAATCGCGAGTTCGATTACCGCAACGGCACCACCATGCCGGTACGGATAAACCCGCGGACCATAAAGGATCTGGCGACTCACCCGCGCTGGCTGTTCGGCACTGTCGGGCGCTATCTGATGTCCGACGGCCACCTGCCCCGCTACGTCAACATCGACATGCCCGAGGGGCTGTCATCGACCGGGGTGCGCGATTTCCTGTTCAAGAACGACACGCTGGACTGGGAGTTCCTCAAGCGCATCCGGGACATGTGGCCCCGCACGCTCATCGTGAAGGGCGTGCTCCACGCCGATGACGCAGTGAAATGCGCCGAGCACGGCGTCGACGGGGTGGTGATCTCCAACCATGGCGGCATTGCGTCCGACGCGGCGCTTGCGCCGATTGATGTTCTGCCTTCGGTGGTACGCGCGGTGGGCGACCGAATGACCGTGATCGTCGATTCCGGTTTCCGGCGCGGGTCGGACATCCTCAAGGGGCTGGCGCTGGGCGCGGACGCAGTGATCGTCGGCCGGGCGACCCTGTACGGGGTCTCGGCGGCAGGCGAACCCGGTGCGACCCGGGCCCTGGAGATTCTCCAGACCGAACTGCGCCGGACGATGGGTGTGCTGGCGCTCACCGACCTCGCGGACATCACGCGCGATTATGTGGTGTTGCCCCACGAGTTGCCGCTCTAGGCCGTTCGTGGGACAGCGCCCGCCGATGATAAAATTCCGCATGCGCCTGCCCGTAGCGATCTCCACCATGTGCATCGCCCTGCTGGCCGGCGCCGGGAGCACCGTCGCCGATGCGCCGCTCGAATCCCTCGATGGCTATGTGACCGAAGGCGCTATAACGCCGGAATTGCTCCTGATGGTCGGTCAGGTCGAGCGCGGCCGCATGTACACCGCGGTGGCAATCCAGGAGGCCCGTGGCGTCCGTGAAACGGGACTTCAAGCGGCGTTCATCGGAGACGCTCGATGCCCGAGGATCGACAGCGAGAAATGGGCGATCGACTACTCCCAAAAGCGGCCCTTCCCGGCGCTCCACAAGGGCGTCGATATCCCGCAGCCCTCGGGAACGCCGATCCTGGCCATTGCGGATGGGACGGTGATCGGCAAATTCGAGAACCGGGACAATCGCAAGGGGATCGAAATCATGCTGCGGCACACGCCGGAACAAACCGGGCTGCCGTTCTGGGTCTACTCCCAATACACCCACCTGCGGGAGATGTCGCCGCTGCCGATCGGGGCGACCGTCGAGATGGGCCAGGAGATCGGCAAGACCAGCAACACCGGCAAATCGGGACGAAACGTGCGGCGCGACGCCCTGCATTTTGCGTTGCTCTACAGCGCGCATCGCGAATGGACACGCGAACACATGTTCATCATCCCGAAGGACGGACGCTGGATGGACCCGAACGCGTTCTATCGTCGGACGCCGCCCTACGATTCCGATTCCCTGGCGGCGTTGCCCGCTGGTGAGAAAGAGACCCCCGTGCCCTATCTCAACGCGCGCGGGGTGGCCGTGCCGCCGGACACGAAACGAATCTGGCCCTATCGCTGCGCCGAGTAAGCCTCTTCAGGTCTCGGCGGTCGGAGAGCCCGGCGCGACCCGGGACCTGGAGATACTCCAGACCGTGCTGCGCCGGACGATGGGTGTGCCGGCGCTCACCGACCTCGCCGATATCACGCACGAACATGTGGTGATGCCCCAAGAACTGCCGCTTCAGGCAGCCCGATCAACGGGCGCTGCCGCTGTCGGGCGCGACACCGCTCAGTCATCGGCAGCGGGCAACCGCCAGTGATGCGCGAGCGCGGCCGCGGCGAGGGGACCGAGGTCGGCGTCCGCTTCGAAAAATTCCAGAAACCCGACGACAGCGCACCGCTGGGCCGCATCGAACAATGCAAATTTCGAGAGCTGGAAATCGCGCAGCCATGCGCATTCGGGTCCGGGATCAAAAGCATGCAGCGTGCTCTCCACCACATACTCGATGCTGTCCGGGTGCTTTAGAGACCAGCGCATGAAGGCGGGCATGTAGTAGCGAAACGCCTTGGCGCTGAAGAATGATGGCGCAGCATAGTTTCTGATCAGGACCTCATCGGACAAAGCGTACGGGTCTGGTTGACCATAGAAGTCGGCAATGTCTCCGTCGTCCATGCATCGCGGGTGCAGCAAATGTTCGTCATCAGGTGACGTGACGGTACCGAACGCCGCATCAATGTCCCGAATTACCCGCAGGCGGAATTGTTCGTCAGTGGCCATCGCTCAAAAATAGCGAAGTACGGGAACAGCAACTGCCTATCGTCGCGCATTCGATGCAATGTTCCCCAAAGACTCAGTGAATAGCGGTACAATAGCGTTCAATTCGCAAAACGTGCTCCCGGAACCCCTGTAATGACACCCTTCTTGACCCTCGTCATCGCCGCCGCCGCGGCTCTTGTGATCGGCACCGCAATCCCGGCGACCGCCGCCGGCCTTGAGCTTGCCCAAGGCAAATCCAACAAGGTGTTGTCCGGCGAAAAGGGCTCTGACGAGGCGCGAGATGCGATGGAACGCAAAGGCGAGCGCGTGACCGGCCAAGAGAACGCAGCCGAGCGGGGTCAGGGCCAAAAAAAGGGCCTGGCGAAACAGATGGAAGCCGATAAAAAAGGTGGGAAACCCACCAAATAGGCGCCGCAGGCATGTCCCTCGCGGGCGTCAGGTCTGCCGAACCCCGCCCCGACCCTGCGCTTTTTCCCGGGCAATCAGTTCCTGCTCGCGCTTCGCGCCTGCGGCATCCGTGAAAAACGAGAACAAGCCGAACCGCCGACCGCTGGTCACGGGCAACGCCTCGTGGAGCAGCGAACAGGAAAACACAACTGCCCCGCCAGGGCCCGGCTGATAGAGCTGGCGCCCGAACTCCGGAAAACGGAGCTGCCCACCCGCATATGCACCGGTGTTCAGGTTGACCGTCATGGCAAACATGCGGTGCGCCGTATGCGGGGTCCGGTTGTCACGGTGGCGCCCGAAGAACCCCTGCGCGGCACTCTCGTAGCAGCCGACACGCGGGAGCTCGAAACTCGCCATCTTCGCCTGATATGCCCGCTCGACCTCCGGAAACACCCGCGAGGCGATCCGTGCACCGAGCCTTTCATACAGGGCCCGGTCGGCAACATGCACATCGCTGCGCCGTTTCAGGGACATGTCCACCCGTCCCGCCTCCCCGGCACCCACCGCGACGGCGTTGTCCAGCTTCTGTCCGGACTCCCACATGGCGATCAAGGTGCTGCATAGCTCCGGATCGAAGACATTCTCAATGACGAGCACGGGCGCATGGGCCGGCGGCGACGACTCGTTGGTCGCGCCGAAAATCTTCTCGCAGAGCTCGAGGGCATCACGAAACCCCGCACCGGTTTCGACCATTGCGATGCAACCACCGGGCGCGACGACGATGATCCCGGGCTCGTCACCAAGGCCGAAGGCCTGGGCCACGCTACGGCCCTCGTCGACGAGCTGCGGCACACCGGCTGCCTCAAGGGTTTCGACAATCGCCGCATCATTGCCGGCGGCAACGGCGAACACGCACGCTTCGACAGCCTCGAACGCCGTCAGCAGCCCCGCGAATTGTTCGGCGTGCGCGGCATCCTCGGCCTGCGCGACACTCCAAAGGACGATCGGCCGCCCCGCGATCGTCTGATGCGACAGGTCCACAGCCGACCCACCAGGGTCGGGAAGCACCACCCGGGGCAATAGATCACCGCAGTGAAGCCGTATGTCCGCCATGGTCGCCCCCGTTTAGATTCTGCGCCCGATTCAGTCCTTGTAGAGGTAGTCCGCCGCCTTCAGGAACAGCGTCCGGTTGACCCCATCGGAATGCAGGAATGCGGCCGCGTCGCGGACGCGTTTCTCCAGCCCGATTTCCTTCATGAAACCGCTGCCGCCATGGATCTCCATGGCCCAGGTCGCGATCTGCCACCCGATCTGCGAGGCATAGATCTTCGGCAGTGCGCCCAGCGCGGGATCCCAGGGTACCGTTTCCCGATTGTCCGCCGCCCAGGTCGCCTTGCGAATATACGTGCGGGCGACGTCGATCATCATGTGCATCTCGGCGAGCTGGGTGCGGATGCCGTCATGCTCGATGAGCGGCTTGCCGCCCTGGATCCGGTTCTTCGCCCATTCGAGCGTCATCTCATAGGTCGCGACGGCGTTTCCAAGAACCGAAGCGCCGGCGTAGGCGTTACTGGCCGGGAAGAAGTCGGCCAGAATCTGGAAGCCGTTGCCGACTTCGCCGACCACATCCGCATCCGGTACGAAGCAATCCTGGAAGATCATCTCGGCGTTGTTCGCGAGGCGCTCGCCCATCTTGTTGTGGACCTGACCGAGTGAGAAACCGGGGGTCTCGTTCGACAGGATGAAGCAGGTGCTGCCGCTGAACAGGTCCTTGCCCTTCTCGGTCTGGACGAACAACAGGAAGACATTGGCGCGGTTCGAGTTCGACACGAAATGCTTCATGCCGTTGATCTTCCAGCCGCCATCGACCTTCTCGGCGCGGGTGTTGAACGCCCAGTCGCCATGGACGAAATAGTTCGAGCCGTTCTCGGGCTCGGTGATGCCGATCGCCAGCAGCCCGCGCGGATCGTCGCGGAAGCGCGGAATGAAGCGCGCCTGCTGATCCTCGGACAGGGCCTCCATCATGATCTGCGCGATCTTCAGAGTCTGGGCCATGACAACCGAGATGCCGATGTCACCCTTGGCCAGCTCCTCAACGACCATGCCCGTGGTGAGATAGTCGGCGCCAATCCCACCCCATTCCTCGGGCAGGGTCATGGTGCGGATGCCTGCGGCGTCCGACTTTTCCACGATGTCCCAAGAGAAGCTGTCCTCCGGATCGGCGTTGGCGTCGAGTTCCCCCGCAACCGGAAGGATTTCATCGGTCACGAAGCGCCGGACGGTGTCCAGGATCGCTTCCTGCATTTCATTGACGACGAAGGGTTCACTCATAGCGCTCTCCCAAGCAGCTGCGCCTATGCCCGGCGCGTGTTCGATCTGTTGTTGGCGGGATTGATACCCACGGCAAGCCCGCAGGTCCAGAGGACAGCGTCGCGATGCGACGTCTAGGCGCGGACGCCGGCGGCCTCTTCTTCACGGCCCAGTGCACACAGGACCTTCGAGACGATCCCCGACGCGGTGAGGCCCGCCTGTTCGTACTGAACTTCGGGTTTCTCATGGTCGATGAAAATGTCCGGCAATGTCATCGGGCGGAACTTGAGGCCGCCGTCGAGCAAGCCTGCGTTGGCCAGGTCGGTCATGACCTGGGTCGCGAAGCCGCCGATTGAACCCTCTTCGATGGTGACCAGCACCTCATGCTCGCGCGCCAGGCGACGCACCAGATCCGTATCCAGCGGCTTGGCGAAACGCGCATCGGCGACCGTCGCGCTCAGCCCATGGGTGGCCAGGTCTTCGGCCGCGCGCAGGCATTCCTGTAAACGCCCGCCATAGGACAGCAAGGCAACGCTCGTGCCTTCACGCATGATCCGGCCCTTGCCGATCTCGAGCGCTTGGCCCCGCTCGGGCATATCGACACCCACGCCTTCACCGCGCGGGTAGCGGAACGCGGACGGGCGATCATCGATCGCAGCCGCGGTCGCGACCATGTTGACCAATTCCGCCTCATCGGCCGCGGCCATCAGGACAAATCCCGGGAGGCAGCCGAGATAGGCGACATCGAAGGATCCGTGATGGGTGGCACCATCGGCGCCGACCAGACCGGCGCGATCGATCGCGAACCGTACGGGCAGTTGCTGGATCGCGACATCATGGACGACCTGATCGTAGCCCCGCTGGAGGAATGTCGAATAGATCGCGACATAGGGCTTGAAGCCTTCCGACGCGAGGCCGGCGGCGAATGTCACGCCATGTTGCTCGGCGATGCCGACATCGAAGCAGCGGTCGGGGAACGCCTTGCCGAAGATATCCAGACCGGTGCCCGACGGCATCGCCGCCGTCACGGCGACGATCTTCTCGTCGGCCTCCGCTTCCTTGACCAGACTTTCCGCAAACACCTTGGTGTAGCTCGGCGCGTTCGACTTCGCCTTGACCTGGGCGCCGGTGACAACGTCGAACTTCGACACGGCGTGATACTTCTCATCACCGCCCTTGTCGGATTCGAAGCCGCGGCCCTTCTGGGTCACGACATGGACCAGAACCGGCGCATCCTGTTTGCTGTCGCGCACATTCTTCAGCACCGGCAGCAGATGGTCGATGTTGTGACCGTCGATCGGGCCGATGTAGTAGAAACCCATCTCCTCGAACAGCGTCCCGCCGGTCACAAACCCGCGGGCATATTCCTCGGCCCGGCGCGCCGCTTCCTCGAAGCTCTTCGGGAAACGATGGGCCATGTCCTTGGCGACACGACGCAACGACCGGTAGCTCTTGGACGAAATCAGACGCGACAGATAGGCGCTCATGGCGCCGACCGCCGGTGCGATCGACATGTCGTTGTCGTTCAGCACAACGACGAGGCGTGAATCCATCGAGCCGGCGTTGTTCATGGCCTCATAGGCCATGCCCGCACTCATCGAACCGTCGCCGATGACGCAGACGACATTGTTGTCGTCCTCGGCCAGATCCCGTGCCACGGCCATGCCCAGCCCGGCCGAAATCGAGGTCGAACTGTGCGCGGCACCGAACGGGTCGTATTCGCTTTCGACGCGGCGGGTGAAGCCCGACAGGCCTCCGCCCTGGCGCAGGGTCCGAATGCGGTCACGCCGGTCAGTGAGAATCTTGTGGGGATAGCATTGATGGCTGACATCCCAGATCAACCGGTCGCGGGGCGCCTCAAAGACATGATGAAGTGCGACCGTCAGCTCGACGACGCCCAGCCCGGCCCCCAGATGGCCGCCGGTGATCGACACGGCGTCGATCGTTTCCTGGCGAAGCTCATCGGCCAGCTGCTTGAGCTGCTCGGACGTAAAATCCGCCATATCCGCCGGAATCCGGACGGTATCGAGGAGCGGGGTGTTGCTGTCTTCACTCAAAGGACGGATCCAATCGCGGCCCTGAATACAATCATACGCGTCGATCGATCAAGCGTTCGGCGGCTGCCCGCAATAAATCTGCCTTTTCCCCAAAGAAATCAAGGTTCTCGACCGCCTTTTGGATATGACGTTCCGCGATGGCGCGCGCCCCGCCGAGGCCGTGGCGCGAGACGAAGGTTGCCTTGCCGCGCGCGGTGTCCTTGCCGACCGCCTTCCCGGTCTCGGCGGCATCGCCGATCTCATCGAGAATATCGTCAGTAATCTGGAAGGCGAGCCCGAAATCGGCGCCAAACTCACGCAGGTGCCGGCGCGCCACGCCATCCGCCCCGGCCGCCACCGCACCCGCCTCACACGACCAGGCGAAAAGGGCGCCGGTCTTCATCGATTCGAGCCGCATGATCCCGGCGTCATCCTCGACCGGCTGACGTTCTGCCTGGAGGTCGAGCATTTGCCCCCCGGCCATGCCATCGGGTCCACCGGCCCGGGCCAGACCGAGCACCAGCTCGGCACGTATCCC
>Ga0209558_1000123_pt1 | contig 75126 bp, 70 predicted proteins | sample SaaInlV_150m_DNA_3_FD_184674 | JGI IMG/M metagenome (GOLD analysis project Ga0209558, IMG submission 184674) | Marine microbial communities from expanding oxygen minimum zones in the Saanich Inlet - Saanich Inlet SI074_LV_120m_DNA (SPAdes) (version 2) | ecosystem: Environmental > Aquatic >...
CCCCGCCTGTCGCGACGATCACGATCAATGCACCCGACAACGAGAACCGGCTCAACCCGGACTCACTGCGCAATCTGGGCGCGGTGATCGGTGAATTGCGGGACAGCACCGACATTCAGGTCGTGATCTTCACGGGTGCGGGTGACGAGTGGTTCTCGGCCGGCCTGATGAACCCGGCGATCCGGGCAGCCATGACCAAGGACGAGGTGATCGCCTATGTCGTGGACGGCAACCGGATCTTCGATGAGCTGGAGGCACTGCCCCAGATCACGATCGCCGCGATCAACGGCAAGATCGTCGCCGGGGCGTCCGAACTGGCACTGGCCTGCGACATCCGGATCGCCGGTGAACATTCGACCCTGATGCTGCCCGAGGCCAAATGGGGTGGCTTCCCGGGTGCGGGCGCGCCCCACCGGCTGCCCATGGCCGTGGGCCACAGCCACGCAATCGAGCTTATTGCGTCGGGCAAGGTGATCGACGCCGCCGAAATGGCCCGCATCGGCTTCGTGAACCATGTTCACCCGAAGGGACAGGTCCTGGCGGCAGCGACCGACCTCGCAGAGGCCGTCGGCGCGAATGGCCCGCTGGCGACCCGCGGTACCAAGCGTATCGCGCGCGCACGGCAGGAGCCGGGCTTCCGCGCCGCCCGCGAGATGTCGGACACGTTGCGGCACGCGCTCGAATGGAGCCACGATGTGGACGAAGGTATCGCCGCAGCGACCGAAGGCCGCCCCGCGAAATTCACCGGCCGCTAGGAGACGCGTCATGAGAACGAAGATCGCCACAGCAGCGAGCGCCGCACTGCTCATTTTGATGTCCGTTCCCGCACATGCCGACGCCATCGACGGCAATTGGTGCAATCGGGACTTGGGACGCCTGGAAATTCATGGAACCGAGATCATCACCCCGGGCGGGAAACGTGTTTCCGGCGCTTATGACCGACACGCGTCGCGATATGTCGTGCCGGCGGCCGAACCGAGGCCGGGCGCGGACGTGGACATGGTCCTGGTCGACGACGACACCATTCATCGCATCGTCGCGCCCGGCGCGGACGCGAAGATCGAGGTCTGGCGCCGCTGCCAGGCACCGGTCAGCTAGCAAACCGACCAAGTTTCTAGCGAGGGCAATTTGCTTTCGCCCTGCGACGGGGTAGCCTGTTCTCAACAATCCATTACGTGCATGAGGGGGAACAACGATGGCGGAATTCACCGCTGCGGATCTGGCCGTGGAAGAGCAGTACAAGCTGATGAGTGGCGCGATCATCCCGCGCCCGATCGCGCTGACCGTCACGCTTGGCCCGGACGGCCCCAACGCCGCGCCGTTCAGCTTCTTCAACTGCATCGGCGTGTCGCCGCCCATGTTCATGATCGCCTGCAGCCCGAAGACCGGCCCCAAATCCGGCGGCAGCACGGGCGAGGTCAAGGATACGGTCGCCAATCTGCGCCATCACCCCGAGATGGTCGTCCACATCGTCGACTATGAGCTGCGCAACCGGATGAATGCGTGCGCGCTCGACTATGACAGCGACGTCAACGAGCTGGAGATTGCCGGTTTCAACACCGCCCCATCGAAGCTGGTGACGCCGCCGCGCATCACGGACTGCCGGGTGGCGCTCGAGAGCCGGCTGATCGACATCCACGAGATGGGCGACCTGCCCTACTACGTGATCTTCGGCGAGGTGGTGCATTTCCACCTGGACGACGATGTGGTGAATGACAGCCTGCATGTGGACCCGGAGACGCTCGATGCGCTGGGCCGCATGGCCGGCAACGGCGGCTACACGCGGATCACCGACAAGTTCTCCATGCCCTTCCTGCACCCGCCGGGATCGGCGCCGCCCGAGGAGGCCGTCGCCAAAGCCCAGGAAATCGCGAAGACCGACCGATAACGGCGCGAGAAATCGCTCCCCAGGAGACGTCACCATGACCGATAGCCAAGAAGTTTCGAACGAGACAGTCCAGGCCGACCTCGTCTATGCCGTGGACACCGGCGAGACGCTGGTCAACCAGACCATGCCCGCCGGCGATATGTCCCGGGTCGTGACCGGGACCTACGAGATGCACCCCCGGGACATCCGCAACGGGCGGCTGACGCGCGATCAGTTCTCGCTCGACCGGAACGGCTTCGTCTTTGCCGACCATCCCACGGCAATGACCGACTTCTTCGACAAGGATCAGCTCGCCAGCGTTTACTACCCGGAAGCCTGCAAGCTGGTCGCCGAGATGAGCGGCGCCTCACGGGTCGAGGTGTTCGATCACACCATCCGCTCCAGCGACGAAGACACGCGCAAGGAAAAGCTCGTCCGCGAGCCCGTCCATTCGGCGCACAATGACTACACCGAAGTCTCCGGTCCGCGCCGGGTGCGGGAAATCTTCCCCGACGAGGCCGAGAATCTGCTGTCGCGCCGGTTCGCGATCATCCAGGTGTGGCGCGCGATCCGGAAGCCGATCGAGATCGATCCCCTGACCATCTGCGACGCGCGGACCTTCCGGAAAGAAGACTTGCTCAGGGCAGAGCGCCGCTATCCCGACCGGGTCGGCGAGACCTACCGCCTCGCCTTCAGTCCCGGCCAGGAATGGTATTATTTCCCGCACATGACCCGGGACGAGGCGCTGGTGTTCAAGGTCTATGATTCAGACACGAGCCTGGATGCGCGCTTCACACCGCACACCTCGTTCACCGACCCGACGAGCCCCAAAGACGGCCCGCCGCGCGAGAGCATCGAAATCAGGACATTTGCGTTCTTCGACGACTAGAGACCCCCGACCACCTCCCATTCGCGCCTTTAACGTATCGTTAACCATGCATTTGTATTTTCTAATCTAAGTGCTTGCCTGATTAGAAATATATCCATGTATGAAAGTGAGCTCGATGGGCATCCCCATTCCACCAGATGAGCCGGAACGCCTCGAGAACCTGCTGTCTCTGGAAGTTCTTGATACCCGGATCAACTATCAGCTTGAAACGATTACCCAGATCGCCTCCCGGACATTCGGCGCTCCGATCGCCCTCGTCTCGCTGGTCGATTCCGAACGTCAATGGTTCAAGGCGAAATGGGGCCTCGACGTCTCCGAGACACCGAGGGAGCAGGCGTTTTGCGCCCACGCGATCATGGATCGCGAAACGATGGTGGTGAAGGACGCCACCGAAGATGAGCGATTCTCGTCAAACCCACTGGTCACAGGCGATCCGTCGATCAGGTTCTATGCCGGTGCACCGCTTGTCACGCAGAGCGGGTACTCTATTGGCACGCTGTGCGTCATCGACGACAAACCCAGATTCGCGACCGTCGACGAACTCGCAACCCTGCAACAGCTTGCGACACTGGCGGTCGGCATCCTGCAGAACGAGACCAAACACGCCAAGCTGCAAGCCCAGACGCAATCAGTGAGCGCCGACGACACGAACCCAGAACTTCTGCTGTCGAGCCTCGCACATGAGTTACGAACGCCTCTCGGCCATATCATGGGGTTCGCCGAACTCATGCAGACCGAGCTCGCGAATGACGATGTGGGCATCCGCCATAGCGGCTTCCTCGACATCGTCCGCCAGAGTTCAGAACATCTGTGCCGGCTCGTCGACAATCTGATCCGCTTCGAGCAATCCTCGTTCACGGACAGCTTGTCGCTTGAACCGATAGATCTCAATGGGAAGATCGACCAGGTCGTCCAGTCCTTCTCCGGTGCTGTCGCCGCCAAAACCCAGTCGCTTGCCTATGCAGACAATGGGCAGAATATTTCGGTACTCGCCGACCACACATCGCTGCGTCAAATTCTGACCAACCTGATCTCGAACGCGTCAAAATACACGCCCGAGAACGGCAAGATCACGCTCGTCGCGTCGGTCGACACGGACCATGACCTTTGCCGGATCGAAATCCGCGACGACGGACCGGGAATGCCACGAGACGTCCTGATGGCACTGGGCAAACCGTTCGTGCGCGGCACAACGTCCGCCAATCCCGAGACCGAAGGTTTCGGTCTCGGATTGCACATCACCAAACGGTTGTGCGAGGCGATGAACGGTTCTTTGGCGTTCACTCCCATTCTCGCCGGCGGGACATGCGCGAACATCCGGTTGCCGCTGGTCACGTCTATGCAGGCACTGCAAACTCTGGACGCCACCACAGTTTCGTAGGCGCGGCTGCCTCTGGCACCGCAAATCCCTGATCACAATCCGGTTAAGTCACCCCGTCTGGACTTCGGCCCGTCCCCCGGCAATGTTATGCCCGTGATAAGTATTCATCCGCTCGGGAAACCAGATCATGCGACGCATTCTGAAAACTGCAGCTTTTGCCGCGGCCGCAACGCTTTTGACGGGCACCGCCCCCGGCGCCGTTAACGCCGTCTACGCCGATGGCATCGTCGCCAAGGTGGTCAACTCGCCGCTGAATTCGGCCGGGCTGGTCAAGGGCGGTTACAACGCGATCAACATCTACCTGCAGAAGCCAGGGGCCGAGGGTATCGAATTCTACAATCCCGAAATACCGGGCTTCGGTATACCGGCGGGCGGTCGCATCGAGGTTGAGATGCTTGACGGGTTCACGCGCGTCCCCGCCATCCCGATGGACGCGCGTGCCGTTCATATGGTCTCGGGCACCCCGCAGCACGGGTTGTCCGACAAGGCACTGGGCTATCAGTCGGTCCAGGGTGCAAACCCGAACATCTTCGTCATCGACGCTCTTTCGCCCGATGGCTTGCCGGCGGAGAAACTCCTGCCCCGCGCGACGATCCAGAAGCTCGACCCGATTCCCAACATCGGCCTGAAGACATTCCATATCGGGCTGTCCACCATCGCCTTCACAAACCAGGGCGAGCGCGGCACGGTCGCCGTGCGGATCGTGGACAGGGACGGCAAGGTGCTGGCCAGTGGCGAGGCGCAGGTCGACTTTTGGGACACGCCGCGGGCACAAATTCACCCGAACAACTTCCTGCACCAGGGACGCAACCACAACTGGCAGCGTGTGGCACCGGGCGAAACAGTCGGCCAGGCCGCGGGCAGCGTGCCCCTCACCTTCCTGCTGTTCGAGAAACCAACCGGAACGGCCGAGGAAATCCGCAATTCCCGGGACGGTATAGCCGGGGTCGGCGTGCTCTCATCCGCCCAGCTGCGCGGCATGAAATTCGACGTTCCCGCCAGCCTGTCACGCTATGACAGCGGGCTCATCCTGCGCGACAGCAACGGCGACGGGAAACTGGACCCAGGCACCGATCAGATCATCGGCGGCGTCATGACCGACGCACCCGACGACGACGGGAAATTCGACGTGCGGTCATTGGTGCAAGGCAACGCGCCGCTCCTGTCACAACCGACCGGGGTCTTTTCCGAGCGCGCAGGAGAACGGATCGGTGGCGCCATCATGCAGGTTCAGTTCACCACCGGCACCACCAAGGGCAAGTACCGGCCGACCTTTGCGCTGCTTCTCGACCCCGACGACCCGGCACGCGGCGACGGCACGTCCTACACCTATACGGTCATCGCGCAGTAGCGCCGGGCACGGTCACCGCGCTTTGACGCCGGGTCTTATTCCCAGCGTCCGCCGATCAGCACGAACGCGACCTTGGCCGGCTTCCCGGACTTGTTGCTCCAGGCGTGGTTGGTGCCGCGCTGGATCAACACGTCACCCGGCCCCAGCACCGTTTCCTCGGTTTCCATGATCGCGGTGATCTCACCCTCGATCACGATCGCGTAGTCCACCGTCTCGGTGGTGTGCATCCCGGGATGGGCGCTCACACCTTCGGGCCGGCCCGCGTCCTCGAACAGCTTGCCGAACATGCCTTCGAACTGCCGCGCCATCTCCTCTGGGTCTTCCGGGTCAGGCGGATAGTCGATGATGCGCAAGACTGTCCCACCTGCCGGCGGCAGGACACCTTCATGACCCTCGATCCCGTCCGGGGCCCCCACGACGTCCGGCGCAGCACCGGTGATCCAGATGTTGTTGACGACGTAACCCGGCCGGGCATCCACCGTCCGCGCGGCGGGCGTGGGCCCATCTTCTGCGATGTATGAATTGCCATCCTCTCCGATGGCTGTCACGACCCGACGGGTCACCTTGATATCCTGCGCCATGTGTTCCCCCTTTTTTGCAATGTTTAGACTCGTGTTGGCCCCATTCTACACGACACACCCTGTGTCACATTCTGATAGTCTGGGAGCTGAAACCGGGGGGACGATCCATGAGCCAGACGATGCCTGCGGAAAGCCAGCCCGCATCCGACATCACCGTCCGTAAGGTCGGTGCGGCATGTGGTGCGGAAATCGAAGGTGTCGAGCTCTCCGGCGATCTGGACGATGCGACCTTCTCCGCGATTGAGGCGGCATTGGTCGAGCATCAGGTGATCGTGTTTCGCGACCAGGATATCTCGACCGAGGCGCAGAAGGCGTTCGGTCGCCTGTTCGGCGAGCTCACCGTCCATCCGTTCGCGCCCAGCGACAGCGAAGCGCCGGACCTCATCGTGTTCGACAACGACGCCGACAATCCTCCATGGGGTACGGACGTCTGGCATTCCGACGAGACATTTCGCGAAGCGCCGCCGCTCGGGACCATTCTGCGGGCACTCATCGTCCCCGACTATGGCGGCGATACGTTGTTCGCGAGCATGGCGGCCGCCTTCGATGGGCTAAGCGATCACATGCAGCAGTTCGTGTCGGGCCTCGAGGCGGTTCACGATTTCAAACCCTTCCGACAGCTGTTCGACGACGATGCCGAAAGCCGCACGCGGTTGCGCCAGTTCGAGGACCGGTATCCACCGGCCGTGCACCCCGTGGTGCGCACTCATCCGGTCTCGGGCCGCAAGGTGCTGTTCGTGAACCCCCAGTTCACGATCGCCATCAAGGGCATGGACGAGGCCGAGAGCCGTGCGGTCCTGGAGCTGCTGTTCCACCAGGCGGAGATTCCCGAGTATCAGTACCGCCACCATTGGGAGCCCAACACGCTGGTCTTCTGGGACAACCGGGCGGTCCAGCATTACGCGATCCACGATTACTATCCCGAACGGCGCAAGCTTGAGCGGATCACCATCAAGGGCGACCGGCCCTACTCCGATATCCCCGCCATCAGCGCGGACGTGGTCCGCACGCGCAAGGGCGCGCGGGCGATCAGCCAGTCGGCGCATGGCGGACACGCCCCGAAAGACTAGAAACCCTTTCCCGACACCCGCGTTGCCTCACCCGTCGCGGACAGAAACGAACCGTCATGACCCTCCTCTGGATTCCGCTCACTATCGCCGCCGCGTTCCTGCAGAACGTGCGTTCCGCCCTGCAAAAACACCTCAAGGGCGAACTGGGGACGATCGGCGCGACATTCGTGCGTTTCGGATACGGATTTCCGTTCGCACTCCTCTATCTCGCGGCACTCGTGCTGATCTTCGACTTTGAATTGCCCCGCGCAAACAGCGAGTTTGTCGCCTTCGCGGTCGTCGGTGGACTGGCCCAAATTCTGGCAACGGGTCTTCTCGTAACCCTGTTTGACGCACGCAACTTTGCGGTCGGCACTACCTATTCGAAGACCGAAACCGTACAGGCCGCGGTCTTCGCCCTCGTCTTCCTGGGCGAGACCATCTCCACCGCCGCCACGGTCGGCATTCTTGTCAGTCTCGTGGGTGTCATCGCCATTTCCTCGGCCCGCGCACCGGCGGGGTTACAGGGGATCGCTAGGTCCTGGCTTGCGCGCCCGGCGTTGATCGGGCTCGCATCGGGCGCCTTCTTCGGTGTGGCCGCCGTTTCGGTTCGCGGCGCCTCCCTGTCCCTCGGGGGCGACGGCTTTCTTGTGCAGGCGTCCTTCTCTCTTGCGGTCGTGCTGGTGTTCCAGACCGTTATCATGGCCACGTTCATGGCCTTGCGCGATCCGGGAGAAATCCACCGCGTCATCAAGGCCTGGCGTGTCGCCGGACTGGTTGGGCTGAGCGGCGCGCTCGCATCGATCGGTTGGTTCACCGCCATGACCATTCAGAACGCGGCGCTGGTCCGCGCCCTGGGCCAGGTGGAGCTCGTCTTCACCATCGCGGCCTCGGTCCTGATCTTCCGCGAGAAAATTCTGCGGCTGGAACTGACCGGAATCATTCTGGTCGTGGTCGGGATCATCATCTTGCTGCTGCTCTAGGCGCAAAACGGAGAAATCAAATGAAAGCCATTCAAATCCAGGCCTATGGCGGGCCCGAAGTCATCGAAGTCGTCGATATCCCGACCCCGCAACCCGGCCCCGGGCAGGTGCTCGTGAAGGCCCACTCACTGGGCGTGGGATACCCGGACGTCCTGCTCCGGACGGGCGTCTACAAATGGAAGCCGGCGCTGCCGTCGATCCTCGGCAACGAGATGAGCGGCCATATCGAGGCGCTGGGCGAAGGCGTCACCAATTTGGAGGTCGGTCAGCCCGTGCTGGTCTTCGGCACCGGCGGTGGCCGCTACGCCGAATACAATGCTGTCGACACCGCGCTCGTTACGCCGCTGCCCGAGACGGTCGACCTCGAAGCTGCTGTCACAATCCCGAACTATCTGGTCGCCTGGGCCATGCTCTACGGCGTCGCACGATCACAGGATGTAAAGACGATCTATGTGAACGGCGCGGCCGGCGGGATGGGTACAGCGATCCTCGATTTGTGCCGCAGCGCGGGCATCGCCACGATCGCGGGTGCCAGTACCGACGAGAAATGCGCGTTCGCAGCCCAGCTCGCCACCCTCGGGACCGTGAACTACTCGACCGAGAATATCGTCGAGAAGGTCCGCGAGATCACCGGCGGCAGAGGCGTGGATGTCAGCTTCGATCAGCTCGGCGGCCCGGGCATGGTCCGGGACCTCGACATGCTCGCGCCGCTCGGCCTCGTCATTCTCTACAACGCACTGTCCGGCGCGCCCGACGATGATCTCTATGAAGGATTGCGCGCACGCCGTGGGCTCAGCCTCGGTGTGCAATGCTTCTCGCTGCACGCCTTCGACGAGGATCCGGCACGCAAGGCCGAGATCTTCGACGCGTTGATCACGAAGTTCGCCGAGGGCGCATTCGCCCCTCCGATCTTTGACCGGCTGCCCCTGTCAGAGGCACGGGGCGCGCACGAATTGATGGATAATCGAGCCATTCTCGGGAAACTGATTCTGAAGCCCTGATCGGCTGCAGCTTCGCCGCAGCGGACAAGTCAGTTCAGTCTGAAGCGTTGCTCGCGCCACCGACCGATGCTGACATGTTGCTGCGTACGCGTACCGCCGGGATCTCGACCGTCACGACGGTTCCCGCGTTCGCTGCGCTTTCGATCACCACTTCGGCGTCGTGCATCTCGGCCATCGACTTGACCAGCGCCAATCCGAGACCAGTGCCCTCATATTTACGGTTCATGCCGCTTTCGACCTGGACGAAGGGTTCCATGATGTTCTCGAGTTCCCCGGGCGCAATCCCGATCCCCGAATCTGTCACCTGGATCAGGCAGCTCCCGGCCTCGTCGATCGAAGCGCTCAACACGACCTCACCGTTCTCCAACGAGAACTTGATCGCATTCGACAGGAGATTGAGCACGATCTGGCGAACCATTCGCTCATCACCGAACAACCAGGGAAAGTTATCGGGAACCACGAGACGAATGGTGACTTTGCCGGCGTCCGCGCGCTCTCTCATCATCCGCGCGCATCCCGCGAGCACGTCGCCGAGATCAAAGTCGCCCTCGAAGAGTTCCATCATGCCGGACTCGATTTTCGACATATCAAGGACGTCATTGATGATGTCCAGAAGATGGCGGCCCGAACCATGAATGTCGCCCAGATACTCCATATATTGCTCTGCCCCGAGGGGGCCGTGAATCTGGTTTCGCATCAGTTCGGAGAACCCGATCACCGCGTTGAGCGGGGTGCGCAATTCGTGGCTGATGTTCGCGAGAAAATCGGATTTCGCACGGTTGGCGGACTCTGCCTCTTCCTTGGCCGCGCGCAGACCCGATTCCCGTTGCTCCAACTGGGTGACCATCCGGTTGAAACTCTTCGACAGGACCCGCAACTCGCGAGGCGCATAGCTCGGAAGCTCACCAACCCGGACGTGCAGGCCACCGGCGGCCACTTCACTCGCGGCCTTTGAAACCGCCACGATGGGTGCCGCCATGTATTTCGAAAGCAGCCAGCCGATAACCGCGGCCGCCAGAATTCCGATCAACGTCAATGCCACCGCAACATTTCGGACCCCGCTCGCCGCCTCTTCAAGCTCGCTGAAAGGCTGCGGAACCATGACCCCCCACCCCACGTTGGCAACCGCCGTATGACCCGCGATCATATTGGCCTGCATGGGTGGTGAGTAGAATGTCGCAACACCGGTCTCGCCATTCATCATCTTCTGAACGACCGACAGTCCCGACGCGTCCTTCGACGTCGCTTCCCAATCCTTGTTCGGGTGCGCGACCACCTGGCCCTTTGCATCCACGATCATCGAATGCCCGCGATCGCCGAATACGATCGATTTCTGAACTTCGCGCAGGAACGTGGGCTCCAGGGCGCCAATCACCAACTGCCTGTCTTCACACTCACGGACAACGAAGAAAACCGACCTGCCATGTACCTGTATCAGGTCGGAAATATGGACGTCCCTGGGGGCCGTTTGTGCCAGGGTCCTTAGCTCTTCGAGCATCGACATTGGCAGTTCAAAGTCACCATGCGGGACAGCGGGGTCGACGAGGAACTGTTCGAACCGGTCCTCTCCATCCAGCACCACCACATAGTCAAAATTCAGGGAGCGCAGCAGACCGTCCAGTCCCTCGATGTTGTCGTCGTCGGCTATGTTTCGCGCGGCAACACGAAAGGTCTCGCGAACATCCGCCACATAGCGTTCCAGTGCACCGCTCAGATTCTGCGCGATAATCAAATGTTTCTCGGTGACGGACCGGACCTCTTTCTCGAGGGCATTTGTCTGAACCCAGCCGGCCAGCAGAAACACGGGCACCGCAGACACAAAAACCAGCGCGGAGAACAAGATGAGCTGGACGCGGTAACCTTTCCCGATACGCAGAGCGAGACGCCGGGCGGCACGCCGCACGCGTCCGCCGGCTCCAAGTCCGTTCGGCTCGGAATTTCCGCTCAAAATAGGTTTTGTCGTCTCGGTCATCGGGTCAGTCGTCAGGCTGCAAAACGTCGAGGCGTGTATCGGCAACAACAACCAGAATTGTTAACGATAACAGCAATTTTCGCTTCAATACACTTTGATCGGGGAGCGGAAACCGGACACGCAACAGTACCCCGCACTCCTGCAAGGCCATGCCAATTCCTAACCCATGGGGTACATGTCATCTGCCCAATTACCCGATGTGCCACGCGGCCTGAACCGCTGCTGCCGCGCGCCTGTTTGCGGCCCCGCACAACGCTGGAGGGGCGCTAGAAGAGCTTCTCGCGCGCGACTTTCGCCGCGTCTTCCATGGTCATGAACTCGGCGCCGTCGGCGATCAGCTTGTCGACGAGCTTCTCGAACGAGAACATCCGGAAGCCGCGGCCAATCACATAGGGATGCATGGTGTAGGTCAGCACGCCCCATTCTTCATTGGCCTGCATGTAGACGAACTCGTCGTACCAGCTGTCCATCACCTCGCGCGCCGGGCGCAGGCCGGGCATGACGAAATTCGGGGTGCGCATATATTCGAAATGGGGATGATCATCGAGGGTCCAGCTGATCGGCATCTCGACCAGGGACGTATCCTCACCGTACTGAATCGGCTCGCCGAGCTTCGCGACGTCCCCGCGCCGGGCCATCATCGGGATATAGTCACCGGCCATCAGGCTGCTGTCATACTCGAAACCCTGGGCCTCCAGGAGATCGAGCGTGTTCTCGCTCAGATCCCAGGACGGCGAGCGATAGCCACGCGCCTTCCTACCGGTCAGCTTCTCGATCGCCTCGTTGGCGCGGAGCATGTCCTCTTCTTCTTCGTCGCGGCTCTGCTCGGCCGGCGGGACATGGGCCCAACTGTGATGGGCGATCTCGTGTCCCCCCTCAACCACCATGTCGCATTCGGCGCGATGGCTCTCGATGGTGAAACCCGGGGTGAACCAGGTCATCGGAATGCCGCGGGACTTTGCAAGGTCGAGGATACGACGCGCACCGGTCAGGCCGAACTCGCCGCGCGACAGCATGGTGGGCGTTGCGAGACCGCGGGAGATGAAACCGCTCTCGGTATCAAAATCAAACGTCAGGCAAACGATATGGCGTGGCATGGTATTCCCCCAAAACTTCAGAGCCTTTGGTTAGCGCATTCCGGCCCAAGAGTGTAGTAAGACCGCGCATAATTTACGCAGGCGGGGAAGAGTCCATGGCAACGAAAACACTCGGCATCATCCTGAATGGCGCAACGGGCCGCATTTGCCGGACCCAGCATATCCGCGGCGGATTGGCCCAGATTTACGCGGAAGGCGGGCTCCCCGTCGGAGACGACGTCATCATGCCCCGTCTGCTTCTCGCGGGCCGCAACGAAGACCGGCTTGCTGACGTCGCGCGGGAGTTCGGGATCGAGGAATGGACGACCGACCTCGACGGTGCGCTCGCAGACCCTGATTTTCCTGTCTTTTTCGACGCCGCCGCAACCCATTTGCGTCTGGATACGCTCAACCGCGCCATCGACGCGGGCAAGCATATCTACACCGAGAAGCCGATCGCCCCGAGTGTGGAAGAGGGCCTCGCGCTAATGCGACGCGCCGACGAGAAAGGCCTTCGTCATGGCGCCGTCGAGGACAAGCTCTTCCTGCCGGGCTTCCGCAAACTCCACAACCTGGTCGAACAGGGATTTTTCGGTCGCATCGTCGGGTTTCGCCTGGAATTCGGCTGGTGGGTTTTCGACGGTGCGGAAGCGGAATCTCAACGTCCGAGCTGGAACTACACCAAGGCCGGCGGCGGCGGATTGCTGTCCGACATGCACCCCCACTGGCGCTACGTGATCGAGGGAATCCTCGGCCCGATCTCGCGCGTGGCCTGCTCAGCCTGGACCGCGCAGCCCGAGCGCATCAACGAAGACGGCAAGCGCTACGACGTGGATGTCGAGGATGCGACGGCGACGCTGCTGGAGCTGGAGAGCGGCGCCCGGGGCTCGATCCTCAGTTCATGGGCGCGGCGCGTGCGCGGCGACGACCTCGTGACGTTCCAGATCGACGGCACCGACGGTTCGGCGGTCGCGGGATTACGTCAATGTTGGGCCCAGTCGGCTGCGGACACACCACGGATCGAAGGGTTCAACATGGGCCCCGACGCGGCAACGATGGATTTCTCTGCCGACTATGACGCCCAGTGGACCGAAGTGGCCGAGACGGCGCCCTACAAGAACCCCTATCGCTTCGGCTGGGAGGGATTCATCCCGCATGTCGTCACCGGCGCGCCGTTCGCTCACGACCTTGCGGCGGGCATACGTGACGTCCAGCTTGCAGAAGCCAGCGCGACTGCATCGAAGGACCACAGCTGGGTCGATTTGCCGGTGCTGGCCTAGTCCGCCCGCGCGACCTGCTATACTCAAACCCACCCAGAGACCGCCGGAGCTGATCCATGGCAGACCTTCCCGTACTCGAACTTGGCGATGATGCGTATGAACGCGGCCTGACCCATGGCCGTTCACAACGCACCCAGATCGCCGAGAATATCGACACCTACCTGGCGCGCTTCGCAGCCGGGGGACTGGATGCCGAGACGGCCCGCAAGGAAGGCGAGAACTGGGTTGGCATTATCCGGGAACAGAATGCCGACTATGCCGAGGAGATGCGCGGCATCGCCGACGGTGCCGAGCTGCCACTGGGCGACATCTCCATGCTCAACGCGCGCTACGAAATCACCTTCGGGCTGTTCGGGGACGAAGCGAAGGCCAACGACAATCCGGCCCTGGCCGACGACGCGGACGGTTGCTCCACCTTCGGGGTGATGCCCGAGGCAAGTGCGAAAGGCCACACAATCATCGGACAGAACTGGGACTGGTTGGCCGGCGTCCACGAACACTGCGTCGTGCTCCGCATCACCCGCAACAACGGGCCGAACCTGATCTGCTACACCGAGGCCGGGATCGTCGGCGGCAAGATGGGCGTCAACGAACACGGGATCGGGCTGGTCGAGAACGGGTTGGTCTCCGACCATGACGGCCGCAACGCGTATGAGAAGCCCTTCCACATGCGCTGCCGGGAAATTCTCGACGCCGAGACCTATGACATGGCGCTCCTGCCCATCGTTTCGACAAAACGCGTGTGTTCAGCCAATTTCGTGGTCGGCCACGCCGACGGCGAGATCATCGACATCGAAACCAGTCCCGATGCGGTGTCATATCTGTATCCGCGCGACGGGCTGGTGACCCATTCGAACCACTTCTTGGACCCGCGCCATGGCCCGTCCCAGATGGAGCGAATTTCAACCAGCACCCTGTATCGTGCGAACCGGCTCGATCGGCTGTTGCGCGCCCATGTCGGCAAGATCGACGACACGGTCATCCAGGCGGCGTTGTCGGATCATTTCGCCCACCCCAACGCGATCTGCCGACACCCCGACGAGCGCCAGCCCGAAGCCAAGCGCACCATGACAAATGCCGCCTTCATCTTCGATCTGAATGCGCGCAGCATGCGGGTCGCGAACGGCCCACCCTGCTCCCATCCCTGGGAACTACTCACCCTCGACGGCGAAGCGGTCTCCGAAGCAGCCGAGTAGTCGGGCTAAATCCCCATCGGGGCGCTGCCGAGCCGATCGCGCGAGCGACCCAGGACGCGCTCACACGCCAACGCGACGCCCAAGGCCGTCTCATCGGCATCCCCGCGACAGACGATCTGCATGCCGACGGGCATCCCCGCGGCATCCAATCCCACAGGGAGCGTCGCGGCACACTGGTGCAGCAGGCTGACGGTGACGGTGTTCTGCACGAACATCGAATTGGCCGCGAGATGGGTCTCGGGTGTCGCGATATCGCTCATCTTCGGGGGCGTGATCGGGATCGTCGGGCCGACGATGGCATCGAAGGGCCCGAATTCCGCATCGGCGGCCGCGGCCATGCGATCGACCACCCGCACGCGCCGCAGATGTTCCGCCGCCGTGTAGTTCTCCGCCGCCGCCAACCGGATGGCCACCGCGGGGTCGAGATCATCCTTGTAGTCGCGCATTTCATTGTTGATGAAGCTGGAAAACTCGCCGATATGCAGCCCGCCCTCTTCATTGAGTGCGACGACGTCGTCCAGATGGGGCAATGTGGCGGAAGATACCCGCGCACCGGCCTTCTCAAGCTCGGCCAGCGCCTCGTGCACGCGTTCCGCCACCCCGGGATCACAATTTTCGAAGTACCAGTCGCAGACGCCGATCCGGAAGTCCGAGATATCCACGTCCGCCAGCACGCCCAGGAAGCCCGGGACATCGCCGCCGAGTACCGGATCGATCGCCGCGAATCCAAATGCGAGATCAACCGCACTACGCGCAATTGGCCCCGGCGTGTCCAGCGAAGGGACCAGAGGCACGATCCCGTCGATCGACCAACGCCCCGGCGTGGGGCGCATGCCCGCGTTCCCGGTTACCGTCGCCGGCATCCTGACCGACCCGGCGGTATCGGTTCCGATCGCCAGCAGCGCCGAGCCCTCGCACAGGCTGACACCGGCTCCCGAGCTCGACCCGGCCGGCGAGCGGTGATCGTTCGCATCCCACGGGTTTCGCGGCGGCCCCCAGTGGCGGTTTGCACCCATGCCGCCGAACGCGAACTGCACCGTGTGGGTCTTGCCTGAAATCACCCCCAGCTGCTGGCGGATAGCGCCGACAATTGGCCCGTCCACCGCCCAGCTTTCGGGCAGTTCACGCGGGCATCCGGCGAAGATCGGATAGCCGGCCACGCCGACCAGATCCTTGATCGAGACCGGGATGCCCTGCAACGGGCCGAGATCGATGCCGGCGGCGAAGGTCGCGTCCGCCGCGGCTGCCTCGCCGCGGACCTTGTCGGGCATCCAGGTCTTGTAGGCATGCAGCGCCTCGCCGCGCTGATCGTGATTGTCGATTGCCCACTCCGCAATTCCGATTGCGGTCTGGCTGCCACTGCGCAATGCCGATGCGATGTCTACAAGCGACGCTGTCGCCAGATCCGGTGCCGATGTCATGCTGTTCTCCCCTGATTTGAACGCTATTGTTCCATCAAACGCCCCCATGCGGCCACTCACTAATGCCAAGGCAGAACACGCACCGATGAACGCTCGCAAACCACGCAGAAACCACAGCTACGACATCGTCGATTCGGCGCAGAGTGGTGCGGCAATCGAGCTGATTGCGCGTGTATTCAGCCAGGACGAGCCACTGGCCGTGACCGTCGGCCAATCCCGTGACGAATTCGCGGCGATGCTCGGGGTGTTTCTGCCAGCCGCATTGCCGGAAGGCCTGACGATGGGCGCGTTTGTTGATGGGGAAATGGTGGGTATCGCGCTCACCACGTCATTCACCTTCAGCCCGCCCCCGGAGATCGAGGGAACGTCGCCGAACTACCCACCTATCGGTGCGTTGATCGAGGCCCTTGAGCGTAACTATGAGCAGGAGAATGCAGCGCGTTTGGATCACTGCGCGCATATCCACATGCTGGCCATCGACCGCGCCGTGCGCGGCCGGGGGATCGCGCAGAAGCTGGTGGAGGCGACCGCCATCAACGCGCGCGCAAAAGGGTTCGATGCCGTCGTGACCGACGCCACGAACCCGATCTCTCGCCGGGTGTTCGCCCGGGACGGATTCGCGGTGCTCAACGAGGTGCGCTATGACGGCTTCCGGTTCGACGGCCGGGCTGTCTTCGGGGATCTTGCCGGTCAGGGCGGTATCGCCCTGATGGAGAAACACCTCTAAATCGGCTGCCCAACCCGAACAGCGTCACCGCGGCCGGGACAGAGCCCGTCACCCACGCCTTTGATTCACGAAGACGACTTGGGAGGCCATTGAACGGGGTCTATTACGGGCTCATACCCCTTCACCGTAGAGCTATTGCCGTTAATAAAGTTGCCTGATACCCCACCAGAGACGGAAGCGAGTTCCTCTTCACTCAATTCACGTGGGGCATTCCGTTCAACAAAGGTTTGCGCCTCTTCAGCGGTAAATTCGTACCCTTTGTCCCTGGCGAACGCGATAACCGCATCGATTTCGGATGGCTTCACCACACTATATTCGTCCCGTAGCGCCTCGTCGTTCTGGAGGTCATTGGCGAAACGCTCAGTTTCTGACTGGCTCATTCGGCAATCCTTTTCTCAATCGTCCACGCCGATGTGGATGTACCCGCTCGCAATACCCGGTATTGGGCACCAACGCGCCGACTGACGTATAAACTGAAGCACAATGGCCAACTGGTGGCAAAAGGATGATGTTTGCATGGGATAGTCGGCCGATGGCCGGCTAAATGGGCGTACCATTCAGGTCGATCTTGACGTCGGCAATGACGGAATCGGCCAGGGTCGCGTGCAGGTAGCAGACGGTCGCGGCGATCTTCATGAGCTTCTCATGGGTCTCGTCGTCCTCTTCGCCCGACAGGAACAGGTGGGTGTCCACCGGCTCGATATCCCCGGTCCACGACCCGTCTGCGGGATGGCCCGACAGGGTGAAAGGCGTGTACTGGACCAGACGCGCCCCGCGAATGTTGAACTTCTGGTGGATCGTGTAGCGCTCGACCTGGGTCAGGTAGCAGAACGCGATCCCCGCCGCGATCAGGGCCAGGCCGCTCGGGGCCTGATCACCATCCACACGCTCGTCGGTCTTGAACTTGAAGTTGCTCATCCCCGGCAGCCCAAGCACAGCGTCCGTCTCGACGACACCAGCAGGGTCCAACAGCTCACTGTTGCCCGCGATGGTGCGCACGATACGCTTGACCTTGTCGTCGGTGCCGTTGATCGCCGGCTGGATCTCGCCCTCGTTGGCCTCGCCGGTCTTCCAGATGATGTCGCTGAGTTCGTCAGAGCCGGCGAGCGGCGTCGGCACCGCGCTGTAGGTCTTGTAGGGATCGGGCACATCAGGCGTGTCCGAGTTCGGCAACGACGTCACGACCCGTCGGCGGCCATTCACATAGATCGCGAAGGTGCTGGACACCGGCGTTTGCATGGTCGCCATGGCGGGCGACGCCTTGATCGCGTCATGCACCAGCTTGGAGATGGCGTCGGCCGGTGCCGGCGAAGAAATCTCGGCCAGGATACGCGACGGCTCGACATGCCCCTTCGCATCACCGCGCACGAACGAACCGATCACATAATATCCGTTCTTGAGGTCGAGCTTCAGATCGTCGATCTGGATGTCGCGCGCCTTTGCAATCTGCAGAATGCGGCCGATCAGGTCGGCGTGCAGGCCCGCATTGAAGAAGCCGAGGGGGAATGGTGCGATATCGGCGCCGCCGAGATGCAGCCCCTCGTCCGTCGCCATCCGCCAGGCGCTGCCGGTCTCGCCCTCGTGGACGATACCTTCCTTCTGATATCCCGAAAGTGCGCGAGCTTCGGTCACATAAACATCGCGCGCGGGACCGGCGCCGAGGATATCCGGGCGGGCGGTGCCCTGCCGGAACTTGAAGCCGATCGGAAAGCCCGAATCCTCGATGGTTTCGATCTTCTCTTTTGCCGTCGTCGTGCCCATTTTTCGCCGTCTCGCATGTGTAAGATGTAGACCGTCTACATGCCATAACCGGGCGAAACTGTCGACGCATAGCAGTCGCGTATTCAGCGAACATCAGTCGACTGTTCTGCTAAAACTTCCATCACAGCAACACACATGACCCCATGGCCAGCACGCTCGACAACATAGAGATTCGCACGCTCAGCGCCCCGGACGCCGGGGCGTTCGGGAAATTCACGTTCCCGCTGCTGCGTCATCTCGTCGAGGACCCGCCCGAGCGCGACATGGTCTACATCGGCGCCATGACGAAAACCGGCGAACCCGTCGGCCTGGCGTTCGGCATGGGCGGCCCCGATGGCACCTATGAGCTGGTGTCCGTCTATATCGGGCCTTTTCATCGCAACCTGGGGATCGGGACCGTGCTGGTCAACGCGCTGCACGAGGACTTCGCCGCACTTGGATACCCCACGGGTGTTCAGCTCTTTACCCTCGATGCCGACGACCAGCGCTACGGGAAATTCCTGATGCGCTGCGGCTTCGCCAGGCCCGGCGTCCGGCAACTGGTCTGCAAGACCACCCTGGACCTGGCGGAAACGACCCCCTGGCTGATCCGGGCGACCGTGCCCGACGGTTACCGCGTCGGCCTGTGGGCAGACATGACAGACGCGGCCCGCGCGGACCTGAAGGCGCGCAAGGACGCGGATCCCGAGCTGTTCCCGGACAGCCTCAACCCGTTTGATTTCGAGGAGGACTGCCATCTCTCGACCAGCGTGGTCCTGCTGCAGGGGGAACACATCGTCGGCTGGATCATCACCCATGTGCTGGATGACGACACCCTGCGCTGGACCTGTTCTTGGGTGCTGACCTCAATCCAGGGGGCCGGGCGGATCATCCCCCTGTGGTGGGAGGCCGTGCAGCGCCAGCGGGCCACCACCGACCTGGCGCGGTTCATCTGGACGGTGCCCATGGAGGAGCCGCGCATGGCGAAGTTTGCGGCCCGGCGCATGCGCCCGTGGCTGGAGTCCATGGGATACGCCTGCACGGCAGTACGCCGGTAACCCGAAATTATGACCCGGAACGAAAACGGGCAAAACGCGTCTAACGCGTCGCGCCCGATCTTATATCGGCAATCCGCGGAAACTTGGGTCAGCAGGTTAGGTGGCAGTTACCACCGCCGCAGTGACCGCCGCCGTAGTGGTACCAATCACCGCCTCGACCCAAGCCGACTGGGCCGTCGTCGTCGAAACTGCAGTCGCCGCAACCACAGTCGTAGACACTCCCTGATTGAGGCTACCGGATTTGCCGCCGGCGACCGCATCGAGCTCTGCGTCGTTCAATTCACGGCCAGCCTGGTCATGGATGTACGCCGCAGCCTCATCGGCCGACACGTCGTAGCCCTTGTCCTTGGCGAAGGCCACGACTGACCCGACGCCGGATGCATGACCCGAAAGTTCACTGCGCAGACCTTCGTTGCTCTTGAGGTCCGCCACAAAGCGTTCGACTTCTGCACTGCTCATCGCACTCTCCCCATTCTGAACTGGTTGAACCAATCAAACATACAGGCACATGTCACGCACGGACAGGCAGAGTCAGTGCGGCGAGCAAGCGCGCGACGACGACGTTCCCGGTGTTCGAGGCCACAAAGACCTGGTGGAAGAGGCCATATCCGCCACCAAGGCTGTCAGCCGGAGACGACAATCACCACCTGCACGCCACCGCTGGACAAGACAACGGACTGCGCCTGAGCACTGCTGCCCATGGTCACGACAACGAGCTGCATCCCGGCGCATGCGCCCGTGGCTGGAATCAATGGGTCACGCCAGCACGGCCATCCGTCGCAGCGCCTCCGACATCTAGTTCAAACAACGACCGTGGATGTCTGGGCAGCGACCGCGTTCTCAGTACTGGTGGCCACAAGCCCTCCGACGGAGGTTGCAACGTTTGCACCGCTGGTTGTCGCCACATACACAAGCCCCTCGGTAGCGGTGGCGATAACCCCGCCGCCGGGACCGCCCTTGCCCCCGGCGACGGCATCGAGTTCATCATCGCTCAATTCCTGCCGCGCCTGGGCGCGGATATAGGTACTCGCCTCCTCGGCGGAGATGTCGTAGCCCTTGCCCTTGGCGAAGGCCACGACTGACCCGACGCCGGACGCATGACCCGACAATTCATTGCGAAGATCTTCGTTGCCCATAAGGTCCGCTACGAACCGTTCGACTTCTGCACTGCTCATCACACTCTCCTCGATTTAGAATCAAAGAACCGGTTGAGCTTACGGGCTGGTATCACCCATAAACAGGCGGAGCCGGTGCGGCAAAACGTCAAGCGTGCGAGGGCACATTTCGCGACATCGCGGCCGGATGCAGCCGAAACGGTGCGGGTAACTAGGTCGCAACGATAACGACAACCACTGAGGCACCTGCAGCGACCATCGCAGCCGCCTCAATATTGAGGGCCACGTTGGCATCCGTTGTCGTGGTCTGGTTGTCGTGGTGAAAACTTTTCCCGCCAGCGACGGCGTCGAGGTCGGAGTCGCTCAGGTCGCGGCCCGCCTGGGCGCTGATATAGGAGCCCGCCTCATCCGAGGTGATGTCGTAGCCCTTGTCTTTGGCGAAGGATACGGCCGATCCGATACCCGACGCGTGTCCCGACAACTCGCTGCGCAGGGCTTCGTTACTCTTGAGGTCCGCTACGAAACGTTCGATTTCTGCCTGGCTCATCTCACTCTCCCTGTTTCAGAAAAAATGACCGGTTGAGCCTACGGGCTGGCATCACCCACAGATAGGCGGAGCCGGTGCGGCAAAACGTCAAGGGCGCGACGCCGATTGTGGCGTCGCGCCCGATCTTAAATCGGCAATCTGCGGAACCTTAGGTCAGGACGATGACCGCGATCGCCGCAGCGGCTGCGCTCACTTCGGTCGCAACGCTGGTTTGTGACGTCGAGGTCTCGTTGCCCTTGCCGCCAGCAACAGCATCGAGCTCGTCGTCGTTCAGTTCACGGCCAGCCTGGCCATGGATGTAGGCTGCAGCCTCATCGGCCTCGATGTCGTAGCCCTTGTCCTTGGCGAAGGCCACAACCGAACCAACGCCGGAGGCATGACCCGACAACTCACTGCGCAGACCATCATTGCTCTTGAGGTCCGCTACGAAACGTTCGACTTCTGCATTACTCATCGCACTCTCCCTGTTCTTTGTTCGTTGATGCGTGAAGTTTACGGGCACCCGTTACCCACGCAAAAAATATACGCCGCCAAACGCAGCGGTCCGGTAACTAGGTCACAACAACGGCAACCTGGGTCTCGACCTGGCCGCCTACGGAAATAGACGCCTCGACATACGCTTCCGACACGGTCGGGGGACCACCGTCCGCCTTGCCGCCGGCGAGTGAATCCAGGCGTTCGTCGCTCAGTTCGCGGCCCGCCTGGGCGCTGATATAGGCGCCGGCCTCATCGGCCGTCATGTCGTAGCCCTTGTCCTTGGCGAAGGCCACGACCGACCCGACGCCGGACGCGTGACCCGACAATTCACTGCGCAGACCATCGTTGCTCTTGAGATCTGCCACGAAACGTTCGACTTCCGCACTGCTCATCGCACTCTCCTAAAATTCGCTCGTGTTTCCACGATTACGTTTACGTATATCTGATCGACCGGCGCCCGTGGCTGGCCCAATTCCATCGGATAAGAAATAGGGCGCAACGTGATTTACACGTCGCGCCCCATCTCATTTCCATCGCACCAAGGTAATTAGGTCAGGACAATCACGACCTCGGCGACAGCGGCGACGCCTGTGGCGGCAGCCGCTGTGGTGACCGCCTCGGCGACGGTCGCAACATTGGTCACACCGCCTTTACCGCCGGCCACGGCGTCGAGCTCATCATCGTTCAGTTCACGGCCAGCCTGGCCATGGATGTAGGCAGAGGCCTCATCGGCGTCGATATCGTAGCCCTTATCCTTGGCGAAGGCCACGACCGAACCAACGCCGGAAGCGTGACCCGAGAGCTCACTGCGCAGACCATCATTGCTCTTGAGGTCGGCGACGAAACGTTCAACTTCTGCACTGCTCATTATACTCTCCCTGTTTATCTACTCGTTGAATTTGCATTTACTAAGAGCGGATATCGCTTCCGCTACACATGGCCGTCACAAACGGCCGTGGCGCGCCTCAAGCGTGCGCCACATCTTCTCCCGCAACGGCGGCAGCATCCTCGATTGGCGTTTCAATCATAACCGGCCTCGGGCCGATACCCCCGTACTTGGGATCATCGTCAAATATCCCGAGATCGAACAATTTCTGCAGGGTCTCGCAGACCATGAAAACGTTGGCCCCATCGGCGATCAGCTCTGCCTGAATTTGGCCAACCGGCATATCGCCCTCGTTGACCAGGCGCCCCAGCAGGGCCGCATAGGGAACACCGCGCACGGTGTGAATCTTCGTGTTGTTACGCACTTCGAAGCCATCGTCGAACTGGGTGTATTCCAGGTCAGGCCGGAAGGCGAGCGTGTCACCCGCCTGCAATTCGTTGACACAATGACGCTCGATCATCTCGTCGATAACGGCGGAAAATTCCTCCGGCGTGTCGAAGTGGCGCTCGTCATAAACCCGATACCCGAGCGACCAGCGTTCCCCGCCACGGGTCGGTGAAACCATACGCACCGTACGGTTGACCATGTTGACCAGGAAGCCGCTGACGCAAGCGATCGTCGAGTGATCGTCGTCGCGGATCGAAATCGAATCGTCCTTGCCGGCCGCACGCAGTTTCGCCTTGCGCTCGCGCGCCCGGCCGGCATTCGCCTTGGCCATCAGCGCTTCGGTGTTCTGGGCGACAATCTCGACACCCATCAGCTCTTCGGGGGTGAACTCCGCATGCACCTTGTGGAACAGCTTCAGGTTCACGATCGAGAAACGGTTGGTGACGCAGCGGTACTCGTCGAACAGCTTCATCACACGCCGGGTCAGGTCCACATTCTTGAGCGGCGCCGCGGACGTGGTCTGCGGCAGGAACCCGGTGACGTGATAATGGTCCTCGATGAACTTGTCATAGTCGGGATTGTCCATCGGGTCGGTGGCCCAGTAGCAGAATCCGGTCTGGGCAGCATCGCCGAAATGGTCGACCATGGATTGCACCACGCCGCGCCACAGCGGCGCAGATTCCTCATCATAGGGCAGGTAACCCTGGAAGCGCTCCGCAGAGATGCCGCAGAACCAGCAGCCCACCGAGCAGCCATCGGACAGTTCGTAGGCAACGATCGGATGGGTGATGTTCGGCCCCGACACACCCAGCTCGCTCAAGCCGCGTGATATCTGCCGCTCCCGCCATTTGTGGAACGCGGGATGAACTGTCTCGCTGGCACCATGGTCTCGCAGCAGGTCGCGGTGCGACAGCATTTTCTGAATATACTCCGACCACATCTTGGACAGAGGCCACTGGGCTTCCTCATCCTTGTGGCGGTACTGCAGATGCTCGGAACTGAAAAGGGGCAACATCAGGTAGGGATCGATGTCGATGCCATACTCCGCCACCACCGGCCCGAGATTGTCCATATTCCCGGAGAGTTTCTCGCGAAACGCGGGGTCCGCTGTCAGGCACTCCATGAACCGCTTTATGTTGGAAAGCGTGTGGAATTCCTCCGGCGAGTAGGAATCAAAAATCTCGCGGTACTTTTCTTTGGTGCTCGACATGTTCGTTTGACCTTACCGGTGTCCAGGGAAGTTGCCGGACGGCGTCCCGCTGCGCGAAAGCCGTCCGGTCATAAATTGGTCGTATGTGCCTAGGTTGCGACGATCACGGCGACCGCGGCAACTTCGACTTCGGCGCCGACATTAACGGTAGTTTCGGCCGCAATGGCTTCCGTGGTGGCCATCGCAACGGTCTGTGCGGTTGCAACCTGGGTCACGCTGTTATGATGGTGGCCCTTGCCGCCGGCGATGGAGTCCAGCTGTTCATCGCTGAGGTCGTGCTCCGTCTGGCCCTGGAGATAGGTCGCGACGTCATCCGGCGTAATCTCGTAGCCCTTCCCGGCCGCGAATGCGACGACCGAACCCACGCCGGACGCATGCCCGGAAAGCTCGGCACGAAGTCCTTCGTCATTTTTCAGATCTGCGACAAAACGTTCTGCGTCTGCCTGGCTCAGGTAACTCTCCCGTCTAAGTGTCGGCCTGTAAGAAGTATCGGCCTGTATGAATTCAGTGTTTCAATTTGTGGGCGCTTCGTGAAGCTACGTCACCACCACGACGGCGACAGCGGCAACCTCGGCCGCAGCAGCAGCCGTGGTCGCAACCTCCGCTGTCTGCACAGTGTTGGTTTGCGTCACCGTTGTCGTGCTGTGGCTGTGATGATGATGGTGGTGACCCTTGCCTCCCGCGATGGCTTCGAGCTGGTCGTCGGTCAGATTTTTACCCGCCTGACCGTCCAGAAATGCGCGCACTTCGCCAGCATCGATATCGTAACCCTTGGCCTTGGCGAAAGCCACGACGGAACCAACACCCGAAGCACTGCCGGACAATTCGTTACGCAGATCGGCATCGCTCGTGAGGTCGCCAACGAAACGGTCAATATCCTGTTTGCTCACCGTGCCCTCCTCGGGCCCTAAATTTTCTTTGCCGCCTCTTCTCGCGTGGTCGCTTGAGGGACGTTGCGGTTACATACCAACATAGAGGCCGTTCCGAGGCAAAACCTTGATTGTTAAAAGGCCGACCTCTCAGTGTGGACAATTCGCCGTCTTGTTTGTGCCATAGACGCAGGTTAGCGTTGGTCGTTCTGGGATGGTGGGTATCAAAGTATGAACATCGAATTATTCGCTCGTGTCGGTCTTGTGGCCGCGACCGTAGCGGTCGTCGCAATGATGCCAGTGGACCAGGCGTCGGCGCAGAACGTACAGACCCTGCCGGAGATACTCGCCCGTGCCTACGACACGAGCCCATCACTCGCAGCGGCTAGGGCCGGGCTGCGGGCGACCGACGAGAATCTTCCCGATGCCCAGTCGAACCTGTTCCGCCCGACGATCACGCTTTCCGCGCAGGAGGGACGTACGCTCATCCGCCAGCGCGAGACGCTCGAAGCCGCCGCCGGCACCGCAGACTCCAAGAAAACCACAAACTCCCTCGATCGCACATACGGCTACTCGCTGACCCTGCCCCTGTTTCGCGGCGGACAGACCTTTGCCGAGATCGACGAAGCAAAAAGCGCGATCGCAGCCGGCCAGGCCGACCTGGTGTCGACGGAACAAACACTACTGGCCGCAGCCGTTACGGCCTATGCCGACGTCGCCTACTACCGGGCACTTGTGAAGCTCGAGCAAACGACGGCGGCCACGTACGAACAGCGCGTGTCGCGCACAAGCGAAGAACTCAAAGCCCAGCGGCGTACGGTCAGCGACCTGGCCCTGTTCCGCAGTTCGCTTGCCTCCGCCCGCAACAGCCTGGCGACCGCCGACGGCGAACGCCGCGCTGCAGAGTCTTCTTTCCAGGCGATTTCCGGCGTGCAACCCGGCACGCTCGAGCCTCGTCCAGCCTTCGGCATCCTGCCGACGTCCCTGGAAGAAGCCCTGAAAAATGCGAAGAGCAACAATCCTTCGCTCCGTTCGGCCGAACACAGCATCGCCGAAAACGAAGCCGCAGTCCGGGCCAAAGAGGGCGTCCTGTTTCCCCAACTCAGCCTGGTTCAGAGCTACACGCGAGAGCAGGACAAGTCCCGCTTCACCGGCGTCGCAACTCCCTATGACGAGATCGACCGCGAAGACACCATCACCGTCGGTGTCACCATGACCATGCCGCTCTATGCCGGCGGTGCCAATCACGCCGCGGTACGCGCGAGCAAACAAACGCTGTCACAATCGCGACTGACCCTCGCCAGCACGCAATTGACGACCGAGAATTCCGTCAGAACGTCCTGGGAACGTCTGGTTGCAGCACGCGAAGCCCTGAAGTTCGCAGATGACAATGTCGCGGCACTCGATGATGCGCTGGAAGCAGTCGAATTCCAGTACCAACGCAGCGACGCCACCGGTCGCGATCTGATTAATGTCATCGACGAGCGAACCTCTGCCCTGACCACAGTGGAGAGCGCCCACCGGACGGTGTTCCTGGCCGAATCCTCCTTGCTGCAGGCGACCGGACAGATGACCGCAGCGGCGCTGGGTTTGCCGGTCGATATTTACGATCCCAACGCGCATCTGCGCGACGTCGACGGCAAGTTGTTCGGCCTCGGGGACTGATCCACATGACGTATGACCCTGGTACCGAGGCCGCGCGCCTGGACATTGCTCTGGTCTGCATGCCGATCGTCGCGGCGGAGCGACCCTCGCTTGCATTGGGCCAACTCCAGACCGGCCTGAGCGATGCCGGGATATCGGCGCGTTCCTATTTTCCCAGCCTTATGTTTCTCGATTATGTGGGGGTCGAGGATTTTGCCCTGTTCGATCTGGCTCGGATCGATGATTGTCTCGGTGACTGGCTGTTCTCTCAGGTCGCGTTCCCGGATTTCGAGGCCGACGACAACCGATACATCGACCGGCTGCTCGCACGAAACAAACCGCTCGAGGATCAGATCGGGGACAATCCCCATGCACGCCTGAACCGTTTGCGCGCCTTGATGCCGGAGTTCGTGAACTGGGCCGCCAGCACCACACTGGCGGAGAACCCGCGAATTGTCGGCGCCACGTCCACCTTTCAGCAGCACGTGGCCTCGCTGGCCCTTCTGCGTGTGATCCGCGAGCGGGCGCCCGACGTTGTGACGATGATGGGCGGTGCGAACTGCGAGACAGTGATGGGTCGTGCGACCCATCAGCGTTACCCGTGGGTCGACTATGTCGTGTCCGGGGAAGCCGACGCGCTAATTTCCACGCTGTGCACGGGGATCCTTGATCGAGGTCGTGACCTGCCTGCGAAAGACATGCCCTTCGGCGTGCTCGGGCCGGTCCACCGCAGCGAAGGTTATCCGACCGTCGCGGCCGGTGATGGTGTCCCCCGCGCGGTCAGCGCGGACATGGCGAAAATACCGCTGCCCGACTATGACGATTATTTTCAGGCGCTGTCCCAATCCCTGAACCGCGACATCATCCACCCCGGACTGCCGGTCGAGACGGCACGCGGCTGCTGGTGGGGAGAGCGACAGCATTGCACGTTTTGCGGCCTGAACGGCGGCAGCATGAAGTTCCGTGCAAAACCGGTCGACGTGGTCCTCAGCGACTTCGCGCAGCTGGCCGAAAAACACGGGTTCGCGCGCTTCGAGGCGGTCGACAACATCATGGCCGCGGACTTCCTCGACACCCTCGTGCCGGCACTCGAGGGCCTGGACTATGATGTGTTCTACGAGACCAAGGCCAACCTGAAACCCCACGAGGTTGAGGCATTGGGCAAGGCGGGTATCCGCTGGATCCAGCCGGGCATCGAGAATCTCGACACCCGCGTCCTCAAGCTGATGCGCAAGGGCGTGACAGCCTGGAACAATGTCCGCCTGCTGCGCAGTTGCCGACAGTATGGCGTCCGCGTGTCCTGGTCACTCCTGTGCGGGTTTCCCGGCGAAGAAGATGCATGGTTCTCCGAGATGGCCGAGTTCATGCCCGCCCTCTCCCATTTCCAGCCGAGCGGCTTCGCCATGCTGCGGTTCGACCGCTACAGCCCCTATTTCGACAACCCAGAGGAACACGGGCTCGATCTGGTGCCGTCTGAGCTCTACAGCTACGTGTATCCGCACACGGAAGAAGAGTTGGCCGAGCAAGTCTACTTCTTCGAAGACCGGGCGCTCGGCGACCGCGGGCGCGGCATGATCCGCAACGATCACACATACGGTCCGGGACTTGAGGCCGTGCGCGCCAGGCTTCGTGAATGGCACGACGCCTGGAAGGCAGAGCCGCCCCTCGTCGAGCAGATCGACGACGGCACGACACTCAGCATTACCGACACGCGTCCCGCCGCAACCGCGGCGGAACACCGGATCGATGGGGTCGGCCGCGCCGTCCTCCTGGGTACCGTCGATGCACCACCGCGCCACCGCTTGATCGAGACCTTGCGAACCGATGGCTACGCCGTCTCCGACATCGAGACCGCACTCGCAGACCTCAACACGCGTATGCTGACGCTTGAGATCGATGGGCGCGTGATCTCCCTCACACTGCAGAGTCCTCATACGCCGCTGCTCGCCTCCTGGCGCTTCCCCGGGGGCTTCCTCAACAAGAACGCCGAACACCGCAAGACCGGCAGTTCCGCAGCGGCTTAACCGTGACATGAACACCGTCAGGGACATCGCTCATTTTGACCAACCACTCGCGCTCGACAGCGGCGCCGAACTGGCGCGCGTAGACGTCGCATACGAAACCTATGGTGAGCTCAACGCTGCAGCCGATAACGCCGTCCTTGTTCTGCACGGACTGACGGGCACCCAGCATGCAATGGGACTGTCGTCCGATACCGGCCGGCCTGGCTGGTGGGATTCTGCGATAGGCCCCGGAAAGGCGATCGATACCGAGCGCTACTACGTTGTTTCACCGAATACGCTCGGCAGCTACGGCGGCAGCACGTCGGCCGCCTCAGCCGACCCGAAGACCAACCGCCCCTATGGCTCGCAATTCCCGATCGTCACCATCGGCGACAGCGTCGAGAGCCAGGCCCGCCTGACCGACGCGCTCGGAATTTCCCGCTATCACGCGATTCTGGGCGGCTGTTTTGGCGGATTTCAGGCGATGGAGTGGATGGCGCGGCACCCGGATCGAGTCGGCAGCTCCGTCGTGATATCTGCGACGCCACGCACGTCGGCCCACAACACCGCCCTTTGGTCCGTGCTCCGGGCCGCGATCCGCAGTGACCCGAACTGGAACGGCGGCGACTATTACGGCAGCGCCAGCCCCGATGCAGGCCTGGGTCTCGCGGCCATGTTCGGCGCCCTGTTCTGGATGAGCCGCGAAGTCTTCGAGAGCAAATTCGGACTCCGGCGCATCGACAGCGACGAACCGGAATACGGGTTTGAGCCCGAGTATGCGGTTGAGGAATTTCTCGAAGGCGTGAGCCGAAATGCCGCCGGGCGGATCGATGCAAATGCCCTGCTCTACCTGACCCGCGCGATCGACTATTTCGACATGTCTCGCGGACACACGGACCTTGCCGCAGCCTTCAATCGTTATACCGCCCCCAGCCTGCTGATCAGTTACACCGGCGACTGGCGCTACCCGGCCGAGGACATGGAAGAAATCGCCGACGCGTTGCGTGAGAACGGCACCGCCTGCCGGCACGACACGCTCAACAGCCCGGCCGGCCACGGTGGCTTCCTATACGACACCGAGCGCCTCTCGCCGCTGCTTGCGGCGTTTCTGAATGATCCGGAAAACGTCGCTCAGGCGTCGTAGTGATCGATGGTCATCATCGGGGCACCCGCAATCTCGATGCCGAACTCGCGCACGCCGCGTGTTTGCAGCCCGGCACGCGCCGCCACGCGGCGATGGACGGCGGCCTCGACCAGATACTGATTTGAATAGCCGTGTGACGCCTCGAGCCAGGTGGTGACACTCCGACCGAGACGCATCGCCACGAGCGCTGCATCCGCAATATGGGCCTCCACGACAACCATCCCATGCCGCCCGAGACAATCCCGCCAACGCCCGAACAGTGCTTCCAGGTCCGCCTCGACCTGGGCTGCGGTCAACAGATTGCCTCCCGGCGCGACGAAGGCGCCCGTCGAGGCCGCGTCCGAGCCCGCCGCCGTGCCGACATAGGTGCGATTGTGAAACACCGACTTGCTGACATGCAGGAGGTCGTCCGCCCCAAATCCTCCGTCGGCCAGTCGTTGCGCGATTGAGTCGGGGTCACCGATATCTCCGGCGAACACCAGGTTGGGAATACGCAAGGCGTTGAGCCGTTCCGCGAGGACCCGCTCGGCGACCGGATTGTACTCGACCCCGACCATCACCAGCGGATGGCTGTCGAGCGCTCGCCCTCGTGCGGTTTGCGTCACGATCGCATCGTACACTTCGCACAGCAGCGTGCCGTCACCCGCTCCGCAATCCACAATCGCACGCGGTTGTTCGTCGAGCGGCGTGTCATCGAACAGGGGCAGAACCAAATCGAACAACGGGACGCGGCAGGTCCGGGCGAAGACCAGTCCGCTGAACTCGATATCCAGTTCGCGGTCGACATGCCCTTCGGTCCCGTCCGCGGCGCGCGACATGGCCGCATCGCCTTGTCCGTGCAGCAAATCGGGCACCGATGCCAGCGTGGCAAGATAGCTCGCAGGATAAAAATACTGGGGTGCCATCTGTCTCGCGATATGTCCCGCTTCCGTCAGCCGGACGCGATTATCGTCGATTGAAACCCATCCCTGTTGCGCCAGCACATCTGCCGCTGCTGCACAGGAGAGATCGCTAAGTTCGAGCCCGGCGGCTGCAACTTCGACCAATCGATCAAACGTCGCATCGCGAGTGAACGCTGTCATCACGGCCGCGACCTCGGCCCCTTCAACATTGCAGCGCACGCGATGGGGCATCTCCACCGGGGCCGCACCTGGCGACGCCATACGTCCCTCATGCCCCGCCAACAATGCACGCGCCTGTTCAATACGCGCAGGCGCATCGCGGTAGGGCGTCAGGTCTGCGACCCACGCACGTCCGCCAGACGTCAGGCTGACATCTGCTTTTCCACCGGCGACATCACCGGATCGATCGACATATCCCTGGAGCTCCAAAAGTCGGAACACGAGGTTCAGATAGCCTGCTTTGAGCGCGAACTTCTCGGCGATTTCGGAAACCTCAAGCACTGTCGTCGCGGCCTGCAAATGCCCGAACACACCGGCTCGTTCCAGCGTAGAGACACTGGTCCCGATCGCCATGCCGTCGATATGGAAACAAACGCGCTGCCACGTTTCTGCGGAAAGTCGCTGCGTGTCGTCGTTCGTCATCGCCCGTTGGTCATCGCCGGTTGGTCAGGCAATCTGCCGTTTTGCCAGCTGGGCAAACAGGCCGTCCGTTGCCATCAGCTCGTTGTAGCTCCCCTGTTCCGCGACCTTGCCCTGATCCAACACGAAGATCTTGTCCGCGTGGACAATCGTCGACAACCGGTGAGCGATGACAATTCGGGTCGCATCGAATTCCTCGAGCCCCTTGCTGACGAGCGCCTGGGTCTCGTTATCGAGGGCGCTGGTCGCCTCGTCGAAGATCAGAATTTTCGGCCGATTCACAATGGCGCGCGCGATCATCATTCGCTGGCGCTGCCCACCCGACAGGGTTGACGCTCCCTCACTGAGATAGGTGTCGAGACCCATGGGCAATTGCTCGATATCCTTCTCCAGACCGGCAAGGCGAGCCGCCTCCATGGCATCGTCACGGGTCACGTTCGCGCCGGCGGAAATATTGTCGAACAGGGATCCCGCAAGCGCCCGCCCATTCTGCAACACCACGCCGAACTGGCGACGCAGCAGGCTCTTGTCGAGATGCGCCAGATCCTGGCCATCATAAAAAACCGAGCCGGATTCCGAACTGTCGAAACCGAGCAACAGGCGCACCAGGGTCGACTTGCCCGCCCCCGATGTACCGACGACGGCCACGAAACTTCCCGGTTCGATTTGCATCGTCAGTCCACGCAGCACGAGCGGCGCGTCCTCGGCATAGCGGAACTGCACATCTGCGATCTCGATGGCTCCCGTCAGGACCCCCGGGTCCTCGAACCCTGCGTCGTCTTCGACCTCCTCGTCGAAAATCGGCTCGATACGCTCGTATAGCGGTTTCAGGTTGGTCAACTTCACGAGCGTTTGTGAAATCCCGTACACGGCACCAAGAAACTGACCGAAGGCGACGTGGAACGATACGAATGTGGCAGTTGGTAGCGCCTTGTGCAGAGCAACCGCATCGACCTGGGCCCAGGTTTTCGGGGTCTCAAAGACGGCAAACAATTCACCGCTGATCCAGGCGATCAGAGCGATAAGCGCCGCGATGGAGAGAAAATTGAAGACTCCCTTGAAAACAACCAACAGCATATTCAGGCGCTGCTGATCGTAGCTGACCGCCATAAGGTGAGAATACGGTGCCGCCCAACGCGCATAGGCGCCCGTCTCCGCGCCCGCGACACGCAGCTTGCCGACCGCGCCAAGCAGCTGCAGAACCACGCCCTGGATACGCCCGGTGTACTCCATCGTCTCGCGGTTGCGTTTCAGGATGGTGCGCCCGATCGTCACCACGACCACGGAATAGATGATCGCCGCACCAATCCCGACGAGCGCCAGTTTCCAGGCGAGCCAGACCATCAGCGCGAGACTGAATATTCCCGACGTGGCATGCAGCAGGGTCGTCAGCGTTGTGCCCGTCAGCATCGCCCGCATCGCGTCGATACCCTGTGCCCTATTGGCGAGATCACCGACGGTGTAGCCGCGGAAGAAGGTTGCCGGCAATCGCAGCAAACGGTCCCAGACCGCCGTCTGCACCCGGTTCCCCATCTGGCCTTCCATATGAATGGCCGACAAACCCTGCACCAACCCGAATGAGATGGCCGCAAACCCCGCAACGACCAGCACCCCAATCAACACCCAGAGTTGCCCGAGTTCGGCGTCGGGAATCACCGGGTCCATGATCCAGCCCGTCGCCAGCGGCACGACCATCGACAGGGCACCCGCCAGAATCGCCATGGTCATCACCATCAGTGCCGTGCGTCGGGTGCCCCGCAGGGCGAAGCCGAGTATGGTCCGCGGCATGATCTGGCCTGCCGGGAATGGTTCGCTGAAGACATAGGCGACGGCGTCTATGTCCGCGGCAGAGGCCGCATCGAGACGACGTTCCTCGCCGGTCGACGAGTCAACGACCCGATAGACGCCACCCTTGCCTGGCAATAACGCACACGGCGTCCGCTCTTCACCGGAAAAGCCATACAACGCCCCGTGATCTGATCGCCACCAGTCCGGTTCCGACAGGTCCACCTTGCGACTGTGCAGGCCTGCCTCGCGCGTGAGCACGTCGATTTTCTGTTCCGCCTCGCGCACACGCGTCTGGGCGGCATCACTGAGTTCCACCTGGATACCAAGCGCACGCCATACGTGCACTGCGGCCGCGATCGCGGGTTCTCCGGAATCTTGCACCTGGTCACGTTCAGCGGGGAACATGACCGATGCGAGATTAGCGAGCGCACCGCCAAGTGTGCGTTCGTGCAAATTGTGGACCTGACCAAGTCGCTCCGTTTCGGCGGACGCCGCACGGGCCAACTTGTCAGAAAGGGTCTCGATCACACGCCCATGGAATGCGACCAGGTCGTCCAACGCTTCCGCGGTTTCAATCCATGCCCGGGTCGTCATGCCCGCGACCGGGGCATCGCCCGCCGGGGATGCCCAATGATGCGGCAGCAATGGCACCTGGCGAGCGCCCGCTTCGAATTGCGGCACGGCATCCGCCCACATCGAATGGTGAACCTGATCAGCCGGGAACCAGGCGACCGTTGTTTTCGTCGACGCGACGGCATCGAGCATCGGCGCGTCGGGGTCCAGATAGGCCAACGACGCCGGCCGGTCGTGACGCAAAGCGATCTGCCCGAGGCCTGCAACCCAACGGGAAAATGCGAGTGCGAGCGCATCCGCATACTCATCCGAAGGTGTTTCCTGCTCACCGAGCCGGGCCATGGGGACCCGAACAATGCGGGCACCGTTCGACGGCACCAGCATGAGCGTCCCGTTCGCATGGTCCAGAGCCGTGTCGAATGCCACACCACCGGCAGCCACCCGGAACAGGTGATGACGCCCGCCATTCATGGCGTCCACGAAGAAAAGATCGATGGTCCCGGCAAGCACCAGCCACACTTGCGGGTCCGGTGAGCCCGCGGCCGCGTCCGAGGCACCGTTTGCGGTCACCTCGTCAGCAAGACCAAGGGATACGACCAGAGTTCGGGCCGGTTCCGACCAGGCGGCCTGCGCCGCAGCGCCGATTCCGCCTTCACCGAAAAGAAAATCCAGGGAACTCATTGCAACGTCACCAGTCTGAAATAATGTCCGCCGAGTGCCATCAGTTCATCATGGGTTCCCCGTTCGGCAACCTTGCCTTGATCCAGAAGGATGATCTCCTCGCAATCACGGATCGTGCTGAGGCGGTGGGCTACGATGATGCAAGTGCAACCACGCCTGCGCAGATTGTCGTCGACAATTTGTTCGGTGACCGGATCGAGCGCGGCCGTCGCTTCGTCAAGGATGATCACGCTGGGTTTCTGGACCAGCGCGCGGGCGATCTCGAGGCGCTGGCGCTGGCCGCCGCTAAAGTTCGTGCCCTGCTCCGAAACGGAGCCGTCATAGCCGCCGGGACGTGCCACGATCTCGTCGTGAATTTTCGCGTCCTTCGCCGCGTGCACCACGGCGTCGCGTGGAATCGTTTCGTCCCACAAGGTCAGGTTTTCGTCGATCGTACCCTCGAACAGGAAGATATCCTGATCGACCGACGCGACCGACGTTGTGAAAACCGTACGGGGAATTTCTGTCAGAGGCTTACCGTCATAAAGTATCGCGCCGGAACTGGGCTGATACAGACCGAGAATGAGCTTCGCCAGGGTCGACTTGCCACTGCCCGAGCCCCCGACAAGTGCAACGCGCTTGCCCGGCGTGAGCGAAAGATTGAAGTTCTCGATCAGCTTCACGTCCGGGTTGTAACCGAACGTCAGATCACGGATCTCGATCGCCCCGGTCAGCTTCCTCTGCGGCGCCCCGCTGTTCGCATCGGCCGCCTCCTGTCCGCCCAGTGAAGCATCCTGTGGATGGCGCAGCACGTCGTCGAGGCGGTTCAAATCTCCACGCACCTGTTGCAATTGACTGTTGAAGCCAAGCAACGATTGAACCGGTGCCGTGAAGTGCCCCAGCAGCATCTGGAACGCCACCAATCCGCCGATCGTCAGCTGGCCATTGATGATCAGCAAGGCGCCACCGCCAAGCACAGCGATCGTCGTCAGATGCGCCAAAACATTCGGACCGGCATCAAACCACGTCGTCACCCCGCCGATCTGCTGATTGGTATTGACCGTCTTGACCTGATACCCCGACCAGCGGACGAAAAAGTCATTCTCCGTCCCCATCGCCTTCAGGGACTCGATGGCCTGCAAGCCAGCCATCGACGCGCCTGCGAGCTGCGCCGATTGGTTGAGCATTGCGTTGTTCAGGTCGCGACGCTTGCGGTTCGAGAACTGAATGACGACAAGGTTGAGCGCCGTCAGTCCGACCGCGGCAAGGGTCAAAGGCACGCTATATACGGCCATGATCACGACGAAGAAGACCGCGGTGAACATGTTCACCGCGTTCGTCGGCAACGGCCCAGCCAGCAGCATTGCGAGCCGATGACAGGACTGCACACGATCGGCAATATCGCCGATATAGCGCTGGGTGTAGAAATCCACCGGCAGGCGCAGGACATGCCAGAAAAATTCACCGGCGGTTGCGATCCCCAGTTTCGTTTGCAGCCGTAAGAACTGGCGTTGCTGGAAGTAGGTGAGAAGTCCGTCCAGGAGACCGGCCAGCACGATTCCAATGACGAGCGGGAAGACCCAATCGTTAAAGCCACGGATCAACACGTCGTCAATGAACGTCTTCAGGAAGATCGGCAACAGCAACCCGGGAAACACCAGAAGCAGGCTGGCGGCCATGAGGTAGCTCAGTGCCGAGCGTGAATTGCGAACCCGGTCGAGCAAGGCTCGTAATGTGCTTGGGCGCTGGCCGCCCTTCGTAAACTCCGGGCCGGGCTCCATGGAGAGCGCGACACCGGTGAAGTTCTCGCCGAACTCCTTGGTCGAGATCTTGCGGGGGCCGCTTGCGGGGTCATTGATGTACACATGGTTCGGGCCCACACCGTCGATCACGACGAAATGGTTGAAGCCCCAAAAAGCGATATAGGGTGTCGGCTCCGCCAGCGCCTCATCCAGTTCAAGCCGCTGCCCCTTGGCCTCCATCCCATAATAACGTGCCGCCTGAACGACCTTCGACGCCTTGGCGCCGTCGCGCGACACGCCGCACGCACCACGCAACTCCTCAAGCGTGACATAGAGTCCATAGAAGCCAAGCACGCTGCCCAGCGCTGCGGCGCCACATTCGACTGCCTCCATCTGGAGAAGCGTCGGCGTGTGAACACGGTGGTTCGACTTGCGGGTCGGTGACGACATAATCTACGACCTACCGCCCGCTCACCCACGTTTCGACTATCGGCACCACCAGGTCAATCGGCGCCACTTCGCGCACCGTAACCGTGGCCAGAGCCGTCGTGCCCGCAGTGACCTTGATCGGCGGGCCCACGGACGACGACCAATCGAGACCGCTGATGGTCTTGGAGTCGCTTTTGAGTTCCAGCAAGATCTCAATCGGCGCGCCGTTCGACAGCATCTGTTCCACGAGCTGCTCGTTCTCCAGTTTGTCGCGCAGCTCCGCCTCACTGGCCGGCAGTTCGCCGACGGATATGACGACGGCATTGATCGAACCGAAAATATCCCTCTCTACGGTGCTGGGGGTCACTTTTGCCTTCATCCCGGCCTTCACGCGCTTGCCCTTCGACACCGGCAAGTAGGCAAACATCTGGAGCCCCTCGCCCCGGTTGGAGATCGTCACGAGCCGCGTGCCCGCGGGGACGATATCGCCCCGCTCGCTCGACAGCTCGATGACGAAGCCATCCGCGGGGCTGGTGACCAAATGCTCGATACCGAACTGGGAAGCGAGCACCTTGACCCGGCTATCGGCCTCCAGCACCTGCTGATTGAGCTCAGACAGCTGCCGGCGCAGCCCGGCTGCAAAGTCAGTCTGGTCCGATCGCGCCTGCGCCGTCGCAAGGTCGACCGCGCGCAGTTCCTGGCGCGCGGTATCGATGGATTCGATCGTCCCCTCAAGCGTGTCGCGGGTGATGAAACCCCGGGACAGTTCGTCGCGCTCGTCACTTTCACGGCTTCGCAGATACGCGATCCGATCGTTGAGGTCCTTCGCCTTGCGCTGCTGGGCCGAAATGCTGTCAGCCGTGATATTCTTGCGCGTCGCGATATCTTCGGAGATCTGCGTGCGCCGGCGGTCGCGCTGCGCGCTAAGACTGGCGAGGGTCGACTTGGCGGCGTTCAGTTGGGCCTCGGTTTCGGGCGACTGCAAACGGGCCAGTACCTGCCCCTCCTTGACCGGGTCACCGACGTCAACGGTGACCTCTTCAACACGACCGGAAATCGTCGAGGGGACGGGGAAAATCTCGCTATTCGTTTCCCGCAATACGCCAAGTCCATTCGCACGGAACGGCAGCGAACCGGCGAACACCCAGACGACAGAAATGACGATGATCACACCAATCGACGCCAGCGCGATCCAGCCCGACGTGGATGTCAGGCGTATTGCCGTGTCCAGTTGTTGTGGATCTCTGAGTTTGCGGACCGCGTCCTGCCGGAAAATGTCACTCATAAAGAACCTCTTGAACCGTCCAGTGCTCGACCTATTGATCGACCCAAATGCCGAACAGGGATTTCCGTCCCATTCATGCCATAAAGAAGATCGAGAATCTCGCCTCCTCTGACTAGCATGGACTTGTCGTGTTCGAACGTATCGACGATTTTCCACATCTTAATGCTGCTTGTGAAGGCTGGCAGGCCATCCGCACGGAACTCAATGGGATTGATCACCATGCGTTCGTCGAATGGCCTGAACGCGATATCTACACCGGCGCATGGTCCGTGTTTCCCTTCTACCGGTTCGGGGAGAAAGTGGAGTCTACTTGTGGCGCCTGCCCGCGCACAACCGCCCTCATCGAAGCAATCCCCGGCATGGTGACGGCCGGCTTCTCACGCCTGAAGCCGGCAACACATATCCAGCCGCACAGCGGCTATACAGACCAGGTGCTTAGGTTTCATCTCGGCCTGACCGGGGGGGCGGACTGCGGACTGCGGGTCGGCCAGGAAACACGCGGCTGGCATCCCGGCTCGGCGTTCGTCTTCGACGACACCAGGGAACATGAGGCATGGAACCGCGGAACCGAAGACCGAGTGGTCCTGCTGCTCGATTTCAAACGGTCTGCAGATGACGACATCGCATTCCCGGACCACCTGCGCGAGGTCGGCGGGGACCTGTGATGTCGGCACCGGACTGGGATATTTTTCATGGCGGCGCGCCGATCGAAGTGCTCGACGCGGAGAGTTGCACAGACATTGTCAGCTGCCTGATGTCCGTCGCAGAGTGCTGGCAGGAACGCCGGGTGCTCGACGACCAAATCCATATGTTTCACACCCTCGGTGCGGCGAGCTACCTCGATACGGTCGAGACATATCCGCGCGTCGCCGCAGCTGCCAACCCGGTTCTGCGCGAACACTTTGGTGACCTTCTGGAGCGCGTGTGCGCTGCGGTGGGCGACCGGACCGGGTATCCCGCCAGACTGAGCGACCAACTCGGATTGCCCGGGTTCCATATCTACAAGGGCGATCACCGCGCGCCGCCCGGCTTGATGTTTGGCGGCACCATCCACATGGACCGGCCGCACGACAACCACAGCTTTCCTTTTGAAATCGAGGCCACCCTTTCGATCACCCTGCCGGTGTGTATTCCCGCCTGCGGTGCCGGGATGTACCACTGGTCCGACGTTCCCGAAGCGATGCTGACGGGCCCGAAGGCGCCGCACGCAATGACACCGGAACAGCGCGCCTGGTTCGATACCCACAAGCGCTACGTCAGCTACACGGCAGGAGCGATGGTCCTGCATGACGGGCTGACGGTCCACCAGGTGGCCAATCCAGGCCGGACCGAAGATCACGAGCATCGGATCTCACTTCAGGGGCACGGCGTCCTGGGCGACGGCGTCTGGCAGCTGTTTTTCTAGTGTGTCCCTGATTTTCCGGTGAGCCGGTTCACCGGCCGACCCTGGGCGTCGTACCAGCCCTTGTAGATTTCCCCGGCCCCGTAATAGTCCACATTCGGCGGAACATATTCTGCGCCTTCATCGCCGCGATGAAGCAGCCGAAACTCGAAACTCACACGCGTCCGGCCCGATCGATTGAAAGCGCTGGCATGGAGTTGATGGCCGGAGAAACACATGACATCACCGATCGCGAGCGGCGGCGCAAACGCACCTTCCGGGTTCACGCGCGCGCGTATACTGGGCGGCAATGCGACGCCGGCATAGTTCTGCCAATTGTCGTATCCGTATGAAGTATTGGCGACGGTCTTGCGAAAATACCGCGTCAGAATGCGAAGCGTCGCATCGGCGTCGAGGCGCCTGACCGGCCCCCACAAGTTGATCTCGTGCTGGGGCGAGCCGTACCAGGTATCCCTGTGCGCCGGCAAAGCCCCCGAGTAGGCCGCCCGGTAGACACCACGGCCACCGGCCTCGACCGGGAACAGAAGCCGGAATCCCGGCCACTCCCACATGACAAGTTCACGCTCCAAGCCAAGATCGTCGATGATGGCCCCCACCAGGTCCGGCACCCGGTCATCCTCCGCCAGCCTGTCGTAGGCAACCTCGCTTCGCGCCTTCATCTGCGCAAATGTGAGACTTTCGTGCACGGCTTCCAGGTCCTCGACCTCAAGCGCAGTCTTGAGGATGTCTTCCAACGTCGCCAGAAGGGCCGGTAACGCCGGCACCCCCCGGAGCGCAATGACATCACCCTGCAATACGGAAGCACGGTCCAGCGCATAGCCCGGGGTGTGGGCCACATCGTGCAACGTTGCGGACGTCTCCGCGTCCGTCGGAATAGCCTCCGCCGTTTGACCGGCGGCACGCGCAGCCAGAAACCGGTCGCGGAACGCGCGTTCGTCGGCCGGTATTTCGTGGCGAATCCGGTCCTCGACGAACGCCGTCAGCTCGTCGGCAGAGAACGAAAATCCCTTGGCCTGGGCGAACGCCGCCACCTGGTCGGGCACAAGGTCGACGGCGCAGAGTTCCGAGATAAATGCGTCGTCGGTGGTGGCGGCGACAACAAAATCCGCGATGGTCTTCCTGGCAATGCCGCGGATGAACTCCTGGATGACATCGCCGTCAGGTTTGGTATCCGTCATGGGTCAGCCAACGGGCTCACGCTTGCTGAACCAGTCGGGCAGATCCTCTTCGGCCGTGCCCGAGAAAATGCACTGGCGGATCGCCTTGGCCTCTTCGGCTGTGACTGTGCCGACATCCTTCGCGGCTTCGGTTCCCGACGTGAAGGCTGGCGGCGGTGCGAAACAATCCGCACAACGTCGCTTGAGCAGCTTCAGGGGTGGCTCGCCCTTGAAGGTCTCGACCAGATCGATAGCCGCGCGCACATCCACATCCTCGCCGGTCACCGAAATCACGACCGTGCCTTCCGAACCCGAAACCCCGCCGCCGCCGACATGCACGGCGTCCAGACCAAACAGGATATCGAACGCCTGAAGTTCTGTGATCACCTTGGCGTTCATCAGCGGCAGCATGCCGATCTTGGTGCCGTAAAAATAATCGGCCTTGGCGTGCCCCAGCTCATTGGCTGCGGCCTTGATCGACGGAACCAGCTTCTCGAGCCCGACGGGAACAATCAGGGGAATGCCCGTGCCGCAGATCGCGCCATAGGCCCAGCCGATGGTGCCCGCCGCGTGATGGGCGTTAAAGATACCGGCGTTGAACTCGTGATCGACGGCGTTGGCACCCTTGATGAAGAGTGAATTGTCGTCCCAACCCGCAAGGGTCTCCTCCATGGTCGGCACCGGCGGGACCGCCTTGCCCTTCACCAGCCGCATCAGGGCCGGCTTTTCCTCGGGCTGGGTCTGACACAGGGTGCCGTTGATCACCTGACCCGAGACGTAGCGATCACGATCCGGACAATCGCCGGTAATCTCTTCGGCCACATAGACGTTGGTCGAACCATGGGCGACGACGATCTGGGCGTGCTCCATCGCGTATTTTACCTCAGGCAGGGCGGCAACCGCCTTGCCGATCAGGCGCTTGGATTCCCACGGTGTGAACGCAAAGACGGCGCGCATGGCAATATTCCTTCACTGAAAAGAACGTTGAGTTGCCCCAATCTAACAGCCGGCCGGGCGCGGGAACATCCTGTCGTCCCGCGCCGCCGATCGTGCTATGTGGAATGCACAGAAAAGACCGGCACAGACCGGTTTGGGGGAGGAAATCATGTCCAAAGCAAACGACATTCTGATCCGGGGGAATGACTATGAATTCACCCTGGAGATGGCCGGCACATACGAAGACACACCGATCCGCTACGAACCCGGTGTGCTCGAGGAAATCTACGCGAAGGTCCTGAACAACCAGCCCTTCCAGGCCTGCGAATTCTCGCTCTCCAACTTCACGATGATGCGCGACCGTGGGGCCGACTGGCTGGCGGCAATCCCCGTGTTCGCCAATCGCGACTTTCGCCACTCGATCATCTGGGTGCGCAAGGACAGCCCGCTCGATTCCGCCGCGCAACTCAAAGGCAAGCGTGTCGGCGTGCGCGACTACACGATGACGGCGGCAGTCTGGCTACGCGGCACCCTGCTCGACGAGTACGACACGGACTGGCGCGACATCAACTGGTTCGCCAACGCCGAACAGCGCTTCCCCGCGCTCGAAGGCGCGCCGCTGGAACTGGTCGATGGCGACCCGGAGGAAATGTTGCTGGCGGGCGAGCTGGACGCGTTCATCTCACCGCGCCCGCGCGACCTCCAGAAAGCACCCGCCGATCGCGAGTTGCGAACGATTTTCCGCGACGTGCAGGACGTCGAACGCGAGTATTTCTCCCGTACGGGCATCTACCCGATTAACCACACGGTGGTGATGCGCCGCGAGCTGCTCGACGATTTCCCCGACGCACCCGCAGCCATCTTTGCGGCCTACTGCAACGGCAAGAAACGCGCGCTCGCGCGGCGGATCGGATCGACCTTCGTGCCCTGGGGCAAGGAGTACTGGACCGAGACCATGGCGACGTTCGGCGGCGACCCCTTTCCCATGGGCCTGACCGAAAGCAATCGCAAGAATGTCGGCACACTGCTGCGTTATCTGCACGAGCAGAAGCTGATCTCCACCCTGCCCGACATCGAGGACCTGTTCCTGCCGGGCACCGCAAATTTCGTAGAAGGCTAAGCAACGCCCATGTCAGACCATCCAAGTTTCGACTACATCATCGTTGGCGCCGGGAGCGCCGGAGCCGTCCTGGCGAACAGGCTGACCGAAAACGGTCGCCACGAAGTGCTGTTGCTGGAAGCCGGCCCCGAGGACAAGAACCCCTGGGTCCACGTTCCGCTGGGCTACGGCAAGCTTTTCAGCAACGCCGCGCTCAACTGGCTCTATTCGACGACGGCGAACCCGGAACAGGTGAACCGACGTATCCCGCAACCGCGCGGCAAGGTGCTGGGCGGATCAAGCGCGATCAACGGGATGGTCTATATCCGTGGTGACAAGTCCGACTACGACCAGTGGCGGCAGTTCGGCAACGCGGGCTGGAGTTATGACGATGTCCTGCCCTATTTCCGCAAGGCCGAGGACCAGCAACGCGGCGAGGATGAGTTCCACGGCGTCGACGGTCCATTGGCCGTCTCCGACGTCTATGAGGAACACCCCCTGGTCGCCGCTTATCTCGAATCCGCCGTCGCAGCAGGCTTCAAACGCAACGACGATTTCAACGGCGCCGAACAGGAAGGTTTCGGCTACGTGCAGTGGACAATCCGCAACGGGCGGCGCTGCTCAACCGGAGTCGGCTATCTGAAACCGGCACGCAAGCGGCCGAACCTGACGATTGCGACCAACGCCCATGCGTTGCGCATCCTGATCGACGGCCGCCGCGCCACCGGCATCGAATATGCGCAGGACGGGCAAACAAAATCGGCCCTGGCCGGCCGCGAAGTCATCGTCTCGGGCGGTGCGATCAATTCCCCGCAACTGCTGCAACTGTCCGGGCTGGGCCCGGCGGGTCTGCTAAGCGAGCACGGAATCGACGTGATCGCCGATATGCCCGGCGTCGGCAATCACCTGCAGGATCATATCAACGGACCGCTGATGTTCCGCCTGAAGGACAACATCAGCGCCAATGACGTGATCAACAGCATCAGCCAACGCATCCGCACGGGCATGCAATACGCCTTCACACGCAAGGGCTTCCTCGCGATGGGCGTGTCCATGGGCGGCGGTTTCTACAAGGTCGACCCGGCGGCAGTCGCGCCCGAAATCCAATCCCAGGTCATGCTCTTCAGCTCGCACGACGTCGGCGGAATGCCACACAAATTCCCCGGTGCAACGGTGGTGAACGCGTTGTTGCGGCCGGAAAGCCGCGGCCATGTGAACATCGTCTCGCCCGATCCCTACACCGCACCGGATATCCAGCCGAACTATCTGACGGCCCAGAAGGATCGGGATATCCTGATCGGCGGCATGAAGATCGCCCGCGACATCGTCACGCAGGCGCCTTTCCAGGCGTTCATCGCCGAAGAACATGAGCCGGGCATGGACTGCACGAGCGATGCCGACTGGCTGGACTATCTCCAGAAACGGGGCCGGACGAGCTATCACCCGTCCAGCACCTGCCGCATGGGCTCAAACCCCGATGACGTCGTCGACGAGCGGCTTCGCGTGCACGGGTTCGAGGGACTGCGGGTGGCCGATGCTTCGATCATGCCGTCGCTCGTGTCGGGCAACACCAACGCGCCGACGATCATGATCGGCGAAAAAGCGGCCGACATGATCCTGGCGGATGCAGGCTAAACCCCGTTCACGGGGTGTATCCAAATATGTGAAACTGGCGCCACGCGTCGCACACTCAGGAGGACCAAATGTACAAGGCATCCGCAGACGTCGTTCTGCCGACATCGATCATCGGCTCATTGCCGCGACCCAGCTGGTTCACCGAAAGCCTGGAATCGCGGAGCTTTCTCCATTCCATGTCGTCCTCCGTTTTTCGCGAACAATACGAGGATGCGGTCAGCGTGCATCTGCGCGCCCAGGAAACGGCCGGCCTCGACATCTGCACGGACGGCGACGCCCACTATGACGAACAGGTCGCCGGCGGCAGCTGGCAGTCCTATCCCCTGTTCCATATGGACGGCTATGACATCGAGAAACCCAATCCCACGGTCTACAAGGTCGGCAATGTCGCGTGGCCGCGCGGCCACATCCTGCATGATTCACTCGAAGGTCGGGTGATGCCCACCCTCACCGGGCCGGTCGGGCGCGGCAATCTGCAATATGCGGCGATGTGGAAAGCCGCCCAGCGCATGACCGCCAAGCCGATCAAGTTCGGCACCATCACGCCGGAACTTCTCGCCGCGTCGGCACCCGACAGTTACTACAAGGATCCGGTCGAGCGGACGATGGCGATCAGCGATGCGCTCAACGAGGAGCTCAACGATCTGGCCGACGCGGGCTGCCCGGTGATCCAGATGGAAGAGCCGCAAATCCACATGACGCCGGTGCGCGGTCCCCTGTTCGGGAAGCTCGACGAGAAGGAACTGGTCAGGGTCTTCAACAACACCACGAAAGGCCTGCGCGACAAGACCGAAGTCTGGTGCCACACCTGCTGGGGCAACCCGTCCCAGCAACGTATTTTCCGTGACGTACAGAGCTATCAGCCGACGCTGGAATGGATGAACCAGGTCGAGGCCGATGTCCTCACCTTCGAGACTTGCAGCTCCGGCCCCGGCGACCTCGAGGCAATTGGTTCGATCATCGAGGACAAGAAGATCGCGATCGGCGTCATCGACCATCACACGTTGCAGGTCGAACGCCCTGACCAGATCGCGGAACTGATCCGCGAGGCGTTGAAGTACATTCCGGCCGAGCGTCTGATCATCTCGTCGGACTGCGGCATGGGCCGCGAGGGCATGAGCCGCCGGCACGCCACCTACAAGATGGTGGCCATGGTTCTGGGCACAAACATCGTGCGCGAGGAGCTCGGCCTGCCGCTGGCGGAATGCCGGGCGGCCGACGACCGGTTCTCGCTCACCGTCACCGAAGAGTAGGTTTGAAAACCCAATTGGAGCTAACGCCATGCTGATCGTCGATTCACAGGTTCATATCTGGATCAACACCACGATGGGTGCGATCCACCGTCAAATTCCGAACTTCAACGCGGAAGATCTGATCGCCGAGATGGACGAAGCCGGCGTCGACCGGGTGATCCTCCACCCACCGGGCGTGGTCCCGAACGGCAACGAAATTGCGATCGCGGCGGCCAATGCTCATCCGGACCGGTTCCGGGTGCTCGGCTGGGTTCATATGGACCAGCCGGAGATCGGTGCGGCCAAACTCGCGGGCTGGACCGATACCCCCGGCATGCTCGGGCTGCGCTTCCTGTTTCTCATGCCGGGTCGGGAAACCTGGCCGACGGATGGCACGCTGGACTGGATCTGGCCGATCGCGAACGAGCAGAAGATGCCGGTCGGGTTATTGGCCCATGATTTCCTGCCGACACTTGGCGAGATCGCAGAGAAATATCCAGACATTCCCTTCCTGGTCGATCATCTCGGTGCCAGTCCATTCAAGAAAGACGCCGAATCCTTCGAAACCCTGCCCGACCTGGTGGCACTGGCGAAATATCCCAACGTGGCCGTGAAAATGTCTGGCGCGAACGGCAACTCTACCGCTCCGTACCCGCACACCAATATTCATGACGAACTGCATCGGATTTTCGACGCCTTCGGTCCTGACCGTAGCTTCTGGGGGACTGATCTCTCGCGCATGAAGTGCAGCTATCGAGAGTGCGTCACCCTGTTCACCGAAGAGCTGCCGTGGCTCAAGGGACGCGATCTCGAACTCGTGATGGGCGAGGCATTGTGTAACTGGATCGGCTGGGATTTACCTGCCTGACCAACACCGTTCTTCCCGACCCACAATCACTAATCCTCGGAGACACCGATGATCCATATGACGTTGCACCGCGCCCGCCTGTTGGGCGCAGCGGCCTTGTTCTCGTTCGCCGCCTTCACCATGACCTTCATCTCCGCGAACGCCGGCCCCGGTTTGGAGCTCGCCCAGGCACAGACTGCCCCGTCGCCGGTCGATGAAGCACAGCTGTCGATTTTCGTGACGGCAGCCAAATCGATTGTCGCGCTGCGCCGACAGTATGAGCCACGCCTGGCCGCTGCAGGCTCTCAAGCCGAAGCTGATGCGTTGATCCAGGAGGCACGCGGCCTGATGTCGACGGCGATTTCTGACGCGGGCATCACCATCGAGAACTACATGGCGATCGCCAATGCCGCCCAGTCCGATCCGGCGCTGCGCCAGCGCATTGAAACAGCTGTCGGGGCGTCGCGCTGAGCCATCAATTTGCGGTGGTTTGACATACATCGGCACTCGGCCGGAATTGTGGAACCCCGACAAGTTCCTCGACCCTGCCCATTTGCCGACCCCGGGCCAAATTCCCGCCTATCTCAGCAACAATGGGTTGGGCGGCGGCGCTTACGACAAATGCTGGAAAACCAAAGCTAAAGAATCAATATGGTAATCCGCTACATTCGGCGGCACATCAAATTACCCGAACGGGAGCGATGATCATGGACGTCATCAGAATTATCATTTCACTCTTCATTCCGCCGCTGGGTGCCTTCCTCAAGGTCGGCATCGCCGGCCACTTCTGGCTCAACATCCTGCTGACGATTCTCGGCTTCATCCCCGGCGTCATTCACGCCATCTGGCTGAACGTCCGAAAATAAACCGACCGGGCCAACTGTCCGGCACCTCCAACTTTTCAGCGTTGTCGATCCGTGGGCCTATTCCAGGACAATGCTTTTCTGCGCCTGCAGCTCAAAGTCACCTGTTGGGCCCTCACCCGCGACCACGAAGCGAACCTGGTACTCGCCGGGTGCCCAGGCGCTGACCTTGCGGCGGGTTCCAGCGAAGCTGAAGGCCCGCGCGGCGTCCTGATCCAGGGTACGGCGGTTCTCGAATAACCGTTGCCCGCCCGGGCCGGTGATGAGCGTGTCCACGGTCGTGCCATCCGAAACGCCAAGCAGGACAATATAGCCAACGAGCGCGTCGACACTGACGGATGCGGTGTCGGGATAGCCTTCATAAAGCGCCCGGTCCTGTTCCGCGGCACCGGTCGCAATGCCGGCGCGATAGATCACCAATGGTGTGTAGTCCGAAATCTCTCGGGCCTCTGCTGATTTCCACAGTGGTTGATTCGCCGCACCGGTCGCTTCGCCTTGCGGCGGCGTGGAAGCCGTGGCGCCATCAAAAGGATCGACAGGTCGCCCATTGCGCTCGACCTGGAAATGCAGGTGCCGAAAGTTTGAATTTCCCGAACTGCCGACCCAACCCAACAACTGGCCCGCGATCACATGCGTACCGGTTCGAACGGCCACGCTGTCGCGTTGCAGATGACAATATTGGCTGGTCCAGCCCGCCCCATGGTCGATGCGCACACCGTTGCCGCATTGGGCCGCCATCCGGGTCTCGTCGTGAACACGCATGAGGCTGTCATCCATGCCGTCACGCACGCCGAGCACCACACCGTCCGCCGCCGCAATAACCGCAACAGGGCCCAGGGGATCGGTCGGCGCAATATCCGTTCCCTTGTGCGCCTCATAAGTCCTCACTCCGCCCATATGGTCGCGATAACGATCCGACGGATCATGGTCCATATAGGCGAAGAACCAGCAGTCTTGCCCGATCTCGCATCCGGCCGGGAATACGAACCGGGGGGCCGCGTCGTCCTGCGCAGTCGCATGGCCAACGGGCCAGATCAGGCCTAGGTTAAAACCGGCCAGTAGGAAGACAGCAAAGGATCGGCGATAGCTCATTCGGTCCATCTCACTTGGTTTCAAGTCGATTTTGCGCGGCTGCATTCCGCCGGTAAACCACAAACACCCGCATTGGACCCACGCGAGACCGCCCGTTAGTCTCGATGCGTTCCATCTGTATCATCCGAGAGATTTCATGACCGACCGATTCGGCCCCCGCGGGGTCTTTGCCATTCTGATCCCGCAGCAAAACTCGACCCAGCAGCCCGAATACGATGCCATGCGGATCGACGGCGTATCCCATCAAATTTACCGTTTCGAACTCGAAAGCCAAGCGGATGTCGCCGGCGCCGTCCTCGATGCGATCCCCGGCGCACATGGTTGCTGGCCGGACATGATCATCGGCGGCAATTCGCTCGAGATGCGGACCTGGTCGATCGCCCGCCAGGCGCGCTATCGCGAAGAATTCGCGGAGCGCGCCGGGGATGTGCCCTTCATCACCGCAACCGATGCGATGGAGGCGGCGTTGCGCAAGCTGGGCGCCCAGCGCATCGCGATATGGGTGCCGCTGTACGAGGAAACCCTGCGCAGCACAGTGGGATACTATGAAGAGCTGGGCTTCGAAGTGCCCAGTTCCGCCTGTCTCGGGATCGAGCACCCCGTCAATTCGATCAACATCGAATTGACGGACGTGGAAGCCGCCTTCGAGAAGCTCGATCGCGACGATATCGATGTGCTGGTTCATATCGGCGCGTCCATCGGGATCGGCGACATGATCGAGCCTATGGAGCAGAAATTCGGAAAACCGTTCCTGTCGGTGAACCAGACGACCTACTGGTATGCGCTACGCACCCACGGCATCACCGATCCGATTGCCGGTTTCGGCAGCCTGGTGCAGGAGACGTCGATAACCTGAGACGGATTGCCGTTATCCGAACATCGTATTGGGCAGGATCAGCGCGATCTGGGGAAACAGGACCAGGATCACCACGCCCGCCAGCATGGCGAACCAGAACGGCCAGATTCCACGGAATATCGTATTTAGCGGCACCCCGTCGGCGATGCCCTTCACGACAAACACGTTCACCCCGACCGGCGGCGAAATCAGCCCCATCTCCAGGGCAATCACCATCATGACGCCGAACCAGATCATGTTGACCCCGAGGGGTTCGATGATCGGCTGGATCAGGGGCACCGTCAGCACCAGAATCGCAAACCCCTCAAGGAACGTGCCGAGCACGATGAACATGACCAAGAAGGCGATCACGATCTGCATCCCCGTGAAGCCCTGCTCACCGACCCAGGTCGAAAGGGCAAAGGTAATGCCCGTGAATCCGACGAAGGTTTTGAACACGAAAGCGCCGAACAGGATCATGAACAGCGTGCCCGATGCACGCAGGGTCGATTTGAAAACATCCTGCATGTTTGGCCAGGTCAGGGCCTTGCGGATGACCGTCACCAAGAATGCGAGCGCGGCGCCGATCCCCGCCGCTTCAATCGCGGAGAAGACACCGGTGTAAATGCCGCCGATCGTCAGCCCGACAATCCCGATGATCCAGCCGGCCCCCGCCAATGCGCGCATCCGATCCCCGATCGGGACAGCTTCCGCTGCCATGGGCGCCCTGCTGGGGTCGCGTTTCACGACGATCCAAATCGCAATGACGAACAGCACCGTCAGCATCAGACCCGGGAAGACTCCGGCGAGAAACAGACGCCCAATACTTTCCTCTGTCAGGATCGCGTAGATCACGAAACCCGCCGACGGCGGAATGAGGATCCCGAGCGTCCCGCCCGCAGCAATCGCGCCGGTCGCGAGGCCGTCGTCGTAATTGTAGCGTTGCATCTCGGGCAACGAGACGCGGCCCATGGTCAACGCCGCGGCGAGCGAAGATCCCGACAAGGCGGAGAAACCCGCGCATCCCACGACCGTCGCGGATGCGAGCCCACCCTTCATATGACCGAGCCAAGCGTTGGCGGCCCGATACAGATCCCGGCTCATGCCCGATACACCGGCCAGGTTCCCCATCAGGACGAACAGCGGAATGATAATCAGCGGGAAGTTCGCGGCTTCGGCGAAAATCTCGCCGGCCAGCGTGGGCACGGCAGCCACCGGGCGGATCAGATAGATACCGACCGTACCGATCAGCATCATGGTCAACCCGACCGGCATCCGGATGAACAAGAGGACAAAGAGCGCGACAAACCCGAGTATCGCGACGGTTTCGCTTTCCATCAGTCGGCGGCCTCGTTCGGGTCTTCACCGTGCCAGTTTGCAAATCCTACCAGCAGCATGACCAACAGATGCAGCGCGTAAAAACACAACGCCACGCCGAGGAAATAATAGAACCAGGTATGCTCGATGCTGAGATTCTCGGTGATGCAGGCTTCCTCGAAGCCGCAGGCCTTGGTCCAAAGCGCGAAGGCTGCCAACCCCGTGATCCCGAGCGCCAGAATCCGCATCACGGCGTCTGTGTAGCGGGTCGCCGAGCGGCCGAAAAAATTGGTGATGATATCCACTGACACGTGGGAATTATTCCGTGCACCATAGGCGACCGCACAGCCAGCAAAGACCGCGAGCACCATGACTGAAACGTCATCGATACCGAAAATCGGATCGTTGAGCGCATAGCGCCAGAACACGGCCACCAGAATATTGACCATCAGCAAACAGACGCCGACGGCCCCCAAAATGGCGAACAACCCGGCCACCCGGCCGAGTTGTTCGTCGGCCCAATCGAGGACCTTTTGATTTTGGGATGACACCGACTACTTGCCGGACATCTTTGCGATCATCTGACCGATGGTGCTGTCGCCTACCTTCTTGGATGCGAGGTCCGCCATGACGGCATCGACCTTGGCTTGAAACTTCGCCCTTTCGGTGTCCGACAGCACGATCATCTCGTTACCGTTTTTCTTGGCAGCACCCAGACCGCGCGCGGAAGCCGCGTCATAGGCCTTGCCCGCGCCGAGCGAGAGATCGGTGTTCGCGGCCGCATCGACCCAGCCTTTCTCTTCGGCTGACAGCTTGTTGTAGACGTCCTTGTTCATGAGCAGCACAAAGGCCGACCCCGAACCCGGGAACCAGGTGGTGACATAGTTGGCGGGCTCAAACAGCTTGAAGGCCCCAATCGCCGACGGGTCGATCATGATGCCGTCGATCACGCCATTCGCAAGGTTCTGATTGATCACCGTGACCGGCTGCGCGACGGCGCTGGCGCCCAGCGCCTCGACGATCGGCACATCCGATTTGGAGGTGACACGGATCTTCATGCCCTTAAGATCTTCGAGCGTGCGAACGGCCTTGTCCTTGGTGATCAGCACCGGCGGCGCATTGGCCCAGATCGCGATGACCTTGGCGTTGTATTCCGTCTCGAGCTCACCGCGCACACGCTGCATAGCTTCGGTGCAGGAGAAGGCAGAGTCACACAGGCCAGGAAGGCCCATCACATTGGTTTTCGGGAACACGTCCGCCGTGTAGCCCGGCAATGTGAAGATCACATCGGCAACCCCGTTCAGCAGGATCGAATACTGCTTCGGCGGCACCTTGTTCAGGGCCCCACCAGGGAACTGCTTGATGGTCAGCTTACCGCCCGATAGTTCGGCGAGTTTGTCGCCGAACGGCGTCATGACCCCCTTGTTCATGGGGTGCTTCGGGCCCATGAAATAGGCCAGCGAAAGCTCATCGGCGGAGGCCGTCGAGGTCGTAAAGGCGCCGGCAGCGGCGATACCCGCAGCGACGGCGATTGCTTTAAATTTCAACATGAGTCCCTCCCAGTTATGGAACCATCGGCGTGGTGCCGATGGCCCATAGTAGATCAACTAGCCAATTAGTTTGCTACACCAATTATTGATGCAGCAAACTCGTGACCAGATGCCGGCAAGGGCTGTCAGCTGCCCTTGCCCGTCATCTTGGTCATCACGGCACCGACAGTACTGTCACCGACCGGCTGCTTGGAAATGTCCGCCATAACTCCATCGATCTTGGCCTGCCAACGCGCCTTCTCGGCATCGGAAAGCTCGATCAGCTCATTGCCGGCTTCCGCGGCGATCTTCAGGCCGCCTGCGGACACACGCTGATAGGCCTGCCCCGCACCCAACGAAAGCTCGGTGCTGGCCGCCTCATCGACCCAACCCTTTTCCTCATCGGAAAGGCCGTTGTAGACGCCCTTGTTCATCAGGAGGACGAAGGCCGATCCGGAACCCGGAAACCAAGTCGTCACATAATTGGCCGGCTCGTGTAGCTTGAAGGAGCGGATGGCCGAGGGATCGGTAATGATGCCGTCGATCACCCCATTCGCCAGGTTCTGGTTCACCACCGTGATCGGCTGGGCGACGGCCTGGGCGCCGAGAGACTCAACGACCGGGACACTCGCCTTCGCGACCACCCGAAGCTTCAACCCCTTGAGGTCCTCGAGCGTCCGCACCGGCTTGTCACGGGTGATCAGGACCGGCGGCGCGTTGGACCACATGGCGATGACTTTGGCGTTGTACTCTTTCTCCAGGTCGCCGCGAACGCGCTGCAAGGCTTCTGTGCAGGTGATCGCCGAATCGCACACGCCCGGCATGCTGACGACGTTGGTCTTCGGGAAGACGTCGGAGGTGAAGCCCGGCAGCGCAAACACCACATCAGCCACGCCCGAGAGCAGGATGGAATATTGCTTGGGCGGCACTTTATTCAGTGCCCCGCCCGGGAACTGCTTCACGGTCAGCTTGCCGCCCGAAAGTTCGGCGAGTTTGTCGCCGAACGGCGTCATGACGCCCTTGTTCATGGGATGCTTGGGGCCCATGAAATAGGCCAGCGAAAGCTCGTCGGCAGAGGCCGTCGAGGTTGCAAAGGCACTGGCGGCGGCAAGCCCCGCAGCAATGGCAACTGCCTTGAATTTATACATCAGTTCCTCCCGGTTCATGTGGCGGTTTGGTTCTGACGACCAAAGCCGACCAACACATCACTCGATTGATCGGCTCTCTCAATTGTTGAGAAACCAACGTGCAAGGCCAAACCCTACACGAGTTGGCCGACCCTGTGCGGCATTTGCTTGAACGCCGCGGACAAGCTGAAGTTCCCCAACCGAATGCAATCCGCGACCACCAAACCGGGCTGGGGTTCAGGTCCCCTCGCGCAACGGCTTGTAGCTGGCGTCGATATAGTCAGTCATATGCTGAATGAACGTCTTCGGATCGAATTGGGGCGGGTTTTCGTCCGAGATGCACGTGTCGAGGGGCGCGGCGACCGCATCGTCCATCGGGTTGTAGTGAAAGGTCAGTGCATAACGATCACGGGTCGGGATGATCACCCGATGCGGGATGGCCCGGAACACACCATTCGACCAACGATTCAGGAATTCGCCGGTGTTCACGACGATCGCACCCGGCACGATCGGTGCTTCGACCCAGCCGCCGGACGGGCGTTCGACTTCCAGCGCCGGGACGGCCGACATCGGCAGTAACGCCATGAAATTATGGTCGGTGTGGGCACCGATCGAATGCTGACCCTCTTCGGCGTCGGTCGCCGGATAGTGAGAGTTTCGGTTGTAGTAATGGGCGTCTTCGAAGAACGGAGCAAAAAATTCGGCGGGCTTGCCCAACGCGACCGCGTAAATGGGCAACAGGCTCTGTCCGAGCCTCTCCATCGCCGCGTGATAGGCAAGAAATGTCTCTCGGAAACCGGGCAAACTGTCGGGCCACTGGTTGCGGCCGCTGAACCGGACATCCGCGACGACCTTGGGGTCATCCGCGGCGCGTTCGCGCATAAATCCCAGCCCCTCATTCGTGTCGGGCTTCTTGTTGACATCGGTCAGGGCCGTTTTCATCACGCTCGCATGCGGCGGGACATATCCGATCTGATGCCTGTTCACGCGCAGCTTGAGTTTCTCACCCATCGGTTGATCGAAAAATTTCCGAAGCTGCGCGAAGCCGGCATCGATCAGGGTCTGATCCACCCCGTGATTCTCGATGTAGTAGAAGCCGAGATGGCGCTGAATGTAGCGCACGTCGGCGGCGGCCTGCGCAAGCGCGCCGCCCAGTCCGGCGAGCACGGAGCCGATATCGAGAACCGGAACGTCCTCGCGATCCACGGCCGCCTTGATCGCGGGAGACGGGTTCGGAAGTGCGGCGTCGATATCGGCCATGTCAGAACCTCAGCGTTGTCTCGATATAGTCCCATTGCGAGAACCAGCGCTGCCATTCGCGGCGCGGCGGCTGGGGTACCTGGACCTCAAGCCAGCGCACGGGCTGACCGGCCTTGGGAAAGAAGCCATGTCGGCTGCCGACACCCGTCCACGCATAGTCACCCGCTTCAAGCGTGTAACGACGGCCGTCCATCTCGCACTCGACCGCACCTTCGAGGATGAAATACGCCTCCTCGAAGGGATGATCGTGGTGGTTGCACATGCCGCCGTCGGGGAAGTTGATGATGAACATGAAGAAATGGGTCGCCCCGAAATTGCCGTCCATCAGCATCCGCATGGAAAAGCCGTAGAGATTGTCCGGGACCACCTCGCTTGTCGGCGGTAACTGGCTTTCGGCGTATTTCCCCAGTCCCGTGTTGCGGATGTCAGCCAGATCAGGCGCCTGCGCATCCGCCGGCCACTCGCATGGGCCGGAGAACCAGGTGTCCCGCCATGTGTCGGGGAGCTTCGGTTGGGGAGACTCCACCATGATCCAACGCGCAGACGCATCGGACGGGTTGTGAAACGCGTGCGTGGTTCCGGTGGGAATCAGCGCGTGGTGCCCCTCCCCGAGGCGATGCACCTGCGCGCCGATCATCAGATCAAGCGTGCCCGATATCACGAACACGCCTTTTTCGAAGGCGTGGAACATGGTCTCGCTCTTGGCATCCGGCGCGAGTTCAAGCACGCCGAAATTGGTGTGCACCGAGCCTGTGTGCCGGGTCACGAAAGGCGCATATGTCAGACCCGGCGCCTGCCCGCCATAGACGGGGTGGGGCAGCAGATCGCGATCGGCAAAACGGCCGACATGATGCAACGCCGCCAGCGGATCGGCGACTTCATCGGGTCCACGGTCGGGATGGCGGCTCATTGGGCAAACTCAGGCATCGGCGGGAGACCAGCCATGCTTGTCGAGGCCATTCGCCAGCGCAAACGCCTGCGGCTTGTCCTCCAGGGTGACCTGCAGATTGTCGTTGAACCGGTTCATGAAGCCGAAGAAGGACACGACGGTCACCATCTCGACGATCTGGTCGTCGCTCCAGTATTTGTGCAGCTCCTCGAAATGCGCGTCCGTCGCACCCGACGGCGTCATCGAGGCAACCTGTGCGAATGCCAGAGCGGCACGTTCGGCATCACTGAACAGATCCGACCGCTCGTAGTCCCAGATCGCCTGGACCTTATCCATCGGCACGCCGAAGTCATGACCGTTGCTCAACGTATGGGCGCTGCAGTAACGGCAACCGGCCGACAGGCTGGCCAGGTGGGCGATCATCCATTTGAGCGGCAGGCCAATGCTCCCGTCTTCGCACATGACCACGATCGCGAGACGCCCAACATGGCGCAGCACGTCGGGGCAGCGCGCCATGATCATGTTCGCAGTCGGCTTGAAGCCGAGCGCCTTCTCGACGGGTTCGAAAAACTCGGCGAAGTCCGCCAGCTCTTCTTCGGGCAACGGTTCGATCCGCGACATGGCTTCCCCTTCTTCGAAATTCTCAAGATCTGGCATTCAGTGTCGCAAGCATCACGAAGCAACGGCAAGGTCAATCAACCGGCCATTATCGGTCCCCGCGTCATGCTAAAAGCATGATCATGCCTGACCTCCCGTACTCGCTGCAGACGATCGAGACCAACGGCCTTCGCCTGCGTACGGTGGTCGAGGGCACCGGTCCGCTGGTCATCATGGTCCATGGCTGGCCGGAGCTCTGGTATTCCTGGCGGCATCAAATTCAACCCATCGCGGACGCGGGATACCGGGTCGTCGCACCCGACATGCGCGGCTATGGCGGCAGCGACAAACCCCATACCGTCGAGGCCTATGACATGGCCAGCCTGATGGCCGACATCGTCGGGATCATCGACGCCTTCGATGCCCCCTCGGCCATCCTGATTGGCCATGATTGGGGGGCACCGATCTGCTGGAACACCGCCGCAATGTATCCCGAGCGGGTATCGGCCATCGCCGCGCTCAGCGTCCGCTACCCGAAACGTGGCCCCACCTCCACCATCGATCTGTGGCGACGCCTCTACGCCGACCGGTTCTTCTATCAGCTGTATTTCGAGAACGAAGGCGTGGCCGAGGCCGAGCTCGAGGCAGATATCGCCCTGTCGTTGCGGAAAATCTACTTCGCCTTGTCGGGCAATGCGCCTGCGGCGGATTACTGGCTCGACCGGCCGGCCGACGGGGGCTTGCTCGGGCCGCTCATCGACCCGAAGCCCTTTCCCGCATGGCTGAGCACCGACGACCTCGACTACTACACGGCCAACTTCAGCGCCGGCGGATTCCGCGGGCCGATCAACCGCTACCGGAACCAGGACCGGGATTTCGAGATGCTGCCGGACATGGCGACCGGCCCCATCCTGCAACCGAGCTGCTTCATCGCCGGCAGCCGTGATCCCGTGAGGTATTTCGTTCCGGGACGGGACCTCTACGAGGATGTCGGACGCCACTGCGCCGACCTGCGTTTCACCCGGATCATCGAAGGCGCCGGGCATTGGGTCCAGCAGGAAGCCCCCGGCGACGTGACCACGGCGCTGCTTGAGTTTCTCTCTTCGCTCGGCTGAACCGAACTGGCCCCGCATCCGTTCGCACGGTAGGATTCAGCGAAACGTGGACGAACAAGGATTTCCGAAATGGCCGAGATCATGGTGCCGTATGAATTTGACGGCCGGCAGTTCGAGGGGGCGGTGGTGTGGGACGACACCATCAGCGACCCGCGCCCGGTGGTGTTCATGCAACCCGACTGGTTCGGCGTGTGCCGTCACACACTCGACATGGCCGCCGAGGCGGCAGGCAAAGGCTATGTGATGCTTGTCGCCGACATGTATGGCGTCGGCTATGGCGCGCGGGACAAGGAGTTCGATGAGTTGCTCGCCAGCGCCCAGGGCGCGCGGCATGATCTTCCGCTGGTTCGCGAGGGCGGCGCTGTAGCGCTGACTGCTCTTCTGGAGGCCGCACGGGAACACGCACCGACCACGGACAGCCCGCTTGGCGCGATCGGATTCTGCATGGGCGGCGGCATCGTGCTCGAACAGGCCCGCGCCGGCGCCGATTTCGCGGGCACGGTGATTTTCCACGTAACCCTTCCCAACCCGGTCGACGACGCTGCCAAACCCGACTTCAAGGGCCGTGTGCTCGCAATTCATGGGCGTGCCGACCCGGTCACCCCCAAAAACATGATGGACGCGCTGGAGACCGAGCTCACGACGGCCGAGGTCGACTGGCAAACCATGACCTTCGGTCACGCGACCCACGCCTTTTGCGTACGCGGCGAGAACAACCCTCCGATGACCCTGTTTGATGAAGAGCTGTGCCAGAAATCCTATCGGATGATGCACGAATTCTTCGCGGAAACGCTCTAGAACCCATCATCATGAGTGTTTCCACTACTGCTCAAATAACGCCGCGCGCGCGGCTGACGGCGATCGCCATCATGTGCCTCGCCTCACTGTGCTTCATCACCATGCACGGCTTCATCAAGACCGTGCGTGGCGACGTCCCTATCGGGATGATCATCTGGTCGCAATACACGATCCAGGCGGTGCTGCTGACGGCACTGTTGGCGCCGCGCCTCCGCAGCCTCGTCACGACCCGGATGCTCGGCCTGCAGGTCCTGCGCGCGCTGGCGCTGATGGCGGCGGTCAGCGGCATGTTCGTCGCCGTTGGACTGATGCCCCTGGCCGACGCCATCACGATTGCGTTTGTCGCGCCGTTGATGATCACCGCAGCGGCGGCATTCTTCCTCAAGGAACGCGTCACGCCCGGACAATGGCTTGCCATCCTGGTCGGGTTCGGCGGTGTGCTCATCGTGATCCGGCCAGGAACCAGCATCTTCGAGGCGGCCTCGCTGGTGCCACTCGGCGCGGCCGTCAGCGTGGCGCTCTACCAAACCCTGACGCGTCCGATCAGCCAGGTCGTGAAACCGGTCTCCATGCTGTACATGGCGACGCTGGTCGGCCTGGTCGTGTCAGCGCTGGCGCTTCCCTTTGTGTGGGAAACACCCGACCTCACACAAACCGCGTATCTCGGCGCCGCCGCATGCCTCGGTGCCGCTGCACATTTCCTGCTGATCCGCGCCTATCACGCGGCGCCGGCTTCCGTGGTTGCGCCCTTCGCCTACACCGAGATCGTCTGGTCATCCGCGATCGGCTTCGCCGTGTTCGGCGATATCCCGGATAGCGCGACGCTCATCGGCGCCGCCGTCCTGATCGCGAGCGGCCTCTACCTGCTGCGCGCGCCGCGGACTTAACAATTCTTCGGATATGAGATTCGGCTAGATCGCCAGATATTGCTGGCGCAACTCGGCGCTGTCGAGCACGTCCTGTGCCGTGCCGTCGAACACGACCTGGCCCATATCAAGGATGATCGCACGGTCGGCGAGGTGCAGCGCGGCGATGGCATTCTGCTCGACGATGATCGTCGTCATGCCCAGCGCCTTGATCTGCTCCAGCGTCCGCTCGATCTCCTGCACGATCACCGGCGCCAGCCCTTCATAGGGCTCGTCCAGCAACAACAGTTTCACATCGCGTGCGAGGGTCCGGCCGATCGCAAGCATTTGCTGCTCACCGCCGGACAGGGTCGTTCCCTCTTGCTTGCGGCGCTCGCCGAGACGCGGAAACAGATCGTAGACGCGATCGATCGACCAACCAATCGGCGGCGCGATTTGCGCGAGCTTGAGATTTTCCTCGACCGTGAGCCCGGCGATAATTCGTCGGTCTTCCGGCACCAGTCCGACGCCATTCTGCGCCGCCTGGGCCGACTTCATGCTGTGCAGCGGCTGATGGTCGAGCCAGATTTCACCCGCCTTCAACGCCGGGTCATCGACCCGGGCAATCGCTCGCAATGTCGAGGTCTTGCCCGCGCCGTTGCGACCGAGCAATGCCACGATCTCACCCTCGCGGATATCAAAGCTGACGCCCTGCACGATATAGCTTTCGCCGTAATAGGCGTGGATATCCCAGCAGGAAAAATACGCGGGCTGGCTACCGATGCTGTGGGTCGGCTGCTGACCTGGCGCTGCGTTACCGCTGTCGCGCGTCTTGGCTTTGACATCTGCCATGTTCACCACACTCATAGATGTGCTCCCCCCAGATAGGCTTCCTGCACACGTGCATCGCCCTTGATCTTCGCCGGTATATCCTCGGCAATCACCGTCCCCTGCGCGAGAACCGAAATCTTCTCCGCAAGAGAGAAGACGACGTGCATGTCATGCTCGATCACGACCATGGTGACGCCCTGGTCGGCGATCCTGCGCATGAGGTCGATCGTGTTGTTGGTGTCGGCGCGCGCCATGCCCGCCGTAGGCTCGTCGAGCAGCAACAGCTTCGGATCCTGCACCAGGCACATGGCGAGCTCAAGCCGACGCTTGTCCCCGCGCGACAATTGGCTTGCCAATTCCTCAGATTTCTCCACGAGGCCGACATCAGCCAGGCATTCGCGCGCGGCTTCATGAATCTCGGCCTCTCCACGCACCGCGCGCCAGGCGTTCAGTCTGAAAGATCCGTCACGTTTGGCCAGGGCCGGAATCGTGACGTTCTCAAGCAACGACATATCGCCGAAAATCTCGGGCGTCTGAAAGACCCGGCTGACTCCGGTTTGATTGATCTGATGGGGCTTGAGGCCCAGCAGCGATTTGCCATTGAAAACCACGGAGCCCGTGTCGGGCTCGAGGCGGCCGACAAAACAGTTGAGCAGCGTCGACTTTCCCGCCCCGTTGGGCCCGATGATGGCATGCACCGTGCCGGCCTCAATCTCCAGATTGACGTTGTTGAGGGCGCGCAGGCCACCAAAATTCTTGCTCACATTTTCGACTGACAGAATGCTCATGACATCACCTACTCAGCCGGCCCCGGTGCGCGTTCGACTGGATCGGGCACCTCCGGGTCGTCCACATGTCGTCGCAGGACCCGCGATCCCAGGGTTCTCAATCGGTTGAATCCTTCCATTAGACCGCCCGGCAGGAAGATCACGATGACCATGAACAGCGCACCGAGAGTCAGATGCCAGCCCTCACCAACGAACAGCGACGACACCGAGACCATCGCGTGCTGGAGGAACGCCGGCAGGAAGTCGAAGACTTGCATCAGCACGCCCTCGTTGAAGGCGGAAAAAATATTCTCGAAATACTTGATGACGCCCGCACCGATCACCGGGCCCAACAATGTCCCGGCCCCGCCGAGAATGGTCATCAAGACCACCTCGCCCGAGGCTGTCCACTGCATCCGCTCTGCACCCGCGAGGGGATCCGTCACCGCCAACAGCCCACCGGCGAGCCCGGCAAACATGCCCGAGATCACGAACGCGGCCAGGGTGTAGGGGCGCACGTTCAGGCCCGTGTAGCTCATGCGGTTTTGATTCGATTTGACCGCCCGCAGCATCATCCCGAATGGCGAGCGGAAAATGCGCATCGACAGGAAGAAGCAGGCGATGAAGATCACGGCGCAGAAGTAGTAACCCGGATAGCCGTTCATATGGATGCCGAACAGATCGGATGACGGCAACACCGCGCCATAGTCGCGCCCCAGCGCCGCATCGAGGATGCGCGGATCGGATTGTGCGAGCTGCAGACCGGTCTCGCCATTCGTGATGGGCGTCAACACGGAATAGGCCATGTTGTAGCTCATCTGGGCAAGCGCAAGGGTCAGGATCGAGAAGTAGATGCCCGAACGGCGCAGCGAGATGAAGCCGATAATGACCGAGAATGCCCCCCCGATCACCGTCGCAACGATCAGCGCCAGGATCGGGTTCATGCTGAACAGCTTGAACGTCCAGACCGCGGCATAGGAGCCGACGCCGAGAAACGCAGCATGGCCAAAGGACAGGTATCCGGTCAGCCCGAACAGGATATTAAAACCGAGTGCGAAGATGCCGAAGATCGCGAACTTCTGCAGGAGGTCGGGATAGCCGGCACCGACCGGCGTCAGGATAAACGGCGCGGCGAAGACGGCGGCCGAGAATCCGATCAGCAGCAGATAATCCTGTTTCGGGGTGGTGTTCCGACCCATCGTTATTGCTCCATCACGCCCTTGCGGCCCATCAGGCCGCGCGGACGCACGAGTAGGACCACAACGGCGATCAGGTAGATGATGATCTGGTCAATCCCGGGGATGATCGATTTGACTTCGTTCATGGAGGCGAAGCTCTGGACGATCCCTAGCAGGAATCCGGCCACCACCGCCCCGGGCAGCGAGCCCATGCCGCCAACCACGACGACCACAAAGCTCAGGACGAGGAAGTCCATGCCCATGTTGTAGTCGGGGCTGAGGATGGGCGTGTACATGACCCCGGCCAGGCCAGCGACGACTGCCGCGATTCCGAACACGATCGTAAATCGACGATCGATATCAATGCCGAGCAGGCCGACTGTCTCGCGATCCGCCATCCCGGCCCGCACCACCATGCCGAACGTGGTGAATTGCAGGAACGAGAACACCGCAGCAATGACGAACAGGGAAAACAGAAAATAGATGAGACGCCAGGCCGGATAGACGACCCCGCCGGCCTGAAGGCCGATCATCGCGCCGAAATCCACCATTCCCTTTGCGATCTCAGGTGCGGGTTGTGGAATGGGGTTGGCACCGAACTGGCTTTTGACGATCTCCTGCAGGACGATCGCCAGACCGAAGGTCACCAGGATCTGATCCGCATGGGGCCGTTTGTAGAAATGCCTGATCAGGCCACGCTCCATGATGATGCCAATCAGCAGCATGACCGGAATCGCGATGATGATCGAAATGGGCACGGAGAAATTCAACATCTGGGCGCCAAAATCCCCGAACCAGGCCTCGATATATGGCGTCCGGATCTCGACCGGCGTGCCCCAGGCAGTCAGTTTCGTCGGATCAAGTGCGACCTTCTCAAAGCCAAGCAGGGACTTCACCGCAACCGCACAGAATGCGCCGAGCATGAACAGGGCCCCATGGGCGAAGTTCACCACACCGAGCGTGCCGAAGATGATCGTGAGGCCGAGCGCGATGAGCGCATAGGCACCGCCCTTGTCCAGTCCGTTGAGAATCTGGAGAAGAATATCGTCCATCTGCGCGGCCCCAAAAGTTTGTCGGTCGCCCGGACCTCAACAGGCAAGAGCGACCGACAGGTTAGCAAAACAAGGGAAGAAGATCAGGCGCCGTCGTTGTACGGGCCCAGTTCGCCACCGAGCAGCGAGGCCGGATACTCGACCTGCGCACGCGGGGTGATCTCGACGACTTCAAGCACGTCGAACTTCGACGTCGGGTTTTCCTTGCCCTTCACGACCAGGACATCCTTGAAGCATTGGTGATCCTCGGCGCGATATTCGGTCGGACCGTTGCCCAGTCCGTCGAACTTGAAGCCTTCCATCGCGGCCCCGACACCCGACGGGCGGAATGTGCCGGCCCGCTGTGCGGCATCGGCATACAGCAGCGCCTGGCAGTAGGTCGTGTGCGCGGCCTGGCTCGGCGGGAAGCCGTATTTCTTGCCGAACGAGCTGACGAATGCCTTGGAGCCCTCGTCCTGCAGCGACCAATGCCAGTTCGTCGAACCGTAGATACCCTTGACGTTCTCGCCGGCACCTTGCGCCATCAGGCGGCTGTAGAGCGGCACGACAATCGCGAAATCCTTGCCGTTCACAACCTTGTCACGCAGACCGAACTGCACGGCCTGGGTCAGCGAGTTGACCATGTCGCGGCCATAATGGTTGAGCACCAGCACGTCCGCGCCGGAGTTCAGGACCGGCGTGATGTACTGGGAGAAATCGCCGGCTCCCAGCGGCGTCCGAACCGCGGCCTGGGTTTGCCAGCCGAGGTCTTCGGAGTATTTCTTGATCGACCCTTCCTGGCTCCAGCCCCACGTGTAGTCGGCGGTCAAATGGTAGGCCACGCGATCTTTGCCGAATTCCTTCTCGAGCACAGGGCCGAGTGCCGCACCAGACATCTCGGTGTTGAAGAAATGCCGGAAACCGTTGGCACGCTTGTCCTTGCCGGTGGTGTCGTTCGAGTGTGTCAGGCCCGCCATGAAGATGACGCCTGCATCCTGGCAAAGCCCCTGCACCGCGATCGCAACACCCGAAGACGAACCGCCGGTGATCATCACCGCGCCGTCCTTCTCAATCATGCGCTTCGCACTGGCGCGCGCCGCGTCCGACTTGGTCTGCGTGTCGCCGGTCACGAAGACGACCTTCTTGCCGTTCACACCGTTGCCGCGCAGGGCCTTCGACGAGAAGGTGTTCAGCATGCCGCCGTCGCCTTCACCATTGATGTGCTCGACCGCCAGCTGGTAGGCGCGAAGCTCATCCGCACCCTCATCGGCATACGCGCCGGTCTGCGGCACGTTGAAACCGAAGGTCACCGTCCCGCCTGTCGGCTCGTTGGTATATCCCCAGGCCCGGCTTGTGAGGATCGTCGGCGCGGCGATGCCGACACCTGCGATGGCGGTGCTCTTCAGCAGTCCGCGGCGTGAAATCGTGAATTTGCTCATGTGCTTGCTCCCAATTGGATTATTTTGTGTTCGCGAAATACGCCGGCCCGAATTCGGTACGGCGGTTACGGATTGGCTGCAAATTTCCTTACCTTCAGCCTGACAGGACCAGTTAATTTTTCAATATCTATTTGTTTTTGAAGGGTTTATTTGTCAATATGGATCGCTGCATTGCAGTATAATTGTCAATTATTGACCAGAACGAAGCCAAGTCGATGGAACAACGCACAGAATCAAACCGGGACCGCTCGATTGTCGGCACCCGAATTCGGCGCCAGCGGCGCGAGCTCGGCATCAGCCAGACCGAACTTGCGCGGCGGGTCGGCATATCTGCCTCCTATATGAATCTGATCGAGTGGAACAAACGCCAGATTGCCGGCTCGTTGCTGCGCAAGATCGCCGAGTCCCTCGATCTGGATCTCGCCGAACTCGACGGTGCTGCGGAAAACCGGCTGTTTGATGCACTCAATGAGATCGCGCACCTGCCGTCGCTGGCACCCCTCGATATCGAGGACAACCAGACCGGCGAGTTGATTGGGCGGTTCCCTGGCTGGGCGCGCGGCATTGCGGCGTTGGCACGATCGGAACAGGAAGCGACATCGTTGGCGCAGACCCTGTCCGACCGGCTTTCGAACGACCCGTTTCTGGGCGAGACTGTCCACCGGATGCTGACGCGGATCGCGGCGGTCCGGTCGGCAGCCGAAATCCTGACCGAGTACAAGGACACGACCGCCGAAGAGCGCGAACGCTTCTACGCCATTATCGACGAAGAAAGCCGCGTCTTGTCGGATGTCGGCGAGGCGCTGGCCGCCTATCTGGACAAGGTGGACGAGCCCAACCGGACTCTGACCCCCCTCGACGAGGTCGAGGCGCTCTTCGACGTGAATGCGAACCGGTTCGAGGACATCGAAACGGCCGCAAGCGCGTTCTCTCAATCCCTGACCGACCCGCACACGGTCTCGCGGCAATCCATGGCCCGCGCCATGGTGGACGAACATCTTCAGCCAGTCATCGCGGCCACGATCGCGCAACATGTGCAGATAATAGAGACATCTACGGCGCGCGTCCGCGCACAGCGGGCCCTCATCGACTATGCCGTAGGCGCCATCCTGATGCCCCTGCCCGCCTTCCAGCACCAGGCGGAACTATTGAAATACGATGTCGAGGCCCTGGCCGATGCCTTCTCGGTAGACATCGATGCCGTCTGCCAGCGACTGACAGCCCTCCCTGCCTCGATCAGCACGCCCCGGTTTGGATATTACCGCGCCAACGCCGCCGGTGCCCTGATCAAGCAGGTCGGCCTGGATAGTCTTTCCATCCCCCGCTACGCGCCAGCGTGCCCGCTTTGGGTCCTCTATCGAGCCCAACAATCACCCGAAGCCGTTATTCGCCAGCGCGCCATTTTCCCGTCGGGTGAACGGTTCGTATTCGTCGCACGCGCGCGCAACACGGGGCCGACGGGATTTGGAAAACCACGCCAATACGTGACCGACATGATTGCCATGCCAGAGAACGATGCGCGCCACACGGTGTACGCACCAGATCCAACCGCACTTGTTGAAGAAGTTGGCCCCAGCTGCCGTCTGTGCCCGCGCCCAAACTGCGTGCACCGGGTCGAGGATCCGCTCGCAGACTAAGCGGCGGACTAGCCTAAAGCACTAGTCACGGACGTGTGACACTGCGCCCCGGATCGATTATAGGTCGAACGTTCTTGTCGAGCTGGGGAGGCCCGCAAGCGCATGAAAAAGCGCATTCTGTTGGCCGAAGATGAGCCAAATATCGTTGAATCTCTGCGATTCCTGCTCGAACGCGCGGGATTCGACCTTTCAGTCGAAAACAACGGACACAAAGCCCTCGCTGCCGCTCTGGACGGGTCATTTGACCTCCTGATCCTCGACGTGATGCTGCCGGGCATCGACGGCTACGAAATTCTGCGCCAGCTTCGCGCGGACCGAAGTGTGCATGACATGCCAGTGCTCATGCTGACAGCCAAGGGGCAGCGCGAGGACCGGGAAAGAGCAATGGACGGCGGCGTCGATGTGTTCATGACCAAGCCGTTCGCCAACGCCGAGATCGTCAGCGCCGTACGTGAACTCGCGCAGCGGACAAAGCCATGACCTCGGCGAACGACCCTGCTGTCCACGACCGCGGCACATCTCAAATCCGGCACCGCAAGGCGCGCGATCGATCCGTCGCACTTCTCTTGCTCGGCGGAGTTTTACTCATGCCCCCCATCGGCGCCATCTTCCTGGTCGACACCACGCTCTTCGGGGTCCCCTTCCCGCTGGCCTATATCTTCGTGGTCTGGGTATTGCTCATCGTCGGCGGTGCCTCTCTGGTAAAGGCGTTGCAAGACAGTGACGGCCTGCACCCGACCACGGACACGTCTGACACCAGCAGCTAATGCTCTCGGTCGACATCCTTCTGACGGTCTGTCTGGGTTATGTGGCCCTGCTTTTCGTTATCGCGTTCATCGTCGATCGTCGCAGCCGCCAGGGCCCCATGCGCTGGCTCCACTCGCCAGTCATCTACACGCTTTCGATTTCCGTCTACTGCACGTCCTGGACCTTCTACGGGGCCGTCGGGTCGGCCGCCCGCAACGGTCTCGAATTCGTCACGATCTATCTGGGCCCAACCCTGGTCTTCGTCGGCTGGTGGTGGCTTTTGCGCAAACTGGTCCGCATTGCGAAGGTTCACCGCACGACATCGATCGCGGATTTGATCTCGTCACGCTACGGCAAGAGCCCCAGCCTGGCTGTGCTCGTGACCCTGATCGCAGTCACCGCGACCACGCCCTATATCGCGTTGCAACTGCAATCGGTCACCCGGAGCTATCAGGTCATCGCCGGCGAGTCCGATGGCATCACCACCGCGTTCTGGATCGCTGCGGGAATGGCCCTGTTCACGATTCTGTTCGGCACCCGGAACCTGGACGCCAACGAGCGCCATCACGGGGTGGTCGCCGCCATCGCCTTCGAGGCGATCGTCAAGCTTCTCGCTCTCATCGCGGTCGGCGTCTTCGCCGTGTGGGGCGTGGCCGGCGGTCTGGGAGACGTCTTCGCCGATGTCCCGGCCGAGGCCATTCGCGGTGCGGGTGACATCTTCGGGCCGCGCTGGGTGACGCTGACCTTCCTGTCCGCCACCGCCGTCATCTGCCTGCCGCGCCAGTTTCAGGTGACCGTGGTCGAGAATATCGAGGAGCGGCATCTGGGCACCGCGTCATGGCTGTTTCCGCTCTATCTGCTCGGCATTTCACTGTTCATCATGCCGATCGCCTTCGTCGGCCTGAAGGTTCTCCCCGCCGGCTCCAACCCGGACCTTTTTGTTCTGACCCTGCCCCTGTCCGAACAGCAAAACGGCCTGGCATTGTTTGCCTTCCTGGGCGGGTTTTCCTCGGCGACATCGATGGTGATCGTGGCCGCCATCGCCGTGTCGACGATGGTGTCGAACCATATCGTCATGCCCGTGGCCCTGCAGCTCCTGTCGGTCGGCCGCAATGTCCGCGGCGACGTGCGCTGGCTGCTGCTCACCTCGCGGCGCGTCAGCATCGCCGCCATCCTCGGTTTGGGATTCCTGTATTTCCGAATTTCGGGCGGCTCGGACGCGCTCGCCGCGATCGGTCTGATCGCCTTCGTCGGCGTGGCCCAGTTCCTGCCCAGCCTGATCGGCGGCATCTTCTGGCGCAGTGCGAACCGCGCCGGCGCATTGACCGGCCTGATCTCCGGCGCGCTGTTGTGGGCCTATACGCTTTTCCTTCCCAGTTTCGGCGGTGACTTCATCATCAGCCTGTCGGTCATCACCGATGGCCCCTGGGGGATCGCCGCCCTTCGTCCGCAAGCATTGTTCGGCCTGACCGACATGGACCCGCTGGTGCATGCGGTGATCTGGAGCGTCGGTTTCAACGCGCTGTCCTTCGTTATCGTTTCCAGCCTGACCGGCGCCAACGCCCTGGAACGGCTGCAAAGTGCATTGTTCGTCAATGTCTATCGCTCGGTGGAAGAGGACATGTCGAACGTGACGGCCCAGACAGTCGACACGGAGGATTTGTTTGTCCTCGCCCAACGAATTCTCGGCCAGGCCCATGCGGCGCGGCTTTTCGAAGAGATGGCCCGGGCGCAAGGGTCGGCCCATGATTTGCCCCAGGCGACCGACACGGTGGTCGCACGCCTGGAGCGCGAACTCGCGGGCTCCATCGGTGCTGCATCGGCCCACGCCATGGTGACCCGGATTACGGGCTATCAGATGGTCGGCATGACCGAGTTGATCGACATCGCCAGCGAAACCCAGCAACTCATCGAAACATCGCGGCAACTTTCCGAGAAATCGGCGGAACTGGAACGCACCGCGCAAGAGCTCCGAAACGTCAACGAGCGGCTACGGGCGCTCGATTCCCAGAAGGATGATTTCCTCAGCCAGGTCAGCCACGAATTGCGCACGCCGATGACGTCGATCCGCTCCTTCTCGGAGCTTCTTTTGGGTGACGAAGAGGTTTCCGAAGATCAACAGGCCCGCTTCACGTCAATCATTCATGACGAGAGCCAGCGGCTGACCCGTTTGCTCGACGAGATTCTGGACATCAGCCGGCTGGAAGCAGGCCTCCTCAGCCTGCCGCTCGAACCGGTAGAGATGCACGCGGCCGTGACGGCGGCGTTCGATTCAATCGCCGGCATGACCCACAGCCGAAAGGTGGAGATCGACATACATCCCGCGCTCACGGGGCTGATGGTCAGCGCCAACGCCGACCGGCTACGTCAGGTCCTCATCAATGTCCTGTCCAACGCGGTGAAGTACAACACATCCGCCAAACCCCGCATCGAGGTCCGCACCGTCACCGACAGCAAGGAAGTGTGGGTCGATGTGGTCGACAATGGCGGCGGCGTGACGCGCGCCGATGCCGCGACGATCTTCGAGAAGTTCGCGCGCGGCAACCGGCCCAGCACCGATCAGGGTGCCGGTCTCGGCTTGCCGATCAGCCGGGCTTTCATGAATGCAATGAACGGGGACCTGACAGTCGAGTTCGTCTCCGAAAGTGTCAGTTTCTTCCGGCTTTCACTGGCGCGTGCGGAGGCGAATCCTGCCGCCGCGCAATAAGAGCCCCGCGACGATTGTGATCACCGATAACCCTTGCATCGCGCGAGGCCTCCACGCATGACAGTGCAAGTCTTTCACGCGCCCTGACGGCACCTGCGAAAACGGATAATCCCATGAAGAAAATCGGCTTCCTGTCTTTTGGTCACTGGTCTGCCGGACAAGGCTCGCAAGTGCGTTCGGGGTCCGACGCGCTGCTTCAGTCCATCGACCTTGCCGTTGCAGCCGAGGAGCTCGGCGCCGACGGCGCCTACTTCCGGGTACATCACTTTGCCCGCCAGCTGGCCTCGCCTTTCCCGCTGCTTTCCGCCGCTGGTGCCAAGACCAGCCGCATCGAACTCGGGACCGGCGTGATCGACATGCGCTACGAGAACCCGCTCTACATGGTGGAGGACGCCGGCGCGGCCGACCTCATCGCCGGCGGGCGGCTTCAGCTCGGCATCAGCCGCGGCTCGGGTGAACAGGTGAACGACGGCTGGCGCTACTTCGGCTACCAGCCCGCCGAAGACGAAGACCATGCCGACATGGCCCGGCGGCACACGGCGGCTTTTCTCGAAGTCCTGAAAGGCGAGGGTTTTGCGGAGCCCAACCCGCAGCCGATGTTCCCCAACCCGCCCGGCATGCTCCGCGTCGAGCCCCATTCCGAAGGCCTGCGGGACAGGATCTGGTGGGGTGCGGCCTCGAACGCGACCGCCGTGTGGGCGGCGAAAATGGGCATGAACCTCCAGAGCTCAACCCTCAAGACCGACGAGACCGGCGAGGCGTTCCACGTGCAGCAGGCGGAGCAGATACGGGCCTACCGTGATGCCTGGAAGGAAGCCGGACACACCCGCGAGCCGCGCACATCGGTCAGCCGCAGCATCTTCGCGATCATGAACGATATGGATAATGCCTATTTCGGGCGGTCCGGCGAGAGCGAGGATCATGTCGGCTTCCTTGACCCCAACACACGTTCCATCTTCGGTCGAAGCTATGCCGCAGAGCCGGAACAACTGATCGAGCAGCTGGCGAAGGACGAGGCGATTGCCGAGGCCGACACCCTGCTGCTGACGGTGCCGAACCAGCTCGGCGTCGAATACAACGCCCATGTCATCGAATCGATCCTGACCCAAATCGCGCCGGCGCTCGGCTGGCGATAACCGGAACCAGGCTCACGCCTCTGCGTCGGCGGCCTGCTCGGCCTTGCGCTGCTCGATCTCGGCAACTTCGGCCGCGGTCTTGCCCCAGAGCGGCGGGTCCTCGAGATAGGCCTCTTCCTCGGCCGTATTTGCGCGCCCCAGGAAACCGTTCCGGTGCGGGAATCGTCCGAACTTGCGGATCGCTTCGCGATGGGCCAGCGCGGCCTCGTAGGAGCGCTCCTCCCCCAGGGGCTCATAGAGCGCGCAGGCGCGGTCCTGGTCAGCCAGGTTTTCACTGTGCTCGAAGGGCAGATACAGGAACATCTTGTGCCAGTTGGCGATCCCCTGGTCATGCCCGAGGTCGAGTGCAATACGCGCGACCTCGCGCGCCTTGGCATCCGTGCCGAAGGCGCGTGGCGTAGCGCGATAAATGTTGCGCGGCACCTGATCGAGGAGCAGAGCGAGTGCGAGGCAATCGGCCGGGTTCTCGACGAAATGGTCATACGCGCCGCCGCCCGCGCGCTCATGAACCTCGCCATACCGCTCGGCGAGTTCGGCATCGAACTCAGGCGTGGAACGAAACCAGATATCGCGCCGCTCCATTTCTCGGGATAGATCGGTGTCACCAAACCAGAACGTCAAAACATCTGTGCTCAAGGGGTCCATATCAGGTCACTCATTCCTCGTAATATCTTGGGCCATAGTATACCACCGCGACGCACATAAAATTCCCGGCTGGAATGCTCGGAAGCGACAATTTCCGGCTCCGGAATTATCACCAGAGGAAACAACATCTCATGCCTGATCGGTTTGGACCGCGCGGCACTTTCGCGCTCTTTATCCCGCTGCAGAATGCCAACATGCAGCCCGAGTATGAAATGCTGCGGCCCGACGGGATCAACAACCAGATCTACCGCTTCACGCTCGAGGTGCCCGACAAGGTGCCGGACGCCATCTTGCGCGTCGTCGAGGGCGGGCTCGGCTGCTGGCCGGACCAGGTAATCATCGGGAACAATGTCGAGATGCGGGTCTGGACCCCGGATCAGCACGCCGAATATCGTGGCAAGCTCCAGGACGCGATCGGCGACATTCCCCTGGTCACCGCGACGGACGCCGCGGTCGCGGCCCTGAAAACCATGGGCGCGAAACGCGTGGCCGCGCTGTCGCCCATGTCGGACGTCTATTCACAAAGCGTGCAGAATTACTACGAAACCATGGGTTTCGAGGTGCCCTACCACGCCGGGCTGCAGGTCAAGAAGCCGGAAGACATCATCAAGGTAACCCTGGAAGACGCGCTCGAGGGCTTCCGCAAGCTCGATCACGACGACGTCGACACCTTCCTGCATGTGGGTGCTGCGCTGGGCATAGTCGACATGGTCGAGGAACTGGAAAAGGAACTGGGACGCCCCGTCGTTTCAACCAACATCGCGACCTACTGGTACGCGCTTCGCCGCCACGGCATCACCGATCCGCTGGAAGGCTTCGGCCAGCTGGCCATGAAACCTACCATCGTTGACTGACCCCCGGTCCCGTAGTCGATAGCCGCCCATCCGCGCCAGCCGAATTATTGTCTAACGTCAGTGCCTATGGAACAAATCAGCGGGATTATCTAAGAGAGGATTTCTGTCTAATCTTCGTTCCCTTCGATCACTGCGATGAACCAGGAATCCTCCCTTATGCAAGTAGCCTAATTTGTCCCATAGGCACTGACGTTAGACAGTATCTATTTTGGGAAATCGAATCGTCGATGGCGATAGTGATAGTCATGACAGCGCTGAAGAAATTGGGTCTGTATTCGAGGGGCGCATAACCGGAACGCATACGGGAAGAGTGGCGAGACAGCTGAAAATTTTGTAAGGAACACATTCAAAGCGTTTGCAGGAGGCAGTTGGTGGGCGTGTCAGAGTTCCAAGTCGCAATAATTGGTTCGGGTCCTGCGGGCCTGAGTGCCGGAGCACGTGCTGCGGCGCGTGGGCTGTCGCACTTGGTGTTGGAGCGATCAGACGGTCCATGCAACACCATCTTTCGCTTCCAGAAGGGCAAGCATGTGATGGCGCAGCCTGCCCATGCACCGCTTCGCAGTGAACTCCCTTTCGAAGATGGGCGGCGCGAGGATGTGCTCGCGGCCTGGCATGGCCGCGCAGAGGAGCTGGGGGTGAACCTGCTCTACAACGCGGATGTGATCGGCATTACGGGCGTTGCGGGCGCATTCACAATTGCGCTGGCCGATGGGTCAGAAGTGACAGCCGCTGCAGTTGTGCTGGCCGTCGGGCTGCAGGGCAACCTGAATACGCTGCGGGTTCCCGGTGCCGAATTGGAGCATGTCGGTTACCAGCTCGACGATCCGGATGAATACGAACATGAGCGCATTTCGGTGATTGGTGCCGGTGATGCGGCGATCGAGAATGCTCTGGCGCTTGCCGCACACAATGACGTGACCATTATCAACAGGTCTGGCGAGTTTGCGCGAGCCAAGAAGGCCAACGAAAGCGCCGTACTTGCAGCAATCGAATCCGGCCGACTGGGTGTTGTCTACAACGCCAATACGCAAGCCGTTGAATCGGATACGCTCGTTCTTGAAACGCCGGATGGTGAAGCGCGCGTTCCCTGCGAGCGTTTGATTGCGCGCCTCGGGGCCGCCCCGCCCCGCAAGCTGGTTGAGGCTTGTGGTGTGTCGTTTCCGAATGAAGACCGGAATGCGCTTCCGGAAGTCTCAGCAAAGTATGAATCGAATGTGCCTGGGTTGTATGTCGTCGGAGCACTCGGTGGTTTCCCGCTGATCAAGCAGGCGCTCAACCAGGGCTATGAAGTCATCGAACACATTATTGGCGAAGATGTTGAGCCCGCCGATACGCCCCTGTTGCGTGAAAAGCTTGTCGCGGTTCCCGAGTGGAGCGTGGACGCGTTCCTTGAGGCTGTGCGTGATCGGGTCCCGATTTTCTCGGAATTGAACGGTCTCGTGCTCCGGGACACGATGCTTGAATCCGACGTTCACAAATTTACGGATGGCGAGACTGTTCTCCGCCGCAATGACTATACCAACAGTCTCTACGTCGTGATTGAAGGCGCGGTTTGCGTTCATCTTGATGATGAAGTTCCACCGAAGGCCAGCGTGACCCTTGGGCAGGGTGCGTTCTTTGGCGAGATGGGATTGATTTCCGGGCGGCGAAGAGCCGCCACAGTGTCCGCGGTTGGCGATGTGTTGCTGCTGGAAGTGCCGCGCCGGCGAATGATTGCCCTGCGTGCCAGTGTGGCCGCCGTGCGTGAGAGCATGGACCGTGAAGCTATTGCGCGATCCATTCAGGCACATCTGGCCCCCGGGCTGGATCGGGAAAGTATCGATGATATTGCTGCAACGGCAACCATTCATAGCTGGGCCAAGGGACGTGTTCTTTTTAACGAAGGAGAGGATGGTGATAGCCTGCACCTCATCCGTAGTGGCTCGGTTCTCGTCCGCAAGAAAATTGGCGATCATGACGTGGTGCTGAACTACGTGGCGGCGGGCAACTGTGTTGGCGAAATGGCGATGGTCAGCGGTGAGCCACGCAATGCAACGGTTGCGGCCGCGGCTGATTGCGAAACGATTCGGATTGAGCGTGATGACTTCGAGCGCTTGATGGATCGTCATCCCAGCTTGCGTGAGCAAATCGAGGGTGTGCGGACTGCGCGCACCGCGATTACGGAACGTATGGCGGAAAGCCCGGATCAGGGAAGCCTGATTGAATTTCTGGTGGATCAGGGCGGCAAGGAAGCAACAGACATTCTGCTGATAGATGAGACGCTCTGTGTCGGTTGTGACAATTGTGAGCGTGCCTGTGCGGCAACCCATGACAAAATAACCCGGCTGGATCGCGAAGCCGGTCCCAGTTATGCCAATATGCATGTGCCAACTTCCTGCCGGCATTGCGAGCACCCACATTGCATGAGTGACTGTCCGCCAGACGCAATCAAACGGGCTGCGGAGGGTGAGGTCTACATCACCGATGCCTGCATCGGCTGTGGGAATTGTCAGCGCAATTGTCCCTATGGCGTGATCCAGATGGCCGAACCCACAATCGGACAGCGTGGCTGGCTGGCAAGCCTTGTCGGAGGCTTCGGTCTGAGCCGAGCGGAAGTGTCTGAAGGCCCCAAGCAGGCGGTGAAATGCGATATGTGCATGAATCTGGAAGGCGGACCGGCTTGTGTACGCGCGTGTCCGACCGGGGCGGCGATCCGTGTGCACCCCAACGAGGTGATCGAACTGATCACAGGTGAATCCTGATCATGGCTGTGGCACCTATGCATGATGGATTTCTGGTCCACAAACGCTTCCGCTACGGCTGGCTGGCGTTGTTGCTCGTTGGTTTTGTGGCCGCTGCATTTTTCTATCGTGATCGACTTGAGGGTATAAATGTTGACCTTGTCTTCGGGTATGGCCTTGGCGGCCTGGCCCTTGCGATCATGCTTCTGTTGACGTGGTTCGGGGTACGCAAACGAAGTTATGCAAAGGGAGCAGGGCCTCTCAAGGGCTGGCTTTCAGCCCATGTCTATCTTGGTATTGCGCTGATTTTTCTGGTTCCCATGCATGGTGGGTTTGTGATTGAGCCGGATATCCACGGTCTGGCCTATGTGTTGGTTTTGATTACGGCTTTTACGGGCGTCCTCGGCATTGCGTTTTATGGGCTTTATCCGCGACGGGTGGCCGCCAATCGGGATGGTCTGACCTTTGATGACATGGTCAAGCGCATGGCCGAAGTGGATATCGAGATCCGGGGACTGTCACCGAAACTGAGTGAAGCGGCCAATGATGTCGTGCGCGGAGAAGTTGCGAATCTGCGGATTGGTGGCGGGGTGAGAATGCTCTTCGTGAAACCGCGTAACCGTTCGCGTCATGCGCAAATGGCCCTTCACCGTCTGGCGATTGATAATGATGCCGCGCGGCGGGCTGAAGCCTTGCTGGAACGAAAGGCCGATGTTGTGGATAGGCTGCAGCGTGATATCCAGATGCGCAGCAGATTGCGTGTGTGGCTCTTGCTGCATGTTCCGTTGTCGCTTGCGGCCCTTGCAGTTGTGATTTCTCATGGCGTTGGCATGCTCGTTTTCGGTTTGGGATCGGTGTGAGCTGATATGCGCCTACTTGTTCGCCACCGTCTCCGCCGGACCCGTCGTGAAGGTTACGTCGAACGCTCCGAAATCCTTGAGGCAGAGGAAATCAGTGTCGGACGTGGCTCGGATGCCGTGCTGCATC